>Ga0194131_10002833_pt1 | contig 28130 bp, 30 predicted proteins | sample TA2KigO120mmetaG_FD_148631 | JGI IMG/M metagenome (GOLD analysis project Ga0194131, IMG submission 148631) | Freshwater microbial communities from Lake Tanganyika, Tanzania - TA2015053 Kigoma Offshore 120m | ecosystem: Environmental > Aquatic > Freshwater > Lake | place: Tanzania: Lake...
CGAGGGCGATGAAGCCGAGCTTCGTACTCGTTTGAAGGCGCCCGCCTTGAATGTGACCCAGGCGCTCTATGTCAGCCCACCGCTCAAGTTCACTGGTCGTGTCATGGTCAAGGACGAAGATGTGTGCGTGCACTGCGGGCTCTGTGCCGAGCGTTGCCCAACGGCCGCATGGGATATGCAGAAATCTTGGGTGAAGTGGCCGCATGCCGTCGATCAGGTCACCTGAGGAGTACACGCGAATGCCCGCTTCCTCGAATATATCTCGCATTAATGATTTCGTTATCAAGATCGCTACTGTCAACGGAACTGGGTCGGCGAGTGCCAATACGTTGTTGATGAAATCGATTTTCCGAAGCGGCATCCCGGTGATGGGAAAAAACTACTTTCCCTCCAATATCCAGGGGCTACCGACTTGGTACGAGATTCGCGTATCGAAAGACGGCTATGTCGCACGATCCGGGAAAGTTGACATCATGGTGGCGATGAATGCCGAGACCTACGCGCGTGATGTGCGTGACGTTGCTCCAGGCGGATATCTGATCTACGACTCGACTTGGCCAAGACCTGCGCTTCTCAAGCGTGATGACATCACGGTCATCGGCGTTCCGCTTGCAAGACTTTGCAATGAGAATTTTAAGGGTGTGCGCACACGGATCCTGATGAAGAACATTTGCTATGCCGGCGTTCTTGCGGCATTGCTCGACCTCAATGTCGAACGAATACGCGAGTTACTGGCAGAGACGTATGCCAAGAAGCCCGCGCTCGTCGATTCCAATATGCAGGCGATCCAACTTGGATACGAGTACGCGAAGAAAAACTTCGATTGCCCGTTGCTCTTGCGTGTCGAGAATATGGACAAGACTTCCGGCCATATCATGATCGATGGCAATACGGCCGCCGCGCTGGGATGCATTTACGCGGGGGCTACGGTTGCGGCGTGGTATCCCATCACGCCATCGACGTCGCTGATGGATGCTTTCAAGAGTTTCGCTGACAAAACTCGAATCGATCCAGAAACGGGGAAAGCTAACTTTGCGTTCATTCAGGCGGAGGATGAGCTTGCGGCAATCGGTATGGTTCTCGGTGCCAGTTGGAATGGCGCTCGATCATTTACCGCTACGTCGGGTCCGGGCGTATCGTTGATGAGCGAGTTTCTGGGTCTAGCCTATTACGCCGAAGTTCCCGCGGTTCTGTTCGATGTACAGCGGGTCGGTCCGTCGACGGGCATGCCTACGAGAACGCAGCAATGCGATCTGATTTCAGCAGCCTACGCATCCCACGGTGATACCAAACACGTCTGCCTCTATCCGGCCAATCCGGAGGAGAGTTTCTACATGGCCGTACAGGCGTTCGATTTGGCTGAGCGGCTGCAGACCCCGATCATCGTATTGCTCGACCTTGATGTCGGAATGAACGATTGGATGTGTCGTGATCTGCAGTGGGACGATAATTACCGACCGGATCGCGGAAAGATCGTGGGTAAGGAAGAGCTTGAAAATATTGAAAAGTTCTATCGTTATCTCGATAAAGATGAGGACGGCATTACTTATCGAACTTTCCCCGGGGTTCATCCGAAAGGGGCGTACTTCACCCGTGGCTCTGGGCACACCCAGTTCGGGACCTACACGGAAGACTCTGCAGACTATCAACTGGTACTCGATCGGTTGGTTCGCAAGTTTGCGACAGCCAAGCGCCATATGCCGAAACCGGTGGTTACCGGAGACGGTAAGTCGAAAGCCGCGATTGTCTCTATCGGTAGCTGCGATGGCGCAGTGCGAGAAGCCCTCGATGTCATCGAGGCGCGAGGCGTACACCTTGACTACATGCGTGTCCGCGCATTCCCCTTCGACGAAGAGGTGGAGAAGTTCGTCGCGGATCACGAGATCATTTATGTCGTCGAACAAAATCGTGATGCGCAACTCAAGTCTTTATTGACGCTAGAGACACGTGTCGAGAAAGCAAAGCTACGCTCACTACTGCATTACAGCGGATTGCCGGTGTCATCAAAATTCATTGTCGATGGTGTTCTCGGAGACCTGCTTGAGGGTCGCCGTGCTGTCGCGGGAGCGGTATCGTGACTTTCATTCCCAAACCGAAGATTGCTCATCCGTCTCTGCCGAAAAATGAACTCGGGCTGACGCGCCGCGATTACGAGGGCGCATTGTCGACGCTATGCGCAGGCTGCGGACACGACTCGATCACTGCAGCAATCATCGAATCCTGCTGGGGCATTTCGGTGCGTCCAGAGAATCTGGTCAAACTCTCCGGCATCGGCTGTTCGTCAAAAACCACCGCGTATTTCGTCAGTGGCGGCCACGGGTTCAACTCTGTACACGGCCGAATGCCGTCGATAGCCATGGGGGCCAATGCGGCGAATCGCGGTCTTTATTACATCGGTATTTCAGGCGATGGCGACTCGCTGTCCATCGGGCTTGGCCAGTTCTGCCATGCAATCCGCCGCAACGTGAACATGCTCTACATCATCGAAAACAACGGGGTGTATGGACTCACGAAAGGTCAGTTCTCGGCCTCTGCCGACATTGGTACCAAAGCCAAGAAAGGGGAGGTCAACCAGCAACCACCCATTGATCCGGTGCTGCTGGCGATGAACCTGGGTGCAGGCTTCGTGGCTCGCAGTTTCTCGGGTGACAAAGCCCAGCTCATACCGCTCATTCAAGCGGGCCTCAAGTATCCTGGTTTCGCACTCATCGATGTGCTTTCACCCTGCGTGACATTCAACGATCACGAAGGCTCAACGAAGAGCTACGCCTATACCCGGGAGCACTATGAGCCCGTGGTCGAGGCGGATTTCGTGCCTTTAAAAAAAGAAATCAGCACCGAGTACGGGCCTGGGGAGGCGCTGCCCGTGATGCTCCACGACGGTAGTCGAGTCGTGCTACGCAAGCTTGCCGAGGACTACGACCCCTCCGACGAGCTCGCCGCACATGACTACATGCAGCAGCATATCGCTAAGGGGGAATACCTTACGGGGCTGTTGCATTGCCGCTCCACGCAAGACTCTGAGTTCCACGCGCTCCACCGAACTCCGGAGGTGCCGCTCAATCAGGTTCCCTTCAAGCGTCTCAACCCCGGGGCCCAACAACTCGGCAACTTGTTGGCGCGATACCGCTGAGTGGCCTACACTTGCGCAGTACGGCGAACGTTACGCCGCAGACATCGGAGTTCGTGAAAATGGGTAAGGGAGACAGCAGAAGTCGTCGCGGCAAGATCTACAAAGGCTCTTTCGGTAAGACTCGTCCGAAGAGCTCGGCGCGCACTAAAAAGCGTATAGCCAAGCGGAGTTCGAAGAAGTAAAACCGGGGGCCGACCCGGAAAAAATAATCGGGCTTCACAGGTTCATGAAGGCCTACCGGCCAAAACCGGCGGGCTTTTTCATTTGCGCTTTTCGGCGAATGATATGCGATCGAGGACGCCAAGCAGTAAGGCAGAGACCACGAAGGTCATATGTAAAATGACGTACCAAAAAATCTTGTCATTCGCGATGGTTCGAACATCCATAAACACTTTGAGGAGATGGATGGACGAGATCGCGACGATGGACGCTGCCACTTTGAGCTTGAGCGTACCGGCATCCAGTTTACCGAGCCAGCCAAGCTTGTCGGCATCGCCTCTGACATCGATCCTAGAGACGAAGTTTTCATATCCTGAAAACATCACCATGACGATTAGGCTGCCTACGAGCACGAGATCGATCAACGTCAAAACCACCAGTACGAGATCAGCTTCGGTCATCGTTCCGATCGCCATCAGGACGAGGAGCGCTTCTTGAAAAAACTTGACGCCAAGCGCGACCAATGCCAGCGACAACCCAAGATAAAGTGGTGCTAACAACCAGCGGCAGGCGAAAAGAATTTTTTCAAGTGTTTTTTCGATCATGGAGGTTTGCATCAGTTAGGGCGTGGATTCTACTGAAAGGCTAAAAATGCTTAGTGGCTCTGAACAGTCCCTCAAAGGTTTTTGTTCTAAGAAAGACAGCCCCAGCTTCTGGAGAACCGCGATCGATCGCGGATTACCTAGTGTCGTGATACCCAGGACCAAGTGTATTCTAAGAGCCTCTCGACTGTCCTATCTGACGACTCGAGTGGCCTCGGTGACGAACCTCTGGTCCCAAAAAGCCGGCAGGAGTGCGAAGCCGATTTCCGGGTGAGGTAGCGTATCTCGCTTGACGAGGCCGTACATGCCGATGGGGATATCGCCGTCCTTTAGGCTGACCCGCAGTAGGCCATACCCGTATTGGCGATAACTCGAGAGGGGCCCTTTTCGCAAATAACGCTCGGTGTCTTGAAGAGTTCGAACTCCGCGATCGCCGATGAATTCGATGAGCGATGGTTCGTTGAAGAGACGCAGGATAAAAGCTGCATAGTCCATGACCAACTTTCGAAGTCTGAGGTGATCCGTATCGAACTCAAGGGAAAGAGAAGACCTTCTTTTTGCTCGGTGTCAGGTACCCGGGAGGCGATACTTTCCAACGAGCTTTTTCCGGCGCTGATCAATGCGATCGAAAGCCTCCGGCGCGAGGCCCGAGAGCTCTGTTCGATTGAGCGGTCGGTACTCTTTTGGGCCGCCCTCTTCGGGCCATTAGTGGGTGGCACCGATGACGATTTTCGAAGCCATCGGTTTTTTGGTCAGTGAGAGATCGAGAGGCATCCGACGAGACTCGAGAATGATGACGGTCGCGGGCTGAGGCTGCCATCGTGAACCCAGTGCGTGCATGACCTGATTCCAATCGAGCACTTCGATGTCATCATCGACCATCACGACGATTTAAGCGATCGCAATGACGTGAGCGATCCACTTTCCGATCTCGAGCGCTTCGCCAGGTTTTTTTTGATACTGACAAAGCAGAGCCCCGTTGCCTCGATGGGCGTATGCAACATTTTCACGTTGGGTACACAGCGCCTCATTGTATGAAGCGCCACTTGCTCGAGTGGAGCTGTCGGGAACCCTCGAGTCACACCGGTGTATTGGTTGACGATCCGAGGATTCCTGCGATGTATGATTGCCGTGACGTTCATCCAGACGTTGGCCGCCTTGAGAGCGCCTATGTACCCGTACATTTCGCCGAATGGGACTTCCGGCAGTATCTCGTGGTCGAGGGGGACTTCTCCCTCGATCACCATTTCGGAGTAAGCGGGAACGCGATGATCGTTGGTTTCAGAGCGAACCACCCTGAGCGGTTTGCCGCGAATCGCCGAGCCCACCGCGAGCTCATCGGCTTTATCACGATTCAGTGTCGATCTGGATACCACCCATGTGACGAAATCTTACCCGAGTGCGATCGAGACTCGGACCGATTTTTCGCCACGTGCTTTTGCGTCCATGAACGCTTGCCAGGCATCTTGACCCTCTTTGGGGTTGATACCGAGCATTCGCGGTCCCTTGATTTCGCATCGATAGGTCCCGAATTTTTCTGAGCTGGGCGTCGTTGGTGAACACCGATCCGGTGTTCACGTAGCGTAAGGAATCCGCGGGATTTGACTGAATGAATGCGAACTTACACAGATCAATGTCGTCGCCTGTGAGGACAACCTGCGTGCACAACCCTTCTTTACGACGGATCTCGGCGAAAGGGGCCGAGGGAAAGGCGCCGCCTTTACCGAGTTGTAGCAACTCTTCGACTCTCGCGAGCGCTTTTTAATAAGTTGCAAAATGATCGCTCGGCGCAGGCTCAAGGCTGAAGCTCAAGCACTCGGTGTCCCAGTGACCAAAGTGATTCGTGATGATGGGGTCTTTATGCAAAACCCGGTCGATCTTGACGTTCTCCGTGATCAAGGCGGGGGTGAAGTACATCCCGAACTTATTGATCAGTCGGTACATCAGCGCCGTGCCTTCATAGTCATCTTGGTCAATGTTCCGTATGCGCAAGACCAGGCCGCACTGCTCGAGCTCTGCCATCCATTCCCGAAGATCCTCGAACCGCCGGACCTACCAGCCGGGAGTACGCCCTGTGGGCGGGGCGGTCGTTTAGGGAAACCTCCCGAGCGGCTTCGGCAAGCTTGAGATCGGCTGCGACTAACGCAGCGACCGACAGGCCAGCGCTATTCGAGAGAAAATTACGATGCGAGAAAGGTGTCATGTTCAGTATCCCCCGATCAAACTCGTTCGCGTTCGAACGTAATACGGGGCACCGCCTGAGTAAAGCGAGCCACGGGTGCAACGACTAGTCTATGATCACCGACGTCATGGCAGGCATCGCACGAAAACCCAACCAAGCGCACGTCACGAAACCCAAGCCGACGGGCATGACCCCTCGAAATCTGGTTGTCGTACTGGGCGATCAGCTCGATCGCTCCTCGGCAGCCTTCGATGGATTCGATCCGGCGGTCGATATCGTCTGGATGTGCGAAGCCCGTGACGAGTCGACCCGGACTCCTGTCAGCCTGCCGCGCATCGTCATGTTTATCTCGGCGATGCGCCACTTCAGGTCAATGCTCGAGAGCGAAGGCGCTCAAGTGATCTACCACGAATTGAAAGCTGGCCAGCATTCTCTGCCTGAGACGCTGCGCCGCGATGTCACGGTCTTGGATCCACGGCGGATCATCATGGTAGAGCCGGGTGAGTGGGGTATTCGCGAGTCGGTTCGCGCAGCATGTCCCGCTGGATTACTCGATGAGCGCATCGATCGGCATTTTCTTTGCTCATACTCGGAATTCGAAAAACATGCGCACGGCCGTAAGCAACTGCGCATGGAGTTCTTTTATCGAGAGATGCGCCGTCGGCATCACGTATTGCTGGATCGCAGCGGCGAGCCGGAAGGCGGGGAGTGGAACTACGACTCCGAGAATCGCAAGAGCTTCGGTAGAGAGGGTCCAGGGCGCCTTGCGATGCCATCGCCCATCGTATTTCCGCCAGATACCATCACCCGACAAGTCATCAATGAGGTGAGTTCGGAGTTTCCTGATAATCCAGGACGTCTCGATGATTTCGACTGGCCTGTGACCCGCGAGCAGGCACTCGAAGCGCTTCAAAATTTCATCAAACACCGATTATCTGCTTTTGGCGATCATCAGGATGCAATGTGGACGGGTGAGCCATGGCTCTTCCATTCGCGGATCTCCGCAGCACTCAATTTGAAGTTGCTGAACCCCAAAGAGGTGATCGATCAAGCGGAGCGGGCGTATCGCAAGAGCCGCGCCCCTCGGGCCTCGGTCGAGGGATTTATCCGGCAAATCCTTGGTTGGCGAGAGTATGTCCGGGGAGTGTATTGGCGTCTTATGCCCCAATACCTCGAACGAAATTCACTCGCAGCACACGAGCCATTACCGGAGTTTTTTTGGACGGGCGACACGCCGATGCGTTGTTTATCGGAGTGTGTCGGTCAGACGCTCCGCTACGGCTATGCGCACCATATTCAGCGTCTTATGGTGACGGGGCTTTTTTGCCTGATGCTTGGGGTCGATCCCAAGGAAGTACATCGTTGGTACCTCGCGGTCTACGTCGATGCAATCGAGTGGGTCGAGTTACCCAACACCTTGGGGATGTCCCAGTACGCCGATGGGGGTGTCATGGCGTCGAAGCCGTATATCGCCACGGGTCGTTATATCGATCGGATGAGCAACTACTGCTCCGGATGTCGATTCGATCCGAGCCTCGCGACCGGCGACAAGGCATGCCCGTTTACCACCCTCTACTGGGACTTTCTTCAGCGCCACGAGTCGATGCTTCGTAACAATCCACGTATGGGGCTGCAGGTTAAAAACCTCGCCAGGCTCGAGACCGTACAGCGAGCGGCGATCAGCCAACAAGCCGAGCGGCTACGTCAGAGTCTGCGGGCGCAAAGATCCTCGTCGTAATACCCTTCGTTCATGACTTCAGCGGCCAGTAATCTCTCGCAGCGATTTCCCAAAAAACGCGTCTTCATAACGGGCGCCGCAAGCGGACTCGGCTTGGCATGTGCCGAAATCCTTGCACGAGAAGGCTGGCAACTCGTTTTGACTGATGTCGATGCGGTACGCCTCGATTTGGTCGCATCCGGCTTTGTCAGAGATGGGGCTCGAGTTGCTACGGTGGCATGCGACGTGCGTGATGCTGAGGCGATCACCCGCCTCGTTGACTCCGCTGTCGAGTCGATGGGGGGTATCGACATTTCCATTCACTGTGCTGGGGTTGCGCTCGCTGGACCTTTCCATGCCAGCACTGCTGAAGAGTGGGACTGGACGTTCGACATCAACATGCACGGGGTCGCCAATGCCAGTCGTGCCGTGATTCGACATATGGCCCAAGGCAAGGGTGGACTGATCGTCAACATCGCGAGTATCGCGGGCATTTGTACGGGCTCGAATATGTCGGCCTATAACGCGTCGAAAGCAGCCGTCATCGCCTTCAGTGAATCGTTGATGCAGGAATACGCCGAGTACGGCATTTACGTCGTCGTTGCGATGCCCGGCTTTTTTCGTACTCGGCTCATCGAAACTGCCCGTGGTCCGGAGCGAGCGATCAAGGCCGCCGGACGTCTCATCAACGAATCAGGGCTCTCTGCCGACGAAGTGGCAGAGCAGATGTTGTCGGCAGCTGCTCGAAGACAAACTCATTTCGTTTATCCGTCTAAGTACCGAACCTTCTGGCGTCTCAAACGTCTGATGCCTCAATATTTTCAGATTCTTTTTCCTCGACTCCTCAAAAGTAGATACAAATCCAGAGCTTGATCTATGCCAGCACCGTTTCATTTGGCGATCACCGTCCATGATTTACCGTCCGCCCGAGAGTTCTATGGCGCGCTCTTCGGCTGCACGGAGGGGCGGTCCGACCGAGAATGGGTTGACTTCGATTTCTTTGGGCATCAGCTGGTCGCCCACGTCGATCCTTCTCGTCAGGCGTTTGATCGGCCCGCTCATACCAACAAAGTGGATGGTAAAGACGTCCCGATCCCTCATTTCGGAGTGGTGCTGGAGTGGGCGCAGTGGTATTCACTCGCCGATCGCCTTAAGGCGGCAGGCATCGACTTCGTCATCGAACCGGGAATCCGCTTTGTCGGCGAAGTGGGCGAGCAAGCGACTTTTTTTCTCTACGACCGATCGGGCAACGCACTCGAGTTCAAAGCCTTCCGCGATCCGTCTCGACTCTTTGCCAAGTAATCCGGGCGGTATCAGGTGTTCACCGAACATGAGGTGATGGCATCAGATGGACTCCGGCTGTACTATCGAAAGTATCCGGGCGATCCGCAACGTACCGCCGCATTCTGTCTTCCCGGTCTCACGCGTAATAGCCGTGATTTCGAAGAACTCGCGCCGCATATTTCCTCAAGCGCCCGTCGAATCGTCGTGACGCCCGATCTCCGTGGGCGCGGGCGTTCTGCTTCGGACCCGGAGTGGCGAAACTATCGACCCGAGATTTACGTACGTGATGCGCTCTCGGTGCTCGATAAAGCCGGGTTGTCACGCGTCATCGTCATCGGTACGTCGCTCGGCGGTATCGTCGCGATGCTACTCGCCAGCCTCTACCGGGCTCGAACTGCGGGACTCATCCTCAACGATATCGGCCCGGTGCTCGATGTTACCGGAATGGTTCGTATCGCAAGTTCTGCAGGGACGGCCCGCGCGGTCTCAAGTTGGGCTGAGGCTGCAGCTGATGCCCGCGCAGCCAATGTACAGGTGTATCCCGACTTCTCAGCTGCAGACTGGATGACGTTCGCACACCGAGTTTATCGACAAGAAGCCCCAGATCGAATTATCCGCGACGTCGATTCGAATGTCGGGCGTGCGGTGCGAGAATCCGTCGGCGTTCCGACCGACGCGGTCCCGGATTTCTGGAGTGCTTTCGACTCGTTGAGTGGGCTACCGATTCTTTGTCTACGTGGCGAGCTTTCGGATTTGCTGTCCTCCGCGACCGTTGCACGTATGGTCGAACGGCACCCCGGTATGCGTTCGATCGAGATTCCGCGTCGGGGCCACGCCCCGACCCTCGACGAGTCGGACAGTCGCGCAGCCATCGACGCGTTCATCGAACGACTTTAGTCGGTGTCTCGCTCTCCGACGGGACGTGAGCGGTTCCGAGCGGTCGACACCAGAATCGAAACGGCGAGGATGGTTTCGATGATGCTGAGCGACCAGCTGATCGGGAACTGTCCACTGAAGGCTTCGTTGAGCCAGACCATCTAAAGATTGACGAAAACCAAAGTGACGTCGAGTCCATACTTCAAGAACAAGAATGCTTTCACCATGCTCCGCAGTACGAAGAGGAGTGAGAACAGACCGATGATGGCGAAGATGTTAGATATGAACACGACAAATGGTTCATTGGTGAGCTCAAAGATAGCCGGGACCAAGTCAATGGGGAAGATGATGTCACTGAACTCGATAAAAAAGCGAGTGCGACAAAGAGTGAGGTCACCTAGGTTTTTTCCATCGATCTCGACTCAGAACTTATCCCCATGAAAAGTGGGAGTGACGGGAAAAAGTTTTTGACCCCTAAGATAATGGGGTTACACGACGGATCGAAGGGCTTTTCAGGTAGAGAGAGGATCGTGAATCCGGCGAGAATCAATAAGATGCCGAAGATCACGACGATCCACTCGTACGGCATCAACACTGAGCCGAGAGTAATGAAGAGCGTACGAAAGAGAATGGCGCCCATGACCCCGTAGAGAAGCACCTTCTATTGAAACTGCGGCGGAGCTACGAAATACGAGAACATGGCGGCGAGAACGAAGACGTTGTCGATGGCGAGTGCGTACTCGACTACATAGCCCGCGAGAAACTTGAGGGACGTATCGCGAGCGAGCTGCGTATGGTCGAGGCCGACTAGATCTGGCCGATTCGGCAGCTCGTACAACAAAAACTGATAGAGCCCGTAGTTGAAGGCGAGGGCGAGCAGAATAAAAATGACACTGCGGATACAGGCCTCCCGCAGGGTCGGTAATGTACCGGACTTGCTGAACACACCGAGGTCGAAGGCGAGAATGGCGAGAAGCGCCACCACGAATCCGATATACGCGCACCAATATTGGGCGAAGGGCAGCAGCAGGATGTCTTCCATGAACGTTTTCCTTAGGGGCGCAGAGTGGGCGCCGAGACCTAAGGGCGGCGGATTTTAGCATCGGCTAGACTCGGTATTGGGGGGGAGGTCCATGTCCAATAACGCCATCATCATTGCCATCATGGTCCTCTACATGGGGATCTGCCTAGGCTTAGGCTTGATTGCCTGGCGCCGGACTCAAAACTTAGGCGACTTCATCTTGGGCGGCCGGTCTTTGGGCAGCTGGGTGACGGCATTGAGCGCCCAGGCTACTGATATGAGCGGTTGGTTGCTCATGGGTTTGCCGGGCCTCGCCTATGCCTCCGGATTCGATGGAATCTGGCTGCTCCTCGGACTTGCCGTCGGAACCTGGCTCAACTGGCGTTGGATCGCTGTTCCCTTGCGCGAAGCAACTGAGCGTCTCAGCAATTCTTTGACGATTCCCGATTATCTGGAGCGCCGGTTTCGGGACGATAGTCGACTCCTACGCAGCATCTCGGCGATTTTCATCTTAGTTTTTTTCGTTTTTTATACGAGCTCAGGTTTCGTCGCAGCAGGACGACTTTTTGAGTCGCTTTTCGGATTGTCCTATGTCGAGGCCATGTTCTGGGGTTCGATCGTCATGCTGACGTACACCTTCTTGGGTGGTTTTCTCGCGGTGAGTTGGTCCGATGTATTGCAAGGTACGCTCATGTTCGTGGCGCTCGTCATGGTGGCTGTGCTCGGCGTAGCGCTTGCCGGGGGTTTTACGACAACGTTCGAGAGGCTCGAAACTTTAGATGCGGCGTTACTCGATCCCTTCATCGCTGATGGCGGCGAAGCGCTCGGTGTGATCGGTATCTTGTCGCTGCTAGGCTGGGGTCTCGGTTACGCAGGCCAGCCGCATATCCTCGCGCGCTTCATGGCGGCGAAATCCATGACCCACATCACGTTAGCTCGCCGAGTCGCAATGACCTGGGTGGTCATCGTCATGGTCGCAGCTGTCCTAGTTGGACTCACGGGTCGATTGGTGCTTCCTCAATCTCTCGCCGGAGCCGATGCAGAGAAAGTCTTCATAGGGATGTCCACTACCTTTTTGCATCCTGCATTGGCGGGCCTTTGCCTCGCGGGCATCATGGCCGCCGTCATGAGCACGGCCTCCGCACAGTTACTGGTGGCCTCTTCAGCTTTCACTCAAGATCTTTACGGGAGCTTATTCCGGTCCAGAGCCAGCACGTCTGAGCTTCTGTGGGCTGGCAGACTGTCGGTGTTGGCCATCGCGCTATTGGCGTTCGTGATCGCTCTCAACCCAGACAGTACGGTGCTTGATCTTGTGGCCTGGGCCTGGGCGGGCTTTGGTGCGGCGTTTGGTCCCGCGATCATCCTATCGCTCTACGATTCAAAAACCACTCGTAACGGTGCGCTGGCTGGTATTCTCGTGGGTGGACTGACGGTCATTCTTTGGAAGCAGGGCGCCCACCTCGGTGGTTGGTTTGCACTTTACGAACTCGTCCCTGGATTTCTTCTGTCGACACTCGCGATTTTGGTCGTGAGCCGCCTCGATAGAAATTCTGCTCCGATGCCCGCGTGACTACGTCGATCGAAGCCAAGCTCGGCTCGGTGCGTCTCGCGCCCGGATATAGCCGCTGGAACGCGCAGACTTATCTCTTTGCCGCCTTCATTACGATCGGAATGTTGGCTTTCGTCAGCTTTATCCAGCCCTATCTGCTCAATGCCAATCTGAAAGTTCCTGCAGGCGAACAAGGCCGTGCACTCGGTACGCTCGGCTTCGTTAACGAAATCGTGTCTCTGTTGCTGGTCGCGCCGATCGGCGCGCTGTCGGACAAGATCGGTCGGCGACCCGTCTATGCACTCGGGTTCGTCTGGCTTGCAGCCGGCTTCTTTCTTTATCCGCTCGCCCAGACTTTTCCCCAGCTTTTGGCCTGTGCGCTATTTTTCTCGGTGGGCGTCGCGGCTGTGGGCTGCATGCTTGCAACCGTCCTCGCCGATACGCCTCAAGAAGAATCTCGTGGGTTGTTTGTGGGCATCACGGGTTTTTGCCAAGGACTAGGGGCGACACTGGCCGTATTGGTCCTCGGCAAGGTTCCGCAGCGACTTGCCGATCAAGGGATGGATGCCGCGTTGGCCGGACGCGTCACACTGGGCATGGCGGCGGCCCTTTGCCTCGTGACGGGGCTGGTGTGTTGGGTGGGTCTGAAGCAGGGAACGCCCAGTCAAATCGGAGAGCGTGAACCGCTGCGGGTACTGCTAAAAACCGGGCTCGCTGCCGCTCGTGCTAATCCGCGAATCTGGTTCGCCTACATGCTGCAGTTCGTTTCTTTTGCTGACCGCGTGGTCATCGGCACATTTTTTAGTGCACGCCTTCAACAGACGGCGATTGCGAATGGGCAAACTGTCGCGGAAGCGGTCTCTGCAGCGACCAAGCCTTATGTCATCGCAAACGTGTCGGCGTTACTATTTGCCATCGTGTTCGGATTGATGCTCGACAAGATGAATCGCGTCACCGCCGGTGTGGTCGCCATGGCTGTCGCAGGCGTCGGCTATATCGCCGGTGGTTTTGTGGGTAATCCGACGAGCGAGTGGATTGTCGTCGTCGCGGTCTTGCTGGGCCTCGGCCAGGTTTGCGCCATCATCGCAAGCCAAACCGTGCTCGGACAGGAAGCGCCCCAGGACGTTCGTGGCGCCGTATTCGGACTCGCTGGCATCTTCGCCTCATGCGGCATTTTGTTCACCACGGCTGTCGGCGGATTCCTGTACGACATCGTCGGCAAAGGCGCGCCGTTCTTCGTGATCGGTATCGTCAACGTCAGCATTATGATTTTTGGCATTTACTTGCTGCGCTCGAAGTCGAACGAGTGAGACTCCAAATTGCAACCTGCCGTCCACTCACGGAGCCGGATGCGGATGAAGATATCTTGCTCGATGCGTTGCGCGCAGCAGGCATCGATGCGGAAATGTCGGCCTGGCATGACCCGGAAGCCTGGCAGTCTCCGACTTCAACCATCATTCGCTCAACTTGGGATTACATCCATTGTCTGCGGCCTTTTGCCGAATGGGTCGTGAAGGTGTCGGCGGTGGCACCGCTTTGGAATCCTGCAGAGATCATCTTCAACAATCTCCATAAGCGTTATTTGCTCGACCTTGCCTCGCGAGGGGTACCGGTGACACCCACTACGATTCTCGAGCGTGGAAGCGAGGTGAATCTCGCCACCCTCTGCGCTGCTCGAGGATGGAATGATATTGTTATCAAGCCGGCTGTGGGCGCAGGCTCTTTTGAAACGCATCGCGTTCGTGGGTCATCAGTCGAGGCGGCCGTCATGCTTAGCCGTCTCCTCGAGGAGCGCGATGTGCTCGTACAACCTTTTCTAAAAGCTGTTGAAGGGCATGGGGAGCGCGCCCTGGTATGGATCGATGGAGAGTTCACTCACGCTGTGAGGAAGTCGCCGCGCTTCGCAGGGAACGACGAACAAGTATCCGAAGCCATCTCGATCTCAACGGCGGAGCGCTTGGTCGGAGAAGCGGCTCTTGTGCCGATCTCACGCGATTTGCTCTACGCACGCGTCGATGTCGCGCCGGGCGACGATGGTACTCCGGTTGTCATGGAGCTCGAACTCATCGAGCCCTCGTTGTTTTTGAAACAGCACCCGCCTGCATTGCAGCGACTGGTGCAAGGGATTACTCGCCGACTGATGTAGCGCGGTCACCCTACCATCACGATGGGTAATCCCTCTGGGGATTCGAGGCGGGTGCCCTCGGCCACGCCATGTCTATAAAAAACGAGCGCAGGCCGATCGAATTGGGCTTCGTCATGAATCGCGATGACGAGACCGCCTGCCCGCATCCATGTCGCGGGCCAGCACGGGCGCCCTTGCCACGGTTCGGCGCCTAAGGACTGCCAGAAACCGGCGCTGATCTCCGGCGCTGCCGACGGCAGACTGAAGGCTAAAAATTCGCCAAGTGTCGGACTAATGGAAGAGGGATTCCACGCATCATCCTGATGCGTCGCGCGCTCGAGCAGGGTGATCATGTGTCCGGCAGGATCACGTAGCCCGAATTCGTTGAAACAGTCTGCGCCTGTCTTGGCGAAGGCGATCACAGCACCAGCCGCGCGATAGGCCTCAAGCGTGGCGTTGACATCATCATGAACACTGGTGAAGGACGGCGACGGAAACTTGTACTCGTGCAAACCGACCGTCACTTGACCCAGGGTGACAACGGCATACGGATGAGGCCACGCATTATCGGCGCTTCCCCTCGAAAACCCTATCAACTCATAAAAACGTAGCGAGGCATTGAGATCTTGCGTACTGACGCTGATTTCGTGGAATCGTCCAAGGTCGAGCCTAATTGCGGGAGGGTTGGACACGATTATTGACTTATCCCGGCCTGCCAGAGAATGAATGCATATTCCTCAGCAACCTCTCGGTAACGCTCGAAGCGACCGGATTTTCCACCGTGTCCAGCTTCCATATTGGTACGTAGCAGTAGCGGGTTACGATCGGTCTTTACGCTGCGAAGTTTCGCCACCCATTTGGTCGGCTCCCAGTATTGCACCTGGCTATCCCAAAGACCGCTCGTCACGAGGATCGCTGGATAGTTTTGAGCACTGACTTGATCGTAAGGTGAGTACGACAGCATGTAGTCGTACGCCGCACGGTCTTTACCCGGGTTACCCCACTCGTCGAACTCGTTGACTGTGAGCGGGATACTCTCATCGAGCATCGTCGTTACGACATCGACAAACGGTACATGCGCAATGAGCGCCTTATACTCACTCGGCGCTATGTTTGAGATGGCGCCCACTAATAAACCTCCGGCGCTACCGCCTACTCCGAATACCCGTTTCGGATCAGCAATTTTTTCGGTCACTAAGTAACGTGTGACATCGACGAAGTCCGTAAACGAGTTCTTTTTATTGAGCAGCTTGCCGCTTTCATACCAGCTTCGACCCATTTCCTGTCCGCCACGGACATGCACGATCACATAGACAAATCCGCGATCGACAAGCGACAGCACCGCGGAGCGAAAGCCGGGTTCAGACGAAATACCATACGAGCCGTACGCGTATTGATACACCGGGGCTGTGCCGTTGAGTGGCGTCCCGCGACGATAGAGCAGGGTCACCGGAATCTTCGTGCCGTCTCGAGCCGTAGCGAATCGGAAGTCCGCTACGTACTGGGATGCATCAAATCCACCGAGTACCGGTTCTTGCTTGAGCAGCCGGCGCTCACCCGTCGCCATATCGTAGTCGTAGGTGCTCGCTGGAGTGGTCGGAGAGGTATAGACATAACGAACAAGCGTTGTGTTCTGCTCGGTGTTATTACCCAGTGCCATGACGAACGCCGGATCTGCCGCGTCCATCAGGAAGTTCTTTTTCCCATCCCAGGATTGAATGCGTATCTTTTGTAGGCCGCCCGATCGCTCAGAAATCGAGAGGTAGTGGTCAAACGCATCAAAACCGCCGATGAAGGCATCATCGCGATGGCTAACCAGGTCTTTCCAAGTGCCGCGATCGCGTACGGTGGCCTTCGGCGCCTCGACAATCCGGAAGTTTTTCGCTTTCCAGTTCGTTCGGATGATGAATCGATCCCCGAGGTCTTCGAGTTGATACTCATGATCGCGTTCGCGCGGCAAAACGACGCGAAACTCCAACTTTGGATCGTTGGCATCCGCATAGCGATACTCACTCGATAGAGTGCTCTGCGAGGCAATGAAGAGGTATCGATCCGATTTCGACTTCTCAACGCCCATGTAAAAACTTTCGTCCTGTTGTTCATAGACGAGGGCGTCGCTGTCTGGATTGGTTCCGCGCTCATGTCGGAAGACTTTATTGCCGAGTAAAGTCTGAGGATCTTTGCGGATGTAAATGAGGGTACTGTTGTCATTCGCCCAAGCCATATCCGGCTCGACGTTGGTCAGAACTTCAGGAAGGAATGCACCGGTAGTCAGGTCTTTGATTCTAATCTCATACTGTCTTCGACCTACAGTATCTTCCGCAATCGCTACCCAGCGCCCATCTAGGCTGACTCCAAGCCCTGCAAGTTGATAAAAATTGTGTCCCTGAGCGCGAACGTTACCGTCGATCAAGATTTGTTCAGGCGCATCTTGGCTGCCTTTCCGTCTCGCGTAAATCGGATACTGCTTACCCGTTTCGTAGCGGGAGTAGTACCAATAACCGTTTCGGCGTTGGGGAACGCTAGCATCATCCTGCTTTAAGCGAGCTATGATTTCTTCGTAAAGTGCTTGCTCAAGCGCGCGATACGGTGCCATGACCGCTTTCATATAGTCGTTCTCGGCCTCGAGGTAGGCGATCATCTCGGGGTTCCTGCGCTCGTCGTCGCGCAACCAGAACCACGGATCGACACGATCACCGAAAGGTGACGTGACGGTGTGTGTGCGTTGCGTCGCTTTCGGAGGTTGAATCTCAGTTGCGTTCACGATGTGGGTTCCTCGATATCCGCCGAAGGCGACGACCAGGGCGACTGCGGCAGACCGAACAAATTTTGAGTAGGTCATGATGTCTTGCAGCCTCCGCTTTAAATCAAGAGTTCTGAGGGGGTCGTTCGGCCTGAGCGATCAGGCGATCGAGCATTATCATGGCGCCGATCGAGACCAACGACAACGCCGCGCAAAACCCGAGCACGGGTAAGGGGGTGTCTGCCGCCGCGAAGCCCATCGCTTGCACGGCGATTGCTGCACCCGCCTGCTGCGAAAATCCGATCATCCCGGAGGCGACCCCCGAATAGCCAGGTGCCATTCTGACCGCGGTAGCGGTGATGTGCGGTAAAGACAGCCCCTGCGCGAAAGCGAGGGGGAGCATGGATCCGAACCACCAGAGCGGATCAGTGAAACCGGCCAATACTAAACCAAAGGCCACACAGGCTGAGGCCGCCTGCAGCCATATTCCGAAGCGAGCGAGACGTTCGATCGCCGCGTGATCCTCCAGTTGCGAGATGCAAAAGTTTCCGAGGAAGTATCCAATCGAGAGAAAAAGGATATAGATCCCAAAATCAGTCGCGGGCCGGCCCAGCATATCGGCGAGCAAGTAAGGGGCGACAGTGATGAAGCCGAGATACAACGCATAGATAATCGCTGCATCGAGCGCACAACCAAGAAAAGCCCGATTACGAAGGACGCTGGTCGAGGCGCGACCAACCGCAGCCAGGGACATGACGCCCGCATGCGCAATACGAGTCTCAGGCAGAGCGCGCCAAGCCACTGATGCGATGAAGCCTGACGTTACCAGAAGTAATAAAAATGGGGCATGCCACCCTAGTTTTTCGGTGATTAAACCTCCTAGCCACGGCGCGATGGCGGTCCCCATCATCATGAACAGAGTCAGATTAGCGAGCGCTCGAGTTAGATGCCAGTCTCGATAGATATCACCCAAGATTGCGCGAGAGACAGGGGTTGTGGCGGCACATCCTGCCGCTTGGATCGCTCGTGCGAAAATGACGAGCTCGAGAGTCGGCGCAATATAGGCTAGCGCTGATCCTGAAAAGAAAACGCCGATACCCCCGAGCAACATGGGACGACGACCGAAGCGATCCGATAAAGGGCCCGCGAGTGGAATTCCCAAAGCGAACACGAGCAGGAATACGCTGATGACTGCCTGCGTTGCCGCGATGGTTGCCCCGAACTCCTCTCGGATCGCCGGGAGAGCCGAAAGTAAGATCAACGTCGAGACGGGTCCCAGTGCGCTGCATGCGGCCAGCAACGGGAACAGCCCGCGTGGCGACGCGGCGCTTTCGCGAGCTTCGGCAATACTCACACTCCTAAGCCACCGATACAGACGTATTTGAGCTCGGTGTAATCGTCGATGCCGTAACGTGAGCCCTCACGACCCACGCCGGATTCTTTGACGCCGCCGAACGGAGCGACCTCTGTCGAAAACAGCCCCGTATTGACGCCGACGATGCCGTACTCGAGGGCCTCCTGCAGACGCCAACTACGCGCGAGGTCCCGCGTATAGAAATATGCTGCCAGCCCAAACTCCGTGTCGTTGGCCATACGGATGACATCGTCTTCCGTTTCAAAACGGAACAGGGGGGCAACAGGACCGAAGGTCTCCTCTCGAGCCACCCGCATCGCAGGGGTCACATTGACGAGTACCGTCGGCTCAAAGAAATTACCACCTAGCGCATGAGAATTGCCGCCGCAGGCGATGCTGGCGCCTTTCTCAACGGCGTCGCTGATATGCGATTTCACCTTGGCGAGCGCACGAGCATCGATGAGTGGTCCTTGTTCCGTAGCTCCTGCGAGGCCGTCGCCCACTCGCAGTGTCACGACGGCTTTCACGAGACGCCTGGCGAACTCGTCATAGATGCCGGTCTGAACGTAAAACCGATTGGCGCACACGCAGGTTTGCCCGGTGTTGCGATATTTGCTTACCATGGCGCCCTGTACCGCGGCGTCGACGTCTGCATCGTCAAATACGATGAACGGCGCATTGCCGCCCAACTCCATCGACACCTTTTTAACGGTCCCCGCGCACTGCGCGAGTAGTTTTTTTCCGATTGCCGTTGAGCCAGTAAAACTGAGCTTGCGGACGAGGGGATTCGACGTTAACTCGTCTCCGATCGCCTCTGCGTCACCCGGGACGACGTTGAAAACACCTGCTGGAACGCCTGCGCGACTCGCGAGTTCTGCCAGCGCCAGCGCAGAGAACGGCGTTTGCGGTGCGGGCTTCGAGACAAACGTACATCCTGAGGCGAGGGCCGGCCCTAGTTTTCGCGTAATCATCGCCGCGGGGAAGTTCCAAGGTGTGATGGCGGCTGCGACACCAACAGGCTGGCGCAGGACGAGCAGTCGCGAGTCGGCTCGGAAAGTCGGGATGACGTCACCATAAGCGCGCTTGCCTTCTTCGGCAAACCATTCGATGAACGAAGCTGCATACGCGACTTCACCTTTTGCTTCGGCCAGAGGCTTTCCTTGCTCTGCCGTCATGATGACGGCGAGGTCATCAGTGTGAGCGATCATCATCTCCGCGAATCGGCGGAGAATCGTCGCTCTCTCCTTAGCCGTTTTACGCGCCCAGAGGGGCTGGGCCTTCGACGCCGCCTCGATAGCGCGCTGAGTCTCGATCGCTCCCATGACGGGCACTTCGCCGATCAGTGAGCCGTTCGCTGGATTCAGGATGCGGACTTTTGTGCCGTTATCTGCCGAGTGCCACTCACCATTGATGAAGGCTGCTTCGCGAAGGAGTGCGGGATCTTTGATTTTTAGAGTTGTCATGTCTGGATACCATACTGTGCGCGATGGTCGTGCAAGGCGTGAAGATGTTCTGCGGGAAGGGGCTCTCTTCCTGTCGTTACGCGCGAAAGAATATCGATCAGATCTGTGAGCGTCAGCAGGCTGATGCAGCGAAGCCCGAACTCCGCCTCGACTTCTTGAACTGCGGAGCGCGCGCCTTGCCCTCGCTCCTGCCGATCGAGTGCGAGTAGAACGGCGACAGGCTCGGCGCCTGCACGACGAATGAGCTCCACTGACTCACGAATGGCCGTACCGGCCGTGATGACATCATCGACGATCACCACTTTTCCGGCGAGTGCCTGACCGACCATCTGCCCGCCTTCGCCATGGCCTTTCGCTTCCTTGCGGTTGAACGCCCAAGGCAGATTTCGGCCGTGTCGCTCCGCATAGGCGATCGCAGCTGCCGACACCAATGGGATTCCCTTATACGCAGGGCCGAACAACATGTCGAAGGGCAGCCCCGATGCGTGAAGGGCGTCTGCGTAGCATTGACCGAGTACGGATAGTGCCTCCCCATCGTTGAAGAGCCCGGCATTAAAAAAATACGGACTCTCTCGACCCGACTTCAACGTGAATCGGCCGAAGCGAAGCGCGGCGCGGGCGAGGGCGAGATCGATGAATCTTAGTTGGTAGGGCTGCATCCCGGTATCATATCGCGGTGCGCATCATTACCCTGAATGCCAATGGCATCCGCTCAGCAGCGGCCAAGGGGGCGTTCGCCTGGCTCCGGCAACAAGATGCAGACGTCGTGTGTATTCAGGAGACCAAGGTCCAAGAACCCCAGCTCGAGGGGCACGATATCAATATTCCGGGATATCACCGTTATTTCTTCGACGCCCAGCGGCCCGGTTACTCGGGGACCGCCCTCTACTGTCGGCGTAAGCCGACCGAAATCAGCCGTGGTTTCGGCGTCAACGAGTTCGATGACGAGGGTCGTTATCTCGAGGCTCGGTTTGGCGAAGTCTCAGTCGTCTCCCTGTATCTGCCCTCGGGGTCATCAGGGCCGGAGCGGCAGGCCTCCAAGTTTCGATTTCTCGACGCGTTCATGATGCATCTTAAGCGACTGCGTCGTCGTCGGTTTGAATATATCCTCTGCGGCGACTGGAATATTGCGCACAAAGAAATCGATCTTAAGAACTGGAAGTCAAACCAGCAAAACTCCGGCTTCCTGCCCGAAGAGCGCGCCTGGATGGATGAGCTCCTCGGCTCAGCGGGATATGTCGATGCCTTCCGAGAAGTAAATCCGGAGCCCGATCAATACACATGGTGGTCGAACCGCGGCCAAGCTTGGGCGAAGAATGTCGGGTGGCGCATCGACTACCAGATCGTCAGCAAGGGTCTCGCGGGGGTCGCGCGATCGGCTCATATTCACAAATCGACCCGGTTTTCCGATCACGCACCGCTCATCATCGATTACGACCTTCGCGGATGAACGACACTACTAAGCCCGGTCTTCGCCAGATTCTTTCGAGTCCGCGCCTCGGCGCCGTGCTGGTAATGGGCATGGCGTCAGGTCTGCCGTACAACCTCACCGAATCAACGATGCAGGCATGGCTCAAAGATGCCGCCATATCGAACACGACGATTGGGTGGTTATCGCTCATCGGCCTTGCCTACACGCTGAAGCCGCTTTGGGCGCCACTGCTCGATCGTTACTCGCTACCGTCTCTCGGCCGGCGCCGCGGTTGGATCCTGCTCTTTCAAATTTTGCTCGCTGTAGCGCTCGCCGTGATGGCGACGCATGGTCCCGAGCAAGGGCTCGCGCCCTTCGCGGTGCTCGCCTTGGTCGTGGCGGTGTTGTCGGCATCACAGGACATCGTCATCGATGCGTGGCGCACCGACCTTGTTTCGCCTACGGAGCGCGGCCCGGCTGCCACGGCGGCCAACCTCGGGTATCGCCTCGCGGCTTGGTTTTCATTCGCCGGTGCGCTGGTCCTCGCCGATTTGGTCGGTTGGCGTCAGACCTATTTCGTGATGGCCGCAGGCATGCTCGCCATCAGCGCCGTCACGTTTCTTGCTCCGGAACCCAAGCTTCATGCCCCGCCACCACGAACGCTGCACGAGGCGGTTACCGGACCTCTACGTCAGTTGTTGGCTGGGCAGGGGATGCTGCTGTTGTTACTGACGATCGTTCTGTACAAAGTTGGGGATGCCTTTGCACTGAAGTTACTCACACCGTTTCTGATGGATGTCGGATTTACGAAAACAGAAATCGGTGCCGTCACCAAAACGGTGATGTTGGTCGCCAGCATCACAGGCGCCGTGGTGGGTGGGCTGTGGTTGGTAAATCTCGGGTTGGTTAGAGCATTGCTTGTGTTCGGAGCCGCCCAGGCTATCGCCAATCTTGGATATTTTGTGGTTGCGACCCAGGGTGACAATGTGACCCTGATGGCAGCGGTCGTTTTTCTCGATAACTTCGTCGGCTCGATGGGAAATACGGCGCTCGTAGTGCTCATCATGGGTATTTGTGATGTTCGATTCAGCGCGTTTCAGTATGCAGCGCTTTCTGCGTTAGCTGTCCTGCCTCGTAATCTACTGGGCGCACCCGCTGGCATATTGTCGGACGCGCTCGGCTGGGCGCCGTTCTTTGTTTTGACATTCTTCACCGCGTTGCCGGGTCTTGCCATGATCTGGTGGCAACGCCACCGTATTGCACTTCTCGACTTGCCGAAAAATTGAGTCCATCGTGATCGAATCCTTCCTAAAATTCTTTGTTGTCTTTTTCTTGGTGGTCGAGCCTATTTCACTCGTGCCTGTTTTCGCGAGCCTCACAGAGGGCGCGAATGCGGCCTATCGCAAGCGCATGGCGATCAAGTCTGTCTTGGTCGCCGGGCTCATCATTCTGGGGTTCGCGTTGAGTGGTGCGGCATTTCTCGCGGCCATGGGTATCAGTATCGATTCATTTCGTATCTTTGGTGGGCTGTTGTTGTTTCTTGTTGCACTTGAGATGGTCTTCGCTCGAGAGTCGGGAACCCGAACATCCACCGACGAACAGGCTGAGAGTCGTCGTCGTGCCGACATCTCCGTTTTCCCGTTGGCATTTCCCTTCATGTCCGGGCCGGGCGCGCTGACAACGATTCTTTTGTGGTTCGGCCCGGTCTCAGTGATGAGTCAGCCTGCGCTATTCAGCACGCTGCTCGCTGCAGCTATCTTGGTTTTGCTGATTTGCTTAGTGGTAATGCTTGGTGCCGGACGATTGATGCGCATACTGGGTGCAACCGGTACCAATGTGGCGAATCGTCTACTCGGCGTTGTACTCGGCGCCTTAGCCATTCAATTCATCGTTGACGGGATCCGCGCCAGTTTCAATATCGGTTGATCAGTTCCGATCTGATCGCCGTTCAAAGGTTAGATCCCATACGCCATGACCCAAGCGCTGCCCCCGGCGCTCGAAGTGGGTGAGTGCACGCCACTCGGGCCTGGGCATGAAGCCTCCGGGTCCCGCGAGGTTGACGCACTGCGGATTTGCACCGACGACCTCAAGCATTTTTATCGCGTAAGGCTCCCAGTCGGTGGCAAGCTGCAGCCGTCCCCTATGCTGGAGCCGTGAAATGGCCAGCGATACAAACTCGGGTTGTACTATTCGACGTTTGTGATGGCGTTTTTTATGCCACGGGTCAGGAAAGAGAATCAGGATCTCACTGAGTGCCTCAGCTGGGATGAGGCGGTCGAGCACCTCGACGGCGTCGTGACACACCACTCTAATGTTAGACAGCTGTAGCGCCTCTAAACTAAGTAGCAGATGTCCGACTCCAGATCGATGTACCTCGACCCCGATAAAATCTCGTTCCGGACGAGCACGGGCGAGCCCGATCAAGTTTTCCCCGTTGCCGAAACCGATTTCGAGAATACGTAGGCTTTTTCGACCGAATATTTTATCGAGATCGAGAGGTTCGCTGAACTGCGAGATATCAAGACCGAACTTAGGCCATAAATCGGTCAGTGCTCGCTGCTGGGCAGAGGTGATCCGACCCGCACGCAATACGAAGCTGCGAATTTTCCGAGGAATAATATTCGACGATCCAAAGTCCTCAGCCATCGTCCACATTATGGCAAAAGTTGCCTGCCAGACTTGCGTACCGGCTATTGCTACTGAGAAAGTTCAGGGATGGCATTTTCCCAACCTGCGCTCTTTGAGGTTCTGACTCCATGCCCGCCCAAATCCAAAACGAAGTCCTGAAATATAGCGCTGCTGGTCATCATTTCTCCAGCTATGTCGCCCAAGATCCGGCGCGCACCGGGGAGCGCCCGGGATTGATCGTCCTTCCGGAGTGGTGGGGCCTTAACGATTACCTTCGTCGCCGAGCGCGAGAACTCGCCGGTCTCGGATTCGTCGCGATGGCGACGGATGTTTACGGTGACGGACGCGAAGCCTCCGACTCCACCGAGGCCGGCACCTTGATGAACGGTTTGTTTGCCGATGTGCCGTCGCTGAGTGAACGATTGAAAGCAGCCTACGACGCCCTGCGTGCCCATCCGCTGGTCGACCCTGATCGCATCGGGGCGATGGGCTATTGCTTAGGTGGAGCGTTGTCACTGCACATGGGCCGCATCGGCATTCCTTTGAGTGGCGTCGTGAGTTTCCACGGTGCACTGACACGCGCCCACGAAGCGAAAAGGGGTGAGTTCAAGCCTGCAGTACTAATTTGTCATGGCGAGGCCGATGTACTCGTTCCTGCTGACGATCAAGCGGCTTTCTGTAAAGAAATGGACGATCTCGGTGTCAATTATCAGTTCAACGCTTATCCCGGCGCGAAACACGGGTTCACGAATCCTGAGGCCACCGAAAAAGGCAAAAAGTACAATTTGCCTCTGGCCTATGACGAGCGCACAGATCGCCAGTCTTGGGAAGACATGAAGGCGTTTTGGGCGAAAGTATTTCGCTAATCGGTCAGATCACTCATCGAAGCGCAGGTGCTTTACGCTCTTGCCGTGGCGTCGAATGAGTCGTAGAGCCTCGATGCCGATCTTGATGTGCCTCTCGACGAACGACCCCGTTACCTTCCGGTCTGAGGCTTCCGTCTTTACGCCTTCCGGAACCATTGGCTGATCGCTTACAAGAAGCAGGGCGCCCGACGGGATCGAGTTGGCGAAGCCCACGGCGAAGATCGTCGCGGTCTCCATATCGATGGCCATACAGCGAGTTTTTCGCAGATATTCTTTAAACTCTTCATCGTGCTCCCATACCCGACGATTTGTTGTGTAGACCGTGCCGGTCCAATAGTCGTAATCAAGATCACGGATCATCGTAGATACCGCACGCTGTAAACTAAACGCTGGCAGTGCGGGAACTTCCGGCAGCAGGTAGTCGTCCGATGCGCCTTCGCCACGAATCGCAGCGATCGGCAGAACGAGATCGCCGATCTGATTCTTGCGCTTGAGACCCCCGCACTTTCCGAGCAACAAAACCGCTTTCGGCAAAACAGCGGAAAGTAAATCCATCACAGTGGCCGCGTTGGCGCTTCCCATACCGAAATTGATCATTGTGATGCCATCGGCTGTCGCATTGGGCATCGGACGATCTCGACCGAGAATCTCTGCACCCGTCTGCTCGGCGAACAACTCAAGATAGTTGCTGAAGTTCGTCAGCAGTACATATTGACCGAAGCCATCGATGGGAGTGCCGGTGTAACGCGGTAGCCAGTTATCGACGATTTCCTGCTTGGTTTTCATGGTCCGCAAGGTATCACGATCGCACTAGAATATAATCCCGCACCTTGCCTCCGCCTGGAGATCCCGTGAGCCGCTCCAATGTCCCCGTCGTGGGCTTCGACATGCAGCCGACGCTCCACGGCGAGCACCTATTGCTTCGGCCTGTGACCGATGACGACTTCGAAGGCCTTTATCAGGTGGCCTCTGATCCTGCTGTTTGGGAACAGCACCCGGCGAAGGATCGATGGAAGCGCGAGGTCTTCGCGGCTTTGTTCGAACGGTTGCTACGGGGCGGGGGCACACTGGTCGTGATCGACCGTCCGAGCGGGGCAATCATCGGCAGCTCAAGCTACTACGAACATCGCACCATGGACCGCGATATCGTCATCGGCTACACCTTTCTCGCATGTCGATACTGGGGAGGTCGCTGTAACGCTGAGCTCAAAGCCCTGATGCTTCAGCACGCCTTCAAGTTTGTAGACCGTGTCTGGTTTCACGTGGCGCCCGAAAACTGGCGATCACAGCGGGCCATGGAGAAAGTGGGGGCGAGACTAAGTCACCGGGCCGTTCGCGAGAGCGGCGGCGTGATTTCAGAGTTTTTGCACTACGTCATCGACAAACTGTGAAGCCATGAAAATCTGGACTTATCGTTTCCGCTTTACGATCGACAGTCGCTCATACCGCACTGAAGTCATGTCGGGCCTGAAGACGATAGAAAGCCGTGTATTCCTCGAAGAACAGGAACTCGCAAGAGATTTCACTGACGTCATGACGCCCGATGGCACGCGTAACCATCAATTACGGTTTTCCTTGTCAGATGGGCGTGAGGTTGTCGTAGAGGCGGGATATATCGATTGGATTCGCGTGGGTATCGCCGTTCGCATCGACGGGGTGATCGTCTACGAAAGCCATCCCGGTAAAACGATAAAGTTTCCTACGGTGTCTTTACCTGATCCGGAGAAAGCAGCAGAGCTGCAGGCAGCGCAAGCCGCCGCATGGGGTCGCAACAAATACTCGATTTACGTGGATGTCGGAATCGGAATTTTGTTCTTCGTAATGGTCAAAGCGACAGACGATCTTCCGTTTTCCGCCCTGGTCACCGCCGGCGCTGGACTCGGAGTGGTGGTTGTTCAGCGCTTCGTCAAGGTCGATCTCTTGGGTGGCCTTGCGATGTTTGGCGTGGTCATGCTCCTGATTTCAGCCGGGTTCTCTTGGTATTTTGACAACGACTGGGCCGTCAAAATGAAGAGCACGATACTCGGCGTGTTTGTGGCAACGCTGATGTTGAGCGATGCGATGTTCAACCGAGGGCGTTACTTTGGCGGTCGATTGCTACGCTTCATGCCCCAGCCCATGGATGCACGGCGGCTTGCAACGGGCATGGGAGTGCTGGGTCTCGTGATGGCTTCGGTGAACTGGATCTTTGCGGAGTTCACGAGCCAGGACACGTGGCTCTATTACACGAGCTTCGGCGATTTCATCCTGACGATGTTTCTCATACTCGCCGTTTTTCGTTACGCGAGTATTCGTTAATTTCGCCAAGCGCCTGTCAGTAGACCGGCGATCTTTTTTCCTTGACGGTCGCGCAAATAGCCCAGGATAAATTGCTGACAAGCGGTGGTAGTTTCGGGGGGCAGACCAAAGCGCTGAACCAAAGTCGGCATTTCACCAATCGATGAGGGGACGCCCGAAGCCATGATTCGTGCGGCCTGATGCAACAGTGGAATGGTCCCCGGGAGGAATCCACTGACATCCGAAAATTCGAGCGCCGCCAATCGACGCCTCGCGATGTTCAAGAGCGCTCCGGTTCCCGCGATGGAAAAGTTCTGAGGTAAAGATAAAGCGAGCATCAGCTCTCGGGTGAGGTCTTGCACACTCGCGGGAGATCGAGGCGGTGTTGCGGAAATGCCCGAGCATGGCACTGCAGCGAGCAGAGCAAGCTGAAGGACAAAACGTCTATTCATGAATCGCACCCTCGATCACCGATAACACGTCGGCACTTAAGTGTACGTCAGAGAGTCAATCGTTCGAGGTGGTCGCTATATTCGGGGAGGTCGGCCCGCTCTGGAAAACTCGACGGACCCGTCTACCCGAATGACGGTATCTCCACCCACCCAGATTTCATCGTCGAGCCGCTCGACATAGACGCGACCGCGGCGCTTGAGCGCGGTACCCTGCGACGCGATGTACCTCGCCGGAGCATGACCCGTTTTGATGAGCCAACTGGCCAAGCCCGCATTCAAGCTCCCGGT
>Ga0194131_10002834_pt1 | contig 28111 bp, 28 predicted proteins | sample TA2KigO120mmetaG_FD_148631 | JGI IMG/M metagenome (GOLD analysis project Ga0194131, IMG submission 148631) | Freshwater microbial communities from Lake Tanganyika, Tanzania - TA2015053 Kigoma Offshore 120m | ecosystem: Environmental > Aquatic > Freshwater > Lake | place: Tanzania: Lake...
CGTAGCGGCGGGAGTGCTCTTGGCGGATTTCAAAATGCCTTGGCGGGACTTGGCGGAAACATCAGTCCGAGCCCGCGCCTTTGGCGCGGGCGAGGTCAATCTTTCTTCAAATTCAGAATTGTGGACCTGAGGGGAATCGGACCCCTACCTCATCCATGCCATGGATGCGTAATACCATTTTACTACAGGCCCGTTTTCAGAATTGTTCGAGTGAACCATTGGATGCGCTCTACCGATGAACTATAGGCCTCTGGGCAAAACTATAGCATCGGGCATCATAAAGAAAAAGAGACGAGTTTCCCTGGCTCCATTCGCACCGTAATTGAGCCTGGCACGCGTTAGGAAAGAAGAACCGTCACACGGCTGTCGCCGGACACTTCCATAAAACCGCCTTCAATGTCAAACGGCGTTTGTTGACTTTTCGATTTCGCACGAACAGTACCTTTTTCGAGATGCGATATGAGAGGAACGTGATGTGGAAGCACGGTGATTTCACCGCTCTTTGTGGGAAGGGTTACGGAATCCACGTAGTCGTGGAAGACAACTTCCTTGAGGGAGACGATTTTTAGCTGGAGTTTACTCTTGGTCACCATTTCCAAAAAAAGCTCATAAAAACGAACACCCAAAGTACACACAGCGCACAGACGATAACAATGGAATTAACGACGAGCAAGATCTTACGGCTATCCTGTACCCGCATCTGGATGCATCCTTCCCAAGGTAGGCGGAAGCTGAAGCGAAAATTAGAATAAGGAAGAACAAGATAAAGGGCGGGAATGCCAAATGAAGACGCACAGCATACATACCTGTGTAGAGGAGAAAAAATAAAAGCGATGTGATAAGGGAACTCATATAGCTCTAACTAAGAACCTCTTCAATCCCCTCTCCGTAAATCCGCCGGAAATCTCAAACGGTTTTTCGCTGCCTTCTGCTTTTGCGCGAACAGTCCCCTTCTCCAACTGCGAAATAAGCGCTGCGTGGTTTGGGAGCACGGTAATTTCGCCGGATTTAGTCGGCAAGGTAACGGAATCAACGTAATCCTGAAAGACTACTTCTTTGAGGGAAACAAGCTTCAATTCCAATTTTCCAGTATCAGCCATATTTCAATGTATTTCAACTTTCACCGAAATGGTTGTAAGAAATAAGGAAACAAGAAATAGGAAATAAATTGCTAAGCAACTTCTTCGATATTTCCCTTCATATAAAATGCTCCTTCCGGCTTGTCGTCATGTACACCGTCAATAATTTCCCTGAAGCCGCGAACGGTTTCTTCCCGCTTTACGTACTTGCCCGGTTTCCCCGTAAACACCTCGGCCACATTGAACGGCTGTGAAAGGAAACGCTGAATTTTTCGGGCGCGCTCGACAAGCCGCTTATCATCATCAGAAAGCTCCTCTACGCCGAGAATTGCGATAATATCCTGCAAATCCTTGTATCGTTGGAGAATGCGCTGTACATCGCGAGCGACTTTGTAATGCTCTTCGCCGACAATGTTCACATCAAGCGCTGTTGAAGACGAGTCCAGCGGGTCAACGGCCGGATAGATGCCGAGCTCCGTAAGACCGCGAGAAAGCACGATGGTTGAGTCCAGATGCGAAAAGGTCGTCGCAGGCGCGGGATCAGTAATGTCGTCTGCGGGGACGTAGATAGCCTGTACCGAGGTAATGGAGCCTTTCTTGGTGGAGGTAATGCGCTCCTGCAACTCCCCCATCTCGTTGGCAAGAGTTGGTTGGTAGCCAACCGCCGAAGGCATCCGACCGAGCAGCGCGGAAACCTCCGAGCCCGCCTGCGTAAAACGGAAGATGTTGTCAATGAAAAGAAGGACATCCTTTCCCTCGCTGTCCCGGAAGTGCTCGGCCATCGTAAGGCCGGAGAGCGCCACACGCGCGCGTGCGCCTGGGACTTCGTTCATTTGTCCGAACACAAGGGCGGTCTGCGGGAGCACGCCGGAGTCCTTCATCTCCTTGTACAGGTCGTTTCCTTCGCGGGTTCGCTCGCCGACACCGGCAAAGACGGAGTAACCCTTGTTGACCGTCGCGACATTGCGAATCAGCTCCTGAAGAAGTACGGTTTTACCGACACCGGCGCCGCCGAAAAGTCCGATTTTACCTCCTTTGATGAACGGACAGATGAGGTCAATAACCTTGATACCGGTTTCAAAAATGGCGACTTTAGTTGATTGCTCCGTAAACGAGGGAGCCTTGCGGTGAATCGGGAGTTTAGCGGTTCTGCCATCAATCGCGGGCATGCCGTCAATCACATCGCCGAGAAGGTTAAACATCCGGCCAAGAATCGGCTTGCCGACCGGCACAGAAATCGGAGCGCCGGTGTTTTGAACCGCGAGCCCACGCGCGAGACCGTCCGTCGTGCCCATTGAAATGGCGCGAACGCGGCCGTTGCCGAGATGCTGCGCGACCTCAAAGACCTTCCGTGTTCCCTCGTGCACCGCTTCAAGCGCGCTGTAAATCGGCGGAACGGATTCCACGCCAAACTCAACGTCTACGACAGGACCAATTATCTGGACAATTTTTCCTTCCATAAATACTCGACACCAATTACTAATGAAGACGAATTACACTAATTTGAGAAGACACTATAGCGCATTTCTATATTCGTGTCATTCGCTCCCATTCGTGGATTAGTGTCGTGTTAATTTGATAATGCTTCACTGCCACCCGTAATTTCCGCCAGCTCCTTGTTTATCGCCGACTGGCGTGCCTTGTTCATTACCACGGTATAGCTCTTGATGAGTTCGCTGGCGTTATCGGTTGCGTTGCGCATCGCGACCATTCGGGAAGAGTGTTCGGAGGCGTTTGCCTCAAGGATAGCGTGGTAAATTTGAATTTTCAAGAGCGCGGGAAGAATTGACTCAAGGATTTCCCTCGGCGAAGGTTCAAACAGGTATTCCCTATTAGTGTCATTCGCTCGGGTATTCGCGGCATTAGTGTCGTGTTCAGCGAAGCGCCCTCTCTCTGGCACAATTCCTTTTACCATTTCCTCCAAGCCTTCCTCTGAAAAAGGCAAAAGTTTGCGTACCACCACCTCCTGCTTCATCGCTGAAAGGAAATTAGTATAGATGATATAAATTTCATCCGCCTTCCTTTCAGTAAAGGCTTCCGTGACAGCGTCAAAAATAGGCTGAACCTCGGAAATATCGGCATAGTCGCCGTATCCCGTAAGCGCGACAACAGGTGTTCGCCCCCGCTTCGTAAAATAGTCGCCGGCTTTCTTTCCAACCGTCACCACGGTGATGTCTTTCGTCTCCTCCTCAGTTGAGGAGGAGTGGCCGGGGGCCGAAGTGGTGGTGCTTTGTTTTATAAACAGTTCCGCCCTCTTCAGCACATTCGCGTTAAACGACCCTGCCAAACCTTTATCGGAAGTCACCACCACGAGTAGGGTATTTTTAACCTCCCTTTTTTCCAAAAGTGGAGAAAACACAGCCGAGCCATCGGGCGCGCCGGACTGAACACTCTTCAAAAGCTTCAAAGCGGCAGTCGCGTAAGGGCGCGCCGTAAGTGCCACACCCTGACTTTTGCGCATCTTCACGGCAGACACCGCTTCCATAGCGCGAGTTATCTGCTTGATATTCTTCGTACCTTTTATACGAAGTCTGATTGTGCGAAGCGTAGCCACAGAAATCTACTTAAAATAATTCCTGCTGAAATCTCCAATCGCCGCTTTAAGCGCCGCGGTTGTTTCGTCGGTAAGCTCGCCGGATTCACGGATGGCCGCGAGAACTTTCTCGTGGCGTTCACGGACGAATTCAAGGAGTTTGGACTCAAACTCGCAAACCTTCGCGACTTCAACGGTATCAAGAAAACCTTGTGTACCGGCGAAAATGGATACGACTTCTTCTTCAAACGGCAAGCTCGCATACTGGGGTTGTTTCAAAAGCTCGGTGAGACGCTGTCCGCGGTCAATCTTCTTCTTCGTGCCCTCATCGAGGTCCTGTCCGAACTGCGCGAAGGCGGCGAGCTCACGGAACTGCGCGAGTTCAAGGCGAAGCGTACCGGCAATTTTCTTCATCGCCTTTGTCTGTGCAGCAGAACCGACACGCGAAACAGAAAGACCTACGTTGATAGCCGGACGAGCCCCTTGATAGAAGAGCTCCGGTTCAAGATAAATTTGTCCGTCGGTAATGGAAATAACGTTGGTCGGAATGTAGGCGGAAATGTCGGCAAGCTGGGTTTCAATAATCGGGAGCGCGGTCAGGGAACCGCCGCCGTACTGCTTACTCATCTTAGCCGCGCGTTCAAGAAGCCGTGAGTGCAGATAGAACACATCGCCCGGATAGGCTTCGCGGCCGGGCGGACGACGAAGCAGGAGAGAAATCTGGCGGTATGCCCACGCGTGTTTGGAAAGGTCGTCGTAGACAACAAGCGCGTCCTCGCCTTTGTCCATAAAGTATTCGCCGATAGCACAACCCGCGTATGGGGCGAGATATTGAAGCGAAGCGGCATCCGAAGCGGATGCGGAAACGACAACGGTATACGCAAGCGCGCCAGTCTCGCGAAGTTTCTCCACAATCTGCGCCACTTTTGATTCTTTTTGTCCGATAGCAACGTAAATACACTTTACCTTGCGGTAACGCTTCTCCTTGCCTTGGTTGATGATGGTATCAATACCGATAGCGGTCTTACCGATTTGACGGTCGCCAATGATGAGCTGGCGTTGTCCGCGTCCAATCGGAATAACCGCGTCAATCGCCTTAAGCCCTGTATGAAGAGGGGTGTTTACTCCTTCTCGCGTAATCACGCCAGAGGCGATTTTTTCGAGCGGCTGCCTCTTCATTCTCTCCGAATTAAACGCCGGACCGCCGTCTTTGGGGTTACCGAGAGGGTCAATGACCCGCCCCAGAAGCTCGTCGGATACGGGAGTGGAAAGAACTTGCCCCGTGCTTCTCACCTTCTGCCCTTCGGCAACCTTTGACGCGTCGCCTAGAATGATGGCCTTGACGGAATACTCCTCAAGGTTCAGCGCCATGCCCTGTACCGTGCCCTCCCCGGTCTCAAATTCCACAATCTCGGAATAAAGAACTGACGAAAGGCCTCTGATCTCGGCCACTCCGTCCCCCGCGCGAATCACCGTACCGAGCCGTGCCATTTCAGGGCCGCGTTTCAACTTTTGCACTTCCTCTTTTAGTTGCTGAATGATGAGGTCCTTCATAATAAGTACTAATAAGTCAGTTACTAATGCTACAAATGCTTACTAATGGGAGTCTCGTATTCGTAGGCATTCGCAGAATTCGTTTCGTTCGTGATTGGTACTTACTTTGTAAATGCTCGTCGAGCCAGCGACAGTCGCCTCGCGATTGAGTTGTCCACCCTAAGGTCATCAACTTCAATAACGGCCCCTCCCGCAAGACGAATATCCCGAAGCGCCTCAACCCGCGCCTTGAATGGAAACTTTCTCGCGAGTGTTTCCGCAGACATCCGTTCGGGAGTCTTCACAGTCACGTCTCGGACGTTCGCCTTCCTATCGGAAAGCAGTAAATATTCACGCGTAATTTCGGGCACGAGATGGAGCGAGCCATTTTTGGCCACCGCCGTCAGAAAATTCCGGACCATCTCACTCCTGTGCGCCGGCGCGGTTTCCTCGGCAAGTGAATGAAGCGTTTTCGCGTATTCTACTGAGGTATATCGCATACTATGGTTTCTTAACTCCCTCGCGGATAGCCGAAAGCGCCTGCTCCACCATCTTCCCCTGCGCCCGCGCGTCCAGAACATCCCCCAGCGTGTGCTCAATGGTGGACACTACAAGAGAGCCAATTTCCCCCTTCACTTCGGTAAGCAAGCGAGCACGATCTTCGCGGTTTTTCTTCTCGACAGCCGACTTCTCCCGCGCGATTTCTTCCTTCGCCGAAGCCAGAAGTCTCTGCTTCACTTCCTCCCCGTCCCGTTTAGCCTCTTCAATGAGCGCAGAGGCCTCTACTCTCGCCTGCGCGAGAATCTTCTCTCGGTCATTTTCCGCGGCCGCTAATTTGGCGACCGCCTTCTCTTCGCGGTCGAGCGCCTTTGCCACTCCCTCTTTTCGCTCATCAATCACCTTGAGGACTGGCCTGTAGACAAATTTTACAAGTACACCCAAAAGTATCGCAAAGTTGATAATCTGCGCGATAAGAATGTGCCATTCAATACCGAGGGAATGAAGGAGTTCGCTCATACTGATTATCAGCTGCAATCTATTTCAATGTATATCGCGAGGCGTATATCGACATGTACCACAGGGATATAGGGATATATGTTGATACAGAGATATACGCTAAGATCTACACAAACTTTATAATCAACGCTACGACAAGTGCGTAAATCGCAATAGCCTCGGCGAAGACAATTGCCAAAATCATGGCGGTTTGGATCTTCGAGGCCGCCTCCGGATTCCGGCCGATAGCTTCCATAGCTTTTCCGGCAAGAAGACCGATGCCGATTGCCGGGCCAACCGCTCCCGCTCCAATCGCAATGGCTGCTGCAAGTGATTCCATATTTTCAATTACTGTTAATGACTAATAAACACGACTAAAAGTAGGCGCATTCTAGCGTATGTCGGCTTTTTACTCAACTCACAGCCGCACCCGCGGGGTGTGCCAGCTGTTGGCGCAATGTCCAGCGCAGTTTCTTCATCGTCGGATCCTCCATATTGACGCCTGATGCCGGATGTTCAAGAAAAGCGAGGCGCAAAGCGAGATTACTTTCACACCGTTTCAAAAATGCTCTCTGCAGCGCTTCCCCCGCTTCCTCGCTAAGTCCTTGCGCGTTAATGGCGGCCAGATACTGTTCCACATCATGTACAAGAACATCTGGGCTTTTATACGCTTCAAGTTCAGGCGAAAGGCCTGCCGTCTCTGTTTCGTTCATAATTAGTGATGCTCGGAGTGAGCAATGGTAAAACTGCTAAACGCGACCATCGCGAGGACGCCAAACACAAGCGCCTGAATGAATCCGACAAACAGTTCAAGACCGAGGAATGGGACAGGAACCGCATAGGGGACGAGAAAAGCGATAATAGTGAGCAACACCTCACCGGCAAAAATGTTCCCGAATAACCGAAACGACAGGGAAATAATTTTCCCGAATTCGCTGATAATTTCCAGAAAACCGACAAACATGGCGACGGGTCCCTTAAAGGATATAAATTTCCCGACATGTTCCTTTATGCCCAGCGTGATGAAGCCAAAGAAATGAGAAAGTGTGACCACGATAAGCGCGAGCGCGATGGTCATCGTGAGGTCGGAGTAGACCGAACGGAAAAGCGGTACGAAAGACTCCTTCCCCTCATGGACTTCATGGAAGCCGATGCTGCCGACTCCCGGAAGAATGCCCGCCCAATTTGAAAAGAGAACAAAAAAGAAAATGGTTGCGGCAATAGGAAAGAATCGCCGGGCCGTTTCCCTGTTCCCCGCTATTGATTCAAAAAAACCGAGCAACGCTTCAATGGCTCCTTCAACCAGTGTCTGCGCCCTTCCCGGGCTCCGCTTCATTGTCGCCGAGAACAAAACTGCGGTCGCACACAGGAAGAAGAGAACAATCCACGCCGTAAGGAGCGTGTTCGTGACCGGCAGCGAACCGATGTGGAAGAGAGTTTCGGAGGCGATTGAGATATGCATAAGTATAAATAACGAATACCAAATCCCGAATATCAAAAATGAAGAAAGCTTAGTGTTGAATATTTGAAATTATTTATTTCTCGAAATTAGCTTCGAGATTTGATATTACGTTAGAATATCTTTGACCTTACGGTACACAATGAAGCTTGAAACAAAAATAGAAACGACAGTACCGGCAAGCAGCAACCACGGTGACGTGCCAAACATTTTGTCCGCGTACCGCCCCGCGAGCGCGAAGAGTACAAGCGGGAGTGCTATCGTATAGCCGACCTCAAACGTAAGGCCATAGACGTTGAAATCAAACTTTTTCCTCGCCTCTTGAGTGGAGGGATCTAGGGAGGTGCTGTCCTGCTTTTCACTCTCGTGCACGTCGTGAAGTATACCCCCACACCGACTTTTAGGCAAAGCCGTTGCGGAGGGCAGCCAAAATGTCCGCACCCGCGACAATACGGAATTCATTTGCGCATCAAACGAACTCCGGCGTAGACAAGCGGCGTAATGAACACTGCAAAAGCGATTTTGAGCAATAGATATGGAATAATTATCTTCACGATAAACAGCGCATCGAACTTCGGCGTTACTAGGTAGAACGCGATGTACATGAAGACGGTAGTGTCCACGAGTTCCGAGGCGAAGGTGGAGAGATTTGTGCGAAGCCAGAGCCACTTACCCCTCGTCGCTTGCCGGAGCTTCTCGAAAATCAGAATGTCCTGCAGTTGCGCGAGGAGAAACGCGGTGATGCTTGCGAGCATGATGCGCAGCGACGTACCGAAAATCGTGCGATACGCCTCATCGTTCACGAAGCGCGGGAACATCACGGACAATCGCGAGCGGGGTTTGCTCGCTTGTCTCCCCCATGATAAGGACCGCCGAAGCGGCGAGGCCATCCACGAGGTTAGAGCGGGAGAACTTAAACTTTCGTCCGAAGAGGTCAAGTTTGCCTGCGTGCCGCTGAACTGGGTGAATGCCGAAGAACCCAATGGAGATGCCAAGCGTTCCCAGGCGCATAGGAGGGCTCACGCTGTCGGTGATGATGACGGCCATACGCGTGAGTTCGTGCCTTCTCCGAAGGTAACTCCAAATCTCCTTGGCCGAAGCGAACGGGTCCCCTGGCCAGAGCGTCCAGTGACCTTCGCTGTTGCTGTCGTCAATACCGGCGGCGCCGACAATCGCATGCCCTTTTATGGAGAACATGGAGCGTCGTGTCTCCTTGAACCGCGCAAGGTAGTCGGCCTCGGACTCTATGAGTTTTCGCTTTGCGCGAAGTGAGCCGACGGGGACACACCTCCCTTCCCCTATCGAGACAATTTTGGAGGTTACGACGACGATATCCCGCTCCCGCAGTTTCGGAAGAGAGACATCAAGCACCTCAAAAAGGTCGTCCTGGGGAGGCCGGAGGATGCGCGTTTTGATGGGAATAACCTGCATAGTTTCGAGTTAGAAGTTACTAGCCCTAAGTCCTAGCCGTGCAGCCGAACAGAGGTTTCCTTAAGAACCAGTAGATTTAAGCGCTCGCTCAGTGCTGTCCTCCAAGGAAAAACTGTAGTTCCCCGACACCTAGGGAGTTCTGGCGGAAGCCTAAAACCACTGACTGAAAAACTAGAAACTACCCAGAGACCACGTAGAAATTGTTTTATTTAAAAGCATGGTAGTTATTGATTAGTATGCACGCGGTGATGTTCCGACATGATACGCTCCTTTAGCTCGGTTGGCGAAGCAACCCCTTTGAATTTGAAGGACTCGTTGCTTGCGGTATGAATCTCTACGGTCCCGAAGCCGATGAGCGTCGCGAGGAGGCCAGAAACCTTCACGGTCACATCCTGAATCTGGTTGAAGCGGAATGAAGAAACGTACCGGTTGAAAAGCCCGAGCTGGTCAACGTCAATGATGCGGTGATTCGTGAGAATCCACACATCGAGATAGTAGTTGGTCCACAGAAGCGCAAACACGGTCCACAGTACGAGGAGCCACAAGCTCCAGAAGAACATCAGGAGGGGAAGAAGGTGCTCGACGATGCCGAAGAGCGCGAACACCTCGTCGGAGAACGAGTGCGGTATGAGAAAGAGTACCGCCGGCAAAATCGCGAAGAGAGCAAGAAAGACCGTCTCGCTCGCAAAGAGAAACCAGTGTCTGCGCGCGACGTAGAGGATGTCTTCCCCCTGCTCCAGAGCAATCATAGCGTCAAGAGATAAGAAATAATTGAGAGGGCGACGAACAGTACCGTTATAAAAAAATAAAGAACGGGTGCGCGTTGAATGAAACTCGTGTTCATACCGTACTTCCGCCAGTGGTACACGAAAGCAACGCTCAATCCTGAGACGATTGCAAGAATGAGGACGAGAAGAATCCCAAGGGGAAGCGGGCCAAGAAGCGTGGCGGGTTCAAAGGGCATGTCACTATAGTACAACAAAAGGCGTCATCGGGATATCCGAAACGTCTCGGGCGGCAGGAGAAACTTCTCAATAAGAGGTGTGTTGACTTCCGCTCGCCGTAGCAGTACAAGCACTCGTTCGTCCACATAGACCGGCGCCCACTCGGGGTCGGCAAGGCGCGCGACGAGAAATTTCTGCCCCCACGGGGTTGCGTCGCGATGTGAAAAAACGATGGCGTTGAAATTATGCCTTTGCAGCTCCTGCTTCCATACACCATCATCCTCCTGCATCGGAACATAGGTTTTCCGAAAGAAATCGGTTGAATAGGCCTCCGGTCGGTTGTCCACAAACACTTTTTCCTTCGGGAACAAATGGAAAATCAGGTAGCCGCCGATATCATAATTATTGAAGTACGGACCGGAAATGCCGTTCGCGCGCAGAAATTCGGCCGCGGCACTGTTCCCACTTTGCAGGCCATAGCCAAACGAACGCCAGTACGGAAAATACCGGGGGAAACCGGAAAGCACAGTAGCGAGAAAAACAGCCGCGGAGCCAAAGAGCGCTGCCTGCGTCAGCCAGCCTCCTACTTTTTTCTCCGCGAGCAGTAAGCGTGCATTCCCCGCGATAAACGGTATCGCGAAGAGCCCGAACAGGGCGAAGTTGCGGACGGCAAGCACGGCGAGGAGGCTGATGCCGGCAAAGACGAATGTGTCCGCCCAGCGAACCGCCCGCCAGCGCGTATAAAGCACACTGACAATCAGGACGGCCGCAGCCGCGATGGTAAACTGGAAAATCAAAAAATTCGGGTCGGACATACCGAGCCTTTTGAGAAAGAACAGCGACTGATTTTCCGCAAGACGGTATCCAAAGTTTTCAAAAAGCGTCAGAGCCCCCGTGAGTGCTTTATAGCCGAATGGATTTACAAGTGTCGCAAGGAGGGTCGCGCCACACACGCCGAGGAGCTCTAAAATCTCACGGCGGCGTTTTAGCAGCGCCTCAAGTAAAAACGCGCCGATGATGAGCGGTCCGAGAAGAAAATAAATGTGCGTATTGACCCAAAGGATTTCGATAAACGGGAGGAGCCAGAGCGTCCTGCCCCTCGGTCTGTCATTCCAATGCAGACTGGAATGACATAAGATGTAAAAGAAGAAACCGGCGAAAAGATAGCTGAACACCTCCGGCCGTATCTCTGTCCGCTCGGCGAGAAGAAAGGTAGCCGGTAGCGCCGCGAATCCGACAATTCCCCACGGAGCATACAACCGTGCGGTTTTCAGGAAAACACAAAGGGCGGCGAAGCTAAGAAGTATGAAAAGCAGGTGGACTCCGGTAAAGCCGAACCCTTCATGCGCGGCGTAAAGAAGCAACCCGCTTCCCCAGTGATGATTGATGACGGGAAAGTCGGGCTCCGTGTATGAATAGAAATTTCTCCGCAGAACCCCGCTGTCTTGGAAGAGTACTTCGCCATTTTTGATGTGGCGCCCGAGGTCGGCGGTCGTGAGGTCAATCGGGTGTGAAAGAAACAGGCCATACAGCGCGAAAATAAACAGACATAACAAAAGTGCCGGGCCATGCCGCAAAAGACGCATGACAAACGGAAGTTCCATCCATTTCGGTTCCCGCTTCAGACGCTCCTCTATCGTTTCCTCGCCTGCCATATTTCTATTGTAGCAAGTATCAAGAAAAGTTCCCGCCCCGGCTGGATGCCGTGGCGGGTGTAAAAGTGTCCCATTCACACACCTTTAATGATGGTGTGGCTCACCCGTGTCTCCGTTCATAGACAAGATTTCGTCGAACGAGTGACGAGAGCGTAACCTCGTTTCGGGATTGAATGAAACAAATGTGGTTTCTGGAATGAACAGCCCCCGATGCTCGCCTCGGATGAGCGTACGACATGCCTCACAGACGCGAAGCAGTTTGACGTCGGGTTTCCCCCGGGGAATAAGGTCTTCCTCCCGCGGTACTCCCACCGTATAAAACCCAATGAGATGCCTGCATTTAGCTTTGCGATCCCCCGCCGCATGCATAATGCGCATCTCAGCACAAAATTTCTTCCCTGTCGGCTGGTGTTTGGTGTTCCAGGCTCCCCGAGCAAACCAGGAAAATCGTCCTTCTTCTGCGGGTATGAGTCCGATTCCGATTCCTCCGACGAAGAATCGCCGGTATTGAAGTCTTTTAATGCCGTCAAACCTTTGGGCGCAAAGACGCATCTGGCAAGCAAGCGTAGTTGCAAGGTCCTCGATGCCGTGGTCCGCGGCTTTCAGAATTTGAACCGCCTCCACAAGGGAGGGTTGCGAGGCCACTCTCGTAAGCGTTGCCAGAAGAAAGTCCTGGGCGCTTCGTCGTGCATTGTGGAGGTGCGTTTCCGCTTCCTTAACAGGAGTTAGTGTTTTCATATAGATTGAAAAATGCGACCGAGCGAATCAGGCGCATGTTTCAACCTGTATTGAGAGCAAACAGCCCAAACGAGACTAACATATCAATGTGGATATGTCAGGTAGATGTCTCGCAAGGGCGGAGCCTGTCCCAAAACCCAGTTTCTCCAAATGAGAAAAGCGAGGCACGCAATGCCAAAGCAAACTGGACTCGGTTTTGCGAAACTATTTTGCGGAGGAGAGTTCGCAAAACAGAGGCTAATGTTTCCGAAATCCAAGCATAGATTTCGCCAAGCTACTTCCTTCGCTTAAACGATGTAGTGCTCGAATGATAATACTGACCAGGCTCGTCCGTTCGGCAAATTTGATGAGCACTTACATCCTCAAGATTTTCGCGTTCGAAACCGTCGGCAACATATGGAGCAACTTTTTCTTTCCCCTCTTCTTCCTCGAATGAGGGTTGACCCCAAGTGCGCCATTCATCTCCGCAACATCCCCCGTCGGTTTCGCCGATGAGGATATACTCATCGACGCTTTCAGCGGCGCGAAAATCATCCGTGAAATCAGCGCCATAAGGCATTCAAGAAAAGACAACAATTTTGGGTTTATGCTTTTCTATCGCTTCCTTGTGGCCAATTGTCTCAACAGGAAATGCAGTTTTCAAACTCCACTCGCCAGAGTCGGTCGCAACGACCTTGACCTTACCGGGAAGTTTTGCCTCAAGTTTCTGCTGTAGGAAATGGGACAATCGGCCATTACCTACACCTACTTCCAAAATTGTTACCGGGGAATCTTCGGAAGCACCGAGGGCTTCCACTCGTTTAGACAAGTAATCGCCGAGAGCACTTAAATGTTCTTCGTTAAGAAATTCAAATATGGGATTATCTTTATCAAAACAAAAATTTTGCCACGCACGAGAAAAAAGTCCTTCCGATTTGAAGGCGTTAGAAATATCCTGGCGAGTGGGTAAGTACGAAGGGTCTCGCAATTTCTCGCGCAATTCTTTCGGCGACAATTCTTTTTCCGGTTGCGGAGGAATTGGCGGCTTGTCAAATGGATTTTCCATTCTTGTAAAAATCTATATGTTCAAACTCTGTTTTACAATTTGTAACTTCTCCGCAACCGTCTCATCAACGGTGGTTTCGCCTGCAGAAGCAACAATCCTGTTCCTGGTTTCCCACATTGCCGATAAATTTTGTAATAGCTCTGAAGAAACAAGATTGTTTGCTTTTAGATTTCTCAACAAATTGAAAAACCCCTTCTTTCTATCAGGAGCAGAAGTAAGCAGATACAGACGGTTTTCTATCTCGGCGAACTGCATTAAAAAATCAGAGGAGTTCATATTGGAAATTCTTAAAATGTATGGCGGCGGCCAGAAATTTCAAAGCGGTGGCGGCGGGTTAGTCAGGATTTTGTTGGAAGTAAGTTCTAACTTTTTGGTACAATGACCACCATAACGAATTTGAAGACGAATTGACCGCGCCCGCGCCTCCGGCGCGGGCTTGGGCTGGCATTTCCGCCAAGAAATTCCAAGGGGTTTTGAATTCCGCCAAAAGCATTCCCGCCGCGAGGCGGCGGTTCCACAAGCTACCGCTTGTTCTGTGCTTCGCACAGGAGCCGATGCGGTGAGATTAGAAATTGTCGGTGTAAGGCAATACCTTTTATCAATTTAATTCCCGAAGCTATGACGAAATATTTTATCTATTGTAGAAAATCGAGCGAGGACGAAGAACGTCAAGTTTTGAGTATTGAGGCGCAACTGACGGAGCTTCGGGAATACGCCAAGCAACAGGGGTTATTTGTTGTCCGCGAGTATTACGAGAGTAAAACGGCAAAAGAGCCTGGTCGTGAAGTATTTAACGAAATGCTTGGCGAAATTGAAAAAGGCGTTGCATCGGGAATTTTAGCGTGGAATCCAGACCGTTTAGCGAGAAATTCGATTGACGGCGGCAAGGTTATATATTTTGTGGATACTCAAAAAATTGTTGCGCTAAAATTCCCGACATTTTGGTTTGAGGCGACGCCCCAAGGAAAATTTATGTTAAGTGTCGCTTTCGGACAGGCAAAATATTACACCGACAATTTAAGAGAAAACATTTTGCGGGGAATACGGCAAAAGATACGCCGTGGTGAATTATCGGCAAAAGCTCCAATCGGTTATTTTAACGAACCACGACTTCGCACGATTGAACCTGACAAAAAGACATTTCGTAAAGTAAAAGAGAGTTTGGAGGCTTTTGCTTCGGGACAATACACGCTTACTGGTATTCAGCGCAAAATGTTTTCTCTCGGCTTGGTTGGCAAGTCAGGCAAACCTTTGCACCTCGCCAGTATTGAACACATACTCACAAATCCATTTTACTACGGACATTTTCAATATCGTGGCGAGGTGCATGCCGGATCGCATAAACCAATGATTTCAAAGAAACTTTTTGACCAAATCCAAAGCGCACTTGTCGCTAATGGAAAGCCCCGCAAAAAGCGTGGACCAAAGAATTTTCAGTTTTTAGGTTTTGCTACTTGTGGGGTATGTGGATACGCGATTACCGCCGAGAGACACATAAAGAAAAGTGGTTTGAAATTTATTTACTATCGTTGCACCCACAAGAGCAAAACTATTTCGTGTACTGAAAATCGCTTTTTGCGGGAACAAGTTTTAACTGAACAAGTGAAAAATCTTTGTCAAAAAGTTTCTTTGCCCGATGAGTGGCGGGAAAAGTTTTTAGAAAAACTAGAAAATGAGAACAGAGAATCCCGCCACTCATCTGACCTTTTCGCTCAAAATCTCCGCGATCAAATTTCCGCCATTAAAGAAAAGCTAGAACGGCTAACTGACGCATATTTAGCCGAAGCGTTGGAACTTGCCGAATACCAAGAGCGCAAGAACGCTTTAATGGCGGAAAAGAAAACATTAGAGGAGAAATTATCGGATTTTGAGCGAAAAGGTAATCATTGGCTCGAACTCATGCGAAACTGGATTATTGAGGCCAACCAAGCCGAAAATCTCACTAAACAAGAAAATCCCTCACGGATGAGAGATTTTCTTGTTTCCATCGGCTCGAACCGCCGCCTCGCGGCGGGAATGCTTTTGGCGGAATTCAAAACCCCTTGGAATTTCTTGGCGGAAATGCCAGCCCAAGCCCGCGCCAAAGGCGCGGGCGAAGTCAATTCGGATGCAAATCAACTTTGGTGGACCTAGCCGGAATCGGACCGGCGCCTCGTCAATGCGAATGACGCGTCGTACCACTAGACTATAGGCCCATATATACTTGAAAGAGCTCGGGAACCCTGCCGGATTCGAACCGGCGACCTCCACACGTGCCCACACACCTTTTGGACCCGAACGGACTCGAACCGCTTACCTCTTCACGTGCCCGCCAAAATTTTGGACCGGAGGAGATTCGAACTCCTGACCTCCACATTGCAAATGTGGCGCTCTACCAACTAAGCTACCGGCCCACACTAACAAAATCTTTTCGAGTAAACAAATGAGGCGTTCTACCAGATGAACTACGGGCCCATCTTGCAAAAGGTGTTTGGTTGAACAAACGCGGCGCTCTACCAACTAAGCTGAGGGTCCGCATGTAACGCTATGAGATTACCTTACTTTCGCTCCAGTGCCAATGTGAGTATATGGTCTACAAACTCGGGAAGCCCCGCGCCGACAGCCTGCAATGACTGGAGATACGGCGATACGCCCTTGTGCAGTTCCGGAAGCGAGTCGGCTTCAATAAAGAAGATCCCGCGTTTCGGATGGACAATAAATTCGGAACGCGAGTAGTGGCGAAGCCCGAGCAACCGATGGACATCCACGGCGAGCCGCTGGAGCTCGCTTTTTTCTTCAGTGCTAAAATTCCCCGGACAGCGGTGCTTCCCGTTCTCGGCATAGCGCGCGTCAAAGCTAAAAAAGCGATGCCCTTCCGGTAACACGACCTCAACGGGAAGGAGAGAGTAGTGTGGGCTTCCGCGAAACTGCTCCACGACTCCACACACGGCTTCCCTGCCTTCAATGTGCTCTTCCACGAGAATGTTGTCCGAAATATTCAGTGCGGCTGAGAGCGCCTCGGAAATCTCGTTGGGGGTTTCTGCGATTGAAACACCGATTGAGGAGCCTTTTGAAACAGGCTTTATGACGCACGGTTGAGGAAACGTACGGTGGAGCTCTCCCGCAAGGATTTCCGGAGCGTGGACGCCTTCGCGCCTCAGGAGCCGCGCGAAGGGAGTCTTTATCCCCTCTTTCTCCAAAAGCTGCTTTGCTAAGAACTTGTTCAAAGAAAAAACAGCGCCAAGATGTTTGGTTCCGGAAAATCGGATGCCGTGTAATTCAAGCAGACGTTGCACCGTGCCGTCTTCCCCGAAATCTCCGTGGAGCGCGTTCCATACGACATCTACCTTGCCGAGAAGCGCGTGCGGCATCTCTCTCTTCCCGCCGACATGCCACGAGCCGTCCAAGTCTATGAAAACGTCAATCGGATGATACCGTTCGGAAAGGTTCGCAAGCACCGTGGCTCCGGTTTTGAGCGAAACGTGATATTCGCTTGAGGGTCCGCCGCGAAGCACGGCGACGCGAGGTTTAGTGAACATAAGATAATGATACCACGGAGCAACGCGAGCGAGGAAAGCGAAATTGAGGCGGAACCATCGCCATCAATTCCGTATGGACTATGTCCTCACTTTACCATTTATTTTGCGGGCCCTCGTGTGGCTAAGCAGAGGAGCGAGAGGGCTTACTCTCTGCCTCCGCTGGAATTTGAGCGCGAAACGGTGGGCCTCGGCGTTCCCAAGCAACGCCGAAATCCTTAATCCTTTATCCTTCATCTGTAACACAGAGAGGCCGAGAACTTCGCGAGGTCGGTGTTTTTCGTCTTTGACGACGGCGACGACGGGAATCGTTTGCCCGAGTTCGGCGAGTATTTTTTCCGCCGCCGCCTTCTGCACCTCGTTGCCGTCAACGACAATGAGCTGCGGAAACGGCCATTCGGGATGATTGAAGCGGCGGAGGAGAATCTCGGCCAGTCCCGCCGTCTCGTGCGGTCCCTTGATTGTTCGCAGCTTAAATAAGCGGTACTCGCTTGGACGGGGAATTCTGTTCTGCACGACCGCCATTGCCCCGACAATCTCCTTCCCGCCGAAATGAGATACATCATACGCCTCTACCCGAACGTTAGGAGCTTGTAGTTCGTAGTCCATAGTCCTCGTAAGAAGAGAAACGTCCTGAATATGCTTCAGAGCAAAGATTTGTTTCTTGAACTCCCCTGCCTTCTCAAACTCCATGCGCTTCGCCGCCACCCTCATTTCTTTCTCAAGCAGTTTTAACAGCCGCGCTTTTTTACCCTCGAAAAAGAGCCGAATATTCCGGATCGTCTTTGCATACTCTTTCCTTGTAATTTCGCCCGTACAGGTGCCGGGACATAGTTCGATTTGCCGGTTAAAGCAGGGCTTGTCCGCGCAAGTCTTGCCAACAGGCAAAAGTTGTTCGGGCCACTTTACTTTAGATTTCTGATATGGACACGGAATGCATCTGTTATCGCGCCAGGGAAAAATCCGCCGGATGATTTTGAGCGCCGTCTGGAGCTTGAAGCCTTGGGGAAACGGGCCGTACACAGCCAGAATCTTTAATCCTCTATCCTTAATTGTTAACAGGGGGAAGTCAATGTTTTTGGCGCGGGTGATCAGAACAGTCGGAAAGTCCTCCTTGGTTATGGCGACACAGTTGAAGCTCTTGTCGTCCTTCTCGTCGCTGTTGTATGGGGGCTGAAATCTCTTTATTAAATCCGTTTCAAGCAAAATTGCTTCAAGCACCGAGTCGGTTTTGCGATAGTCAATCTTTTTAATCAGCGGGAGCATCTTCGCGAGCCATGAACTCCGCCTTTCCGCTATGTTCGGGGCGAAATAGCTCTTAATGCGGTTACGAAGCGAGGTAGCCCTTCCTATATAGAGAATCTTCCCGTTTCTTGCAAGAAAGAAATACACCCCCGGTGCAACCGGCAGTTTGCCCAGCGCTTTTTCTATGGCGATAGGTCTCCTTTTATGTAATGTTTGACGGGTCATTACTCTTATGATATATATCGTTCTAAAGAAAGCAATCGTCTGCTCTTTTTCTTTTAAAAAGCCTATGAAAATACTGGTTGTCGATGACGAGGTCGGAATCCTTAGCATTTCCGTATTATGGTCAGGCAAGCCTTCGGGGAGTACCACACGTTACTGGAGGCCGTAAGCAAGGAAACCGCTGAGGCCATCCTGCACCAGCAAAGGCCTGACGTGGTTATTACCGATTTTAACCTAGGAGATGGGGTCGGAACAGATGTCGCTAAAGTCGCGATGAGCCAAAATCCCCAATGCCGCATAATCTTTATGAGTGGAGATAGTTCGGTGGCAGAGGCGGCGACTGCCGCAACGGATCTACGGATCAAGGCCTTCCTGCTGAAGCCTTTCGACCTAGCGCAATTTAAAAGGGCCTGCGTCGCGGCTGGGGCCCTTGCGCAGTAGTCAATGTGGTTCTCTGGGCCAGTCTCAGAGACTGGCCCATTTTATTCCTATTTAGCGCAAAATCAGCCGAGTGCACGGCGAAGGTATTCCCCCGTGTAGGATTTTTTGCTGTTTGCCAACTCCTCCGGAGTACCCTTCGCGATGATTTTCCCTCCGCCTGTTCCCCCGTCCGGCCCAAAGTCAATAATATAGTCGGAGGACTTTATGACGTCCATATTGTGCTCAATGACCACCACCGTGTTGCCTTTGTCTACGAGCTTCTGCAGAATCTCAATGAGCTTTCGCACGTCTTCATAGTGAAGTCCAACCGTCGGCTCATCAAGCAGGTAGATTGTTTTTTGTACATGCTGGCGGTAGAGCTCCGATGAAATCTTCACGCGCTGTGCCTCGCCACCGGAGAGCGTTGTCGCGGATTGGCCAAGTTCAAGATAGCCAAGACCGACTTCGCTCAGCGTCATGAGCCGGTCATGCACAGCCGGAATGTCCTCGAAAAAAGCGAGACACTCCTCGATTGTCATCTGGAGCACATCATAGACGCTCTTCTTTTTGTACTTCACCTCCAGCGTCTCTTTCATAAAGCGCTTTCCGTTGCAGACGTCGCAGGTCACGTAGACGGTCGGGAGAAAGTGCATTTCCACCGCTATCTCTCCGTTACCCTGACAGGCTTCGCAGCGGCCTCCCTTCACATTGAAGGAGAATCGGCTTGGTCCCCATCCGCGCACGCGCGCTTCCTCGGTCTCTGCAAAAAGCTCACGAATGAATGTCCACGCGCCTGTATAGGTTGCCGGATTCGAGCGCGGCGTGCGTCCTATCGATGACTGATCGATGAGAATGGCGCGAGAAAGATATTCGGTGCCGGTGAACGACCCGACATTGAACACATCGGCAGAACGGTACTTTCGCTCAAAGCGTGCCTGTAGGTTTCGGTGCACAATGTCGTACAGAAATGTAGACTTGCCAGAGCCTGACACACCGGTAATAGTGACAAACTTACCGAGTGGTATATCCACGTTTTGATTCTTGATGTTGAAGAGATTCGCGCCGCGGATTTTCAGACTCCCTGTATCCTGCACCCGCCGTTCCTCAGGAACCGCAACCTCTTTCTCCCCTCGAAGATAGGCAAGCGTCAGTGAATCTGACTCATTCTTTTTCGCTCTGAGCAGTTTCTGCAGCTCATCGGCTACCACGATATTTCCCCCATGTACTCCCGCGCCGTGTCCGATGTCTACGAGAAAATCGGACGAGAGAATCGTTTCTTCGTCATGCTCAACGACGAGGATGGTGTTGCCTATGTCGCGCAGGTGCAGGAGCGTCTTTATAAGCCGTGCATTGTCGCGGGCGTGAAGCCCAATGGTTGGCTCATCGAGCACATACAGAGCACCGACAAGTCCGGAGCCAAGCTGGGAGGCAAGACGGATGCGCTGCGCTTCCCCTCCCGAAAGCGTATGAGCCCGACGATCGAGGGTCAGGTATTCGATGCCGACATCTACCATGAACTGCAGACGCGATTCAATCTCGCGAAGCACAACCTTCGCAATTTCCCGCTCCTTCGGCGTGAGTTTGAGCTCCGCGAAAAAGTTATACGCGCCGGCGATGGACATACCAGCGAGTTCTACAATGTTTACTCCCTTCCCTGCGTCATGCAAAGGATTATCCTTCGCGCCAAAGGATAATCCTTTGCGTGGTGCTCCTCCCAAATACACATGTATTGCCTCCTCCCGAAGACGCGCTCCCTTGCATCGCGGGCACGGCTCATCACCGAAGAACTGCGGTGTTCCCAAGCCGTTACACTCCGTACAGGCGCCATACGGAGAGTTAAAGGAAAAGAGCCGCGGCTCTATTTCGGGATACGAGAAGCCATCATATGGGCACATGAACTTCGCCGAAATGAGTTTCGAGTCGCTGGGCGTTTCGATCCGAAGCAGTCCGTTCGACTCATGCAGCGCCAACTCGATAGCTTCCGGCAAGCGCTCCTTCAGGATTTCCCCTCCATTCGCGAGGTCGGTGAGGAAGAATTCATCAACCAGCACGTCAATGTCATGCTTTTTGTGCTTCTCAAGGACGATCTGTTCGCGCAGGTTCCTGTCTGCTCCATCTACCTTCACAGTCTTAAATCCTTTCCCGAGCAGGTCATAGAGCATCTGGTAGTACTCCCCCTTTCTGCCGACGACCACAGGCGCATAGAGCTTCATCTTGGCGTCATTTACCTGTACACCAAAAACCTTTTTGGAGCTCGGGCCGATCTCACGTAGTGAATGGCCAACAGACTCAATGATCGCATCACGTATCTCTTCATTGGAAAGCCGCCTAATTTCGCGACCACAAAGCAGGCAGTGCGGTTTGCCCACACGCGCAAACAGAACGCGAAGATAGTCGTATATCTCGGTGATCGTGGCAACGGTCGAACGCGGGTTGTTCGAGCGGCTTTTCTGGTCGATGGAAATAGCGGGAGAAAGACCAATAATCTCGTCCACATCTGGCTTCTGCATCTGCCTGAGGAACTGGCGAGCATAGGCAGACAGCGATTCGACGTAACGCCGCTGGCCCTCGGCGAAGATAGTATCGAACGCGAGCGACGACTTACCCGACCCTGATAGACCGGTAAAGACCACCATTTTGTTGCGCGGCATCTCGACGGTGATGTTCTTCAGGTTATGGGTACGGGCACCCTTAACGATTAATTTGTCCTCTTTTGAGTCTTTGTGCATATAATTGTTCATTCGAAGCACTACGAACGAAATCCGAAACAACACCTACATCATAAATTTCAAACCGCGGCAGCATTCGTTTTGAATTTGGGATTTGGAGATTGAAATTTGCTTCTAATTTCAATATACGAATTTCGAGTTTGCGCATACAACACGCCCCACGGCCAAGGCCATAGGGTGACACGCGTGCAGTATACCATTGCGCATGTCGAAAGGAAAGAATTAACAAAGCCCTATCGCTCGCCTAGCGTATGTGCAGGAACGCCAACATCGTTGCCACAAACCATAGGAATCAATGAGGAACAATCCAACCATCCTACACGCCAACGGTGCGGCGTGTAGTCGCTCCAAACGCATAACACAAAAGAGTTCCGTCAAGTGCGGGACTCTTCTTTTTTAAAGTTATTTGTTGTGTTCCCCTAGCACCGCACCGATCTCATCGATGATTTCGTCAAGAGTGACCGCAGCCTTGATGAGAAACCTCGCTGCGCCGAGCTGTTTTCCCTTTTCTATGTCAGATCTCTGGCCGAAATTTGAAAGAAGAATAACGGCCGTATTCTTGGTTGCCGCATTCTCTTTGATGCGCCTCAGTATTTCGAAACCGTCGAGGCCGGAGAGAAGAATATCGAGAAGGACGAGGTCAGGTTTCTCTTTCTCGAGGATTGCAAGGGCCTGCTCGCCTTCTGCCGCATGAAAGAGCTTGCAGCCTTGCGTAGAGAGCTTGCGCGCGATGATATCGGAGAGGAATTTGTCGTCCTCGACCCACATGATTTTCCTACCCGAAAGAACGCCGTTGGAAGGGACTGCTCCATCGCCCGTTGCACTCTTCGGCTCCGACCCGACCGTGATTCCAAGCGCCCCGTCTTCCTTAGAGAGCTGCAGCCGTACCTTGGAGATGACTTCCTCGGGGTCAAACTGCGCTTTGACGAGGTAGTCTTTTACACCGAGCGACAAAGCACGATTTATCTCGACTGGTTGGCCAGAATTGGAGATGACAATGACGGGAATGGACGATATCTTCGAGTCCTTCCTCTTCGCTTCGAGCACTTCGTAGCCGTTCATCTGGGGTAAAATGATGTCGAGCAGGATGAGGTCAGGCTTCAAGTCGTAAATCTGCTTTAATCCCGATGCCCCATCGCGCGCAAGCACCGTATCGTAACCCACGGCCTTGAGCTTCTGCATGAGTACATCACCGAGAAAGATGTCGTCTTCTATAATGAGGATTTTTGATGACATGACGGAAATGAGATTATGTATGTCTATTGTAGCTCAGGCGCCAGATATCCGCTAGGAGGCAGCTGTAAAAGCGGGATTGGCGGCCACCGGAGCGCCGGCGAGATTCTTGGAGACGGGAAGCGTAAAATTGAAAACGACGCCCTGACCCTCCACGCTCTCAAACCATATCTTTCCGCCATGGCGTTCCACGATGTTCTTCACGATGTAGAGCCCGAGGCCGGAACCGTCCGTTTCCGCCTTCACTGCATTCGCCGCGCGGAAAAAGCGGCTGAAGATGTTTTTCTGCTGATCCTTGGGGATGCCGATTCCGTCGTCCTTGATGGTGAGAAGTATCATTCCGTCGGCTTCGTGCTTCGCCCCGATTTGTATGGTGCCTCCCACCCGCGAATATTTCACCGCATTCTCGAGAAGGTTCTGAAACACCGCGCGTATGCGTTCGGGGTCCGCGTCGACTTTGGGAAGATCGGTCGGTCGCTCTGAAAATGAAATGGTGAGCGAGCGCGCATTGGCTTGTGGCAGAACTTCATAGAGCACGTTGTCGATGACGTCCAGAACCTGAAGCTGCTGATAGGCGTAGCGCATCTTTCCCGATTCGATACGGTCGGCCCCGAGCATGTCATTCACGAGGCTAATCATGCGGTCATTGGACTCATAGGCCTTGAGCAGGAAGGTTTTCTGCTCAGTCGTGAGCTCCCCGAGGTCGCGGTTGAGGAGGAGGTTCAGCGTCCACTTGACACCCGAGAGCGGCGTGCGGAGCTGGTGAGCGACGACCGAGATGAAGCTCGACTTGTCCTCGTCTAGTTTGTGTAGTCGGTCATTGGCTCTCGTAAGCTCGAAATCGCGCCTGACGAGAAGCTGTGCCGCGCGTTCACTCGAGGCAAGCATCTGCTTCAGCTCGGTTGTACGTTGCTGTATCTTTTCCTCGAGGCGCTCGTTTCCTGCACGCAACTCGCGAATCTTCTCCTCTACCTTGCGCTCGAGTTCTTCCTTGGACAACGTGCGAATTTTGCGCTCCTCGAGCAGTCCCTCCGGAAGGAGCGAAATCACTTCCTTTTCTATCCTCTCTTCCGTGTACTTCAACCGGAGCGCAGCTATGGCCCGCTCGAAGATGTTCTCGGTGAACGGAACGCCAAACACTTTCGTGAGCTCGTTTGCGATGCCTGTCACGATACTAGCTATGGTTTCGCGGCCGGAGTGCTCAAGGTCGGGGTAGCCATCGGGTAGGTATGAGGTCTTCGTGTCCTTGTTCGCGAGTGCCGAGCGAAGGATATCTCTGAGGCGGATGGTGCCGAACGTCTCCTTGGCATGCTCGATTAGGAAGAACACGAACTCAGAGGATGCACCCGATGCATTCCCCTGTGCTTCCTCTTTAACCCGCTTTTTAAACTCAAACATTCTGAACGAGTTTGGTGAACTTAGTGACCAAAACTTTTAAGCGTACAAACCTGAGTGAGTATCGCTCCATGATGTCTGTGGAGCTACTCCCACTCCGCTTAGTCGCCGAGCACCGTAATAACCACGGTCTCGTTGTGGAAGGCGGGATTGCACTTGTTGATGTTGCGGACCTCACCGCCGAGAGGTGCCTGCTCGCCGTAGGTATAGAAGCCGATAAGCGGTACATCTTTACCGACCGCCTCCTGAATAGCCACTATTTCTTCGCCGCTCCGTTCGCCAAAAAGCTTGTTCCGCGCGATGCAGTTGAAGATGATGACGGCTTTGGGAGCGGAGCCGTCGAGCTCCGATATTGCCTTCGCCGCCGCTTCCTTTGCCACCTTCACCGCTTCCTCGCGGCTGCCAATCATGAGCCGTATCTCAGAGCCTTGCGGTATCTCCGCTGCGCAGGTGATCGAGCCGCCCGCGTCCACCGTGATGGGGTCGCGGATAAGGAGCTCATCGCTTCCCGCAACCTGCATGCCCAATGGGTACGTGATGGCGAGCTTCGCCAGTGTTTCCTTCTTAAGCTCGGCGGCCTGCTCCGGTCCGAAGTATTCCTCGTAAATGGAAATCGCCGGCTTGCCATCAAGCTCGTGGAGTACCGATCCTGCCGACTTGGTGACCTTCTTGGGCATCCCTATGGGTATCCAGCCGTGCTTCACCCCGATACCAATCTTGAATGTGCCTTTTAGGCCGAGGCCGACGACGGCACCACTGTATACCTTGTCTTGGAGGTATTGATACGTCTTCTTGAACTCGAAATCGTCACCCGCAGCGCCACCGACGACCGGAAAATGCTCGCCAAGCTCCTCGAGAACGCCGCGTACGATGTCCGCCCCATTGCCTGTGAGCACGTCAGGAAGCATGATGAAGGCATCAAGCTTACCATCCGGTACTTGTGAGCGGACAGTCTGTGCGGCCATCTTTCCCGCAGCGGTCGCGCCGGCCGCTATATTTTCACCGACTCCAGCATAGAAGGATACGCCTTCTGCCTGAATCGCCATCACCGAAACGGAGTGCCGTTTCGCGGGGCCTTCGGTAGTAATCTCTCCTGCCGTAGAGCATCCGACGAGCGTGGCATTTTTCGTGACCGAACGGACGCCGTCGAGCATCTTCTTCTGATCGTAGGCGACAGATGAAAAGACGATAACTGCGTCGAGCTTGCCACCACCGAGCTTATCGATGGCATCCTGCGCTGCATTGACGCCGACAGCATACGAATCCTCTCCCTGAGAGAGGCCGACACTTGCATGTATTGACATAGAAGTATGAATAACTCTAACCTACCACTAATGCGACTAAGTATAGCAGCCTTACCGGAGTTACTCGTGTGGATAGCACTAGGCCCGTCGGGTACGTTTAGTGTTGCTGGTGGGGGATGGTGCGCTTTCGGTTGAGAGCGCCTCGAGAGCTTTAATTTCGTCGCGGAGCAGCGCGGCGGTCTCAAAGTCCAGAATCTTCACTGCGCTGTTCATCTGTTTTTTCTTCTCTTTTACTAATGTGTCGAATTTTTTGTTCTTGAGTTCGGCCTTATCGAGCACGATGAGCTCCTCCACGGCCCGCTTATGCTCGTTTGAGAAGGTCTCTGTAATATCGCGGATATTCTTCGTAATTGTCTTTGGCGCGATGCCGTGCTTTCGGTTGTAGGCAGCCTGAATCTCGCGTCGACGGTTCGTCTCGCCTATCGCCGCCTGGATGGACGGTGTCACCGTGTCGGCGTAGAGGATGACCCTACCCGCAACGTTCCTCGCCGCCCTGCCGATAATCTGGATAAGGCTCGTTTGTGATCGCAGAAACCCTTCCTTGTCAGCGTCGAGGATACCGATGAGCGATACCTCAGGAAGGTCAAGCCCTTCGCGGAGCAAATTGACTCCCACCAACACATCGAACACGCCCTTGCGGAAGTTCGTCAAGATGACGATGCGATCGATAGTCTCGATATCGCTGTGCAGGTACTCTGTGCGCATCCCCTTTTCCTTCAAGTACTCGGTCAGGTCCTCCGCCATTTTCTTGGTAAGCGTAGTCGCGATAGCCCGCTCGCCTCGCTTGATAACCATGCTCGCTTCGTCGATAAAGTTGGATATCTGCCCCGGGAAATTCCCTTTCTCATTCACCGGACGAAGGTCGATGACCGGATCGATGAGTCCGGTCGGGCGAATGACCTGCTCGGCGACGATGGTGCTGTGCTCGAGCTCGAACGACGACGGGGTAGCTGACGTGAACAGCGTCTGCCCGACTCTCTGCTCGAATTCATCGAACTTGAGAGGTCTGTTGTCCTTTGCCGAAGGCAGACGGAAACCGTGCTGGACGAGCGCCTCCTTGCGCGACTGGTCGCCTGCGTACATAGCGCGCAGCTGCGGCACAGTGACGTGGGATTCGTCGATAACGGTGAGAAAGTCAGGACTCCCGTCCGGATTGCGGGGGAAATAGGAAAGCAGCGTGTCAGGCGGTTCGCCGGGAAGCTTTCCCGAAAAGTGCCGCGAGTAATTTTCAATACCGTTGCAGTAGCCAACCTCTCGTATCATGGCGAGATCGTAGTGCGTACGTCGCTTCAGCCGCTGGGCTTCGATGATCTTTCCCGCCTTGTCCAGCTCCTTCAGTCGCTCCCTCAGTTCCAGCTTGATGGTTTCTAGTGCTCGTTTGCGGTCATCCTCGGGTGTGATGAAGTGTTTGGCTGGAAAGATGAATACTGTATCGGTCTTTTCGATGAGCTTCCTCGTGATGGGATCTATTTTTTGGATAGCCGAAACCACGCTTCCGTCGAACTCTATGCGATAGATGACCCGCTCGCTCTGCGGCTGCACCTCGATCGCATTCCCGAGCGCCCTGAAGACGCCGGGAGAGTGATCTGCTGTGGTTCTCGTATAATGAATGGAGATGAGCGCACGGATAAACTCACTTCGCGACAGGTTCATGCCCGTACTAATCTTACGGTTCACTCTTTCATACTCTTCCGGCGAGCCAAGGCCATAGATGCACGAGACCGAGGCGACTATGATGGTGTCGCGACGTGTGAGGAGCGCCTGCGTCGATGCGTGGCGCAGACGGTCGATCTCCTCGTTGATTTGCGCCTCCTTTTCGATGTACGTATCGGTTACCGGCATATACGCTTCCGGCTGGTAGAAATCGTAGTAGGACACGAAGTAGTGCACCGCATTGTCGGGAAAGAACTCGCGGTACTCTGAGGCGAGCTGCGCCGCCAGCGTTTTGTTGTGCGCAATGACGAGTGTTGGCTTCTGCATCCTTTCGACGACGTTAGCCACGGTAAAGGTCTTCCCTGAGCCGGTCACACCAAGTAGTGTCTGACAGCGATTGCCACTATTCAGGCTTTTGACGAGCTCCTCAATGGCTTTTGGCTGGTCACCCGCAGCTTTGTATTCAGTTTTCAGTTTGAATTTCTGCATGCCGAAGACTATATCATCCCCGCTCCGCAAAGAGAAAGCGGAACCGAAGGTTCCGCCTGGCCAACAAGACTCCTGTGACGCGCAGCGTTGGATAAAGAGCCACTCGCCGTTCATTCTTCGAACTCGTGACCTCGGACGCTTTGGTCCGTACCACTTCCACCCCCAATTACCTTCCACTTCGGCAGTGGGGACGTGGCAGTATCTGCTTGCAAAGACTGCTCCGTTTCTGTGCTCCGCGGCCGCATATGCGACGCACTCGTCTACTCTGAACCACCCTAGATGTTCGTAATACGTGACTTCATGTCCGTTCCACCATCCTTTGACACCATGTCTTTCCTTTGCGGGTTTGCCCCCGCGGAACTTCTTGAGCACATTCGGGTTGCTGTCGGGGTCGAGCCAAACGCGCGCATCACCATCTGTACCATGACCACCTGATTGCTCAAAAGGTTGGAAATTCTTCGGCATCGCAATGCCGTAGTGTTGCACGCCAAGT
>Ga0194131_10002835_pt1 | contig 28108 bp, 21 predicted proteins | sample TA2KigO120mmetaG_FD_148631 | JGI IMG/M metagenome (GOLD analysis project Ga0194131, IMG submission 148631) | Freshwater microbial communities from Lake Tanganyika, Tanzania - TA2015053 Kigoma Offshore 120m | ecosystem: Environmental > Aquatic > Freshwater > Lake | place: Tanzania: Lake...
GAGCAGATGTATCCCGAGTACCTGCCGAGGCTGAAAGAGATGATGCGTGCCTGGAAGCCGGACCCGACGGCCACCTCTGTCGTGGGGACCCGGTAATGCGGACGATCCTGGCTGCTGCCGTTGCGCTGCTGGCCGTGCAGGCGCTGCACGCGCAGAACGCGCTCGAGGTCCTCCACATCCGCGGCCCGATCTACTTCATCGCGGGCGCGGGCGCCAACATCACTGCCTCGGTTGGTCCCGACGGCGTGCTCCTCGTCGATACCGGCACCGATCAGATGAGCGCCCGGGTGATCGCGGCGCTCGACGACCTGCGCCGCGCGACCGTCCCGCGGGAGGCGGCGCCCGCGTTCGGCAACCTCTCGAAGTCGCGCCTCGAGCCCGAGCGCGCCACGCCGCCGCCGCCCAAGCCGCTGCGCTTCATCATCAACACGCATCCCGACATCGCGCACATGGGCGGCAACGCCAAGCTGGCCGCCACGGGCAAGACGATCACGGGGGGCAACGTCGCGGGCGACCTCGGCGACGCCGGTGACACGTCGGCGCTCTACGCGCACGAAAACGTGATGCTGCGGATGGCGAGGGGCGGCAACGGTGAGTCCGGCGCGATGCTGCCGACCGACACGTACTTCACGCCGTACCTGAAGTTCAGCCACTACTTCAACGGCGAGGGCATCCAGATCAACCACATGCCCAACGCCTACACCGACGGCGACTCGATGGTCTGGTTCCGCGGCTCCGACGTCATCGTCGCGGGCGACGTGTTCTCGACGACCGGCTACCCGCCGATCGACGTGGCGCGCGGCGGCGGCGTGGACGGCGTGATCGAGGCGCTCAACGACATTCTCGACATCGCGTTTCCGGAGTTCCGGCTCGAGGGCGGCACGATGATCGTCCCCGGGCACGGCGCGATCTCCGACTCCGCCGACGTCGCCTACTACCGCGACATGGTCACGAAGATCCGCGACCGCGTGCAGGCGTCGATGAAGAAGGGGCTGACGCTGCAGCAGATCCAGGCGTCGCGGCCGACGCGCGATTACGACCCGCGCTACGCCGGCGGCAGCGTACAGCCGGAACAGTTCGTGGAATCGATCTACAGGAGCCTGACGCAACAGCCACGAGGACGATCATGATGCGTCAACTCCCAACGCCCAACTTCACAACTCCCAAGTTGCTCTTGATCATCTTGGGAATTGGCGTCTTGGGAGTTGGAAGTGTGCTTGCGCAGGGGCGTGGCGGCGGTGCGCCGCAGGCACCGCCCACGCCGCGCGCGGCGGCGCCCATCGACGTCACCGGCACGTGGGTCGCGATCGTGTCCGAAGACTGGCGCTGGCGCATGGGCGTCGGCGTCCGCGGCGACTTCGGCTACATGCCGCTGAACCCGCAGGGGCGCAAGGTAGGCACCTCGTTCGACCCGGCAGCCGACCAGGCCGCCGGCAACGCGTGCAAGGCGTACGGCGCGCCGGCGATCATGCGCGTTCCCGGCCGCTTCCGCATCCGCTGGGAAGACGACGCGACGCTGCGCCTCGACATCGACCACGGCACGCAGACGCGCCTGCTGCGCTTCGCGCCGCCGGCACCCGCCTCCGCTGAGGCGGGCAAGCCGGAGCGCTCGTGGCAGGGGGCCTCCGTCGCGCGCTGGGACGGGCCGGGCGGCCGCGGCGCCGCGCCACGCACCGGCGAGCTTCGCGTCGTCACCAATAACCTGCGCGCGGGCTACTACTACAAGCACGGCGTTCCGTACAGCGAGAACGCCGTGATGACCGAGTACTTCAACCGCCTGTCGGACGCGGGCGAGGAGTACCTCGCCGTCACCACGGTCGTCGACGACCCGCAGTACCTGGCGCAGCAGTTCGTGCGAACGCTGCAGTTCAGGCGGGAGCGAGACGACTCGAAATGGAGCCCGACGCCCTGCGAAGCAGGGATGCTCGCGATTCGGTAGGAGGCAGGAGGCAGGAGATAGAAGGAAGGGCGCGCGCTCTTCCTTCTTCCTCCTCTCTCCTTCCTCCTGATCCTCAGGAGGCACTCATGACGCGTTTGACCCTGCGGGTTCCGGCGGCGTTGCTCGCCGCGCTGCTGCTGAGCTCCACGGCGTGGGCGCAGGCGACCGCACAGATCAGCGGCACGGTGAAGGACGAGTCCGGCGGCATCCTGCCGGGCGTGGACGTCACCGCGACGCAGACCGACACCGGCGTCGTGCGCAGCACGGTCACCGATGCGACCGGCTCGTACGTGCTGCCGAACCTCGCGACGGGACCGTACCGGCTCGAGGCCACGCTGTCCGGGTTTCGCACGTTCTCGCGCACCGGCCTCGTGCTGCAGGTGAACGCCAGCCCCGTGATCGACGTCGTGCTGCAGGTCGGCCAGCTCACCGAAACCGTGTCGGTCGAGGCCAATGCGGCCATGGTCGAAACGCGCAGCCCCACGGTGAGCCAGGTCATCGAGAACGAGCGCATTCTCGAGCTGCCGCTCAACGGCCGCCAGGTCACGGACCTCGTCTCGCTCGGCGGCGGCGCCGTGCAGACCGGCACCTCGGGCAACCAGAGCTTCCGCGGCGGCGCGCAGATCTCGGTGGCGGGCGGGCAGTCGTTCGGCGTCGCCTACACGCTGGACGGCGCGATGCACAACAACCCGTACGACGGGTCGAACCTGCCGCTGCCGTTTCCGGACGCGCTGCAGGAAATCGCCATCGAGTCGAGCGGCATGTCCGCCTCCAACGGCATGAAGTCGGGCGGCGCGGTGAACGCGGTCACGCAGTCGGGGACGAACCTCTTCCACGGCAGCGCGTTCGAGTTCTTCCGCAACCACCGCTTCAACGCCGACAACTTCTTCGCGCGGGGCGCCGACACGCTGAGCCGCAACCAGTACGGCGGCACGCTCGGCGGACCGATCGTGCAGAATCGCCTGTTCTTCTTCGGCGCCTACCAGGGCACGCGGCTGCGCTCGGACTCGGCCGACACGATCCGCTTCGTGCCGACGCCGGCCATGCTGCGCGGCGACTTCACCACCATCGCTTCGGCCGCCTGCCGCACGCAGGGCGCCCTCGCGCTGCGCGCGCCGTTCGTGAACAACCGGGTCGACCCGGCGCTCTTCAGCCCGGCGGCCGTCCGGCTCGCCGCCAAGCTCCCCGCGGCGCAGGACGACTGCGGCACGGTGACCTACGGCATTCCCGACCAGAGCGACGCCTTCCAGACCGTCGGCAAGGTGGACTTCCAGCTGACGCAGAACCACTCGCTCTTCGGCCGCTACCTGGCGGAGACCTTCGACATCCCGCCCGCCTACAGCCTGGCGCCCGACAACATCCTGACGACGACCAACGCCGGGTTCGACAACCTGGCGCAGTCGGTGGCGCTCGGCGACACGCTGGTGCTCAGCAACACGATGGTGAATGCGATCCGGGTGACGTTCAACCGCACGGCCATCGCGCGCATCCACGAGCCGGCGTTCAACGCGCCCTCGCTCGGCATCAACGTCCACAGCGCGCTGCCGGACTTCATGGTGCTCGGCGTGACCGGCGGCTTCAACATCGGCGGCAACACGCAGAGCCTGGCGACGTTCGTCACCAACAGCTACCAGGTGAGCGAGGACTTCAACCTGGTGCGCGGGAACCACCAGCTCGGCTTCGGCGGCAACATCGCGCTCTGGACGGTCGATCAGTTCGCCATCAACCAGGACACGGGCAACTTCACGTTCAACGGCCAGGCGACCGGCCACGGCCTCGCCGACTTCCTGCTCGGCCGCGTCAGCAGCTTCCAGCAGGGGTCGCCGACCGACTGGGCGACCAAGCAGACCTACGTCGGCATCTACGCGCAGGACACCTGGCGCATGTCGCCGCAGCTGACGCTCAACGCCGGCCTCCGCTGGGAGCCGTTCCTGCCGCTGCACCTCACGAGGGGCTCGGTCTACGGGTTCGACCGGGCGCGCTTCGAGAGCCGCACCCGGAGCCGCGTCGTGCCCAACGCGCCCGCCGGCCTCTACTTCCTCGAAGACGAGGGCTTCCCGGATGGCGCCGCCGTCTTCACGAACATCGCGCAGTTCGGCCCGCGCGTCGGCTTCGCCTACGACATGACCGGCGACGGCCGGATGTCGCTGCGCGGCTACTACGGCATCGCCTACGACTTCGGCGTGGCGCAGAACCTGGGCAACAGCGCCAGCGCGCCGCCGCACGCCTTCCGCACCACGGTGACGAGCCCCGCCGGCGGCCTCGACAACCCGTGGCTCGGCAGCAGAAATCCCTTCCCGTACGTGTCGAACCCGCAGAACGCGGTGTTCGACCAGTTCGCCAACTGGCTGCCGATGAGCGAGTACGACATGGACCCGCCGAAGGTGCAGTCGTGGAACCTGAACTGGCAGCGCCAGCTCGGGACCGACCTCGCCGTGTCGGCGACCTACATGGGCAACCACGCCAGCCATCTGTGGGTGGCGAAGAACATCAACCCGGCCGTCTATATCCCGGGCGGGCCGTGCACCATCGCCGGCGTCACCTACAACCCGTGCTCGACGACGGCAAACACGAGCCAGCGGCGTGAGCTGCACATGCTCAACCCGGCGGAAGGGCGCTTCTACGGCATCGTCGAAGCGGCGCAGGACATCGGCACGACCGACTACCACGGCATGCTGCTGTCGGTGCAGCGGCGGTCGGCGAGCGGCGTGACGTTCGGCGGCAACTACACGCTGTCGCGCTGCCGGGGCGACAACACGAACCTCGGGAGCAACGCCAATACCGGACAGGCGTACGTGGACCCGAACAACCGCGAGCTCGATCGCGGCTACTGCGGCTCGCACCGGTGGCACAACCTGAACCTCACCGGCGTCTACGAGCTGCCGACGTTCAGCAGCGCGGCGCTGCGCGCCGCGGCCAGCGGCTGGCGCGTGGCCGGCATCGTCCGCGCCTCATCCGGGAGCTTCTTCTCGGTGGTCAGCGGGCAGGACCGTTCGCTCACCGCGGCGTCGAACCAGCGCGCGGTGCAGGTCCTCGACGACCCGTATCTCGATCGCGGCGGGCTGAGGTACCTGAACCCGGCCGCGTTCCGCCAGCCGGACCTCGGCACCATCAGCGCCCTGCGCATCAACACGATCGAGGGGCCGGGCCGCTGGCAGACGGACCTGGCCGTCTCGCGCGTGTTCCGGATGGGCGGTTCGCGCGTCGAGGCGCGCGTCGAGGCGTTCAACCTGACCAACAACCTGATTCGCGGGAACCCGAACAACAACCTGAGCCAGAGCACGTTCGGGCAGATCAACACGGCGGGCGACCCGCGCATCATGCAGTTCGCCGTGAAGTATGTCTTCTAGAGTTGTCGGTCTCGCGCTGTTCCTGATGGCCGGCACGTCCGTCGCCGGCCATCACGGGACGGGCATCTCGTACGATCTCACGGCACCGCTGGCGACGATCAAGGGGACGGTCACGGAATTCGCCTGGCGCAACCCGCACGTGTCGATCTTCATCGACACGAAGGACGCGCAGGGGAACACCGTCAACTACGCGCTCGAGCATAACAACGTGAACAGCCTGGCGACGCTGGGCTACAACCGCAACACGCTGCGGCCGGGACAGGAGGTCACCGCCGTTTTTCACCCCTCGCGCTCGGGAGCGCCCGTGGGGCTGACGGTGAAGATTGTCCTGGCGGACGGCAAGGAAATCCTGCAGCGGCAGCAGGCGGGCGCGCAGACGAGGGATCGGTAGTGCGGCGGTTGCTCTGTTCCATGTTCCTGGTTCCGTGTTCCCTGTTCATAGGAACGGAGCTGCTGGCGGCGCAACAGAAGTTCAACCCGCGCGATCTCTCGGGTCTCTGGGAGCGGCAGCGCGGGCACCGCGCCATAAGCGAACAGGTCCCGCCGATGACGCCCGACGGCGAGGCGCGGATGAAGCAAAACATCCCCGCGCGCGGCCGCCCGCTCGGCGAGCCGCTCAACGGCGAGCACTGGGGGCGCGTCCGCGCGGTCATTCCCGCGAAGTCGAACGACCCGATGATGACGTGCAACCCGCCCGGGTTCCCGCGCCTCGTGCTGGACCCCGAGCCGGTGGAGTTCGTCCAGGCGAACGATCGCATCCTGCAGCTGTTCCAGTGGACGCGCACGCTGCGCGAGCTGTGGACTGACGGCCGCGCGGTGCCATCGGGCGAGAACCTCGACAACCTCGGTCCCGCCTGGTACGGCCACTCGGTCGGACGCTGGGACGGGGACACGCTCGTCGTGCAGACCGTCGGCGTGGACGACCGCGCCTGGATCGACATCTTCGGCTACCCCAAGAGCACGGAAGCGCGGTTCGAGGAGCGCTACCGCCGCACGAATGCGGACACGATCGAGTACCGCATCACGATGTGGGACGCGAAGTACTACCGCGAGCCGTGGGTGTCGGACCTGAAGACGTTCCGGCGCATTCCGCGCGAGGACGCGACGTATTACGGCTGGTATGGCCTCTTCGGCGGGATCACCGACGCGATCTGCGCGCCGATGAACGAGGTCGAGGACTTCAATAGACGCGTGCGCGACCCTGCGGGTCTCGGCACGCAAGGACGCTGACGTGAAAAAGATCGCTCTCGTCTGTGCGGCGCTCGCGCTCGCGGCGTCAACCGCCGCGGCGCAGGATCTCGTCATCACGAATGCCCGTGTGATCGTCGGCAACGGGCAGGTGATCGAGCGCGGCTCGATCGTGGTCAAGGGCGGCCGCATCGCATCGGTCTCCGCAGGGGCGCCGGCCGCGGCCGGCGGGACCATGATCGACGCCAGAGGCATGACCGCGATGGCCGGGTTCATCGACGGCCATCGCCACATCATGGGCGGCAACGCCGAGCAGTACTTCCAGAAGCGCGCGCAGGCGCACATGATGGAGTTCCTCGAGGCGGGCTACACCACGCTGCTCGACGGCGGCGGCACGATCCCCGCGATCACGCAGCTCAAGGAGCGCGTGGACAGCGGCCAGCTCAAGGGGCCGCGCATCATCACCTCCGCCCGCGCCGACCCGGACACCTACAAGACGGAGGCCGAGGCGCGCGCCCGCGTCCGCGAGATCGTCAAGGCCGGCGTCGAGTTCATCAAGGTGCGCATCGAGCCGCCGGCCGACGCCCAGGAGGTGGCCATCCTGACGGCGGTCGCCGACGAGGCGAAGAAGCTGAATCGCCACGTCATGGTGCATGCGGTCAGCCCGAAAGCGATGCTCGCCGCGGTCAAGGCCGGCGCCACCAAGCTGGTGCACACGCCGCACAACGGGTGGCTGACGACGGAGGAGGCGGTGGTGGTCAGGAACGCCGGCATCGAGGTGCTCTCCTGCATCGGGTTCGGCGTGCCGGTGTTCGGCGTCCACAACCAGGAGAACACGCCGACGTTCCGCGACGGCAAGCCCTGGCCGGAAAGCATCAACAACGTGCAACCGCCCCGGCGCGGCATCGAAGCCGGCGAGAAGGCGGTCAACGCGCGCACGCTCTGGGACGCCGGCGTCGTCTTCGGCTACGGGACCGACACCGGCTACGCGGTGAAGGCGGGGCTGGCGCACGAGCTGCGCGCGCTGAACCTGATGTTCTCGCCCCAGGACCTGATCAGGCTGCTCGGGCCGAACACCGCGGCGTTTCTCGACCGGGAGAAGGACCTCGGCACGCTCGAACCGGGTAAGCTCGCCGACATCGTGCTGCTCGACGGGAACCCGCTCGAGGGCTACTGGAATCTGCTCAACACGAAGGTCGTCATCAAAGGTGGCACCGTGATGGTGGACAAGCGGTAACTCGAAGTCGTGGGGGCCGGCTTCAGCCGGCCCGTGGGGCACACATGAAGCGAACAGTATTTGCGGTGCTGCTGGCCACGCTGGCGGCCGGCGTCACCGTGCTCGCGCAGCAGCCGCCGGAGTTCCCGAAGCGGCAGCAGATCCCGGAAGCGGCGCGGCAGTTCATCGGCACCTGGATGCGGTTCCCGCCCGGCGCGGGCAATCCCGAGCGCGGCAACTGCGGCAACCTGAAGGACCAGCACGGCATGCCGCGGCGCAACTGCTCGCTGCCGGTGGACACGCTGAAGTTCCATCCGCGCCTGTTCGCGTGGATTCAGTACTTCGACGAGCTGCAGGCGCCGGTCTACGAGTGCGCGGCGCACACCGTGCCGACGCTGCTCGGCGACGTGCGTCCGTTCCGCATCACGGCGGAGATGGACAGCCTGCTCGTGAACTACGAGATGGGCAACACGATGCGGCGCATCTGGATGGACGGGCGCGGGCATCCGCCGCCGTACCAGCTGTCCTACCAGGGCCACGCCATCGGCAAATGGGTCGGCAACGAGCTCTGGGTCGAGACGACGAACTTCACGTTCGACCCGGACGGGATGGACGACCACGCGCACCTGCCCACGTCGGTGCGCAAGCGCGTTCTCGAGCGCTACCGGATGACCGGTGACGACGAGATGACGATCGAAATCACGCTCGAGGACCCCATGTTCCTGCTCGAGCCGGGCAAGTGGCAGCACAGGTGGCGCAAGAACACGACGCGGCAGTTCGACGGGTTCGCCGAGTGCGACCCCGACGTGACGCGGCGCGAGATCGAACTGACCACGCCGGAGAAATACCCGGTGAAAGGAAACTGACATGAAGGCTCATGCAGCGGTACTGGCGGTCCTCTTCGTGCTGGCGGTGACGGTGCCGGCGCCGGCGCACCACTCGTTCACGAACTTCTGGTTCATGGACCGCGAGGTCGAGATCACCGGCGTCGTCAAGGAAGTGAAGCTGGTGAACCCGCACTCGGAGCTCACCGTGGAAGTCACGGGCGGGCCGCAGGCGGGCACGTGGTACATCACCTCGCGCGCCACCGGCAGCGGCCTCCGCCGCGGCGGCTGGACGCCCGAGACGCTGCCGGTGGGCACGGTGGTGAAGGTGTCGGGGAACCCGTCGCGCAAGGAAGGCGCGAAGGCGCTTGCCGCCGGCACGATCACGCTGCCCGACGGCAAGACGCTGTCGTTCGGCGGCGCGGAAGGAATCCCGCAGGGCTAGCGCCCGACGCTGCACAGAATCGCAGGCGGCCGGCGTGCGGCCTATTGACCCGCGCCGGCCCGCCTGCTCCAATGCGTGCCTCTCCACGAGGTGACGCATGGCCGACCGCCCCTCGACACTCCGAGCCACCGATCTCGAGCCCGCCACACTCGATGCGAAGAGTCCTGACGCCACGGCCGTCATCGTTTTTCACGGGATGGGGCAGCAGGTCCGGTGGGAGACGATCGACATGCTCGTCGACACGCTGGACCGGCACGGCCACGTCAAGCCGCGCAGCGTGCACGTACGGCAGGCGCTGTTCACCGACGCCGACGGCAGGGAGCTTCGCCTCGGCCGCGCCGAATGCGTGATCGCGTCGTCTGACACAGAGGCGCGGCGGACGGAGACCCATGTCTACGAGGCCTACTGGGCGCCGCTGACGGAAGGCGCGGTCGGTGTGCGCGACGTCGTGCACTTCCTGTTTTCGGCCGGGTGGGCGGGTATCCGCTACGCCTTCCGCGACTTCCGCCGCCATGTGCTCGGCGAGCTGCGTTCGTACGGCCCGCAGACCGCGGTGGCGGGGCACTTCATTGCCGCGATGGGCTTCGTCGGCGCGCTGGTCGCCCTCAACCTGCTGACGGCCTGGAACGTGGGCCGGTACCTGATGGAGGGACGGCCCGATATCGGCACGTTCGTCGCGCCGCTCGCTCCTTACACGCACCTGCTCTGGAACATGGAGCTCCTCGGCGCAGCGTTCGCGGTGCTCATGATCCTCGCCCTGCTCGTCAAAGACGGCGGACGACGGCGCATCCCGCCGGCGCTGCAGCTGGTCATGTGGGGCGCCATGTGGGCGCTGCTCATCGCGGTTCCGCTGATCACGCTCGGCATGGGCGCGATCGCCGCCTCGTCGCGGTGGTTCGGCGTGCCGCCGTGGACGGCGCCGGCCTACCTGTCGTTCACGTTGTCGGAGACGGGGATCGCCCTCGCGGCCTGGGGGGGCGCACTGGTGTTCAGCTGGTACGTCAAGCGTGTACTGGTGCAGTATGCGGGCGACGTGATGGTGTACGTCACCGCGCACCAGGTGAACCGGTTCGCCGAGCTGCGCGAGAAGATCCAGGCGACCGCCGCGCGCGTGGCGACGACCCTGTACCGGCAGGGGGGCTACAAGCGGTACGTGTTCGTCGGGCACTCGCTCGGTTCGGTCGTGGCCTACGACACGCTGAACCGCCTGATCCTCGAGGAGACGCACGCGAGCCGCCCGGTGCAGAACGTCGAGGCGCTCATCACCTTCGGCTCGCCGCTGGACAAGACCGCGTTCGTCTTCCGCACGCAGGCGAAGAAGTCCGAGGTGCGCGAGGCGATGGCGGCCACCGTGCAGCCGCTGATCCAGACGTCACGTCCGGCGATCCCGTGGCTCAATCTGTGGTCGCGCCACGACATTGTGAGCGGTGAGATCAACTTCTACGCGACGCCCGGCGACAAGGTGACCGTGCGGAACGAGTCCGATCCCGACGCGGACATCCCGCTGTTTGCGCACGTGCAGTTCTGGAAGAACAGGGCGCTGGCCGCCGCGCTGGCGCGCGCGGCGAACGGCGCGCCGGCCCTCGTCTGAAACTGCCTAGCGGCCCGCGTCGCCGATCGTCGGCTCGAGCAGCTGCAGGTCCTTCTCGTTCTCCAGGCACGAGTGGTCCATGATCCGGTCGCCGACCTGGCGCTTGAACAGGCGCCGGGTGGTGAACGGCTTCACGAAGAAGTCCGGATCGTCGTAGATGACGACGTGCTCGAGCGTGTTCGGGTCCGCGAGGCGGAAGCGCTCGGTGAGCCGCAGCTTCGGGCCGTGCTCGTGGCCCGCGGTGTCCAGCCACGTCTTCTCGTTGATGCCCACCGTGTCCACGACGAGCGTGTCGCCCTCCCACGTGCCGATGGAGCTGCCCATCCACTCGGGGTACTCGCTGATGTCGTGCGGATGGCCGCGGCCGTCGGTGTAGATGATGCGGTAGGTGCGCTGCGACTCGGTGAGGATGGCCACCACGTCGGGCCGCTGCACGATCATCGCCGGGTGCGCCATCATGATCATGCGCGCCGGTCCCGGCGGCAGGCACTGCGTGTTCGGGTCCTTGGCGTGATCCACCGTCTCCCAGCGCTTCCGGCCGAGCGGCGTCAGCACCATCTCCTGGCCCGGGATCGTCGCCCGCGACAGGTCGCCGCTGGCGCCGCCGAACCACACGCCCGTGAGATCCACGCGGCCCGCCTGGCGCTGCGGCGTTGCGCCGGTGTACCACCACGCGCCGGTCGGCGCCGGCTTCGGCGGCGCGAGGCGATCGGTGGCGGGCGGCGGCTGGTTGCCGCGGCCGCCGCGTCCGCCCTGCTGCGCGGCCGCGCCGGTCACGGTGAGGACGAGAATGGCCGCGATCGCGAGAGACCGTGTCATGGCAGTCGCTCCTCTGGTGCCTACGGCTCCGCGGCGCCGCTGAATCCGAATACGCGGCGGCCGTCCGCGAGGATCACCGTCCGGCCGTTGACGACGTGGGCGCCGGCCTTGCGGGCGCCGAACCCTTCCACGGTGACCGTCTCGCCGAGCTTCAGGGAGTCGCGGCCCCAGCCCTGGCGCCGCAGCTGGTTGGGCGTGCCGCCCTCGACGGCGAAGTTGATCACGCTGCCGTCGGCCTGCGTCACGTCGATGTAGAAGTAGATGTGCGGGTTCTGGAATTCCACCTTCGTGATCGTGCCCGTCAGCTTCACGGGCTTGTTGGAGTCGAACTGCGCCGCGAACGAATGATGCGCGGCGGCCGGCACAGCAGCACAGCTCAGGACGCAGGCCAGCGCGCGGGCCAGCACGGCGCCGATCGCGGTTCGGGTCATGGTTCCTCCGCTGCCGGCTACGATGCCGGCTCGATCCGGAGCAGCGCTCCGGGCTTTTCGTCGGTGAGGACGTAGAGCAGGCCGTCGGGTCCCTGCCGGACGTCGCGGATGCGCTGCCGCAGCTCGACGAGCAGCATCTCGCGGCGCAGCTCCTCCATCTTCTCGTTGAAGAGGATCCGCTCGACGTGGCCGGTGCCCGGCACTTCGCCCATGCGCAGCGCGCCGACGAACACGTCGCCCTTCCACTTCGGCAGCCGGTCGCCCGTGTAGAACGTCATGCCCGATACGGCAATCGACGGCATCCAGTAGACGATCGGCGGCGCGAAGCCGTCGTGGCTGATTGTCTGTGACTGCCACGGACCGGTGTAATTGCGGCCGAGGCTGACGACCGGCCAGCCGTAGTTGAGACCCGGCTGCAGCACGTTGATCTCGTCGCCGCCGTTGGGGCCGTTCTCGTTGAGCCAGATCTCGCCCGTGCCGGGATGCAGGGCGAGGCCGAGCGAGTTGCGGTGCCCGAGCGTGTAGATCTCCGGCCGGTGGCCCGCCTTGCCGACGAACGGATTGTCGGGCGGCACCCGGCCCTCGTCGGTCAGCCGCAGCACCTTGCCGGCCTGGCTGTTCACGTCCTGCGCGCCGTTGCCGCCGGTCGTCAGGTACAGCGTGGTGTCGCGGCCGAAGGCGAGCCGCGTGGCGGTGCCCGTGCCGACGTCGGCGACGAAGATGTCCTTCACGTCCGCGAGGCGGGTGCCGTCCCAGCGGCCGCGCGCGACGGCGACCGTCCGCTGCTTCTCGTTGAGCGGCTTCGTGTACGACAGGTAGACGTAGCGATTGGCGGCGAACTGCGGATGCAGCGCCAGGTCCATGTAGCCGTGGATCGCGCCGGGCAGCCCCGACACGCCGGCAAAGTAGGAGACCGGCGCGCCCTCCACCGGCTTCGGATCGAGCGTGCCGTTGCGGACGATCCGCAGCCGGCCTTCACGCTCGGTGACGAGGATGCTGCCGTCCGGCAGGAAGGCCAGGCTCCACGGGTTGGCGAACCCCGTCGCCACCGCGACGACGCGGATGCGCATGTCCTCGGCGGTGTCGAACTCCATCGGCAGCCGCGGGAGCGGACGCGACGCGAGGCCGCTCGGCGCGACCGGGATGCCGTTGTTGAAGGGGACCGTCTGCTGCGTGGACGCGCGCTCGGCGCCCACGACCAGCATCACGGCAAGCGACGCCAGCAGCGCTCGACGCATTGGCTTACTCCCTTTGGCCTACTCTACGACGGTGATTTGCGACGCTTCGACCTCGAACGGCTTGAACTCGCCCGTACGCCCCTGCGGGTCCTTCGCGGTCACCGTATAGCGCACGATCCCGACCGGGGCATCGTCAGGGACGATCCACTTCGCCACCCAGAAGGTGCGCTCCGGCTGCTTCTCGTTCTGCCGGTCGCGCATCGGGACGTCGACGGTCTTGCCCGCGTAGGAGAGGTGCACGGTCAACTGCGTCATCCGATCGCGCTGCCCGGTGGCCGGGTTGATGGCGGTCATGCGGAAGCCCACCGGCTCGCCCCGCTTGTAGCGGTTGTTGAGCGTGCAGTTGAGCGGACGCCCCGGGCCGAAGAAATACGTCACGTCGCCGTAGACGATCAGCTTCTCGCCTGACTGGCCGGCGACCGGAGGGGCTCCCAGCAGCGCCACGAGCGCCACGGCGAAGCACAGGGATGTCGTTTTCATGGCGTGAAACTACCACGGTCCAGGTGGTAGGTGGTAGGTGGTAGGTGGTAGGTCGTAGGTGGAAAGAGAAAAGGCCGGCAGTCGTGAGACCGCCGGCCAGAACCTGGAACGCCGAACCCGAACGTGGAACCAGGAACTTGGAACCGGGAACTACACGGTAGGTTTGTGCACGACCTCGGCGGAGTCTCCGAGGAGGTCTGGGCCGAGCCTGCGGCCGGGGCCATGATGGGCACGTACCGCCTGGTCGTGAACGGGAAGCTGGTCTTCTACGAGTTCCTGACGCTGGTCGAGGAGAACGGCTCGCTCGCGCTGAAGCTCAAACACTTCAACGCCGACCTGACCGCGTGGGAAGAGAAGGACCGTTTCGTGACCTTCCGCCTGGCGAAGCTGACGCCGACCGAGGCCTGGTTCGGCGGCCTGACGTTCAGGCGCGTCACGAACGACCGGCTGGAGATCTTCCTCGCGCTCCGCGGTGCCGACGGCAACGTCCGCGAAGAAGTCTTTAGGATGGAGCGCAAGAAGTAGGCGAAGCGGCAGTGGCCGCGGTGAGGGCTGACCGCGGGTCTTGGGGTCGGCTTTGGCCGGCTCGAAGCGAGCTAGACAGCGGTTTCTGAAACGTCGTAGTGTCCGGCTTTAGCCGGACCAAGTTGATCGACGTCGCCGTGAGGTCCGGCTAAAGCCGGACACTACGAAGAAGTCGAAACCGTGCCAAAGCCGGCCCCCCGAACGAACCTGAACACGAACCGGGCACTGGGAACCCGGAACGGTGAACGACAGGTTCTTTACACCGTCGGCTTGTGCACGACCTCGGCGACGTCGTGCTTCTTCCCCGCCCCGCCCCGAGCCTGTCGAGGGGCGCCCAGCCCCTGGATCTGCAGCGTCGGCTGTTCCTTGAGCACTTCCTGGCGGTAGAGGCGCTCCATCTCCTGGTGATGGCGGAGCTCCTCGGGCGTCATCTGCGACTGCTTCCGCGCCGCCAGCTTCTCCTCGCGGGCGTTCTTGGCGATGCCCATCTCGTCGAGGTCGGTCTGCTTGCCCTTGGCCACGGCCTCGGCGTTCAGCACCAGTGAGTGGTCGTTGCTCGAAAGCGGCACGGACTTGTTGCCGGCGAAGATCTCGTGGCGGCCGTGCTCGTCATACCACTTGGTGAGCGTGGCCGTCATGTGCATCTTCTCGATGATGTTCCGCCAGCCGATGCCCGTGTTGTAGGCGCAGAAGGAAATCTCGCCCTGCTGCGTCGCATACGGGATGATGCACATCTCCGTGCGCCGGAAGTCGTAGTTGAACAGGTCCTGGAACCACATGCCGGCGATGAACAGGAAGTTCCAGCGGTCGGACCGGCGCTGCTCGATGTCGGCCAGCGTGCGATCGCCGCTCACCTTGCCGTAGTTCTTGCCGGTGGCGCCGAAGGTCTTGTCGAACTTCTTCATCAGGTCGGCGATGCGGAAGTGCGTCGGCGCCTTGAACGGGTCGTAGTTGCGCATCAGCGCCAGCGCCATGCCGACGATCGACAGCGTCTTGCCGCGCGCGGCGTCGTTGACCTTCGCGACGTCCCTGGCCAGCTGCTCGGCCTTGAGGAACGCCGTCACCGGCACTGCTTCCTTGGTTTCCTTGTCGATCATCACCGCCATGCCGATGCCGCAGTTCGGGTGGCACCCGCAGGTGAGCTGGCCCCACTCGCGATCCGGCCCGTGGACGACGTCGGCCCAGTCGGTGAAGGTGGACATGAAGGAGATCGGGAACCAGTCGCGGATCGGCTCGCCGATGCCCACCTGGTTCTTCACGTCGTGCGCCAGGTGCGACAGCGTGTAGCGCTGCGCGGCGCGGCGCTCCGGCGTGACCTCCTCGTCGCGGCCCGTGAACGACACCGGCTGGAACGAGAGGAAGTTGATCCGCTTCGGGTTGTCGAGCGCGAACTCGATCACGCGGCCGACCTGCTCGTTGTTGACGCCGTTGACGATCGTGATGACCGGCACGATGTCCACGCCCGCGTTGTAGAGGTTCTCGATGGCGCGGAGCTTGACGTCGAACAGGTTGCCGACGCGGCGGTGCGAGTTGGCGGCGTTGCCGATGCCGTCGAACTGCAGGTAGGCGTAGCGGAGCCCCGCTTCAGCAGCCGCGCGCGCGAACTCCAGGCTCTTGGCGAACTCGATGCCGTTGGTCGCCGCCTGCACGCTGTTGTAGCCGACCTTGCGCGCGTAGCGCACCGCGTCCAGGAAGTACGGCGACATCGTCGGCTCGCCGCCCGAGAACTGCACCGACATCTGCCGGCGCGGCTTGATCGTGATCGCGTTGTCGAGCACCTGCTTGATGTCTTCCCACGTCAGCTCGTGGACGAAGCCGACCTGGTTCGCGTCCATGAAGCAGGGGTCGCACATCATGTTGCAGCGGTTCGTGAGGTCCACCGTCAGCACCGAGCCGCGGCCGTGGATCACCGTCGAGCTGCCGTGGTTGTGCAGCGTCTCGTCGTTGTGCGCGCGGATGTCGCGGCCCGGGAACACGTCCTCGAGGTGCTTGAAGAAGGCGGGGTCGATCGCCATCGTGTCCTCGAAGTGCCCGTGGATCGGGCAGTCCTTGACCATGACGATCTTGCCGTCCTTCTCGGTGATGGTCGCCTTGATTTCGCCCACCTTCTCGTTGAGGAGGACGGAGACGTCCTTCTTCCCGTCGAGAATCTCCTGCCGCGCTTCGCGCACGCAGGTGGGGCACAGCGAGTCGGTCTGACGCGGCCAGCCGAGCGGCGGCTTGGTCTTCTGAAACGACTTCAGCAGCGGCTTGTCCGACCAGCGGGGCGTGAACGACGGGTTCTGGCTGATGCGGTTGGCGGCGTTGAAGACGTGCCAGGCGCCGTTGGCGGCCAGCGACAGTCCCTTCTCGACGTACTTGATCGGTGCATGCATGCGGGCCATTTTAGGGGTCGATCCGCGTTTTTACGCCTGATTTACAGCGGATTGGCACTGTGCGGGGGTGGGCGGGCATGTGTGGCGGGCGGGTGGCCTACCCGACCAGCAAGGTCGGATTTGAATTGATCTTTGTATGGTCGAGGCGTAGGGTAGCGCGCACTGTTCCATATCAGTTTGGCCGTCCCTGCCAGGAGGCTCGCATGAGATCACGGGTTCTTCGTCCGTTGGCGATGCTGCTCTTCGCACTGATCGCCGGACCCGCCCACGCGCAGATCGGCGCGAACGTGAGCGGCGTCATCGCGGATAACTCCGGCGCGATTCTCCCGGGCGTGACGGTCACCGTGACCAATACGGCGACCGGCCGCGCGCAGACGGTCGTCACCGGCGAGGACGGCCGGTACCGCGTCGTGGCGCTGCAGCCTGGTCCGTACGAAGTGACCGCGGAGCTCCAGGGGTTCGGCACCGTGCGCCGTCAGGTCGTGCTGCCGGTCGGCGCCGACGCGACCGTCGACGTGCAGCTCGGCGTGGCCGCGCTGGCGGAAACGGTCACCGTCGTCGGCGAGGCGCCGCTCGTCGAGGTCGCCAAGTCGCAGCCCTCCTCGGTCGTCACCGGCGAGCAGCTCGAGGCGCTGCCGGTCCTGAACCGCAACTTCCTCGTGCTCGCGCAGCTCATGCCGGGCGCCGGCCCGGTGCGCGGCGGCGCGCTCTTCGCGGTGACGAAGTTCGGCGGCATCGCCGACCAGCGCTTCGGCTACATCACGCTCGTGGACGGCGGCGATCTGCACGAGCCGATCTGGGGCCACCCGTCGATCAACCTGAGCCAGGACTCGGTGGCCGAGTTCAAGGTGTTCCGCAACCAGTTCGACGCCGAGTACGGCGGCGCGCTCACCGCCATCGTCAACGTGGTGAGCAAGGCGGGCACGAACCGGCTGCGCGGCACCGGCTACTACTTCGGGCGCGACGATGCGCTGAACGCGAAGAATGCGTACGCGGCGCAGAAGCCGCCCTACGAGCAGGTGCGGGCCGGCGTGTCCTTCGGCGGGCCGATTGCGGCGAACCGGACGCACTTCTTCGGCTCCTACGAGCAGCAGAAGACCGACAGCGCGGCGATCACGGCGCTGCCCGCGTCGAACCCGTTTGCCGCGCTGGAGAACGGCGCCTACGCGAACTTCACCAAGGACAAGAACGCGCTCGTGCGGTTCGATCACCGCATCAACAGCGCGCACAACGTCTACGTACGCTACGCGATCGGCGACTGGATCAAGGACGAAGGGCTGCGCCCGACGCGTGTCGTGGACGGGGTGACGCTGGGATCGCTGACCGAGATCCAGAAAGGACTGTCGCAAAGCGTCATCGCCGACGAGAAGTGGATCCTGTCGGACCGCAAGCTGAACTCGCTGCGCGTGCACGTGCTCGACAACCAGCTGCGCGGCGAGCCGCACTCGTTCGACACGCGCATCCAGCGCCCGTCGTTCACGTGGGGGCAGTTCCACCGCGACCCGCAGCACTTTCCGCAGCGCAAGTTCGCGGTGCTCGACACGTTCTTCCTCTCGACCGGCAACCACGACCTCAAGTTCGGCGGGGAAGTGCGCCACAGCAACACCGGGTTCGAGGCGCACCACTTCGAGCACGGCAACTTCATCTTCAACACCGACGCCCCCTTCAACCCGAACAATCCGGCGACGTATCCGTTCTCCTTCGAGATCCGCACGGTCGGGTTCTTCGATCTCCAGTCGACGCTCTTTGCCGGGTTCGTGCAGGACACCTGGCGCATCGGCGACCGCCTGAACCTCAATCTCGGCTACCGCTACGACTTCGAGACGAGCATCCGTGACAACGAGAACCACTTCTCGATGTTCAGCAACCCGCGGTTCCGCGGCATCGATCGCATCATCGACGGCAACCGCGGCAGCGAGTGGGACAACTCGCAGCCGCGCCTCGGCGCGACGTGGAACGTGCGCGGCGACGGCACGCTCGTGGCGCGCGCGGGCTGGGGCTACTACGTCACGCTGAACCAGCCGTGGTACGCGGTCGTCTCGCAGCAGCAGTACCTCGGGACGGCGGTGCTGATCACCGATCCGCAGCGCCTGCGGTTGTTCCCGAACGTCACTGCCGTCCTGGGCGGACGGAGCGTCGAGGATGCCGCCGCCGCGGGGGGCACCGCGGCGCCGCAGATCATCGGCAACAACTACGGACGCCCCCGTCAGGCGACCACGACCGCCGGCGTGAGCTGGCAGCTGACCGGCACCACGTCGCTCGATGCGGACGTCGTGGCCGGGCGCGGCTCGCGCCAGCTCGTCACCGTCGACCGCAACCTGCCGGCGTCCGGCCCGATCAGTGCGGCCAACCCGCGCCCGGTCTCGACGCTGGCGCGCGTGGCCGCGTACGAGATGCTGATCAGCTCGTCCTATGACGCGCTCGAGATGCAGGTGCGGCAGCGGGTGCGCGGCGGCAACAGCCTGCAGGTGTCCTACACGCTGTCGCGCTCGCTCGTGGACCGCCACGACGGGACGCGGCGCGCCGACTTTTTCAACCAGACCGGTTACAACCCCGACGACACGCGGCATAATCTGACGACCTCGCTGTCGACGGAGCTGCCCGGCGGCTTCCAGGTCAGCGGCATCGTCCGCTTCGTCAGCGGCTTCCCGCTGGCGGCGCACGGCGGGCTCGACCTGGACGGCGACGGCCAGTCCAACGACCGGCCGCAGGGGCTGCCGGTGACGGTGGGGCGCGGCGACGTGGACGAGCAGCTGCGGATCATCAACGCGTTCCGCGCCGAGCGCGGCCTGCCCGCGTTCGACAAGGACCGGTTGACGCTGAACTCGTTCAAGACGATCGACCTCAGGGCGACCAAGGCCGTCGCGTTCGGCAACGCGCGTCGGCTCGAGGTCTTCCTCGAGGCGTTCAACGTCGCGAACTTCGTCAACCGGATTGGCGCCAACGGCAACGTCCGGCTCGCGTCCTTCGGCATCCCGACCGGGGCCACCGACGCGCGGCAGGTGCAGTGGGGCGCGCGGTATTCGTTCTGACCCTTCAACGCAACGAGGTAACGCCATGAAGATCATGTGGGGTGGAGCACTCGCGGCGGCCGCGGTCCTGGCATCGGGTGTCCCGGCGCTCGCGCATCATTCCTTCGCCGCGCAGTACGACGCGACCAAGCCGGTGGAAATGAAGGGCGTCGTCACGCAGGTGGACTGGACCAACCCGCACGCGCGCTTTTACATCGACGTGAAGGACGAACGCGGACAGGTGAAGAGCTGGAACTTCGAGCTCGCCAGCCCGAACGTGCTCGTGCGCAACGGCTGGAAGCGGAACACGCTGAAGATCGGGGACCCGGTGGCGGTGACCGGCTACCTGGGCCGCTTGAGCCCGCCGCAGGGACCCATCATGGCGATTGCGTCCAGCGTCACCGGCTCGGACGGCAAGCCGCTCTTCGCATCGACACAGCAGGATCTCGGGCGCTAGGAAGGGAGATGGCCATGAATCGCATCATCACGCTGTCGATTGCCGCCGCGGTTCTGTCGGCATCTTCCGTCTTCGCGCAGCAGGCGCAGGCGCCCGCTGGCGGCGTTCGTCGCCTGGGCGGGAACATCCGCGCCGAGGGGGGGAGCGGTCCGGTGCCGCGAACCGCCGACGGCAAGCCGAGCCTGGAAGGGGTGTGGCAGGGCGGCCTGCCGGTGGGCGACATCGCGCAGGGGATGCGGGGCGAGAAGATCCCCTACCTCCCTGAGACGCAACAGATCATGGCCGCCGCCCTGGCGAAGGACGACCCGCAGGCGCAGTGCCTGCCCGTGCCGCCGCCCCGCGCCACCCCGTACCCCTGGCGCGTCGTCTTCACCCCGACGCACGGGTTCTTCCTCTACGAGATGTACGACTACCGGCAGATCTTCATGGACGGCCGGAAGCATCCGCCGCTCGACGAGCTCGACCCGACGTGGAAGGGGCACTCCATCGGGTGGTGGGAAGGGGACACGCTCGTCATCGACACCGTGGGCTACAACGGCAAGATCTGGCTGGACAACCGCGGGCACGTGGTGAGCGACAAGCTGCACACGGTCGAGCGCTACACGCGGAAGGATCTGGGGAACATGGACATCCAGATCACGATCGACGATCCGGGACGCTACGCGCGTCCGTTCACCGTGCACGGCGTGGCGCGGCTGATGCCGAGGACCGACGAGCTGCTGGAATACATCTGCGCCGAAAACAACCAGGATCTGCCGTACCTGGTCGGGCCCAGGCAGTAGGGGCGCGGCATGCCGCGCCCGTAAACCGGTCACATTCGCAAAGTAGATACAATCCCTGAGATCATTGTATTTCCCTTATGGTCTCAGGGGTTGTACAACTTTGCGACCATGGTTTTCCCTTCACAACAGGGCCTGTTCCATCCGCATGACGAGCGCGACGCCTGCGGCGTCGGCTTCGTCGTGCACATGAAGGGAAAACGGTCCAACGACATCGTGCGCAAGGCGCTGCAGGTGCTCATCAACCTGGAGCACCGCGGCGCGTGCGGCTGCGAGGCCAACACCGGCGACGGCGCCGGCATCCTGATCCAGACGCCGGACGCGTTCTTTCGCAAGGTCGTCCCCTTCGATCTGCCGCCGGCCGGTGCCTACGGCGCCGGGCTGATCTTCCTGCCGCGCGACGCGCGCGACCGCGAGGTCGCGCGGGAGCACGTCGGGCGCATCGTCGCCGAGGAAGGGCAGCAGCTGCTCGGCTGGCGCGACGTGCCGACCGACAACTCGCTGCTCGGCGACAGCGCCAAGGCCACCCAGCCCGTCTTCCAGCACGTGTTCATCGGCGCCGGCTTCGAGGTGTCCACGCCCGAGGCACGGGCGCGCTTCGAGCGGAAGCTGTACGTGATCCGCAAGCGCATCGAGCATGAAGGCGACCGGCTCGACATGAGCGCGCTCTCACGCCGCTTCTGCTACATCGTCAGCCTGTCGTCGAACACGCTGATCTACAAGGGCATGCTCCAGGCGCGGCAGCTCGAGCCGATGTTCCCGGATCTCTCGCATCCGGACCTCGAGTCGTGCCTGGCGCTCGTGCACCAGCGGTTCAGCACCAACACGTTCCCGTCGTGGCCGCTGGCGCATCCCTACCGCTACATCGCGCACAACGGCGAGATCAACACGCTGCGCGGCAACATCAACTGGATGCGCGCGCGCGAGGGGCTGCTGCAGAGCGACCTCTTCGGCGACGACCTGAAGAACCTGCTGCCGGTGATCCGCGAAGGCGGGAGCGACACGGCGACGTTCGACAACGTCCTGGAGTTCCTCGTCATGGGCGGCCGCTCGCTGCCGCACGCGATCCTGATGATGATCCCCGAGCCGTGGAGCGGCCACGAGTTCATGGACGCGGACCGCAAGGCGTTCTACCAGTACCACGCCTCGCTCATGGAGCCGTGGGACGGCCCGGCGTCCATCGCGTTCACCGACGGCACCGTGATCGGCGCCGTGCTCGACCGCAACGGCCTGCGTCCGTCGCGCTACTACGTCACCAAGGACGACCTCGTCATCATGGCGTCCGAGGTCGGCGTGCTCGACGTCGCGCCCGAGAACGTGCTCGTGAAGGAGCGGCTGCACCCGGGCCGCATCTTCCTCGTGGACACGGCGAAGGGCCGCATCGTGGACGACGAGGAGATCAAGCGGGAGCTGGCGTCGCAGCATCCGTACCGCCAGTGGCTGGACGAGCAGATCGTCGATATCGACGAGCTGCCCGACGCGCGCGCCGAGCAGCCCGATCACGAGACCGTGCTGAAGCGGCAGCAGGCGTTCGGCTACACGCAGGAAGACCTGCGCGTGCTGCTGCAGCCGATGGCGATCAACGGCGAGGAGCCGGTCGGCTCGATGGGGACGGACACGTCGCTCGCCGTGCTGTCCGACCGCCCGCGCGTGCTGTTCGACTACTTCAAGCAGCTCTTCGCGCAGGTGACGAACCCGCCGCTCGACGCGATTCGCGAGGAGCTGGTCACCGACATGGGGTCGACGATCGGGCCGGAGCGCAACCTGCTGCAGCCCGGGCCGGAATCGTGCCGGCAGATCGGCATCAAGTACCCGATCATTCACAACGCGCACGTCGCCAAGCTGCGGCACCTGCCGCCGGCCTCGTCGTTCCGCTCGACCACGCTGTCGCTGCTCTTCGATCCGGCCACGGGCGGCGCCGGGCTCGAGCAGGCGATGACGGAGCTGTGCCGCCGCGCCAGCGACGCGGTGGCCGCCGGCTACGACATCCTCATCCTGTCGGACCGCGGCGTGGGGCCGAAGGCGGCGCCGGTTCCGAGCCTGCTGGCGACGGCGGGCGTGCACCACCACCTGGTGCGCGAGGGGAGCCGCACGCGCTGCGCGCTCGTCGTCGAGTGCGGCGACGCGCGCGAAGTGCACCACGTGTCGCTGCTCCTCGGCTACGGCGCGGGCGTCGTCAACCCGTATCTGGCGTTCGAGACGATCGACGACATGATCCGGCAGGGGATGCTCACGGGCATCGATCGCGGCGAGGCGATCGCGCACTACATCAAGGCGCTCAACAAGGGCATCCTCAAGGTCATGTCGAAGATGGGGATCTCGACGCTGCAGAGCTACTGCGGCGCGCAGATCTTCGAGGCCATCGGCCTGAGCCAGGAGTTCATCGACCGCTACTTCACGCACACCACCTCGCGCGTGAGCGGCGTCGGCCTCGACGTCATCGCCGAGGAAGTGCGGCGGCGTCACCTGAATGCCTTCGGCCCGCGGCCGGCGGGCGTCCACGAGCTCGATCGCGGCGGCGAGTACCAGTGGCGCCGTGACGGCGAGTACCACCTGTTCAACCCCGAGACGGTGTTCAAGCTGCAGCACGCCACGCGCAGCGGGCAGTACTCGATCTTCAAGGAGTACACGCGCGCGGTGGACGAGCAGAACGCACGCCGCGCCACGTTGCGCGGCCTGTTCCGCCTGAAGCCCGTCGGTCCCGCGGTGCCGATCGACGAGGTCGAGCCGGTCGAGGCCATCCTCGAGCGCTTCGCCACGGGCGCGATGTCCTACGGCTCGATCAGCGCCGAGGCGCACGAGACGCTCGCGATTGCCATGAACCGCCTCGGCGGCAAGTCGAACACGGGCGAAGGCGGCGAGGATCCCGAGCGCTTTCTCCCCCTGGCCAGCGGCGACTCCAGGCGCAGCGCGATCAAGCAGGTCGCCTCGGGCCGGTTCGGCGTCACCAGCGAATACCTCGTCAACGCCGACGAGCTGCAGATCAAGATGGCGCAGGGCGCCAAGCCGGGCGAGGGCGGCCAGCTGCCGGGCCACAAGGTGTATCCGTGGATTGCGAAGACGCGGCACTCGACGCCGGGCGTCGGGCTGATCTCGCCGCCGCCGCACCACGACATCTATTCGATCGAGGACCTGGCGCAGCTCATTTACGACCTGAAGAACAGCAACCCGCGCGCGCGCATCTCGGTCAAGCTGGTCGCCGAGGGCGGCGTCGGGACCGTCGCCGCGGGCGTGGCCAAGGCGCACTCCGACGTGGTGCTGATCTCCGGCCACGACGGCGGCACCGGCGCGTCGCCGCTCACGAGCCTCAAGCACGCGGGGCTGCCGTGGGAGCTGGGGCTGGCGGAGACGCAGCAGGTGCTCGTCCTCAACAAGCTGCGCGACCGCATCATCGTGCAGACCGACGGCCAGATGAAGACGGGCCGCGACGTCGTCATTGCCACGCTGCTCGGCGCCGAGGAGTTCGGCTTCGCGACCGCGCCGCTGGTCGTGGTCGGCTGCATCATGATGCGCGTCTGCCACCTGAACACGTGCCCGGTGGGCATCGCGACGCAGGACCCGACGCTGCGCGAGAAGTTCAACGGCAAGCCCGAGTTCGTCGAGAACTTCTTCCGCTTCATCGCGCAGGAAGTGCGCGAGCTGATGGCCGAGCTCGGTTTCCGGACGATGGACGAGATGGTCGGTCGGGCCGACTGCCTGGACATCGCGGGCGCGGTGGACCACTGGAAGGCGAAGGGGCTGGACCTGCGGCCGCTGCTGCACGTGCCGGCGCTGCCGGCCTCGGTGGCGCGGCGCAAGGTGCGCGAGCAGGACCACGGCATCGAGCTGGCGCTCGACAACGAGCTCGTGCAGCGCTGCCTGCCCGCGCTCGAGACGAAGCAGCCGATCGAGTTCTCCTCCTTCATCCGGAACTCGGACCGCACGGTCGGGACGATCCTCGGCTACGAGGTGACGCGGCGCTACGGGAGCGCCGGGCTGCCGGACAACACGATCCGCATCAACTTCAGCGGGTCGGCCGGCCAGAGCTTCGGCGCCTTCATCCCGCGCGGCATCACGATGACGCTCGTCGGCGACGCCAACGACGGCTTCGGCAAGGGGCTCTCGGGCGGGCGGCTCATCGCCTATCCGCACCTGCGCTCCACGTTCCGCACGGAGGAGAACATCCTCATCGGCAACGTCGCCTTCTACGGCGCCACGGGCGGCGAGGCCTACGTCAGCGGCGTGGCGGGCGAGCGGTTCTGCGTCCGCAACAGCGGCGCGACGGTGGTCGTCGAAGGCGTGGGCGACCACGGCTGCGAGTACATGACCGGCGGCCGCGTCGTCGTGCTCGGGCGCACGGGGCGTAACTTTGCCGCCGGCATGAGCGGCGGCATCGCCTACGTGCTGGACGTGGACGGCCAGTTCGAGCGGCGCTGCAACCACGAGATGGTCGACCTCGAGGCGCTCGTCGACGCCGACGATGTGGACTTCGTGCAGGTGGCGCTGATGAAGCACGTGACGCTCACCGGCAGCCGCTACGGCGCGACGCTGCTCGACGACTGGGCCGCGCTGCAGCGCCGGGTGGTGAAGGTCATGCCGCGCGAATACAGGAAGGCGCTCGCCAGGCAGGCGGCAGAGGCGCAGGATCCCGTGCTGGTCACCGTCCGTGGGTAAGCCGACCGGTTTCATCGAAATCCACCGCAAGAAGCACCCCACGCGTCCCGTCGAGGAGCGCGTGCGCGACTGGCGCGAGGTCTATCTGCCGTACCCGGTGGAGGCGCTGCGCGATCAGGGCGCGCGCTGCATGGACTGCGGCATCCCGTTCTGTCATCAGGGCTGCCCGCTGGGCAACCTGATCCCCGACTGGAACGACCTCGTCTACCGCGACCGCTGGCGCGCGGCCATCGACCGGCTGCACGCGACCAACAACTTCCCGGAGTTCACCGGCCGTCTCTGTCCCGCGCCATGCGAGGGCTCGTGCGTGCTCGGCATCAACGACGACCCGGTGACGATCAAGGCGGTCGAGGTCTCGATCATCGACCATGCGTGGAACGAAGGCTGGGTGGTGCCGCAGCCGCCGGCGACGCGCACCTGGAAGAAGGTCGCCATCGTCGGCTCAGGGCCGGCGGGGCTGGCGGCTGCCGACCAGCTCAATCGCGCCGGCCACTCGGTGACCGTGTTCGAGAAGGCCGACCGCATCGGCGGGCTGCTGCGCTACGGCATCCCCGAGTTCAAGATGGAGAAGCGCGTGCTCGAGCGTCGCCTGAAGGTGATGGAGGCGGAGGGCGTCATCTTCCGGATGTCGGTGAACGTCGGCGTGGACGTGCCCGCCGCGCGCCTGCGGGCCGATTTCGACGCCGTGGTGCTGGCGGGCGGCGCCGAGTGGGCGCGCGAGCTGAAGGTGCCCGGACGCGAGCTGAAGGGCGTTCACCTGGCGATGGAGTACCTCACGCTGCAGAACCGCCGGAACGAGGGCGACGTCGTCCCCGACGATCGGTTCATCAGCGCGAAGGGCAGGCACGTGGTGATCATCGGCGGCGGCGACACGGGTGCCGACTGCCTGGGCACGGCGAACCGCCAGGGCGCGCTGAGCGTCACGCAGCTGGAGCTTCTGCCGAAGCCGCCCGACGAGCGGTCTGCCGACAACCCGTGGCCGCAGTGGCCGAACATCTTCCGCGTCTCGCCCGCGCACGAGGAAGGCTGCGACCGGCTCTATTCGATCTCGACACAGGAGTTCGTGGGCAACGAGCACGGCCACGTCCGCGCGCTGCGGACCGTGCAGGTCGAGATGGTCCGGAGAGACCCCTCGACTGCGCTCGGGGCAGGTGGCGTCCAGTTCGTGCCCGTGCCCGGCTCGGAGAAGGACCTGCCGGCCGACCTCGTGCTGCTGGCGATGGGGTTCCTGGGGCCCGAGCGCAGCCCGCTGCTCGAGGACCTCGGCGTCACGCTCACCGACCGCGGCAACGTCGCGCGCGACGCGCGCTGGATGACCAACGTCCCCGGCGTATTCACCGCCGGCGACATGCAGCGCGGCCAGTCGCTCATCGTCTGGGCGATCGCCGAAGGGCGCAGCGCCGCGCGCGCGGTCGATCAGTACCTCATGGGCGAATCCGTGCTTCCCGCCCCGCTCGCGTAGGGGCGAGGCATGCCTCGCCCCTACAATGACTGAGTGCCCGTTCGTGACGTCCTGATTGTCGGGGCCGGTCCGTCCGGCCTCGCCACCGCCATCGCCGCCAGGCAGCAGGGGCTCGATTACCAGCTCGTCGAGAAAGGCGTCCTCGTCAACTCGATCTTCAACTTCCCGGCGCACATGGTGTTCTTCACCACGCCGGAACTGCTGGAGATCGGCGGCCTGCCGCTCACCACGCCGTACGACAAGCCGACGCGGCTCGAGGCGCTCCGTTACTACCGGCGCGTCGTGGACACCTACGGCCTGCAGGTCTCCTTTCACGAGCGCGTGCTCGCCATCGAGCGGGAAGGGGAGATCTTCGTCGTCAGGACCGACAAACGCGTGCGCGAGGCGCGGTCGGTGGTGCTCGCGATCGGCTACTACGACCTGCCGAACTACCTGGGCATTCCCGGCGAGCACCTGCCGCACGTGTCGCACTACTACACCGATGCGCACCCGTACTACCGGCAGCGCGTGGTCATCGTCGGCGGGAAGAACTCAGCGGCGGAGGCGGCGCTGGAGCTCTTCCGCGGCGGGGCGCACGTGACGCTCGTTCACCGCCGGGCGACGCTCGGCGACTCCATCAAGTACTGGGTGAGGCCCGACATCGAGAACCGCATCAAGGAAGGCTCGATCGCCGCCCGCTTCGAGACCTGCGTCGTTGAAATCAAGCCCGGCGTTGTCGTGGTCGAGTCGGCTTCGGGACGGGACGAGATCGCGGCGGACGCCGTGTTCCTGCTGACCGGCTATCACCCCGACGTGGATCTCATGCGCGGCGCGGGCATCGAGATCGACGGCGAGACGCTGGAGCCGGCGCTGGACAAGGAGACGTTCGAGACGAACGTCCCGAACCTGTTCATCGCGGGAGGCGCAATCGCCGGGAAGAAGACCGGCAACATCTTCATCGAGAACGGGCGCTTCCACGGCGAGAAGATCATCGCCGTACTCGCGGAGCGGTTGCGGTCGTAGTGTCCGGCTTTCGTCTTCGTACGTAGTGTCCGGCTTCAGCCGGACCACACTCAGTAGTGTCCGGCTTCCGTCTTCGTCCGTAGTGTCCGGCTTCAGCCGGACCACACTCAGTAGTGTCCGGCTTCCGTCTTAGTACGTAGTGTCCGGCTTCAGCCGGACCACACTCAGTAGTGCCCGGCTTTCGTCTTCGTACGTAGTGTCCGGCTTCAGCCGGACCACACTCAGTAGCGTCCGGCTTTCGTCTTCGTACGTAGTGTCCGGCTTCAGCCGGACCACACTCAGTGAACTGATCGGCCCTTCCACGTCCCCTTCGGGGACATCGT
>Ga0194131_10002837_pt1 | contig 28094 bp, 24 predicted proteins | sample TA2KigO120mmetaG_FD_148631 | JGI IMG/M metagenome (GOLD analysis project Ga0194131, IMG submission 148631) | Freshwater microbial communities from Lake Tanganyika, Tanzania - TA2015053 Kigoma Offshore 120m | ecosystem: Environmental > Aquatic > Freshwater > Lake | place: Tanzania: Lake...
ATTCAGGTTCCTTCAAACTTTACCGATAAGCCAAGGTAGAGATATGTCTATGGTGCCAAAGAAATTCCTACTGACTTGGAGTCTTATTTTTACTTTATTTGCAGCCCTACCTTTGCTCGCAACACCTGACGAGGACGAGATTTCTCCAGACACCCTGCCCGATGAGCTCCCCAAAGTAACAACTATTGAGGCTCCTCCTCTGGACGCTCCAGCGGCTTCACCAACCCAAGTCCCTCCCTCCCAAGAAACTACGACCCAAAAATCTACTGAACAAGTTCCGTTAATTGAACTCTCAGCCATTTCAAAACAAAAAGAGGAAGATGCAGATCTTGAAAAGCCAATCCCCCCACTGATGTCTGATGAACCTCTAACCCTTGAACTTCCAAAACAAGAAGCTAATAGAGATCATTTAGACGAGGAGCTATTTCTGCCCGATCCCAATTACACTCCTCCCGCGCTCCCACCACAGGTAAAGCCAAACCCAGAAAATAAAATCGCAAAATCGGTCCCCCAAAAACCAAAATTGAAAAAGATCTCTTTAAAAACCCCGGTGATTAAGCTTGCGTCAGTTATCACTCCCAGAGTCTCCACCCTTAAAACACGAAGGACTCTTCCCCCAAACATCCCTCTTGTGCTTGCTCCAAACCTAATTTCACAAATCATGGCTGAAGGCACACGGGGTGTCCCCATCGAGACTTTCATTTCTAAATTAGTCGTTCCTCCGACAACCCCATCACGAGCTGCTAAAGGGGTTTCAGATTTTTCTATCATCCTAGCCAATAATGAATTTTTCCCAGCTAAAGTCGTTTTAAAATCAGGCGATACCATTAGACTCCTTTTCACAACTACCAACCGAAAATCTGCAGCTTTAGTGGTAGAGCGACTCAATATACAAAGATGGGTTGCTTCTTCGGATGACAGCAACAAAAAAAATGAACTAGATCGCCAAAAGTTTGAGGTGAACCGAGAGCTTAACTCAAGCCGCGTCACCGAAATTGAATTTGAACCGAAACCCGGAGTTTACGGCTTTCACGATGCCATCACCGGAGCTTCGGGAGAAATCTTAGTCGAGGAGCCTTAAGATGTCCGTATTTGATGCAAGCATTCAAGTTTTTTTAGCTCCAGTTGTACCCTTTTTAAAGGATGATTCGGTCACAGAGATTATGATCAATGGCCCTACTAATATTTTTATCGAGCGAAAAGGCTTCGTCGAAAAGGTGGATGTAAAGTTTGATGATGAGGGGGCTCTCATTGCAGCGGTTCGAAACATATCCCAATTCGTCGGACGCCCCATAGATGAAGAACGTCCATTTCTAGATGCCAGACTCCCAGACGGTTCAAGAATTCATGCTGTAGTCCCTCCCGTTGCCAAAAATGGAACTACTGTCACCATCCGAAAATTCTCCAAAACCAAATTAGACATGAAGGACCTGATCGCTAAAGGTGCTATCAACATAGATGCTGCTCGGTTTATTGATGTCTGCCTTTACTTGAAGAAAAACATTATCGTCTCTGGGGGGACCGGCTCAGGTAAAACTACGATCCTAAATATACTCGCAAGCCGCTGCCAGCCAAATCAACGAATCCTGGTTCTTGAGGATTCTGCTGAGTTAAAAATACATAACAATCACGTGGTTTACTTTGAAGCTAGACCCGCTGACGAATCTGGTAAGGGTCTAGTGACTTTACGAGATCTTGTTAAATCTTCACTCCGATTGCGACCGGATCGAGTCATCGTCGGAGAGGTTCGAAGTGGCGAAGCCATGGATCTCATAAGTTCAATGAATACTGGGCATTCCGGTTCCATGGGAACCGTTCACTCCAACAATCCCAAAGAATGTCTTACTCGTTTGGAAACATTAGCTATGATGACTGAGTCGGATGTTCCCATCCAAGCTGTGCGGTCACAAGTTGCCTCAGCCATTAATATTATATTGCAACTATCTCGCATGCAGGATGGCTCCCGAAAAGTAACTCATATCTCTGAGGGTATAGGAATGGACCTTCAAGGTAATTATCAAGTCCAAGACATTTACCTTTTTGAACAGACCGGAAGGGATAAAGATGGAAAGGTTTTGGGGAGTCTTAACCCTACTGGTACCATTCCTAGCTTCATGAAAGAAATTGAAGTAAATCAGCTCCCATTTCCAAAAGAGCTTTTCTTTAAAAAAGGGCCCAATTCGAATCCCCCATCTCCTACGCCCAGCAAACCTGAAAATCAAGCAGCCTAATACCCCAAAATCGCGGTGGGCTTCTCCGCAATCGTACTAAGAAATTCTTGAATTTCTCTAAGCATATTTTCCTTATCAAAATTCCATGGCATCACTTTAAACTGACCTTGTGTCTGATCACTCTCAGGACTAAAAAATCCCTTATTTTCCAAAGACAGAATGCAATTAGAAAAATTCTGTAATGAAATCGACTCAGGATAATTTAGTTGTCCCCGTTGGTTGAGATCTTGCGCAAACCTTATAGCCGAAGATGAAAGTTGCTTTTTATCTGTAAGCATTCCGGGATTTAATTTGAGATATTTCATAAATGCACAATAACTGTCCAAAAGCTCCCCAAGCATCGCGGAATAAACAGTAATCTCGTCCCAATCCCGAAAATATTGGTGAAACCCTTCAATCCAATCAGAGGCTGAACCGTTTTCCCAATTTGTTCCCGGGGCAAAAAAGTTTAAGGTTCGATTTAGTTCTTCGGCAAAAACTGCTCGAGGACTGAAAAAGAACTCAAATTTTAGAAAGTTTCTCAAGTTCATCGCACAGGCTAAAAAGTCTCCATAAAAAGACCTATCAACCCCAGAGTTTCCCTTGCGCTTTTTGACTGTCTGTAGAAAAGATAAAACAACAATCGATGGGATTACAAAGCAATGAATAGCGTTGTTTTTATAAAAGTTCAAAGACACTCGTTTTCGAGGCTCTACCCCATAAGATCTTGGAGCCCCCTCATTGACAATGACACTGCCTCTCTTTTGAAGAACCTTAATCGTCGTCTCTACGGCTGTTCTAAAGCTCGTTCTTTGAGCAGTGCTTAAAATCATGCCAGAGTAAGTAACATAATCGGCCATTTTTTCTGTAATTCGGAGAATTTCAACAAGCGGAAGGCTGGGCTCTCGGTGAATCAATAAAATACCACAAACTATCGATTTGGGAGTGATTGGGCTAACATCATTAATGGTTTTACAAATCTGAAATGCCGTTTTTTGAACCATGAATTTCGAGTCTATTTGGCTTTGGTCCGAATTTTGAATAATTTCTTTTACGGATAAAGCCTCGGCAAATCTCACATAGACCTTGCCAAAGTTTCTCTTAATTATTTTTCTCGACTTCAAAAGCCCGCTCGCACTCTCTCTCTGCTTGGCAACGCCTTGAAGTTCTTTTGAATATGAACCCTCCTCAAATATTTCGTCGTAACAAATAGAAACCGGAACCAGAGCAATATCCTCAAGACTTTTGCTTCGGTAGCTTTCCAAAGTCATTTTTAAAATTCCGTAGGCGGGTGGCAACATTTTACCGGAGCGACTCCTCGTGCCCTCGATAAAAAACTTTATGTTATGTCGATTTTTTAGAAGGTACTCGATATATTTTTTTAACAATAAGGCATAGAGTTCATTGCCTCTAAATGATCGACGAATGAAAAAGGCTCCCCCTTTTCTTAAAAAGTAACCGACGGGCCAGAACGAAAGATTGATTCCGGCCGCAATGTGAGGGGTCACCATATCCTCTGTAAAAAGCACATAGGGAACAACTAAGTAATCCAAGTGACTACGATGACACGAAATAAACACAACCGGTTTGGTTTTCATTGTTTCTCTGAGCCTTGAGAGATCATCTCTGTTTGTCACTAGCCCCTCGAAAACCCTATTAAATAGCCAGCCCAAAAGGACTTCCATGATTTCAATAAATCTCAATGCGTAATTAGCGACAATCTCGGTTAGATATTGGTACGCGATCATCATCATCTTTTTCGTGTCGACACCCTGTTTTTCGGCCACTAACTTTATCGTGGTTTGAACCTCCTCATCGCGCATTAGAATTTCTTTGACAGAGGTTGGGGATAAATATCTAGGGCCCAGAACAACTCGCATTTCTTGTTGGACCGAGACTAGGATTTTTCTTCGAATGACTCTGGCATTTTTTAAGCTCTCGGCCTCATCAATGGCATCGGTGCTCTCAACTCCATGGATTACAGCCCTTTCCACCAGCGGAAAAGATCCTAAGCTCTTAACGCTTGAATCTTGCCTTTTTCTTAGCAGGTACCAAAGTTTACCCATCCAATTCGGATTAGAACTAATTCCAAGTAAAAGCTCCGTAAGCTTTCTTCGCTCACCACGTAGATACTTTCGCCATAAGATCATGACCGGAACCAAAAAGAAATTCTGAGTTTCAGAACCTATCGAATTTGAATAGAGGTCGGCTAATAACGTCTCTACGGGCGTCGGTTTAAATAACTCTTTGCGCTCTCGAGATGGACAAAAGAGTATTCTTGGCCCTTTTTCCTCTTTAGATAAAAAGTACTCCGTAAAATTTGTCCTTCGAAAAAGGCCCTTTAAAAACAAAAGAGGTTTCCCCAAGGCTAAAATGGACCTCCTATTTCCAACAAGTATTGGCCCCAGACCTTGGCTTCGACACCAGCTTGAAAGAATGAGCCACTCAAAAAAACCGCCCGTAGTCAGAGCAAAAACAATCGTTCCTTTTTCCCTTAGTGCCCGAAGATCTTCACAAGAAATATCAAATTGAAATCTAACAAAAACAACTTTTGAAATGTAACCCCATATATCATCAATGGTTTGATAAAGCTTTTTCAAAAATAACCGCCCTTAAAGTTGGGTGCATACTAATTAAAAACACCCGTTAATTAAACTGGGGGTTTTGTAAAAGTAAAGAAAAGAAGGGCCCTGATAAAATGGTGCTTTGTCGATAGCGAAGAAAAGTTAGTCTGACCTACTCCTCTCCCTCAGCTAATGACCGCTTGGGAAGGGAAACGGCTTCGTGTACAGCTTTACCCGGAAATTTTGTTCTAAAGATAGTCTCCATATTCGTGAGAAGCTCAACATCGGATAGCACCTCATTCATGTGCTTTTTTTGTTCATCCTGAGCGAATTTGGACCTTTCTTTTGTAATATTCGTGTCAGCGATCAGCCACTGATCATTCCAAAACCAAAACACAAAAAAAGTATTTGGAACACGGTCATTCCTCAAGTTAACAATACCTTTATAGGTAGCTACAATTCGATACTTTCCGGTTTTATCTTTAGTAACTTGGATAAGCGGCTTATTAAGAAACTGAATGTAATTCAGTTCGGCGTTAATAAAAGAATTTAATGAATCAGAAAAATGAAATGAAATCCTAGAAAACAGATCAGCAATCTTCTGCTCATTTGATTTTAAATAATATTGATAGGGATGTTGAGTCCCCGGAAACGCCCCGTCTAGAACTCTTATTTTTTCTAGGGCTTTATCAAATCTGCCCAAATTCTTGATGAGCACGCTAATTTGATTCAGCAGTAGTTCTCTTTTTTCACTGCCTTGAGCTTTAGACTCTGCAGCTTCATACGCCCTCTCCATGCCCGCATAATTTGGAGGGTCCTTTTTGAACAATTCCAAAGCCTCAAGCGGCCTTTGGGCGACTAAAAGAACTTCACCCACTTCGCTATAAAGCTGTCTTTGCCGATAATAGGAAGAGACAATTTCTAAGGCTTCAAGTCCAGCATTGTCAGAGGGGTTGGCTTTGATGATATCGATCATTTTGGGAACGGTAGCCTCCGGGTCTTTATTAAACTCGGTTTGCAGAGCACTCAGCGCTAGCCTTCTCGCTTCGCTCTGGGACATTTTTTTCTTAGGCTTTACCTCAACACTTTGGGGTTTCAATTGATTAACCTGCCAAAAATAGTACCCTCCCGCAAGGGCACACAAAGCACCCAAGACCAAACCAAACTTTAAGTTCTTTCCTATTGGTTGTTCAATTGCCACATGACTATCAGAAGAGGAAAATAAGGGCTCAAAATCATCTTCGCCATTTTGATTTGATTCCTGAAAGACCTCTCGCACCGCTTCGGATTCTTTTGAAGAAGTCTTGCGATTAACACTCTCTTCGACAACAACGCTAGATTTCTCCTCTTTACCAGGACTTTTTTTTAACTCAAAATCTGCGGATTTAAATTCTTTGACAGTGCCGATAGACTGCCAATCAGTCATCCCTTCGGACCAAATCTGGGTTTCAATATTAACTTCACCCGTTTCAAGCATTTGAGAAACTTGATCTTGAGTAAAAGGACCCTTTTGCTCCCCGTCAATTCCTAGAAAATATTCTTTCTGATTTTTAGCTAATTGAACCATAGGTAGAACTTTATTATATCAAACTTTTTCAGGAAAAACCCCAACCCGTAAATATCTGTATTCTTTGATGTAATCTTAAGGTTTGCCCGGAAAAACTCGGGCACGAGCAGCATTTAGCTGCTTTCTTCGATACTCTTCGTGATTGCTTTTACCAAATATACTATCCGCATAGGCCTTGACGTCCATAATTTGAACTTCATAGGGAAAAAAACCGTACTCAAAAGCCGGTGGAACGGAGGGAAAAAGCTCACCCAAAAGCTGACTCCCTCCTGAAATGTTTGTAATTTGGGCGCTCAATTGAGTGTAGATGCGATGTTGTGAACTTCTAACCTTCACCAATTCGCGGCAAGTAAACTGAATGGCTTTGTAATATTCACTGCTGTGAGGATTGAGAAAACTACGACCTATTCTTCCAAAGCCAATTCTCTTCTCCAATCGCTTAATCATCCGATCAATGTAAGGAGCTCTCTCCGGAGTTTTTTTTAAGTGTGTTGCAATTCTATCTAATTCAAATTGCAATCGCTTAAGGTCGATCAAACTATTTCGTGACCGACCCGGTCGAATGTTGGGCAAACTGATAATATTTTTCTCAAGAAGAATTCTTACCGCTCGGATCGCATCAAGTTTGGTCTCTGTTACTAGGCGTAGGCCAACTCGATCATAAATTTCCTCAACAGCGCTATCTGCTTTATGCAATAATTTTATCAGCTCCCGATTGGGATCTTTTCTTTCTTTCTTTTTGAAGAAAAGAAGTTTAATTCGTTGTCCATCCTCCTGCCTACCCAGATAGGTCGCCCCATTTGAGGGATCAACATAAATATATTTATCTAGTCGACTTAAAACTTGAGTTTGCATCGCATGAAAGAATTTCAATCGAGGATCGTAGGTCAGATGGATCATCACATGCATGACTCTAAGAATAGCGCATGCGTATATTTGATCCTCGGTACGTTGTTTTTCGGAAGCCAAAACAAATAACCGCCTAATATCATTGATAGCTTTTTCCGACCGTAAATGTTCAGGAACCTTGGGATACTCAGAACAAACCAAGGATTTTTCAATAAATTGCACAGCCTCATTAAAAAATTTCCAAACAAGAGCCAAATCGTCTTGATTATTAATATCAAATCCATAGGCTTGAATAAACTCTGTGGCCTCACCGATAGTCTTAATATCCAATCGAGGCAAATCAAGAATCGACCCACCTTCAATGACCACATTGACACTAGGCCATGAAAATTCAAAATTCTGAATAAGATCCATAAAATTGAACAAAAAAGATAGCATATGGACACTCGCATTCCAATGAATCCTGTATTAGAGTGCATTTGCCTTTGGAGAGGTGGCTGAGCGGTCGAAAGCGGCGGTCTTGAAAACCGTTGAACTCGTAAGGGTTCCGGGAGTTCGAATCTCCCCCTCTCCGCCATTTTGAATAATATCAAGTACTTAGACCTTAAAAAACTTTTGTTTCTTATTGATCCTACCCCCCAAAAAAGCTATAACTTGCAGCATGTCAAAAAAAACCACTTTACTCTTAGTTCTGGCCCTGTGCTTCACTAACCTTTCAATCGGGGCGGAACCTCCTCCTACGACCACTCTAGACCACGAGGCTTTATTTAGTTTGAACGATCTTAAAGAAACTGAAGACCAACTCAATATCTATAAAGTTGAGCATGAACATCTAAGGCTTCAAACTGAATTAGCTTTGATTAAGTTACAAATAGACCGGCGACTGTATCAAAAAGCAGTTATCAGTGAATTTGATCTTAAAGAGTCCGAGAAAAATTATGATCTTAAATCCAACGAGTTTGCACTTGCTCAAGGTAAGATTAAAGAACGATTAATTTATGTTGAGATTAAAAAGCAGATCGCGAATAAAAAGCTAGGTAAAAAGTCCTCTGTTAAAGAGACTGCTCAACTCTATGCAGATGACTGGAAAGCAAAACTTGAATTAGGCACTCTTTGGATTAAAGGAGCCCAAATTGAATTAGATTTTGCGACTTTTCAGTATAATCAAGTAAAAAAGCTCAATTTTAATAATTCTGCATCCTACGAAGAATTGCTCGAAGTGACTGAGGTCAAAAATGAAAAAGAGATTAGTCTGGTCATCTTACAAGAACGATTGAAGACCCTGCAAAAAAATTACGATGAAGCTCAAAAACTAGCCGATGATTTGAAGCCTTAAAATCAAATCGCCTTATGCTTTCGGCTAAAGAAGTCATTGAAAAACTCGCTCTGACCCCTTTGGAGGGTGAGGGCGGCTATTTTAGACAAACTTTCAAAGACGAAGTCCTTGTGAGTTTTAAAAACTCAGAACAGCAAACCGAACTGCGCTCTGCCAGTACCGCAATCTATTATTTGATCACGCAACAACAGTTTTCCGCTTTACATCGTTTACCACAAACCGAGATGTTTCATTTTTATTTAGGCTCTCCCATCGAAATGGTTCAGATCAATTCAGAGGGAAAGCTTCGTCGCCTGGTTTTAGGTCAAAATATTGAACAAAACCAAAGTTTACAGACGGTTGTTGAAAAGAATATTTGGCAAGGAACTCGACTGCTTCCTGGGGGAGAATGGGCCTTAATTGGAGCTACGGTAAGTCCAGGCTTCGAGTTTAAAGACATGGAATTAGCGTCTCGCTCGGAGTTGATTTCTCTTTATCCAAGTTTGAAAGAAACGATTATTGAATTCACTCGGGCTTAATTTCCGTTAATTAATCAACCCGAAAAAAATCAACCGGTTGATAGTCAATCAAAGATCTTTCCTGGATTTAACAGATGATTGGGATCGAAAGCTGCCTTAATCGCTCTAAATAAGGCCATCTCCTCGGGAGATCTAGACATTTCGACCCAACTTTTCTTAAGTAACCCTACACCATGCTCAGATGAAGCACTGCCCCCCCATTTTTTTATAAGTGGGTAGAGTTCTTTTTCAAAACGATCGCAATCCTCCATAAAGGTTTTATGATCCCCTGTGTCTTGTTTTACCACATTCAAATGAGGGCTACCGTCACCAAAATGGCCGAAAACATAGAGATCCGCCCCTAACTTCATTGAACCAAAAAGAGCCTCGGCTTCTTTTAAAAAACCAACCGTATTACTAACGGCTACCGAAGTATCATACTTACGAACTTCACTGGTCAAAGCGATGCTCTCTGTGATTCCCTCTCGAAGTCCCCAAATCTCTCGCCTCTCAACAGACGACTGTGCTAGGAGCCCATCTTTAACAAAGTCGGCTTCTAAAACTTCTTCTAACCATTGTTCTAGCAAAACTTGAGACTCTTGACCTAACCCCAATTCGATTTCCATAAGAACATAAAATTCGCCAGCGCTTTCGAGTTTCGAACGGCGATTGAGTTTTGTTTCAACTGCTGTTAAGCAACGCTGGCTGAAAAATTCAAAAGCAAGAATCTCAAAAGGGCCCCGCCTGGCTTTTTCAAACAATTTGCGAATCGACTCAAGACTAGAGAGAGCAAAGAATAGGGCTTGTTCTTTTTGAGGAAGTCGTACGAGTTTTAACGTGGCCTCAGTAATCACCGCAAGAGTCCCTTCAGCTCCGACCATGAGCTGAATCAAATCATAGCCAGTGTTGTTTTTTTCAAGGCCACGGTTAAGCTCGATCACATTTCCGTTCATCATCACGATTTGCAAACCCGAAACCCATTTTCTCACCATGCCATAACGAATAACCCTGACACCCCCAGCATTTGTCGATAAATTCCCGCCCACCTCGCTGGTTCCCTTAGATGCCAAGTCAATCGGCCAAAACAAGCCCTCTTTAGCGCAGTGTTCATGAACCACTTCTGTCACGGCTCCTGATTGCACACGGACGGTTCTTCCTAAAATATCAACAGGAGAAATTCGGTTCATTCTAGAAAGATTAAGAACTACCTCGGACTGAGTCACAACGGCTCCCCCCGACAAGCCGGTTCTCCCACCTGAGGGAATGACTGGAATTTTAAGATCATTGCAAGACTTCAGAATCAGCGCAACCTGCTCTGTTGATTTCGGCAGAAACACGAGAAGAGGATTCCCTGACAACCGAGTCCAATCTCCGCCATAAGGTGCACAATCCTCAACCGTTGACAGAGTAACATCCTCGGGAATTTTCCCCTGCAGTATTTTGAGTAGTTGTTCTTTTTTAGCTTTTAGTTCCATGCCACAATACACTGAATTCGATAGGGCCAAATGTTAACACACCCAGATCGCCAGGCACAACAGAGTTCACGCCCTTGGGAGTCCCCGTAAAAATGATATCTCCGACACAAAGTGGAAAATATTCACTCATGTAGGCAATACACTCCGTGGGTGATAATGTCATTTGCTGCGGAAATCCCTCTTGTCTAAGAACTCCATTTACCTTCAATGCAAATGGAGTTTCTAGATAGTTTGAAAACTTTTCAATCGCAACCCACGGCCCGATAACAGCAGAGTCAGGAAACACTTTAGCGATTGTCCAGGGGCTACCAGATTTTTTCAATACAGCTTGTTGCTCCCGAAGAGTCATATCAAGTCCAACTGTGACGGCCCCTATGGATTGTCGAGCTTGATCAAAACTCATTCTAAAACCACCTTTTCTCAACTGAATCACCATTTCGCATTCGTGATGAACGGATCCTCGGCCGATGGGAATCATAAGATTCAGACTCTCGCTAGCTCCAGACTGTCTCAAAACACTAGGGGGTTTCAAAAAAATAACAGGCTTTGTGGGAACAAAATCTCCTAACTCTTTTGCGTGTTCCTCGTAGTTTTTACCGACGCAAACTATTTTGTCCATAAACGGCCTTCCTAGACTCGTACGGTAAACTAGGAAATCTGAATCTGCAATCATTGTTGATTGCCTATCCTTTAAGTTAAGGTTTAAGATACAAAAGCCTAAAACTGCGAAAGGAACTTTTCATGAACGCTCTAGCGAGGCTGCTAATCGCTTTAAATATTGCCCTTGTCTCTGCACACGGGATTTCAGCAACCATAGCTGACCCAATGCCACTACCAAAGCAACTAAGGATTGAAGGTTCCTTGCCAAGAAAAAAGGTGTGGGACCGCCTAAACAAAAAACAAAAGAAATTTGCTTATCACTTGATGTTGGCCGGACTTGAAGGAAAAAAATTATTGGCTCATCAGATTCATCGGCATTCCCAACGAATCAGAACTTTTATTTTTGATTCCGTTTCCAAAAAACAACTAGATAAAACACGAAAGCTCCTTGGAGAGGAGGGGTTTCAGGAGTATCTCGTTTATTGTGCGAAGTTCTTAGATCAAGCGGGACCCTATGCAAGCTCTAACAGAAAATATACTCTTAAGAAAACCCCCATTAATAAACTGAATCAACTCATGGCTTCATTAGCTCCTAAATGGTCAGAAACAACTAAAGATGAGGTTTTAAAACTTCTCACAGACCCCTCTTACGAATTGCAGCTTTATCCTGAAAACCAAGAAGGGACGGGGTTAGAGCTAACAGGCGGAAATATTTACGAGAAGGGCATCACCGGTTCCGAGGTTAAACAGGTTTTAGACAAATCGCTTAAATTAAATCTAAATTGCAGAGTCACAAGACAAAAATCTGGCATTGATTGCGAGATGCAAACCACTAAAACACAAGGCATTGTCGGCAAAACTCTTCAAAAAATTGTGGCCCATTTAAAGAATGCAATTCCTTGGGCTTCTACCGAACTTCAAAAAGAACAGCTCAAAAAAACGATTGAGTATTTTGAAACGGGAAATGTTGAAGATTTCAGGGCGGCTAATATTGCTTGGGTAAAGGACGGAGCTAACTCCACAGTCGATACCATGATGGGCTGGGTAGAGGTCTATGAGGATTGGTTGGCTCGGGTAGGCTCGTGGGAGACGTATGTTCAAGTAGTCGACCCGGAAATTAGCAAACAAGCCCAGGCATTGGCCACCCATGCGCAGTATTTTGAAGATGGCATGCCGTACGGAACTTTCAAGAAGACCTTTCCCAAAAATTATGCCCCACCCGCGCTAATGGTCTACTATTTCCAGGAACGCGGGAGTTATAGAACCGGCGGCTATAACTTGCCCAATTTCGATGATATTCGACGAGATGTGGGAGCTAAAAATATTATTCGGCTCCCTCTCCCAGGGGAAACGAAGGACCCTGCATTTAAAGAAATGGTGAAAGAAGCTTTGTCTGAGTACGCACCTGCAGCTAAAGTCGATGCCCTTTTGCAGGATCGCGAAACGATCTGGAAAGTTATTGTCGTTCTTCATGAGATCATTGGCCACGGCTCAGGAACCTACGATGAATCTAAATTTGGAAAAGGCGTGGATCCTATATCGACACTCGGTCCTTTGGGAAGTGCCCTTGAAGAACAACGAGCGGACTTAACAGCCCTCGTTTTTGGCGGGGATAAAACTCTTGTAGAGGTTGGAATCTATAAAAACCTCGATGAAGCTAAACGAATTCGCAACGGAATGTATGATTACTATGTTTATGATTTTTTGAGAAGAACTTCCGGTCAACGAACCTTCACTGAAGCTCATCAACGAGGGCATTGGCTTTTTATTAAAAAACTTTTAGAGGCCGAGGCGATTGGATGGGCATCCAAAAACGGCTCCGAAAGTCATACACTTCAAGATGGTGTTCTTATCGTCAACGATTATGAAAAGTTTTATACAGTTTCAAAAAATCTTTTGGCTGAACTACAAAGCATCAAGGCCAATCGAAACGAAAAAGGATTGAAAGAGCTTTTTCAGAAATACGCGCCTTTAGATGAGATTGATTCAGGTTGGGCTCAGGCTATTATTAAGAGGGGTGAAAACCTGAAAATTAATGCGGGTTACGTCGAACAACCTTGGAAAATTACGCCAACTCTTCAATTCAAATCTTTGGGTGATAAAACATTAGAAAGTATTGCTCCTTTTTGGCATGCTGCTTTTTAATCAGTCTTGTGAAGCTACTTAGAAAAATTCTCAAACCGATCCCATTTAAGCTTAAGAAGTTTCCCTATTTGGAAGCGGGCGAAGGAAAGTTTCTCTCGGGAAGATACTCTCGAGTTCGCGAATTTTTTCTTGTGGTTAAAATTGCCGTTGAGTTCATAAAAGGTTTTAGAGCGTTTCACTTTCTTGGGCCAGGGGTCACTTTTTTTGGTTCAGCCAGATTTTCAGAAGATCATCCCTACTACGACCTTGCACGCAAAACAGCTCAACTTTTTTCCCAGGCCGGTTATGTCATTATTACTGGAGGTGGTCCCGGCATCATGGAAGCAGCTAACCGAGGCGCCTATGAAATTAAAGGTCCCACGGTAGGCGCCAATATTAAACTTCCGATAGAACAAAAGCCCAATATCTACTTAGATAAATTTGTCACTTTCAAATATTTCTTTGTAAGAAAAGTAATTTTAGTAAAGTACTCCATGGCCTTCATTGTCATGCCGGGCGGATATGGAACCATGGATGAATTCTTCGAAGCTTTGACTTTGATTCAGACCGGCAAGCTCTATAAGTTTCCAGTCATCTTAATGGGAAAAGAGTACTGGGCACCCATGATCGAATGGCTCCAAAATACCATGGTAAATAATGGTACGATCAGTCAAGAAGACATCGATTACTTTACTTTGACGGACGATCCAACAGTCGCTCTTTCAAAAACAAAAGAAGCTTCAACCCTATTAGGAGTGACTCCAGAAGCTCTGTCTCAATTTCGTCTTTCGCAACTTTAAACACCTCCTTCCACTGATGAGTAGTCATCTCTTGATGCTTATCCACCAAGGGTTTTCGAGGTTACTCACCGGCTATCCACTTCGAGTATCCCATAGTTTCTTCTTTTAAATTTGCTTCTTTCGTGGAGCTTTTCTCTTTTTTAGAAGATGAAAAAAACTCCTTCAAAAAAGTGCTTAAAAACACTTTTTCTGCTCATCTTACCTAGAGAATTAACCGATAGAATCATTAGAAGAACCTTATCTATAAAACTGAGGCTTACTATGACTAAACACATTTTCTCTTATGTAAAACTCTCAATCTGGGGTCTCTTGGCCATGACCTGTATTTCTTGTGCTCATCAAACCAGAGAAGCATCCCTAATGATCGATACCGATACCCTCACTGAGGAACATGTTTGGTCTGAATCCCGAGATGTTCAGGAGACTATCGCTGCCGAGGGAAGAAGCGAAGAAGATCAACTTTCGGAAATTGAAAAAAAAGAGGAAAACACTTCGACCTCTCTCGACTCCGCTGAAGCCAAAACTGATGAAAGCCTTTCTGAAAACTCAGAATCAAACGGTCAAGAGCTAGCCAGCGTAGATTCTAATGTTTCTTCTAGTGAGTCCAAGTGGGAGTCCTCAGATCTCATGGAAAACTCAAATGGATCAGAAAAAACTGAAGGCGATTCTAATGTAGCCAACCTCAATGATGGAAATAAGCCTGAGAGTATCCTAGCCGCTTCAACCACCGTTGCTAAGAATGATGAAGGGGTATTAGAGACGGAAAAAGTGACCACACCCATGAAAGAAGAATCGGAGGCCCCAGCACGGGACGTTTCTTCCGAGGCGCCTATGGATGAAGTCACTCCTCCCTCTCGAGTCGTGCCCACCATTGGAGTGCCAGGTCGATTGAAGTTAGATGAGAGCCCACCAGCTCCAAAAAAGCCTTCCCCCAGAAGTAAAAAACTCCTCATCAATGAAACAACGATCGCAAAAATGGTAGCTCCAAAAGCGCCAGAAATATCTGTTGAAGTCAAAGGTCCTACTATCGAAATCACACAGAAAGAGACAGGCATCGTATCTAAAGAAAAAGAAGAAGCTACCCAAATGAACGAACTAGGAGAAGAACAAGATCCCTCAGCCCTACTAGCCAGTGTTGAAATTGCTAATTTTGTTCAAAATCACTTGTTAGCCCTTTTAATGGTAGGTGGCGTTTTTGTTGTGGGACTATTCTTCTTAATGAGAAGGAAAAAAGAAGAGGATAATCAACAGCCTATTTAACTTTATAACTTATTAAGGTCGCCCTTCGGACAATGGACCAAAGGGCGATTTTTTTTGTGAAAAATTCTTCACATTTCTCTCTTGCCGAAATGCAGTGGCTCTTTTTGGACGATACCCTGCCGACTTTGACTCTCCCGTCTCAGGGATTTGATGCACATACCCCCCACTCATTCTCTGATTGGCTCTCCCCATTCTAGCCCTCAGAGCTTCTTTGGGAGCCATGGAAGGAATCAAAGCCTCACACCCTTCCCCAATTAAATCGGTTCTTCCGGCCGTCTCAAGCGCTTTTCTTACCTCAAAGTAGTTCTCAGGTTTAAAAAACTGTAATAAAGCCCGCTGTAACTTTCGGTCTCTTAAGTGCTTGGCGATAAAAACCTCCTTCTTGGTGAAGGGATCTAAACCTGTATGATACATGCAGGTCGCAACATCAAATGGGGCTGGAATAAAGTCTTGAACCTGATCCGGTTTGTATCCGTTTCTTTTTAAAAAAAGTGCGAGATCGATCATCGCATTAAGATCTGATCCAGGATGGCTGGCAATAAAGTAAGGCACTAGATACTGTTTAGGCTTTCCTACTTCATTAGTTACTTTTTTAAACTTTTCACCGAAGCTCTCGAAGTTTTCAATTTGTGGCTTTTTCATGAGACTTAACACTTTTTTATCCGTATGTTCCGGGGCCACTTTAAGAAGTCCCCCAACATGGTGAGCCGCCAATTCTTTCATATACTCTTCAGAGAGTTGAGCTAAGTCCATACGAACCCCGCTCGCCACAAACACTTTTCGAATACCCGGGATCTGCCGTGACTTTTTCATGACACTAATTAAAGGCCCGTGATCGGTTCCTAAAAGCTTACAAATAGTAGGATCAATACAAGATTGTCGACGACATTTTGCCTCGATCTCAGGAAGAGTGCATCGCATTTGATACATGTTTGCAGTGGGACCTCCCATGTCACTTACGACCCCGGAGAACTCAGGACTTTTCCCTAAATTTTTTAACTCACTGAGAATCGATTGCTCCGATCTCGACTGAATAATTTTTCCTTGATGGGCCGTAATGGAACAAAATGTGCAGCCTCCAAAACAACCCCTCATGATGGTGACCGAATCCTTAATCATTTGGTGAGCTGGAATGGGCTCTGTGTAAGAAGGATGCGCTTTGCGAGTGTAAGGCAGATCATAGATCTTATCCATCTGCCCTTGAGAGAGAGGGAGGTCGGGAGGGTTGACAACAACCGCCTGTTTTCCATGGTACTGAACCAGAGCTGCAGCATTAAACGGGTTGGTATGGGTGTGAATTATTTTAGTGGCCTCTGCAAATTGAAGTCTATCTGAACAGACACTCTCGAAAGAGGGCAGAGTTAAAACAGACTTACCCTCAAATTCTGAAGGGGAACTTTCCAAGGCACCTAAAGCATAGGCAACGCCTCTCATATTACGTAAATCTTTTGTCGACTCTCCTTGTGAAAGTCGTTTTGCAATTTCCAGAATGGGTTTTTCTCCCATCCCATAAACAACTAAATCGGCTTTACTATCTAGAAGAATGGAGCGTTTGACTGTATCACTCCAATAATCATAGTGAGCCAATCGCCTCAATGAAGCTTCAACCCCCCCCGCAATAACAGGAACTCCGGGAAAAGCTTCTCTAGCACGCTGACAATAGGCCAATGTTGCTCGATCCGGTCTAAGTCCGATACGACCGCCTGGAGAGTAAGCGTCATCATTTCTTACTTTTTTGTTAGCTGTGTAGTGATTGATCATTGAATCCATGTTTCCGGCGCTGATTCCGAAAAAAAGTCTTGGCCTTCCAAATCGCTTCCAGTCCTGACATTGATGCCAATCAGGCTGACTCAAAATCGCCACCCTATAACTGGCAGATTCAAGCACCCTTCCCAAAATAGCCATGGCAAAACTTGGGTGGTCGACGTAGGCATCCCCTGTCACAATAACCACGTCGACATAATCCCAACCCCTTTGGGCCATCTCAGCCCGGGTCATCACCAGAAACTTTGATTCCTTTAAACTCTCTTCTTTCTGGCAACTATTTGAAATTTCATCTAAAATCGTAATAACTCCTGGAGATTAGCTCCTAGTGGTTACCATTTTTAATGAGTCAAATCCAGTGGCGTCTTTTGTCACCCCTAAAGGAGGATTATGGTGTTACCCCACATTGCTGTTATCGACCCCGCAGTTAAAGTAGCCGAACTCGATTGCTTTAATAAGATTTCTTTAAAAACATCCTCTAAAGTTTCTTACCATTTACCGGCCCTTTTTGGGATGGATAGTCTCAAAGAACTAGAGGAATCGATCTCTGCTTTTATTATTCTAGGTAGCTCTTCGAGTGTTCACGATGGTTTTGCGTGGCAGGGCCAACTAGAGACCTGGCTTCGACCTCAACTTGAAAAAGGGAAACAAACTTTAGGCCTGTGCTATGGCCATCAGATGCTCGCTCATATGTTTGGGGGAAAGATTGATTTTTTATTTTCAGACCGACACAAACTCCAAGGATTTAGAAAAATAAAGTTAGAAAAAAACCCTCTTTGGAATAATCAAACTCTTGAAGGCCAAGTTTATGTCTCTCATCGAGAAGGTGTCATTGGGTGTCCAAACTCTATGCAGGTCATCGCTTCAAGTCCGGAAGTTAAAATAGAAGGGCTAGCACACAACCAGCTTCCTATTTGGACTTTTCAATCTCATCCCGAATCCACCCCGCTTTTTTTGAAAAACATGGGTGATCGACATAATGTTCCTGCTCAAACCCTTGATTTTGGAACGCAAATTATCGACTATTTCTTAACCCTTGTTCAGGGGAGATAAAAGAGAGTATCCTTAAGGTAACCTTATAAGCCAAGTCTATGTTTACTAAAGTGCTATATGATCCGCAGGCCCTAGCACTCCAAATTAAACGACAGAAGAAATATGCTTGGGATCTGGAAAGAGAAATCTCTTGGAAACAAGGGGTGAACTCCGCCTCTTATCTGCTTCCTATCGATTCTGATGCGATTGCTTTTCCGGGTGCCAGTTTAGAACAACAGCTCGCGATCTCTCAGCTTTTGGGTTTGATTGTTAACTCCACGATCGCTGAATTAGAAGATGTCACTACCAAGCTTAGATTTAATTGTTGGAGTCAAATTCTACGGAGCTATCCTGTTGGGCCAGAACTCGTCGAGCTCGGAGAACTTTTTTTCGAAGAAGAAAAAAAACACTCCCGAGCCTTTAATCGTTATAACTTAGAGTTTTGCAAATCAACGGGAATCGATGTTTCCGACCTGGTTCGTTTACTCCCTAAAGCCTATGGTTCACTTTTTCTAAAAGCTATTTCCCAAAATGCGAAATGGGGAGGGCACGCCTTCTGGTGGGTCGTCGCAGCTGTGGAAGAGGTCTCGATTGATATCTACAAAGATTTAAGTCCTTTTAAAAAAGATATAGATCCTCTCTTCCATGAAGTTCATCTTCGACATATGGAAGAAGAATCTAGGCATCACAATTATGCCTTTCTCATGCTGGAGGTGATTCGAGAAAGAAACCCCTCATTAAGCGACCTATTCTTCTCAAAAACGGACAGGGCTTTAGGGCAGTTTTTTTCAACAAGTTGGGTCATCGCAGAACTGAGCAAAGTTTTTGCAGCCAAGGAAATTAAAAATAAACATCCTTTTTTTGAAGTCATTGCGAGTTGCGAACCCTTATTTAAGGCCTTAGGGCCTAGAGAGCTAGCAAAGAAACTTTTCGTTTCGGCCCCTTACATCAGCTTGGTAATCAATGGTCGCAACCATAAAAAAACCTGCGAAATGGCGAAAGAGCAGAAGGCTTTTTCATTCCCATTTCCAGCACCAACTTCCTCCTCCACATCGGTAAAACTTGCCTTTAGTGACCAAGAGGTGCGCCATGGTAATTGAAACAAAACATGCTTTCTTGCGAAATCTAAACACCACTTGGCTTGAAGCGGGAAAGGGGAAACCGCAAATCATACTCTTTCTTCATGGGTATCCTGATAATCCCAGAGTGTGGTCGGAACAGATAAAGTATTTTTCTGCAAAGTACCATGTCGTTTGCCCTTATGCCCGAGGGACTTTCGCTTCGGAACCAGGGGAAGATTTACAGAGATTTTCCAGTCAATCGATATGCCTTGACCTTCTAGAGATCTTAAAAATAGTCGACCCAAAAAACAAAAAAAAGGTAACTGTCGTGGGGCATGATTTGGGAGGAGCTATTGCATGGAGACTAGCTACTTATCTAGGTCCCAAGCTTTCTCAACTTATTATCATTAACAGCTTGTCGATTGAACAAATGGCTAGTCGCCTAAAATCCAGGCCTCGGCAATGGTTCAACTCCTGGTACATCTTCCCATTTTTGATTCCTAACGTTTCTGAGAAATGGGTGGGAAAGTTTTCAAAACGGCTTTTACCCTGGGCATATCGACTCGGGGGCCTTACAACTAAAAAGTTTCCCAAAATTGATTCTAACTACCCTTTCCCTGTAGCCACGCTGAGACAGTACCGTGCCTTTGCTAAGGAGGCCTTAAGTTCTTTAAGACAACCATCGCCCCGGATCAAAACTCCTACACTCGTGATCTGGGGAAACAGTGACCCCTTTCTCTTAGCCCCTACACTCGATGAGATTGAACCATACGCTGAAAAGTTAACCATCAGAATTTTGCAAGGGGGCCACTGGATTTTCAGAGAGTGTCCAGAAGTAGTAAATCCACTGATAGAGAATTTTTGCCAATTAGGAGAGAGCCATGCCGGAGCTACTGAAAAAACTTTCTAAAGTTTCATCAATTCCGGGGCTTGAGTTAATTTCACCTCGAGTGAATGTTTGTCCTAGCCATGAAGCCGTTGAAGGATATCTCCGGTGCCAACGGCTTACTCAAAAAGCCGCTTATGAGGTTGGGCAAATGATCCAAGAGGGATGGACGGAGAGTCAAGCGGCTAAACTTTTAAAAACATCACTCATGGACTCCGGAGTTCAAGCATTTTTCCACCTTCCGTTTGCTTGGTTCGGGGAAAGAACTCGTTTCAAAGGAATTCGTCATTATGGGCAATATAGCCCCTCAAAAAGAGTTCTATTACCAGGCGAAGTCTATATTTTAGATGCGGCTCCTATTTACCACGGGTATGTGTCCGACATCGGCTTTACCTCATCTCTTGGAAGAAACACTGATTTGGAAAAAGCAAAGACGTTTCTTAATGAGCTAAGAATAGAAATTCCCAAACTGTTCAAAGGCAATCGTAACGGCGGCAGCCTCTGGCAGGCGATTCATAAAAAAATAGCCGATGCCGGATACGAAAATATTCATCAAAAATATCCCTTCGCGGTTTTAGGGCACCGGGTTCACGAAACTAACGAATGGTTAGGGAAACTTCATTTCCTAAATTTTGGTTGGCAATCTTTTTGGAGCCTCTCATCAAGGGGAATCTTTGGTCAACTGTTGAACGCCAATCACGAGGGAGATCTTGTCGGTCTCTGGGCGATTGAACCCCATATTGGTACCCAATCCTTTGGCGCAAAATTCGAAGAAATTTTGCTAGTAGAGCCCCATAGAGTAAAATGGCTTGAGACTAACCCCCAATACGGAAATAAGTTTCTATGAAGAATTTAACAGGCAAAGTGGTTGTTATCACCGGCGCGGCCAACGGAATTGGTAAGGCGCTTACCCAAAGCTTTTTGCGACGGGGGGCTACGGTGTGGGGATTAGACCTCAACAAAGCGGGACTAACCGCTCTTGAAAAAGAGGCAGAAAAATATTCAGAACCCATTCAAACCCTACGAGCAGATGTAAGCCAATATGAAGACATGAAGTCCGCTTTAGCTGAAATTACCCAGAGGACTCCTGCACTCCACTTTTGGATTAACAATGCAGGTATTTCAGGGTTGGGTGATTTTATGGAAAAATCTTTAGCGGATTTCGACCACACTCTCAAAATCAACTTAAACGGTGCTGTGATCGGCACCCGACTGGCCCTCGAACATATGGAGAGGCTGGGCCAGGGAACGATAGTCAATGTAGCTTCCGTAGCGGGCCATATTAGTGCCCCCTACCTCACAGCTTATTCGGCAAGCAAACACGCGGTCGTTGGCTTTACCAGAGCTCTTCGTCAGGAAATGAAACTGAAGGACTCCCCTATCAAACTATTGCTCGTCTCCCCAGGATTTGTCGACACTCAGATGATTGAGCGAGGAACCCAAGCGGGGTTTCCCAACTGGTTGTCCTCTCTTCTATCTACACCGGAGAATGTAGCCGATGAAATGTTGAATGGAATACTTCTCAATCGAGAGGAGATTTTCCCCACTCTCAATGGTAAAGCGTTACTTAAAATGTACCGTCTGTTCCCCAACCTCACTTCTCGAAGTTCTCGGTTGCTCCTCGCAAAATCTCTAAAAGATTTGGTACTTCTTAGAAAAACGCCCCCCGGATCCCCTGGAAGTTTTTAAGACCCTGACGAAGCGAAGCCGGTAAGCCTTCATCGATCAGAAGATCTTTTACACAGACGTCTACATTTTTTGTCATTTCTCGGTCAAAAAAGTTCCTCTAAAAAAAAATATATAACGTCCACTTAATGAACACAGTGATAGTTCAGCCCAACCACCGTATCCTTAAAGCATGCACCTGATCACTCATTTTTAGGCATTTCAATTGCACCTATTTCTTCTGAGGAAAAGTGGATGATGAAATTTTTGCTGTTTTCTGTCGTAGTTGTTGTGCTTAGTTCACCCGTTAATACTCGGGCTGAAGACCATCAAGGTGATGCCTCGAGTACCGGGCAAAGAAGCATATCTCAACCAAAACCTCAGAGTAAAATTTTCGAATACATTTCTGCTTGTCTTGCCGGCAGGCCTGTGGGCCCATCAGGAATTAACACGGGAAGCCTTTCGCTTGGAGCCCCCGGTTCCGGCGGCGGCAGTGGTGAAGCTATCTTTAGAAGCAAATGCTTAAGGTGTCACAGCGGGGCTTCAGGTCCCCCCAACCTAACCCTTTTAGACTCAATTTCAGCCCAGAAGTCGATAGTAGAAGTCAACAGCGGAAACATGCCGCGAGAAGGTTCTTTATCGGCTGAAGAAAAATCGGCTCTTCTGCAGTATTTGCAATCCAAGCGATAAAGTTATTTCAAGTTTGATTGCCGTCGTTTCTTTTCATGTTTAAGATTATCGCGATTAGAAATCTTTTTCATGAATATACTTAGATGGCCGATATATTTGCAAACCATACTCGCTATGCTTTTAGGCGTGGTAGTAGGCCTATGGCTCGGGCCTCAAACTTCCGGCCTAGGAATCATCGCTAAATATATTATTGAAATTATAAAAGCCGTAGCTACCCCTCTTCTTTTTCTTGCTATTTTCGACGCCTTTGTCAGTGTTGAGCTCAAGGGAAAGGGATTTTTTTGGCTTATTCTCGTATGTGCCTTTAATGCCTGCTGTGCCATCGCTATTGCCTTAGCTATTTCTAATTACTTTCGGCCTGGAACTTTTATGGTTTTAGATCCCGAATTAAAATCCCATGCGTCTCTTCCTAAAACATTCAATCCGGATTTGCATTGGACAGAGCATTTTTCAAACAAAGAAGGGGCAAGCTTTTTCACAGGTACCACAGCCGCAATCATCATCGCCGTTGTTATGGGATCAATTTTCACTCTTTTAAAATTGATTCTGGGAAGTCGGTTTTTAACCATTCAAAACTATTTTCAAAAGTGGGACCAAAAGCTTTTACAACTTTTATACAGAGCCATTGGAGTTTTGGTGCATTTAACGCCCTTAGCTGTTTTTGCTGCAATGGCAAAAGTCATTGGGGTTCAAGGTTTTGGTGCCGTGAAGGGACTGGCCGCCTACCTTGCAGCTTGTGCAGGGGGAATGTTTTTGCAGGTCTTGCTTGTTTACCAATCCTGGGTCAAATGGGTCGCCGGCAAAAGTCTAAAAAGCTTTTGGAAGGAACTCAAAGAGCCCATTGTCTACTCGTTTGGAATCAACAGCAGTTTAGCCACACTTCCTCTAACGCTGAATACCTTAAAGAACCTTAAAGTTTCAGAAGGATCAGCCCGACTTGCAGCCTGTATTGGAACTAACTTAAATAATGATGGAATACTTTTATATGAAGTCGTGGCCGTTCTATTCGTTGCACAGGCTTTTGGCTGGAAGTTGGCTCTGGGACAACAATTACTGTTAGCGTTAATCTGTTTAGTTGCCACAGTGGGAGTTGCAGGAGTTCCTGATGCTGGCATGATTTCCCTATCCTTGGTATTATCAAGTGTCGGGCTTCCTATTGAAGTCTTGCCTGTCCTCATGACGGTCGATTGGGTCTTAGCGAGATTACGTTCCGTCAACAATGTGATTGGGGATGTTACGGGTGGAATAGCTTTGGATGCCTTGCAAAAACATCAACTGCAAGAAAACTAGGTGACCTCTCATGGTTGAGAACGCATTAGGATCTATTCCCGATTACCACTTTGATTCTTTAAAACAGATTGAAACTGGTTATTGGTGGTACGAGGGTCGTCTTCTTTGGACCAAGCGTTTTATTACGCGCTGGCTTGAAGCCAATGCTTTCACCGAGGCAATCTATTATGTGGATCTTGGCTGTGGAACCGGTGGTTTTGGAACAGCCATACATTCAAGTTTTCCTACGAAGTGTTCCTTATTGGTTGATAATAATCCGGAGGCTCTTAAAAGAATTTCGACCCATGCCAAAATTCAAACTCTCGCAATGGATTTAGAGGCCCCTTTTCAGTTACCGGTCAAACCCAATCTAATCACCTGTATGGATGTGATCGAACATTTAAAAGATGATCAAAAATTTCTGAAGGAGATCTATTCCTGCCTTAAACCGGGTGGTCTATTGGTTCTTTCCGTTCCTGCTCATCAGTTTCTCTACTCGGCTTGGGATAAATCCCTAGGTCATCATCGTCGATATAGCAAACGGGATCTCATTCAAAAATTGGAATCGGCAGGATTTAAAATAACCTCGGCCTCTTATGGTTGGTCTTTTCTTTTTCCGGCAGCCCCCTATCGGTTTTTAAGCTCGAAAACTCAAGAAAAGTTGGAGTACCCAAAAGTGTCTGCACGATTAAACAAAGCTCTCATTTTCGCCGCTCAGTGCGAGAGTAAGTTGGCAAGCTGGCTGCCCTTTCCGTTTGGAACTTCCGTTTTTATAGCTGCCACTAAGGAATAATTAGACTGTCCCCTTCTTTTAGCAAAGAAACTTCAAAGTTCTTTGAAGATTTTTTACGTTGAAAAACCGTGATATAGGACCTTCCTAAAACAAATCCTCGCTGCTCATCCTCTAAAACTAGTGCCGTGTCTTCATCAATCCCAATGCCTAAGTTCTCTTTTGACTTCTGAAGAACTGATAAAAGTCTATTTTGTCTCTGACGAGCAATGAAATGTTGATCCACGACAAACCTTGTCACTAAACCCAAACCCTCAGCCACTTCTACTTTAGAGGGATCGATAACCGTAAAGTCTCCTAGCCCTGTGATCATGGTTTTAGAAGCAATCGCCGTTCCGGCACTGTAGCCCCCAAAGACAACACCATTATGGTAAGCTCGTAGCAACATTTCTCGAATCTCTAGATCGAAATTGATTCTTTTCATCAAGTCGACTTGATTCCCTCCCGGAAAAAAAACACCAGTGACAGACTCTATTTGCAAAATTAACTCGGCCTTGCTGTAGGATTTTTCGTCAGGAGAAAGTCCGCGTAATAATTTTGAAGGAGAATGAGCTTCAAAAACTTCTTTAAGGTGATAAAACTCTGATTCAGGCTGCGAGGTTGCCCAAGGGAGAATTAAAATTTTGGCATTTTTGCCCCCCGCCAAATCGACAAATTTAGCCACTGCTTTAGGTGTGTACCCGCCCCCACCAAACAGAATAAGTTTTTTCCCGGCCTCGGCTTGACCACAAAGGACCATAATCAAACCGAAATAGACCCCAAACCTATTTAAAAGTATGTTTACTTTCATTAAAAAGCCCCCCGGCTTAAAAACAAAAAATTAAAACCTGTAATGTCTTATGTACACCGAGTTAGTCCTACATGGTATAAAAAACCTATGATCCCCAATTATATCTCTCTTTCTTTCGGCCAAGTCGCATCAGCTGGGTCTCTAATTTTTTTAAGCGGATTATTGGGCCTTTATCTGCGGCTTAAAATCACTAAGTCGATTTATATCGCTGGTTTACGAACTGCTTTTCAGCTTTTTGGGATGGGTTTTTTGCTTCAGTGGATCTTTAAAACCCAATCCTTGGTTCTTGTGCTCGCAATGATGGTGGCTATGACCGGTGTTGCGGCTTGGACTTCAACTGAAAGATCGGCTCGCCCTTTTCCTGGAATTTTTTTTAATAGTGTCCTTGGAATTGGTCTAAGTTCCTGGGTGCTACTAACCTTTGCATCAACATTAATTTTTAGAATTTCTACGTGGTCCGATCCTCAATATGTGATTCCGCTTCTTGGAATGATCTTAGGAAATTCTTTAAATGGAATTAGCCTCGCCGTAGAGCGGTTTACAGAAGAACTTTTTTCAAAAAGAGATCAAGTAGAGGCGGACCTTTGTTTAGGAGCAACCTCTTGGGAAGCTGCCAGACCGAGTTTTATCACTGCCATCAGGACTGGAACTTTACCCATCATCAACTCAATGACTGTAGCTGGTGTGGTCAGCCTTCCCGGGATGATGACCGGACAGCTTTTAGCCGGGGTCAACCCTTTAGAAGCCGTAAAATACCAAATTGTGATTATGTTTCTTATTGCGACAAGCACGCTACTGGGCACACTTATTGTCGCACTCTTAGGGTATCGCAAACTTTTCAACTCTTGGCACCAGTTTGAATATTGGAAAGTGGGGCAAAAATCATGACCCCGATTTTAGAAGTGCGAAATCTCTCTAGCCGAATTGAACGCCAAGGAATTCCCTTAATCCGCTCTTTCTCATTCTCTCTTCAACGACAAGAACGGTTGGTTCTAACCGGCCCCTCAGGAGTTGGAAAATCTGTTCTTCTTAGAACAATTGCCTTTCTTGAGCCGTTAAAAGAAGGAGAGATCTACTTTTATGGAAAAAAGTTATCCCCAAATGAAATTCCTCAATTCCGAAGCCAAGTAATGTATCTCGCACAAAAGCCAAGCCTCTCGGAGGGCACTGTAGAGGACAACTTTAAAAGGGTATTTGCCTTCAAATCTCAAAAAGAGAAAAAATACAATTCAGAATTGGTTCTCGGTTTTTTAAAACAATTTAATCTTAGTGAAAGTTTTTTAAACCAGCAGGCCAAACTACTTTCGGGTGGAGAGGCTCAAATCCTAGCGTTAATTCGCGCCTTAATCCTAGAGCCTAGCGTCTTATTACTAGACGAGCCTACGGCCTCGATTGATTCATTTAGAATAACGGCTTTTGAAAAAGGGATCGTGGACTGGGTCCACAGTTCTCAAGACAGAGCTTTAATTTGGATCACTCATCAAAAAGAACAAGAACATCGATTAAGCACTAGAGTCCTACATTTTGAGGGAACTAATCCCTAATGAGGCTCATTATGGAGTTTCACTGGCTTAGATTTATGGGTAATTTTTATATTAATTAATTCAACAAAAACGCTAAAGCCCATCGCAAAGTAAACGTACCCTTTGGGAATGTGAAAGCCTGCTCCTTCTCCAACTAGAACAAGTCCGATCATTAAAAGGAAACTCAAAGCCAAAATCTTAATCGTCGGGTGTTTTTCAACAAGGTTTGAAATGGCACCACTCGCAAAAAGCATTATTATAAGAGCAATCAAGTTAGCCATAACCATAATGGCCAGACTCTGACTCATTCCAACTGCTGTTATCACGCTATCGATAGAAAAAACAACGTCGATAAGCATGATTTGGGCTATCACACCAGCTAAGGTGGATCGAACACCACCCGAAGTGGCCACAGAGTCCTCTCCTTCAAGTTTGCCATGAATTTCTTTGGTGGCTTTCCAAAGAAGAAATAATCCCCCCAAGAAAAGAATAAGCGACTTTCCGGTAATTTCGAAAGAGCCCACTTGAGTCAACGGGGTCGTTAACCCTACCAACCAAGACATCACCGATAACAAAGCTAGCCTACTGGCAAGAGCTCCCATCAACCCAGCTTTTCGTGCCGTGTCTCGTTTCTCTTTGGGTAGTTTTCCAGCCAATATGGATATAAAGACGATGTTATCAATACCCAGAACAATTTCGAGAGCTGTCAGAGTTAATAAACTTATGAGAGATTCACTAGACATTGGGCAGTTTAAAGTACCTTTCGGGGGGGCTTCCCAGCCCCGATGTGATTTCCTGTTTATTAGTTACCTTATTTGTTTTCAAGTTAAAAATTCGGGTGGCTATCGGGTTCAGAGGTACCGTATCGAGAGGCTTTAACTTCAAAAGAATTTAGAGAGTCGCCTCGCCCTTGTGACAGCTTACTACGTAAGCACTTGTTTTTATTAAAACCCAAGCAAAAAACCATCCCACCATTCCCCCCACCAAAAACCCCGCCAACACGTCCGAAGGAAAATGGACACCTAAATAAATACGACTCCAGCCAACCGCGACTACTACAAAAGCCGCTATCGCAGTAGCGACTGGTGTTAGAAAAAATCCAAGTGCAACCAAGAAAGCGGCTCCATTGGCTGCATGGTTGGAAGGCATTCCAAACTGACTACCACAACTTCCCGTCCGCAACTGAACTGTTTTCTGATGGCAAGGTCGGAGTCGCCCGAAACCAGGCTTCAAAGCATAACTATTGATTGCATCCGCAGCACCTAAGCATAACCCCGCAATGAGTAGAGCTTTTATCCATCGGGGTCTTCTTAAAAGAACAGATCCGATGAACACAAGACTC
>Ga0194131_10002842_pt1 | contig 28073 bp, 25 predicted proteins | sample TA2KigO120mmetaG_FD_148631 | JGI IMG/M metagenome (GOLD analysis project Ga0194131, IMG submission 148631) | Freshwater microbial communities from Lake Tanganyika, Tanzania - TA2015053 Kigoma Offshore 120m | ecosystem: Environmental > Aquatic > Freshwater > Lake | place: Tanzania: Lake...
CGCCAACGCCGAGCGAGTTGCGAGCGTTCCTCGCCGACACGTCGCCGAATGCGTTCGAGAAGGTCGTTGACGACTTGCTCAATCGCCCGCAGTACGGCGAGCGCTGGGGTCGGCACTGGATGGACGTTTGGCGTTACAGCGATTGGGCAGGCTACGGCGCTCAAGTCCGCGACAGTCAGCCGTTCATCTGGCACTGGCGCGATTGGATCATCGACTCGCTCAATGCCGACAGGGGCTACGATCGCATGGTCCTGGAGATGTTCGCCGGCGACGAGCTGGCGCCGACCGATCCACAAGTGCTCGTAGCGACCGGCTACCTGGTTCGCAACTTCAAGCTGCTGAGCCGGGAGAAATGGATGCAGGACACGGTAGAGCACACATTTCAGGCCTTCCAGGGCGTAACGCTCGGCTGTGCCCGTTGCCATGATCACATGTTCGATCCGATTCAGCAGGCGGAATACTATCAAGTTCGCGCCATCTTTGAGCCGCACCACGTGCGAACCGACAAATACCCCGGCGAACCGGATGTTAAGAAGAACGGGCTGGTCCGCGCGTATGACAAAGATCTCGCGGCGCCGACGCTATTCTTCATTCGCGGCGACGATCGCACGCCTGATAAGAACAAGAAGATCGTGCCCGGCGTGCCCGAGGCGCTGGGCGGCAGGTTTCCGAAGATCGAGCGTGTGAACGTGCCGAAGGCGGACGAACCCATCTACAAGGGAAAGGGCAAGGGACCATTAGCGAATTCTTACCCGACGGAGAGCACGGGCCGTCGTCTGGCGTTCGCCAAGTGGCTCGCCGATGCCCAAAATCCTCGCACGGCCCGCGTCGCGGTCAATCACATTTGGCTGCGGCATTTCGGCCAGGCGATCGTGCCGAGCGTTTTCGACTTCGGGCACAACGGACGAGCGCCGTCGCACCCGGCGTTGCTCGACTGGCTGGCTGCCGAGTTGATGGGGATAGAGGAGGAGAAGGGGAGAAAGGAAGAGGGGGAGATTGGCAATTGGAAGACGAAGCGTATCCACCGATTGATAGTCACGAGCGCGACGTATCGGCAGGCGTCGACGCCGGAGACGGCGAATACGCAGATTGACCGAGATAACAAATACCTATGGCGCTATCCGCCGCATCGCTTGGAAGCCGAGGCGGTGCGCGATTGCCTGTTCCACGTGGCCGGCAAACTCGATCTGACGCGTGGCGGGCCGGATATCGACTATCCTCAGGGGCTCGTCGTGCCCCGGCGAAGTATGTACTTCCGGCACGCGGCCGAGAAGCAGATGGAGTTCTTGCGTCTCTTCGATGCCGCCAATGTGACGGAATGCTACGAACGACAACATTCCATTGTCCCGCAGCAAGCGTTAGCGCTCTTGAACAGCGAAGTGTCGCTCAAGCACGCTCGCATCCTGGCTCGATCGATTGCCGGCACGACGAAAGAGGCCGACGGGTTCGTGACCAGCGCGTTCGAACATATCCTGTCGCGCCGGCCGACGAAAGCGGAGTTAGCCGAATGCGCGACGTTCCTGGCAGAGCGGACCAAGGCGAACGCGCTCACGAAGCTGGCGGGCGGCAACGTCGCCGACGGCAGCCAACCGTCGAACGATCCAGCTCAACGCGCCCGCGAGACCCTGGTCCATGCTCTGATGAACCATCATGAGTTCGTCACGATTCGCTAGCCCGCGCCGCCATGTAGGGACAGGCTGCCAGCTTGTCCCTGGCATCCGCCGACGTCGCGCGGCTTCCGGGACAAGCTAGGCAGCTTGTCCCTACGGATCGGTTATTGCACCAGGTACTCAAACTCGTCGCGGAATTGCTGCGGCGTCTTCTTGATCACTTTAGCCAGGTTGCCGACCAGCTCTTGATTCTCGAAATCGCGTTCCTGCAGGCGAATCATGTAGCGCCGCGCCACTTCGAAGCTCTCGCCCTTGATGTTGACGTGGCGCGTGCGCATCTTTTTCGTCACCGGGTCGATCATCTCGTCGAACGGCTTGGGCTTCATGTCGCCTTGCTCGAACGTGATGACGGCGCCGAATTGCTTGGCGGCATCGGAGAGAAGAAACTTGACGGCCCCGTAGCCCAGGTCACGCGTGTATTCGGCGTCGAAGGGGATCGGATCGGCGCAGCGCAATTCATAGCCGAGATCCTTGCTGATGAACTTCACGTCCAGGCCGTACGGCTCGACCGGGATATTGAGAATATCGTGGAGGCGTCTTGATGCGTTAGCGCCGGTTTTCGCCATGGCCAGTCGTTCCATGAGCAGGTCGCGGACGAGCTTGCCGAATTCGATTTCACCCATGCGTAAGTTGTCGAACTCGTCGGTCTCGTAGGTTCCATATTTGCCGCCGGTCTGATCGAGGATGCCGCGCAGCTCGCGCTTGACGGACTCGATCAAACCTTCGGCCAGGACGATGACGCCGTAGTTCTTTTTGTTTTCGATGCGTTTGATGATTGTGCCAAGGACGGTGTCGATGAGGCGTTTGAACTTAATTTCGTTGGGTTTGTGGAACTCCGTGAAACCGAATTCCTCGGGGATGATGGTGACGGTGGCGGCGGAGGCTTTGCCGATGCCCAGCGCCAAATGGCCGGCGGCGCGGCCCATGCAAACGACGATGTACCAGCGCCCGGTCGTGCGAGCGTCTTCGGCCAGATTGCGGACGGCGGCGACGCCGTAGTGCCGGGCTGTCTCGAAGCCGAACGTCGGCGTCGATCCCGGCAGCGGTAGATCGTTGTCGATGGTCTTGGGCACGTGTGCGACACGCAGAGTGCCACCCGAAGCGATGACGCTGCGGTAAATCTGGCTGGCCGAGTACGCCGTGTCGTCGCCGCCGATGCTGACCAGGGCGTCGAATTTCATCTTGCGAAAGCAATCGAGAACGCTGTCCATGTCCTCTTTCTTCTTGGTCGGGTTGGTGCGCGACGTACCCAGCATCGACCCGCCGCGAATGTACATCTGCGCGACCTGATGCTTGTGCAACGGTCGCACTCGGCTCGTGTCCCCCTTGACCAGCCATTTGTAGCCATCGTGGATGCCGTAGACCTCGATGTTTCGATTGTCGGCTTCAATGGTGACGGCACTAATAACGCCATTGATGCCGGGGGCGGGTCCGCCGCCGACCACGATGGCCAGGCGCGGAATGATGGGGTTGGATGCCATGGGGACCTCGGTAGATACGGAGGGGGGCAATCGTACTCTGCCGACCCCAACCGTTGGGACCGACAAGCCCTCCAGGGTATTAGGATTGCGCCGAGAAGCGACATCGGCAACCATCGTGAATCGGATTTTTCAAGCCAGCGAGCCGGAAGCATAAGCGCCGGATCTTGCGAGGACCGCCGCTTACGCTTCCGGCTGGTACGATGTCCACGCACGAAAAAAACCGAAGAGCAGGCGATCGTTTGCGATTCGCCTGACCTTCGGTTTTTCAGCCGACGCGAGGGGGATGGATTCGCTCTCGCCGGGAGTGGGGAGGGAGGAGAGCAAATCGCCTGGCATGTGCCGCGGGCTCAGCTTGACGCCGAGCCGATTTTGGTGCCGGCCGTAGTGAAGGTCGTGTTGGCGTTCTGGCCCAAAGTCGTGATGGCCGCGAGGCACACGACGATAATCAGAGCCAGCATGACCGCGTACTCGACAGCCGTGGGGCCATCTTCGCGGCAAACGAAATCGACCACGGCATTCTTCAAACCAGAAAACATTGCAATACCTCTTTGGTTGAAACCCGATCTCCGCGATGTCCGTCCCTCACAGGCAACGCACGAGACTCGTATCTGAATGCAAACGTAGTTCGCAGTTTCGGTATTGTCAAAGACGGCGGGGAAAAAAATGGCCGTTAGCCGATCGGATACCCGATCTGGGCAGGTGCCTTCCATCGCAGAGTGACAGAGATAAAATGCCGTCGCGCTAGTAATTAGGTTTCCGGAGTCAGCACATGACGCGAATTCCCTTTGTCCTCGCCGTACTATTGACTGTGCTTGAGGTTCATCAGGGTCTGGCCCAACCCAAAGCAGTGGTCGTCGCCACGCCACTGTCACCACCGACGTGGGCGCTCTTGCAGCGGCAGCTTCTCGACGCCAATGCGAAGGCGTGTCGCGAGTTCTACGGCAAATATTTCGACGAGCGCGGTTGGCTTCTCTGCGTCGAACGCTGGGGCGGCGACGATGGACCCGATGACGCCATCGAGAACTGCACCGATTGGCCCATCCTGCACGCTCTCGGCGGGCATGACGATGTCCTCAAGATGTACAAGAAAGCCTGGGAAGGCCACCTAAGGCAATACACGCTTGCCAAGACCAAGGACGTGCCGTTCGCGCGCGACGGGATGTACTACAAGGAATTCCCCGTCATGTTCGATTGGTTGCACAACGGCGAAGGCCTCGCGGTCTTCAATCTGCAAGGCCTCTCCGATCCCTATGATCGCGCCTTCCAGCAGCGCGTGCGGCGATTCGCGGGGTTCTACATGAATGAGGACCCCGACGCGCCCAACTACGACCCGAAGCACAAGATCATCAAGAGCTTGTTTAACGGCTCCCGCGGACCGCTCTTGCGCAAAGCGACCGCGCTTGATTGGGCGGGCGATCCGTTCGAAGTCGGCAATCGCTTCAAGCTCGGCCACGGCGAACGCACGTATCAAGAATGTCTCGACCACTTCAAGGAATACAACGACATCGTCGGAGATCACCCGTCCAACCTGCTGAGCACGGTGCTTGCCGCGAATGCGTTCATGGTGACGCACGAACCAAAGTACAAAGCCTGGCTGCTCGAATACGTCGATGCCTGGCTCGATCGCATCAAGGCCAACAAGGGGATCATCCCCAGCAACATCGGGCTCGACGGCAAGATCGGTGGCGCGGTCGGCGGCAAATGGTACGGCGGATGCTACGGCTGGGGCTTCACCGTCGTCGTACCCCAGACCGGAAAGCTCGCTCACCGCAACACCACCTTCCTCGGCCTAAACGGCTTTCTCAATGCCTACTTGGTCACCGGCGACGACAAATACCTCGACGGCTGGCGCAAGCAGATCGACCTCATCAACAGCAAGAAGAAAACGATCGACGGTGTCACGCAGTATCCGCACATGTTCGGCGACAAGGGTTGGTACGACTACAAGCCTCAAGCCTATCAACATGGCGCGCTCGAGATCTTTTGGTTCACGCAGAAAGCCGAGGATCGCAAGCGAATCGTTGCCAACGCCTGGCTTGATTATCTTGAAGGCAAGAACCCCAGTTACGCCGAAGGATATTTGCGCAACGACCTCGACCGCATTCGCAAACGCGTCGACGGCATGCGCAAGGACACGACGACCCCGGACACGCGCCTCGCGGACGATCCGCTGCCGTTCAATCCCGCCAGCGTGGATAGCATGATCGAGTTGGCGATGGGCGGATTGGCTCCGAAGAATCGCGGCAAGCTACTGTTCTGTCAGCTGCGCTACTTCGATCCGGCTCGCCGCCGCGCCGGATTGCCGGAAGGCGTAGCAGCATTGATCGACAAGATTACGCCCGACGGCGTCGAGGTGACGTTGGTCAATACCAGTCCGGTCGATGAACGCACGGTTGTGGTCCAGGCCGGTGGGTACGCGGAGCATCAGTTTGTCGAGGGAACGGTGAACAGCAGATCGTTGGCCGTCAACGGGCCGCACCTGAGCGTCCGGCTCGAACCGGGCTGCGGCGCCCGGTTTGCCCTCAAGATGCGCCGCTTTGTCAATCCGCCGACGCTGGCCATGCCGTGGGGCGGGTGAGGAGATAAGAGACGCCGGTCAACGAAGCCCAAACCGAGATGATTGTCGTTGCTCTTCTTCGTTTCGCGTACGCAGGTCGTGTGCAACCGAATGGGCACGCGTCGGTTGCAAGCGACCTGCGGGCGCTAAACAGGGAGCTATTTTAGTTCCGCGATGCGAAAGTTCTTGAAGCTCAGGTTCGTCGTCGGATCGTGCCCCTGGATGCTGATGTGGCCCGCTTCGAGCTTGCAACCGGTACGTGCGTTGTCGCTCTTGGGGCGGTGATCGTACCAGTCGGTGACCTGCACGCCGTTGACCCATGTCGCAAGATGGTTGCCGTGCGCGACCACGGTCATGGTGAACCACTCGCCGTCCTTGGCCAATTGCTTGCGGGCCGGCATGCGGCGATAGATGGCCCCGGTGCCGTAGTCGAGTGCGTTGAACAGCATCTCTTTCTTGCCGAGCAGCTTGTTCGTCTTCGGATCGTATTCGTCGATCAGATATTTCTTCGGCTTCTCATCGAAGCCATTGTGAATCTGGGCTTCGTAGCCGTTCTGGTATTCGTTGTCGCGGCAACGGAAGAAGATGCCGCTGTTGAGATGCTTGCCATGGCTGATGCAGTCGAGTTGGAGGATGAAGTCTTTGTGTTTACCGGCGGTCTGCAGGTCGCCTGGCCCGTCCTTGACGTTGATAGCGTTGTCGACGATGGCGAACTTCGATTTCTTGCCGGGGAACTCCTTCCAGCCGGCGAGGTCTTTGCCGTTGAAGAGCGGTTTCATGTTGAGCGGGCGGAGTTTGATGTTGCGGAGCTTCGTGACCGTGTTCTTGCCTTGATTGATGCGGATGACGCAGGGATCGGTCCAATCGAACGGGAACTTAGTTTCTGGCTCGGTGCCCGGCACGTCGATGACGATTTTCCGGTTTTCCACGTGAAGTCGAACAGGCGTCCATTCCTTGCTCATCGGCAGAAACTGGCCTTGGTACGACTCGACACCGGGGGCTGAGCCCTTCACGCCGAGCAAGGTGTTTTTTGTGTCGCATTGGTATTCGGCCCGGAATTCGAAACTCACGAACGGGACGGAACTGCGCGCGACGCCGGCGCCTAGGTCGCCGAAATGGAGCGCGCCATCGACAGCCTTGAGCGCCTTGCCGTTCCAACCAAACGTCGTCTCGCCGTCGAAGAGCAGAATCCAGCCGTCGGCGATCTCTTTCGGCGTCAGCGTGTTCGGCTTTTGCTGAGCCTGGCCCGGCAGTGCGAGGGCGAACAACATGCAGCAAGCAATGTACGGTCGCATGGCGTTTCCTTCGGCGAGCCGAGCGCCGTAAGGGGCCGGGTTGCTCGTCAACCATAACCCGGCGGCTTACGCCGCACGGCTCGCCGATATACTATCACTAATGACACCTGGGGAGTTCACAAATTCGGGGATTCGACATGCGCCGATTCGCTGCTGTCGTTGCCGCGCTGATCATGGGCGCGCCGCCACTCGCCGCTCAACCCGCCGATCAGAAGCCGAGGTATAAGTTCCCCGCGATCATGGTCATCGTCTACGCGGACTTTCCCAACGATCCCGCCCATCAGGAAGCGATGGCACGCTATACGCTGTCGAAGAACTTCAACTGCGTGGAGGCGCCGCTCAACTGGCTCGAACCGTGCCGTAAGGCCGGGCTCATGGTCCGACTCAGCGACATCGACGTCAATAAGCTCTTGAAGGAAGCCCCGAAACTCAAGGACGATCCCGCCGTGTTCGGCTACTTCGTCAGCGATCGCCGCACGCGCACGGCGTTTCCAGGTTTTGCCAGGACCGCTCGCGAGTTCGAGAAGGCCGACCCGAACCATCCGACGCTGTTCATCAATCGCGCCGAGTACAATCAGTTCCCGGAATTCGTCGATGTCGTCAAGCCGATGGTGCTCGACTACTACCATTATCACTGGTATCCGAAGAACCATCCCGAGCGCTATTTTCACTACCTGAAGATGTTTCGCGATTTGAGCGTCAAGCACGACATTCCGCAGATGCGCTGTATCGGTTCGAACAATCCGCCCGAAAAACTCCGCCAGTCCATGTATGTGCCGCTGGCGTATGGCGTGCAAGCGTTTCATTTTTGGGTTCCGTGGTTCGTGCAATGCAAGATGGATAAGGACCGCAACGCGGTGCTCGAGAATGGCAAACCGGTATTCGGACTGAGCGAACAGGCGCAGACGATCTCCATGATCGCCGGCGAGTTCAGGTCATCGGACCGACCCTGTTGAAACTGCGCAGCGAAGCCATCTATCACACGGAACCACAGTCAATCGGAACTGAAAAGGCGCCGGCGGATGCGTGGGTGCGCCCCGAGGGCAATTCATGCCTTGTAGGTTTGTTTCGTGATGCGAAGAACGATCGTTACCTGCTTGCCGTCAATCACGCAGTGGACAAAGCCCGCGTGCTGTCCCTCGTGTTCAGTCCGGATGTCGCCGGGCTTGAGTTGCTGGATCGCAAGACGGGCAAGTGGCGCGACATTCCCATCGAGAAGAACCTACGGCAAGGCTCGGCAAGTTTGGAACTTGCGCCGGGCGATGGCGAGTTGCTGCGTGTGATTCGCAAATAGCCCTGGCATCGCCGGCAAGGTGTACGTCACTTGGTGATGTCCATGACGAGTTGGCGGGCGATTTTGTACGCCAACTTGAGCGTGGTGGCGCGCGATTCGAGTTGGGTTTCCGTGAAATGACGGCCCAGTTCGCATTCGGGCAGGCCGGCTAGCGCCAGCGTCAAGGGCAACAAGCGAATGAACTCATTGAACTTCTGCTGCTGCTTGTCTACCTCGGGATTCATGATGTTCTCCGCTCAGCGAGACGCGATCGGCGCTGGCCCGTGGACGCTCCCACACGGCTCATTCCACGAGCTTGATGATTTCTTTCGGGGCGAAGATTTTTCGGCGTTCCGCGAATTTTTCGTAAAGGGCCGCGTAGTTCTTTGCTTTGCCCGCCGGCATCTGATTCAATAGTGCCAAGAATGGCGACTTCACCAGGTGATCTCGCACTGGATCGAGTGATTGCTCATAGAGCAACTCGTGGAGGACGGGGCAAAGCTCCTTGCCATCTATTTTGGGGTCATTCACGCCGTCTGCGAGCAACAACTCATGTTCCCGTGCCATGTATTGCTTGTACAGATTGCGCAGGCGGACGATCTCCAGGGCGTAGCGCTGGCGATTGACCTGTAAATCGCTGAGGTAGAGCTGAAACCCATCGGACGTGAGCGTCTCTGCGGCCATTTCCGTCTCGTCGCGGTTGAGTTTGACGTTATCAAGGCGCTTGCCGATCGCTTCAAATCGCTTTTGCAGATGGCTGAAAACGCGAATCTTCATGCGCTCCGCCTGGGCTTCGGTAGTGATCACCGTCAGGGCATCAATCGACTCATTGATGGCAGCGCGGTATTCCTGGCAGACGGAGTTAACGTTGTCCGTGCAGCCGGCCGCCGCCAGGACGAACAGGAGCAGAAGTACTTGCACCGGCTTCATGGTTGCACCGCTGACATGAGGCTTGATGACCTGGAGTGAAACTGCTTCATGAAATCTGCGCCGCCTGGAACGTCGTTCTCGATGCGCGCTCCCTCTTTGAGTAGCCGTTTGACGATGGTCGTCATGAGGTATTTCTCGCTTTGGAGCCGGTCTACGACTTCCGCGGGGGGCGGCTTCGGCAAGGCGTTGGCCTTGCGTGCGATCGCTTCGAACTGCGGTCTGCGTTTTTCGATGGCCGTCAACGCGTCGGCCATCGTCTGATCGTTCTTCACCGAGGCGAGAATGTCGGCCATCTCGGAATAGGCCGCCCTCTGCTCGCGAACGACTTCAAAGTAGTCTTCCGGCTTCGCGCATCCCGCTATTGCCAGGCCCAGAATCAACCACGCATTACCGACGACACGCCCCATGGCCGGCGTTCTCACGCTAGGATTTCTTGGGCCGGGGGAAGATCACGTCGAGCTCTTTCAAGGCATCCTTGACCTTCTCACCGTCAATCAACTCAACGCGCCGATACTCCGTGCTGATCCGTTTCAGCACGCCTTCCATCTTGGCCTTGTATAGCTTCTCCAAACGCGCCTTCTCGTCCTTCTCCGGCGGCGGGAGCTTGCTGGCTTTCTCTACCGCTTCCAGGTACGACAGCGCCGACTTGCGCAACTCCGGCTTGGATGCCGCGGCGGTATCTTCGTCCTTGATGCCCTTGAGCGTCCCTGCGATTTTTTCGAAGCTGTCCACCGCTTGCTGCAGCGCTTGCTCGTAGGGCGACCCCAATGCCGCCACCGCAACGCTCGCTGCGAGCAATGTCGCGGCAAATCCGATCACGCATCGCACCATGGGCATCCTCCTTGCTCAGAGCGGCCGGTCAGTTGGCCAACTGCTCGAAAGGCGCCTCCGCTTCGACGAGCTTCTTTCGCAAGTCCTCGATGGCCAGTTTCGCCTCGTTGTCCTTTCTTTCAAGAAAGTATTTCGTGGCATCCTCCATGGCGACGCGAAGCTCTTCGCGGCGTGACATCAACTCGCGAAACTTCGAGTTGATCGTGCCTCGATTTTTTTCAAGGTTGGCCTTTTTGTCATCGTCGGTGATGCTGCCGCGGATTTCGGATATCTTTTTCTTGAGCGCCTGCGCTTCCTTGCCGGTTTCTTTCAGCGCTTGGGCCGCTTTTACAGCCTCGTCGAGCTTAAACAAGTTCCCCTTGCGTGCCGATTCGGTGGCCTTGGAGACTTCTTCCTTGATGGCCGCGACTTGTGCCGCGGCTTTGTCCATCAAGCCGGTGGTTCGCTGAATCAGAGTATCATGGGTATCGGGCCCACAGCCGGAGGCGACCAGGCACAAGCCGGCGGCCAGGCCAAACACCAAAAAACGCTTCATTCAAATCTCCTTGACGATTGCTCAATAATCAGGCCGCACCACGCCCGAGGCCGACAGGCCGCGGGATGGGGCGGGCCGATTGTGTAGAGTAATATACCAACCGCGTTCCTGGTAGGCGATATCTGTGTCGCGCTCGTGAGGGCATGCCGTCATAGGACGTTTTGCCGCCCGAATATCGTCGGTCCCATTGTCACAGCACGCCCTTGGTGGACGGAACACCACTACCGCGGGGGTCAACCTCGACCGCCTGGCGCAACGCTCGGGCAGCCGCCTTGAAAATCGCTTCGATGATGTGATGGCTGTTGCTGCCGTAATGGCACAGCACATGCAAATTCATCAGCGCGTTGCCCGCGACCGCCCGCCAGAATTCTTCCGCCAGCGGCGTGTTGAACGTGCCCAGCATCTCGATCGGCACATCCGCCTTCCAGGCGCAGACCGCGCGTCCGCTCAGATCGAGGGCGACGGTGACCAGCGTTTCGTCCATGGGCAGAGTTGCCGAGCCATAGCGTCGAATACCGACTTTGTCGCCGACGGCTTGGGCGAGCGCTTTGCCCAGGCAGATGCCCACGTCCTCCACGGTGTGATGCGCGTCGACGTGCAGGTCGCCTTTGGCCTCGACGTCGAGGTCGATCACGCTATGGCGGGCGAACAGATTGAGCATGTGATCGAGGAAGCCGACGCCGGTGGCAAGGCGCGACTGCCCGGTGCCGTCGAGGTTGATGGCGAGCGAGATCTTGGTTTCGCCGGTTTCGCGTCGGATGTTAGCGGTGCGTGCCGCGGTCATTGGGCTGTCCTCGGTGGAGCACGCTTTCAACGTGCCCGTCTTCTGCCAAGCACGTTGAAAACGCGCCTCATGGGGTGATTATTGCACAATCCCCATCATTTCTTCAAGCAAGCGATCGATCTCCGCGTCGCTGCCGACGCTGATGCGCAAGCCGTCGCCGTGACCAGGGTAGTTCATGTAGCGCACCAGGATTCGGCGTTTTTTCAGTTCTTCGAAGATCGGCTTAACGGGGCAATCGGTGCGCGTGGCCCAAACGAAGTTCGCCTGGCTGGGCAGTACGTGGAAGCCGAGCGATTGCAGCGAACCCGTCATGCGTTGGCGAGTAGCAATGATCTTGGCGCGCGTCTGCTTCAGGTAATCTTGATCTTCGAGCGCCGCCTGAGCGCCGACCAGGCTCAACGCATCGCAATTATACGAGTCTTTGACCTTGACCAATTCGCGAATCAGCGTCGGCGTGGCAATCGCGAAGCCAAAGCGCAGCCCGGCCAGGCTGTATGATTTGCTCAATGTCCGCGTGACGATCACATTCGGCAACCGCGTCAGTTCAGTCGCATTGGCATCGGCGAAGTCGGCGTAGGCTTCATCCACGATCAGAGGCCCATGCAGTTCGTTCGCCAGCCTTTCGAGCGATACGTTGTTGACGATCGTCCCGGTCGGCGAGTTCGGATTGGCGACCAACGTCAGATGAGCGTTCGGCTTCGGCCAAGGCTTGGGCAGTTGCCAATCGCTGGTGAACGGTACGCCTTCGAAGCGTGCCCCCTGGATGTCGGCGAGCGTCGCGTACAGTAAGTAGCTCGGCGTCGGCGAGACGATCAGCCCGCCTTCGGGGACGAACGCGCGGGTGACGATGGTGAGGATGTCGTCCGAGCCGTTTCCGATGAGGATGCTGTCGGGATCGACGCCGAAGAGTTTGCCGGCGGTTTTGCGAAACGCCGTGCCGAGCGGATCGGGGTATTTTCGCAGTCGATCGCTGTGCAATACCTCAGCCATTGCTTCCAGAGCGCGCGGCGAGGGCGGGTACGGGTTCTCGTTGGTGTTGAGTTTGACGAACCCGCTGTCCTGCGGTTGTTCGCCCGGCGTGTAGCCGACCATGGAACGGATATTGGGCCGCAGGAATTGGGACATGATTCATCCAGCGTTTAGCCCCGCCTCGTAGAGGCGGGTGAGCGCCGCACGCGCCCGCCTCTACGAGGCGGGGCTAAACGAAACCGCTACTTCAACCTCACATCGACGCTCGCCGAGTGGGCCGTCAGGCCTTCCTTCTCCGCGAGCACGCGCACATCGGGGGCGAGCGCTGCCAGGCCTTGCGGCGTGAACATCAATACGCTGGATCGCCGCAGGAAGTCGTTGGCCGACAGCCCGCTGGCGAACCGCGCCGTTCCGCCCGTCGGCAGGACGTGCGACGGCCCGGCCGCGTAGTCGCCAAGCGCCACCGGCGAGTAATGCCCTACAAAGATCGCGCCGGCGTTTTCTATTTTATCAACCAGGCGCTCCGCATCGTGCGTCGCCAGGTGCAAATGTTCCGGCCCGATGCGATTCGTCCAGTCGACGGCCTGTCTCAGGTCGCGAGCCAATACGAGCGCGCCGAAGCGTTCCAGGCAGACACCCGCCAAATCGCCGCGAGGCAAGGTCGCCAGCTGTCGCTCAATGGCCGCCTCCACCTGATCGATAAGCGGCTCGTGCCAGGTGATGAGAATGCTGCTGGCCGGATCGTGCTCGGCCTGCGCGATGAGGTCGGCGGCGATGTACTCGGGCGACGCGGTTTCGTCGGCGACGACGACCACCTCGCTGGGACCGGCCAGGCAATCGATCGCCACCTGGCCGAAGACGTACTTCTTGGCCAACGCGACGAAGATGTTTCCCGGACCGACGATCATGTCGACGGGTTCCAGGCCTTCGACGCCGTAGGCCAGCGCCGCGACGGCTTGCGCGCCGCCGACGCGATAGACTTCGGTAACGCCGAGTTCCTTGCAGGTCGCCAGGAGGTCGGGGTTGTTCGCGCCGGTCTTGGTGGGGGGCATGACGAGGGCAATCTCTCGGACGCCCGCTGCCTGTGCGGGGCACACGGTCATGAGGATGGTTGACGGATACGCCGCCGCCCCGCCCGGTACGCACACACCGACGCGGCGCATGGGCCGATAGCGCAGGCGCAACTCATGATGGTCACGTTTCGTCAAGACGGCGTCGCGATGCACCAATCCCATCTGAAAGGACAAGATATTGGCACGAACGCGCCGCACGGTCTCCAGGAACTCCGGCGCCGCCGACTTGTGAGCCGCATCGATTTCGTCCTTCGAGACACGCAACGTCTCCGGCGTCAATCGCACCTTGTCGAGCTTTTCGGTGTAGTGCAGGACGGCCGCTAATCCCTGTTGCCGCACGTCGGTGCAAATGCGATCGACCACTTGCGCCGGGGTAAGCGGCTGGCCGAACACTTGCTCGGTAAGCGCCTTGCCGCGCGGCGACACAACGTCGGCTTGCAGGCCAAGCTGTCGGCAGAGCGCGTAAAGCTGCTCGACGGCATCAGCGGCGGTATGAGAAATCCTCCGCATCGTGAGTTTACCCATGTATCGCCTCTTTCCACTGAAACAACGTGGCGAGCCGAGCCACGTAAGCGGCCGGGTTATGACGTCGTGAGCATCACCCGGCCCCAGACGCGGCTCGCCATGCGGATGCAAATGTGAACTATACGGCTCAGCGCGCAGAATTGCAAGAAAATGCCCAAGCGTGGGCAAGGCAGACGCCACGAATCGCTGCAGAACTCCTTTTCAAGCCGCGCTTGGTGATTCTTGTATAGCGTTCGCAGGGCGCCGCGCGAACGCTAAACGAAGAATCAGGCATCACGACATGTTCATGCCCATCAGGAACTCGGCGTTCGACTTGGTCTTGCGCATGCGGCTGACGAGCATTTCCATCGCTTCGACCGGGTGCATGTCGCTCAAGACGCGGCGCAGGATGCGAATCTTCTCGACTTCGCCGGGGTGAAGCAGAAGCTCTTCCTTGCGCGTGCCGGAACGGTTGATGTCGATGGCGGGCCAGACGCGCTTGTCGACGAGACGGCGATCGAGGTGGAGCTCCATGTTGCCCGTGCCTTTGAACTCCTCAAAGATGACGTCGTCCATGCGGCTGCCGGTGTCGATGAGGGCGGTGGCCAAAATGGTCAAACTGCCGCCTTCCTCGGTTTGCCGGGCGGCGCCGAAGAAGCGTTTCGGCTTCTGCATGGCGTTGGTGTCGAGACCGCCGGAGAGGAGCTTGCCGCCCGAGGGTGCTTCGGTGTTATGAGCGCGGGCCAGACGCGTGATCGAGTCCAGGAGGACCACAACGTCCCGGCCGCCTTCCACCATGCGCTTGGCTTTTTCCAAAACGATTTCAGCAACATGGACGTGCTGATCGGACGGCTCGTCGAACGTGCTGGCGACGACTTCGCAGTTCGGGCCGGCAACGGTGCGAGCCATGTCGGTCACTTCTTCGGGCCGTTCGTCGATGAGCAGCACGATCAAGTAGGCTTCCGGATGATTCTTGAGCACGCTCAAGGCGATCTTTTGCAAGAGGATCGTTTTGCCCGCGCGAGGCGGCGAAACGATGAGGCCGCGCTGGCCTTTGCCGATCGGCGTCACCATGTCGACGACGCGCATGTTCAGCTCTTCGCCTGACGTCTCCAGAATCAAGCGCCGATTCGGATGCAACGGAGTTAGGTCTTCGAACGTCGTCGGTGAGATGCGTTCTTCGGGGTTCATGCCGTTGACGAGATCAACTTGCATGAGCGCGAAGTTATCCTGGCCTTCGACGGGCAGACGGATCGGCCCTTCGACGATCAGGCCGGTCTTCAGTCCGACGCGGCGAATTTGGCTTGGCGAGACGTAGATGTCTTCCGGCGACGCCAGGTAGCTGTGTGCGCTGGAGCGCAGGAAGCCGTAGCCGTCGGGCAGGACTTCGAGGGTGCCGGAACCGCGAACGACGAGCCCGCGTTCGATTTGCTTGCGAACGATGGCCATGATCAGCTGCCCGCGATTCATGCCGGTGTGTTCGAAGATGCCTTCCTTCTCGGCAAAGGCGAACAGCTTGGGCATGGGCAGACGATAGAGATCGTCAAGCCGCGTGCCCTGATTCGCCGGGGTCGGCGCAGCAGAGGATGGGGTGGTCGGCGGCTGGGAAACCGGTTGCGAGGTGGGGGGAGCGGTTTCGCCCGGAGCGCCGGTGGGTGACTTTCGAATGATGCGACGGCGTACGGTACCCGTACCCGCGCCGGTCGAGGACGTCACATTCCCCGAACCTTCGTCGCCACGTGCGACGGCCATAGCAATACCTCCAAAAACATGGGAGTGGACCGCTGCTGATCCAACGCAAAACCCTTCTTAAGACGCGGGTCAGCGTGGATCGCAGCACTAAACAAAATCACGTAGTTTGTTTCCGGACATGAAATTCCGTTCAACAGAGTCTTGCGACAGTCATCACGATCGCTCAAGGGTCCGCCGAAACCCGATTTGCTTACGCAATTCGGCTCGCCGGGGGACTGAAAAATGCGTCTGGGTGATGAAGGAACCTGCGAACATTCCGCCTGAACGTCGCGAGGTCAGGAAAGCGAACCTTCCTTTTGAATCCCCGGCCTCCCTGGCTAGGGTTTGGTTACCACGGTATCTTGGTCAAAAGCCGAAAAAAAGAAAAGCGCAATTTGCCGTTTTCTGTTCACTTCGGGCAGGCGAGGGCGTCGGAGTCGTGAAGATGCCGATTTTCCTTGAGCGGACGCGGGATTTCGCCCGCGCGATCAAGATGTATTTGTATTATGGCATCGAAACGGGATTTGGAAAGGGGAATTTTTCCGGATCGATGAAAATATGGGATTTGGCTGGGCCGCTTGTGTGGGCGGGATCGATGGCGTATCATGGACTGGGCTTGCGTTTAGCGCTCGCACGGCGCCATGCAAGCGCCAAACGTAAACAGCGTTGCCGACCCGCGGGCGATTGATTCTCCCTCTCCCCTGTGAACATGGAACTCTCGGTCGAACCCGACATCACTCCCGTTGCTTTTCGCACCAGCCGAGGACGCTCGACGCCGTTAGGGGCGACCCCGCTTGCGGAGGGGATCAACTTCGTCCTGATGTGCCGGCATGGCACCGAAGTGAGCCTTGTCCTGCAGCGTGTCGAGAGCGATCAAATCCTCGCGGAGATCCGGCTCGATCCGCGCAAGCATCGCACCGGCGATCTTTGGCATATCCACATCTACGATCTGCCTCGCACCTTCCGCTACGGCTGGCGCGTCGACGGACCGATGGGATTCAACCATCGTTTTGATCCCAGTCTGATACTCCTCGATCCCAGCTGCACCGCCGTCGCCGACGGCACGGTGTGGGGCTGCAACGGACATTATTTCAACGGCCGAAACAGTGAGCGCGGAACCCATCGCCGCAGCCTGTATCATCGCCGGCACTACGATTGGCGCGAGGACGTGCCGCTCGTCACGCCGATGGAAGATTCCATCATCTACGAGCTGCACGTGCGCGGCTTCACGGTGCATCCGTCGGCCGTCGTTTCCAAGCCCGGCACGTTTGCGGGGTTGATCGAGAAGATTCCCTATCTGCAACAGCTCGGCATCACGGCAGTGGAATTGCTTCCCGTGTTCGAGTTTGACGAGGACGATTGCGTTTTCGTCAATCCGCAAACCGGCGAGGTGCTGAAAAACTTCTGGGGCTACAACAGCATCGCTTTCGCCGCGCCGAAAGGCGCCTACGCGGCCAGCGGCAAGGAGCACGGCCAGGTCAACGAATTCCGCGACATGGTCCGCTCCTTCCACGAAGCCGGCATCGAAGTCATCCTCGACGTCGTCTTCAACCATACCGGCGAAGGCGATGATCGCGGCCGAACCTACTCCTTCCGCGGCCTCGATAATCAGCTCTACTACCTCCTCGGCGAAAAAGGCAACTATCTCAACCTCACCGGTTGCGGCAACACGGTCAACTGCAACCACCCGATCGTTCGCGAATTGATCCTGACCTGCCTGCGTTTCTGGATCGGCGAAATGCATGTCGACGGGTTGCGTTTCGATCTCGCGTCGGTCTTTGGCCGCGATCGCAAAGGCAACATCCTGGTCGATCCGCCGATCGTCGAGATGATCTCCGAGGACGGCCTGTTGCGTGACACCAAGCTGATCGCCGAACCCTGGGACGCGGCGGGAACGTATCAGGTGGGCACGTTCCCGAAATTCGGCGGCCGCTGGTCCGAATGGAATGGCCGATTCCGCGATGATGTTCGCCGGTTCTGGCGCGGCGACGAAGGCATGGCCGGCGCCCTGGCCACGCGCATCTGCGGCAGCGCTGACCTCTATCAGCAGTCCGGGCGACACCCGGGGCACTCGGTCAACTTCGTCACTTGCCACGATGGCTTCACGCTTTGGGACCTCGTCTCGTACAACCACAAGCATAACGACGCCAACGGCGAATACAACCGCGACGGCATGGACGAGAACTTCTCGTGGAACTGCGGTTTCGAAGGCCCGACGCACAACTCCGATGTGCTCCGGCTTCGCAAACGCCAGGCGAAGAATCTGTTAACGACCCTGATGATCTCGCAAGGCGTGCCGATGCTCTTGGGCGGCGATGAGTTCTTGCGCACCCAAAAGGGAAACAACAACGCCTGGTGCCAGGACAACGACCTGAGCTGGGTCGATTGGCGTCTGCGCGAAACGCACGCCGACTTCCTGCGCTTCACGTCGATGGTGATCGCCCTGCGCAAGCGCCATCCCGCACTCCGCCGCCGCGACTTCCTGCGCGGCAGCGGGCCGAGCGGCACTCTGCCCCCCGATGTGATCTGGCATGGCGTGGAGCCGTTCTGCCCCGACTTCTCTCACTCGAGCCGAACGCTGGCGTTCGCTTTGGACGGCACGCAGACGGGGCGTGAAGTCGATCGCGACTTCTACATCGCGTGCAATGCCTGGATGGACGCCATTCCCTTCCGCATCCCGCGTTCGCCTAACGGCAAGCTCTGGCGCCGCGCTATCGATACGTCGCTGTTGTCGCCGCTCGACATCGTCGGTCCCGACGACGGCCCCGTTGTCGCCGCCGATTCCCTCTATCCGGTTGCAGCCCATTCCATGGTCGTCCTGATTGCCGAGGCGTGATCGCCTCCTGCATGCAATATCAACTCACTACGATGACTGAGACTGTAAGGTGCGTTTCACGCACCCTACAGATGACTTCCGGAGGCCGAAATGCGAATCGCGATCCTTTTGTGCCTTGTCATGGCGCCGTCGCTGGCCTTGGCTAACGACAAAACCCTCATGCCAAAAACCTACACCTACAAAACGGCCGGCGCCTTGCCGATCAAGGCGGACGTGTATCGGCTGGCGGGCGACGAGGTGCGGCCGGTGATCGTCTGGATTCATGGCGGGGCGCTGATCGTCGGGCAGCGCACTGGCGGACCAAACATCGAGCAGCGCAAACGTTATCTGAATGCCGGGTATGTCATCGTCTCCATCGACTATCGCCTAGCGCCGGAGACGAAGCTCAAGGGCATCATCGAGGACGTGCAGGACGCGTTCAAGTGGGTGCGGACGAAAGGGCCGGAGTTGTTCAAGATCGATCCCAAGAAGGTCGCCGTCATCGGGCATTCGGCAGGCGGCTACCTGACGCTCATGACCGGGTTCGCCGTCGAACCGCGGCCGCAGGCGCTGATCCCGTTCTATGGCTACGGCGACATCGACGGCGACTGGTACGCCAAGCCCGATCCGTTTTATCGCAAGACGCGTCCGCTCGTCTCCAAGGAGGACGCGTACAAGGCGATCGGCACGAAGGAGATTGCCGAGGGGAGCGTGCCTGGCCGGGGCAACTTTTACATGTACTGTCGCCAAAACGGGCTTTGGCCTCAGCTCGTCACCGGCCATGACCCAGCCAAGGAGCCGAGGGCTTTCGACCGCTTCTGCCCGGTGCGCAACGTGACCAAGGCCTATCCGCCGACGCTGCTCCTGCACGGCGACAACGATACCGATGTGCCGTATCAACAATCGGTCGACATGGCCCGCGAACTCAGGCGCGTCGGCGTCGAGCACGAGTTAATCACGATCAAGGGCGGCGGGCACGGATTCGACGGCAAAGGCATGATGGACGCCAATGTCGCACACGCCTTCGACCGCATCGAGGCGTTCTTGAGAAAGCACGTGAGGTGAAAGCATGCATAGCCGATTTGTCCACGTGAGCGTTCTTCTCGTCCTGGTGATGGCGAGTCCGCTCTTCGCGAATGAAAAAAAACCGTTCCTCCCCAAAGGCATCGCTCTCGAAGAGCAACCGGCGAACGGCAAGCTCAAGAAGATCGTCTTTATCGCCGGCTCGAATTACTATAAGCCAGGCGAGCACGAGTACATCGGCGGTTGTGCCGTGCTGATGGACCTTGTCAAACAGACGCCAGGCGTGTTTCCCGTGCTCGCTCTCGATTGGCCGACGAATCCGAAGACGTTCGAGAGTGCAGCCGCGGTGGTGTTCTTCCTCGACGGCGGCGCCAAGCATCCCGCGTCGCGCGACGCCAAGCTCGCCCAGATCGCGAAGCTAGCCGAGGCCGGCGCGGGTTTGGTCATGCTGCATCAAGGCGTTGATGTCGACAAGAAGCTTGGCGCGCGCGCCCAAGGTTGGATGGGCGCCGTTTGGGAGAAGGGTTACTCGCAGCGCGCTCACTGGATTTACGAGTTCAATGATTTCCCCAAGCATCCGATCACGCGCGGCGTCAAGAAGTTCAAGATCGATGACGGTTACCTTTTCAAGCTACGATTCGCTCCCGCGATGAAAGGCGTCACGCCGCTGTTGCGCACGGTCAATCCGAAAACACCGAATGCCAAGATTGATGATGCGTCAATCGTTGCATGGGCGTTCGAGCGCGAGGCCGGCGGGCGATCCTTCGCGTTCACCGGCGGCCATCTGCATGCGAGCTTGGCCGAGGAGGGGTACCGCCGATTCCTCGTCAATGGCATCCTCTGGAGCGCTAACGTCGAGATACCGGCTGCTGGGGCGCCCGTTGCATTGACGCCTGAAGCGTTGAATCGATACATTGAAAATCGTCCGCTGCCGCGCTAGCCGGCTTTTGTTCCAGAACGATTCCTTGCCAACATGAACGACGCAATACACCGTCTGCTGTTCAAGCGGGCCGAGAGCCGTTGGCAATCTTATTACGCGCCGAGTTTTTTTGCCAAGATCGGCGGATGGTTGTTTGGAAGTGGCCATCCTCCAATTGCTATCTACTTGACAGAGCATTTCGAAGCCGATTGGCCTTCAACGCTTTGTGCCGGAGTTGTTGTCCGGGCGTGGAAGCAAGATCAGGATGGATGCAAAGAGGTTTCTGTCACGGAAGTGGATCCCGGTGAACCGTGCGGACATTACTGGACAAAACAGTTGATGCGTTTTCATATTTCGCCGGATGGGCAGCGCGTGTTGTGGAACGATATTGAGGGGCCTCAGCGCGCACAGTTGGTTGTTTTCGCGGTCGGCGGCACTCCAGATGAACCCACATTAACGGTTGAAAAGGCATCGCTATGCCTTTAACTACACGATTGAGTCGAACAAGGAGATCACGAAATGAAACGTTGCTGCGTCGCGATTGTCCTCATCTTTGCGTCAACCGCTCTTTGTCAAGAAGGGGACGGCAAAGCGGTGCAGGGCACGTGGAAGCCCATGTCCGCGGAATTTGCCGGAGCGAAGTTCCCGGAAGCCCAACTCAAGGCGATGACGCTCGTCTTGACCGACGGGAAATACACCGTCACCGTCGGAGAAGCCGTCGACAAAGGGACGTTCAAGTTCGATGACAAAGCCAATCCCAAATCGCTCGATATCGTCGGCATGGAAGGCCCGAATAAGGGCAAGACCATGCTGGCGATCTACGAACTAAAGGGGGACACGTTACGCGTCTGCTACGACATTGCCGGGAAGACGCGGCCGACGAAATTCGAGACGTCGAAAGAGCTGCCGTTCTTTCTTGCCGTCTATCGGCGCGACAAGTAGGCATTACCGCGGGGGGACGCCAATGTGGCAGCGATGGTTTATCGCCTTGGGAATCGTGTGGCTTGCGGCCGCCGGCGCCGGCGCGCAGGAGATATCGTTTAGCCGACACGTTTCGCCGTTGCTCTATCAGCTGGGCTGCAGCGCGGGACAATGTCACGGTTCGTTCTCCGGGAAGGGGGGATTTCGCCTGTCCCTTTTCGCCGGCAGCCCGGAGATGGACTATCAGAACGTCCGCAGCGGATTTGATCGTCGACTCAGCGCACAGGATCCCGAAAAGAGCTTGCTCCTGTTAAAGCCGACGGGACAGGTCGAGCACATGGGCGGTGTGCGCTTGCGCAAGGGAAGCTGGCAGTACGACGTACTAGCGAAGTGGATAGCGTCCGGCGCTCGCTACGATGCCGGCAAGGAAGCGAAAGTCGTGAGTCTGCGCATCGAACCGGCGTCGGTGATCATCACGGCGACAGCGAAAACGCCGAGTGAGGCGCGGCGACTGAAGGTGTTCGCCAGGCTGTCCACGGGTGTTGAAGACGACGTGACCAAGTTCGCGCGGTTCGAGTCGCTCGATCCGAGCACGGCCAACGCCGACGCTGACGGGATCGTCGCCGTCAAGCTTCCAGGCGACACGGCCATCCTTGCGCATTATGCGGGTCAGGTCGGTTTTGCGACGATCTTGGCTCCCTATGCGGCCAATCCCAACGTCAAGGCGCCGGCCGAAACGCCTACCGATATCGTTGACAAACTGTTGTTGTCGCGCATGGCCAAACTGAACATCGTGCCGTCGCCGGTTTGCGACGACCTGACGTTCCTGCGTCGCGTCTACTTGGATGTGATCGGCCAGCTTCCAACGCCGGACGAGGTTCGCTCCTTCTTGAGCGATCCAGCGCCGGGCAAACGGACCCGAGTGATCGATCGGCTCCTTGCGCACCCGCTTCACGCTGCGACCTGGGCGGGGCGGATGTGTGACATGACCGGCGCCGACGATCGCTTCTTGGGCGATGGCGTCTATCAATTTCACGATTGGTTTCGCAACAAGCTCGAAGCGAACTGGCCGTGGGACAAGATCGCCTACGGCGTGATTTGCGCGACAGCAGCCGACGATCGCGAGCCGTAGCAAATCCTGGCAGATCAAAAGCGAATCGCCGAGGAAAAGAAACAGGCAAAGGGAACGAAGGCGCCGGCTTCCGATGGCAAGAAGCCGTGGCAAGTGGGGTATGCCACGCGCAACTCGCTCGACTTCTTTCACTCCAATCTGATTCACACGCAGGAAAAGCCTCGCATCATCGACTCCAAGAAAGTCGCCCTCCGCGTCGCAACAACGTTTCTTGGCGTCCGCCTCGAGTGCGCCCAGTGTCACAAACATCCCAATGACCGCTGGTCGCAAGGCGATTTCTTCGGCTTCGCGATGACATTCGCTCACACGCACATCGCCGGGGTCGACCCGAAGCTCAAAGCCGCCAAGGTCAATCTCAGCGGCGTGCACGTGCAGCCCACGCCGGTCGAGACGTTCGTTGATCCTGAGACGCAACAACCGTTGTCGGCTCGACTGCTCGGCGGCGCGAATATCGTCGTCAAAGACGACGTCGATCCGCGCAAGGAGTTGTGGCAATGGATGACCTCCAAGGACAATCCGTATTTCGCCCGCGCCCTCGTCAACCGCGTGTGGGCGTTCTACCTGGGCCGAGGGTTGATCGAACCGGCTGATTCGCAGGCAGCGGCGAACCCCGCGACCCACCCGGACGTGCTGGATGAACTCGCCCGCGACTTCATCGAGCACAAGTTCGATCTGCGCCGCCTTCATCGCCGGATTCTGACGACATTGGCGTACCAGCGCGACTGGCGCACGAATGCGACCAACGCCAAGGACGAACGCCATTACTCGCATCGGCTGCTGCGACGATTGAACGCCGAGCAGGCCGTCGATGCGATAGCCCAGGTGACCGGGACGCCCGTCAGGTTCAGCAAGCGATTCGGCACGCCGCGCGAGGGCATCAAGGCGGCTGAGCTGGCGCTGTCGCGCATGGGAGGCGACGACGCGTATGTGCTGCAGATCTTCGGCCGGCCGCTGCGCGTGCAGAATTGCGACTGTGAACGTTCCGGCGCCGCGTCCTTAAGCCAAACGCTGTACTTGTTCAACGACGAGAAGCTGCTGGGCAAGATTCACGATCCGAAAGGCCGATTGAAGAACCTGGTCGACGCCATGGCGGATGATCGCCGACTCGTCGAGGAGCTGTACCTATGGACCCTGACGCGCTACCCGACGCCGACGGAAATCGACCGTTCGTTGAAGCACGTACGGCTGGCGGGGTCGCGGCTGGAAGGGTACCAAGACGTGATGTGGTCGCTATTGAATCGCCACGATTTTGTGGTTAATCATTGATGCGATCGTGATAGGATTACGTGATCGACACTGCGTCAGGCGTTTTTCTGACGTTTTTGACCCAGTGCTCAATGCAGTCGGAATCGATTGGGGGGGCGCAACATGCTGAAGATATCTCGTCGGAACCTTCTGAAACTGGGCGGCGCCGGTCTTGCCGGTCTGACGCTGCCGACGCTTTTGCATGCGCAAGCCCAGAACCGCCGTGCGACGCGCACGAAGAACGTCATCTTCATTTGGCAGCAAGGCGGGCCGCCGCACCAAGACATGTGGGACATGAAGCCGGATTGCGCTTCGGAGAACCGCAGCGAATTCAGCCCAATCGCCACGGCGCTGCCCGGCTATCGGATCTGCGAACTGATGCCGCGGCTGGCGCGTCTGGTGCAGCGCATGACCATTCTGCGCGGCGTCAACCATCACATTCCCGACCACAACCCAGGCAGCATGTACATGCTGGGCAGCGGCAACCCGCCGAACCCAACGATTTTTCACCCGACCTGGTCAGCCGTCGTCAAGCGCGAGACCGAATCGCGACCGGGTATTCCGACAGCGGTGGCGATTCCGTCGGAGCCGAGCGAAGGACCCAACTCGGGATTTCTTGGCGCCGCCTGGCAATCGTTCGCGACGCAGGCCGACCCCAACGACCGCGATTTCCGCGTCCGCGCCTTGGCGATGCCGCGCGACATCGATTTGGCGCGTTTCGAGCGCCGTCGGCAGCTGCTGGACGACACCAATCGCTGCTTCGATGAGTTGACCGAGCGCCCCGACGTGTTGCGAGGGCTTGATCGGTTCCACCAGGACGCCTATTCGATCATCCAGTCGCCCGCAACGCGGCGCGCTTTCGACGTCGAGCAGGAGCCGACCACCGTGCGCGATCGCTACGGACGCAACAAACTCGGTCAGCGCCTGATGTTGGCCCGCCGCCTCGTCGAGGCCGGCGTCCGCTTCGTGACGATCAGCGAGCCGGTCGGCTGGGACACGCACGAAGCAAACTTCCGCCGCTTGCGCGAGAACCTGCCGGTCGTCGACTTGGCCGTCAGCACCTTGATCGAAGACTTGCGCGATCGGGGCCTATTGGACGACACGCTGATCATGATGTTCGGCGAGTTCGGCCGAACGCCCCGAATCAATCCGCAGGCGGGGCGCGACCATTGGCCTCAAGCGATGTCGATCATGTTGGCAGGAGGCGGCGTACCGGGGGGGCTCATCTACGGAGCGACCGACCGTAATGCCGCCTATGTCACCGATCGCAGCTACAGCCCGGCCGACTTCGCGTGCACAATCTATGCGCTGCTGGGCATCGACCCACACAAGTACTATGCCGCGCCGAACGGCCAGCCGACGCCGATCGTTCGGGACGGGGAGCCGATTCGCGCCGTGGTCGGTTGAAAGCACGTCGCTGAGAATTGCACTACCGAGGCGGGCGGGATGGCGCGGCGGTCGGGCATGAAACGATCAGAGCCCGAAGCGTTCGCGAGGGATCGAGTGAACCTCGGTGACGTTTCGGGCTCTGACGGAGAGCGCACAGGTCAACTCACATCGCCGACGCGATAGCGGACGAACTTGACGAGCTTCAGTCCTTTGGACGACAACAGCTGGCCCACCGTCTTTGAGTCGTCCTTGACGAACGGTTGATCGACGAGCACGTTTTCGGCAAGCCAGGTCTTCATCTTGCCTTCGATGATCTTTTCGAGAATCTGCGGCGGCTTGCTCTTATTCTTGGGATCGTTCATCGTCTGCTCGCGGGCGATTTCCGTTTCCTTCGTGAGCGTGGCGGCCGGCACGTCGTCCTTGGTACCCGACACTGGATTGCGGGCGGCGATGTGCATGCACACGTCGCGCAGCACCTGCGGATCGGCAGTTGCACCCTCGACCAAGAGCAGCACGCCGACGGAGCCGTCGTGATGCAGATAGTCGCCAACCAGGCCGGTGAACCGCACGAAGCGGTGCGGCTTCATGTTTTCGCGGATGAGCTGGAACACGTCCATCACGCGGTCGGCGATCGTCTTATTCGGCTGCGCCAGGCTCGGCTGCTTCAGGAGGTCGTCAACACTCGCTGGATTGTTGACCGCGACCTGCTTGGCGATTTCGGCCGTGAGCTGGATGAACTGGTCGGTCTTGGCGACCGGCGCGGTCTCGCAGCGGATCTCGACGATAGCGCCGCATTTGGCGTCGCGATCGAGGTAGACACCGATGCGTCCCTCGGCGGTTTCACGGGCGGCGAAAGTTGCGACTTTGCTGCCGGCTTTCTTGCGTAGCCATTCGACGGCTTTCTCCATGTCGCCGCCGGTCTCGGTGAGGGCGGTTTTGCATTCCATCATCGGCGCGTTGGTGCGGTCGCGCAGTGTTTTGACATCATTCGCGGAAATGGCCATGGTTCTCTCCTGAAAATACAGAACCACAGATGAACACAGATGGACACAGATAGAAAAGAGCTTAGACCGCGCCAATCTAGATGAATGGCGACTACCAATTCTCTGATCTGTGTTTATCTGTGTTCATCTGTGGTTGAATCTCTTACGATACGACCGGCGCCGGGGCTTTGGGGTTCGCGCCGGGGCGGCCGCCACGGCCGGCTTCGGGCGGCAGCGACGCTCGGCCTTCGTTCACCGCGTCGGCCAGTTTGGCCATCATCAACTCGATCGAGCGAATGCTGTCGTCGTTGCCCGGGACGGGGAGATCGACCGTATCGGGATCGCTGTCGGTGTCGATCAGCGCCACGGTGGTCACGCCCATTCGGTGCGCTTCTTTAACGGCGATCTCTTCGCGCTTCGGATCGACCACGACCATCGCGTCGGGCAGGCGATTCATCTCGCGGATGCCCTGCAGGTTGCGATTGATCTTGGTCCATTCGCGCGTAAGCTGCGAAACCATCTTCTTGGAATAGGTGCGGATCAACGCCGACTCGGGCGCCTTGGTCAAGTCAAGCCGGCCGGTCTCGTTGAGCATCGTCTTCATATAGGCGACGAGATCGACCTTGTCGGCCTTTTCCCCGTGCGGGAGCCACATGGCTTCGAGCTCAGTGAGGCGTTTCAGGCGGTCGCGGATGGTGCGATAGTTCGTGAGCGTGCCGCCCAGCCAGCGTTCGTTGACGTAGGGCATCTTGCAACGCCCCGCTTCGCGTTCGATGGCTTCCTTGGCCTGCCGTTTCGTGCCGACGAACACCACGAGGCTGCCCCGGCTGGCGACCTTGGCGAGAAACTTGTACGCTCGCAGTAGGCCGCGCACCGTTTCGCGCAAGTCGATGATGTGGATGAGATTTCGCTTGCCGTAAATATAGGGCCGCATCTTGGGGTTCCAGCGGCTGGCGCGATGACCAAAGTGAACGCCGGCTTCAACGAGCTCCTGAACTTGAACGATCGCCACGCAAGGCACCTCCTCGGGCTGGACGCACGCGGCGTCGCAGGTTGGATACGGAGAATGTTAAGGACAATTATTATAGGAGCGAAAGGACCGTGAGGAAAGAGGGAACGGCGAATGTCGATCGTCGCTAGGCGAGCCGAGCGGCGTAGTGCCTAATGTTGTTCATGCCCGTGTCCGTGCCCATGCCCAGGCCCATGCGAATGCGTCGGCGGGTCGAGGTTGATGTCGTGCGGGGTCCAGTGGAAAACGCATTGGAGCCAGCCGAAAAAGAGGGCGCTGCCCGCGAGGAGGCTGACGTAGCCGAGTTGCCACCAAAACGTCGGCAGGCCGCACGAAGGGCACGGGCTGGGATCGATGCGCGACCAAACGATAGCGACAACAACAATCAACAACACCGCTGGCGCCCAGCCGCCGCTAGCCAGGACGTAGCGCATCTTCTTGGCGTTGACGCCTCCCAACCACCACGCGGCCCAAAGAATCCACAAGAGCCAATGTAGGCCCAGCCCGGCCAGCTGCATCATCAGCGTGCCCAGCGTCTTCGCCAAGACGATCAGCGTGTGCAATATCCCTGGGTCCGGCGTCGGTTCCATCGGCTTTGTCCTGTTCGAAACGGCGTCGAGATTCGTCATGGGAACAATAGGGCTTGGCGCGCGGAATGGCAACGTATTTGGAGTGCGGCGGCTCGATGCCGCTTTCTTTTTTTCGAAGGCAATTTGATCGCTCAAAGAAAAGAAAGAAAGCGGCGTCGAGCCGCCGCACTCCAAAGCTTTCTCCCTTTATCTTTGCCGAAATGGTTGCTACAGTAAGGCTATACGACGAAACTGAGCTTTCCCATTGCATTGAGAAGTCATCATGTTTTACCAGCGATTCGCACTGGTGATGTTCGTGTGTCTTGGGCTCTTCACCGGCTGGGGCGTGACGCAACAGGGCAAAGACGTCAAGGACCCGCCGGTCAAGCAGCCCGCCGACGCCGACACGTTCAAGGACGATTTGAAAGTCGTGCG
>Ga0194131_10002844_pt1 | contig 28056 bp, 21 predicted proteins | sample TA2KigO120mmetaG_FD_148631 | JGI IMG/M metagenome (GOLD analysis project Ga0194131, IMG submission 148631) | Freshwater microbial communities from Lake Tanganyika, Tanzania - TA2015053 Kigoma Offshore 120m | ecosystem: Environmental > Aquatic > Freshwater > Lake | place: Tanzania: Lake...
AGGGGAGTCAGCCAAGCGATGACTTGGTTGAGACTGTTGAACGGAAGGCGGCCTTGGAGACCGCACGAAAGGTGCGCTCTCTCTCGTCGAGACCCCATCAACCGGAGAGCCGGATGCGGGAAATCCGCCCGTCCGGTTCGGAGGGAGGGGTGACGCTCGTGTGTCATCCCTACCCCTATCGTCTTGAATCATCCGTCGTCTTGATCGGATTTGGCAAACAAACACTTTTCCTGAAACGCGCCAACCTTGTAAGCTGCGGGCACCCGACCACCGACCCATGAAAACCAATTTTTGCCTGTCAACTCTGTCTCCGTTCATCATTCTGCTTTTGGCCGCTTGCCAGACCGACACGATCCAGCAGGTCGGCCCGCTGGAAAGCGGCGGCCATTTGACGGCGACGCACCAATTGCTGCGCCCTGCTGGCCAATCGGTCGAGTTCGGCGGACGGCCCATCGATCTTGTGCTTTCGCCGGACCGGCGGACGCTTTACGTGAAGGATAATCGCGGCCTGGTGGTCATCGACGTTGATTCCTGGAAAGTCCGCCAGGAATTGAAACTTCCGGCGGGCGGCAGTTCCACGCACGGGATCGTCATCACGCGCGACGGCACACGGCTGTTCGTGACTTCCGCCCAAACGAATCTGTTCGAGGCGGTGATCAACGCCGACGGCAAAGTCGCCTGGGGCAAAAAAATCGTCCTGCGCGGCCCCAAAGGAAACGACCACGTTCACGCGGGCGGTCTGGCGCTTTCGAATGACGAAACCAAAGCGTTCGTTTGCCTCTCGCGCAAGAACAGCCTGGGCGTGATCGATCTGGCCTCCGAGAAAGTCGTGAAGGAAATTCCCGTCGGGATCGCTCCGTTCGATGTCGTGGTCACACGCGACGGCAAGACGGCGTTCGTGTCCAACTGGGGAGGCCGCCATCCCAAGACCGGAGAGAAAACCGCCAAGTCGTCCGGCACGGACACGCTCGTGGACGAACGCGGCGTCGCTTCGAGCGGGACGGTTTCCGTGATTGATCTGGAGAAAGGCGAAGAGCTCGCGCAGATCACCACTGGTCTGCACCCGTCCGATCTGGAATTGAGCGCGGATGCGCGAACGCTGTTTGTCGCGAACACGAATTCCGATTCGGTCAGTGTCATCAATACGGAGACGCGGCAGATCATCGAGACGATCCTCGTTCGGCCCGATCCTGCGCTTCCGTTTGGCAGCGCACCGAACGCCTTGCTCCTGCATGGCTCCGCGCTTTACGTGGCCAACGGCGGGAATAACGCGGTGGCCGTGGCAGGGATAAGTTCGGGAAGGGCAACTCAACTTCAAGGTTTTATCCCCACCGCGTGGTATCCCGGCGCGCTCGCCACCGATGGAAGGCATTTGTTCATCGCCAACGTCAAAGGATTCGGCTCGCGAAACCCGCATGCCACGCGCAAGGGATGGAACAGCCACGACCACCTCGGCACAGTCAGCAAGGTCGAGATTCCATCCCAAACCGCGCTTCAGGAATACACGCGTCAGGTCAAAGCCGACGCGCGCGTGCCGGAAATCCTCCGGGCTAAAGAGAAATCGCTGGTGCGACGCAAGCCTGTGCCCGTGCCCAGGCGCCTGGGCGATCCATCCGTGTTCGAGCACGTCGTCTATATCATCAAAGAGAACCGGACTTACGACCAGGTCTTCGGCGATTTGCCGCAAGGCAACGGCGACACGAGCCTTTGCGTCTTTGGGCGCGAAGTGACGCCGAACCACCACGCGCTCGCCGAGCAATTCGTGCTTCTGGACAATTACTACTGCAACGGCGTGCTCTCAGCCGACGGCCACGCCTGGGCTATGGAAGGCTACGTGACGGATTACCTGGAAAAGTCGTTTGGCGGTTTCACCCGCAGTTATCCATTCTCCGGCGACGACCCGATCAGCTTCGCGTCGTCCGGTTTCATCTGGGACAACGTTCTCTTGCACGGCCGGTCGTTTCGGAATTACGGCGAGATGGCCAAGACCGACACTGTTCCGGGCAATGCGACGTTCAAAGCCGTGTTCGACAATTACCAGGCGAAGGCCGGCAAAGTCACTTTCAAGCACGACATTCAGATCGACACGCTGCGCCGCTACAGTTGTCCGGATTCGCCCGGCTGGAACATGCGCATCCCGGACCAAATCCGCGCCGATGTGTTCCTCAAGGAATTCCGCGAAGCCGAAGCCAAAGGGAGCTGGCCGAACCTCGTCATCATTTTCCTGCCCAGTGATCACACGTCCGGCACGCGTCCGGGGAATCCCACGCCGCGCGCGCAAGTCGCGGACAACGATCTCGCCGTAGGCCGGATCGTCGAAGCGATTTCAAACAGCCAGTTCTGGCCGAAGACGTGCATCTTCGTCATCGAGGACGACCCGCAGAACGGCTTCGATCACGTCGATGGCCACAGGTCGCTTTGCCTCGTCGTCAGCCCGTACACGAAGCGCGGAGCGGTCGTGAGCCGTTTCTACAATCAGACTTCAGTCCTTCACACGATGGAGCGCATGTTGGGAATTCCGCCGATGAACCAGATGGACGCGCTTTCGCCGTTGATGACGCATTGCTTCACCGCGAAACCCAACTTCAAGCCCTACACCTGCCTGCCGAACAACATTCCGCTCGACGAAATGAACAAACCGACCGCGCAACTCCAGGGCGCCGAGCTTTACTGGGCGGAGAAAAGCCTGGAGCAATCGCTCGAGGAAGTGGACCAGGCGGACGAGGACACGATGAACCGCATCATCTGGCACTCGGTTAAAGGCGTGGACGCGCCGTATCCCGCCCACCTCGCCGGCGCGCACGGCAAAGGCCTGAAAGCGCTCGGACTGAAATTCGGTGGTGCTGATGACGATGATGATGATTGAGCAGAGACTCCCTCTCTTCCACGAAGTGGAGGAGAGGGCGGGGGAGAGGAGGAACGTCGCGGCAATCTGGTCCACTCCAGCAAGAGAAACGGGGCTGCCCTCTCCCCAACCCTCTCCCGCTCCTTCGTCGCGGGAGAGGGAGAAGACTTCAACGGAAGTGTCGAGAAGCGTCCGAGGGCCTAACTAAATAAATCGCAAATCATGAACCCCGCCGCCTTTACGCCGCTTGTGCTCCACGATAGACCCTGGGCACGCGAGAGCTGATATTCGTCAACACTTCCCACGCCACCGTTCCGCACCAGTCCGCGACGTCGTGCGCGCTGATTTGCTCGTCTCCCTGACGGCCAATCAGAACGACTTCATCGCCTGCCCTGGCCGCCGGCACCGCCGAGACATCGGCCAGCATCTGGTCCATGGTAATTCGGCCCAGGACGCGGCAGCGTGTTCCACCGATCAATACTTCCGCCCGATTGCTGCCCGCGCGCAAGTAGCCATCGCCGTAGCCTGCAGTCAGGGTCGCCACGGTCATCTTTCTCGGCGCGACAAAGGCGCCGCCGTAACTCAGCGGCGTGCCTTTGGAAATCTCTTTCACCAAACTGACCCGGCACCGCCAGGAAAGCGCCGGTCGAATGAGCGGAGCGACGCCGGACGGCAAGCGGCGCCGGCCCTTGGGAAGGATTCCGTAAACCAGCAAACCGGGCCGGACCAAACCGAAATCCGCGCCGGGCTCATACAACACGCCCGCGCTGTTGTTGCAATGGAAGAGCGGAGCACGAATGCCCGCCCGCCTCAAACTACAGATCACCCGCCCAAAGCGAGTCCGCTGGAGGCGGGTGAAATCGGCCTCGTCTTCGGCCGAAGCGAAGTGGGTGTAAACGCCGGCCAGCTTCAATCCTTCCATTCGTTCAACCTCCCGGATCACTGCGGCGGCGGACTGAACCGAGGCGCCCAGACGTCCCATCCCGGTATCGACCTTCACGTGAAGTTCGACCGTTTTGTGCAATCCCCTGGCTGCTTCGGCGAACAGACGCGCTTCGTCCATCGAAGAAATCGTCGGCATGATCGTGTCGCGAACCGCCGTTTCCATTTCGTCCGGCAGGCACGCCCCTAGCATCAGAATGGGCCAACCTTTGCCGACCTGGCGGATGGCTCGGGCTTCGGCGAGGTTAGCGACGCCGAAAAGGTCCGTGCCACTCTGCATCAGGAGCGCGGCGATTTGCCTCAGGCCGTGTCCGTAGGCATCCGCTTTGACCACCGTCAGGATTTTGACCTGCGGTCCGACGCGGTGCCGGAGCCAAACGAGGTTGTCGCGCAAGGCGCCCAAATCAATTTCCGCCCAACAACGGTAGATTGAGTTCATTCATGAATTTGTACCCTCACGGCTTGGGAATGAACCAGGAAGGAAACGGATCGTTGGGAGAGACCAGAGAGGTCCGGGAATTGAGCCGCCGCCGGCTCCGGTCTTGATGCTGTTGTTTTTCCGAGGCCTGGGTTTGGGGTCTGTGAAACGCGGACGGTGTTTCAACTCAATCTGCAGATCCCAGATCGGTTCTGATCTGGTGAATTGGCTCAAATCCGCTCCGGCTCATTCTTTCCGTCGAATCTCACGCCGCAGCCAGGCGCGAGAATAAGCCCAGAGACGCTCGGCCGTGCGCAAGGGAATCGTCAGGGCCACTGGGGCCTCGGGCATGGTCATGCCCACAAAATATCGAAGCTTCACCAGGTCGGCGGCACTCGCATCCTCCCTCGCGAGTCGATCCAGGCTTTCGTGAATGGCCAGCAACTCTTCGGAAGAGGAATTTTGCGCAACTTGCGATTCGTCGAGTTCCACCCGGGGGCCGCCCTGATCTCGTTTCTGGCTCTTCTTGCGCCGGGCGTTGTCGATGAGAATTCTGCGCATCGCTTCGGCGGCAGCGACCATGAAATGGGTTCGGCTCTGGAATTTCAGATGCTAGTTGCCCGTCAGCTTCAACCAGGCTTCATGGACGAGCGCCGTTGGTTGCAGGGTCTGGCCGGGGGCTTCCCGAGCCATCTTCACCGCCGCCAGCTTGCGCAATTCCTCATAGACCAGCGGCAGGAGGGCCTCCGCCGCGTGTGTGTCGCCGTCTGCGACCGCTTCAAGGATGCGAGTCACTTCGATCATGAACGGGCTGCAAGAACTTCGTCCCTAAACAAGGGTTTGCCCGCGATCGAAACCCAACAGCCATAGGCTGCGAGAATCAACACCACCAGGGGGCCAATTGCTCCTATCCCTGCCCACCAAACCGAGAAGTTAAGTGTGGCAGGGAAAGACTGGATAAATCCCCCGCAAACGAACATCACAAACAGCGCTAGCAGGCCAAATCGCATCGTCACGATGAATATGAGAGAAGCCCAGGAGAAAGACCATATCCAAACTCCCAAAGGGGCGGAAGGGGTATTGACAATGCCCACGCCCCAGAGCACGACGAAAACCGTCGTCGCAAGCCAGTCACGCTTGAAGATTATCCGAAACAATAAGAGAAGAAGGAAAATCCCCATGACGAAACCAGCACCGGAAAATCCGCCCAGAACTCTTGCGAGCACCTGATCACCGCCCGAAAGCACAGCGATTCTTCCTGGAATGGCCGGCTCAGTTGGATCCGTTCCTGTCCATGTCTGTGGCAATTGGCCACTGGCATTTTCAAGCAACGCAACCACGACTCCCGCTAAACATCCTGCCAGCACGTCGCGTCCCACACTCAAATCGCCGAATCGGCCACTCAGGAGGCGGCTCCAGGAAATTAGTGTCTGCGGCCAGCGGCGGCGCGCAAAAGGTTCGATCGCGATGTAGAGAAGCCAGGTAACAAACGCGTTGCCCGCGCTGGAAGAAAAGGCCTGGGTGATATTTCCCTAAAAGCTCCAGTCGTGAGCCGTCACCGCGAATTGGCTGCCGGAAAGCGCAAAAACAAAGAGGCCTAACTAATCGCCTGGCTCCCGTTCGGTCCCCACGTCCTGTGAGCAGGTTCCGGCGCACGGAGTATCCGGCGACAGCGATGACCGCAAAGATGATTATCGCCCAGAGAGCGCTGAGTACAGCCTCGTAGGTCTGTCGATGACGTTGGAAAGCGCTACTCTTTTGGGTCGGGGTTTTCGTCCAAGGACCTTTCAACTCGAAGAACACTGGTGTTCCCGCAAATGACCCCGCCTCCACGCGTAATGTTTCTCCCGGCCATTCCGGCATCGAGCCGGTCCAGGCTACGCGGGTATCGCTGTACAACCTGGGCGTCCATGCGGGAGCGGTGCGGGTGAACTTGGTCATCTCCAACCCCGCGTCAGCAAAAAGAAGCGACCAATCCGGTTGGGGGTTTGAATTTGACAGTGTCTCGGTGTACCTCGGGGGGACCGCCTCAAAACTGAGCAAGCGACCCTTGGTGTCCAGATTCATTCGACGCATGCCTGGTTCGGTCAATGGCGGATCCGTCCAGGTGACTGGGCCGCTTCCTTCGATTGGTACCATCTTATCCCCGGCGGAGCGGTAAGAGAAAACTACTGTATGGTTCGGTCTGTGGGTTAACTAGACTGGAAGACGCGTTGCGCGGTTACTTTTTTCATGCGGAACACGGAGGAAGAATTCCTTCCCATCGGTAGGGTTTTGTGAGAAGGCAAGACACCGGCATGAAAGACGTAACGCGCATTCTGAACGCGATTCGCGCCGGCGACGCCCAAGCCGGGGATGAACTGCTCCCGCTTGTGTATGACGAGTTGCGCAAGCTGGCGGCGCATAAAATGGCCGGCGAATCCCCCGGCCACACGCTCCAGGCCACGGCGCTGGTCCACGAGGCCTGGCTGCGGTTGAGCGGCCCGCATCCGCAGAACTGGGAAAACCGCGCCCATTTTTTCGGGGCGGCCGCCGAGGCCATGCGACGGATTCTGGTGGAACACGCCCGGCGCAAACAGAGCCTCAAACGCGGCGGCGGCGCGCTTCGCGAAGAACTGGAGGAATCCGATCTGGTTCTCACCGCGCCTCCAGACGAACTGCTGGCCGTTCACGAAGCTTTGGACAAGCTGGCGCAGGAAGACCCGTCCGCGGCGGAGTTGGTGAAATTACGCTACTTCGTCGGAATGACGATGGAGGAAGCCGCGACGGCGCTGGGTTTAGCCAAACGCTCGGCGGAGAATCTGTGGACCTACGCCCGCGTGTGGCTGCACCGCGAGATTCGAAAGTCCGTTTGACGGCTTAGTGGTCCATTTCATAAATACGCTCACGTTCGCGGCAAGGGATTTTTCGGCCAGACGAGGCGCGAGCGACGAGCATATCCCGAAGTGGATCTGTAAGGAGCAAGCAACGAAGTCTGGCGAAAAAGAACTGCCGCCCTTCGGGTTGCGCCGAATTTTGCCTGGGGCTGCGTTGCTCCTCGGTCACAGCCCCACTGGCGGGGGATGCTCGCTCGTCGCGCCTTGCCCCAGGCCAAATTGGGCGCAACGAACGTGAGCGTATTTACGAAACGGACCACTTAGCCGAACGTTTCCCTGGCTCCGTTCATTCGATCCGGATCTCGATATCCTTGAACCACAGATCGCAGTCCTGGCTGCCGTGGACCTGGAGCGCAAACCGGCCCTCGCGCCGGCCGGGGTCGTCCTTGATCTCTGCGCTCTTGTGCCCGTTCACCATGACCGTCACATGGCCACCCTGCGCGCTGACGGTCATTTCGTTCCATTCGCCAGGCTTGAACCACGTCTTCACGTCCTCCGGCTTCGGCTGAATCACCCAGGCGCGGCCATTCGTTTCATACAGGCCTCCGACGTCTTTTTCCGCGTCGATCTCCGCCTGAAACCCGGACACGCCGCTGAATCCCTTTTCCTCAATGCGGAAGTAGAGTCCGCTGTTTCCTTTGAGCGCTTTGAATTTGAGGCGCACGACGAAGTCCTTGAAAACCCGGTCGCTGACAAGATGGCCGAATTCCTTTTCCGCGCGCGCGTGGGTGGCGTGGATCGCGCCGTTCTTGACTTTCCATTCGCCTTTGCCAATGAGATGCCAGCCGTGAAACGTCTTGCCGTCCCAAAGCGGTTGCCAGCGTTCGGCAGCGCGCGACGAGATCAAACCTGCGAGCAGGGCTAAGAACAGAGTTATGGTTTTCATGACTGAATTGTGCGACCAGACGACGCTTTCGTGCATGACCTGGATCAAGTCTCCGACGTGGCTCCTGGAAAGCCTGCTCCAAAAGACTCGCTCGCGGCCAGGAACCCGCCTCCAAACCCCTCCTCGGAGGGGATCTTGGTTCGACGCGTCGCGGGAAGCTTTCTTGGCCGCAGGGCCATGCCCATGGCCCATGGACCGAAAACTGCGCGGACCGCAGCCTTCAGGCTGCTTGCGCGCGCTCTCCGGAGTCCAGCGTTGAAGCGGCCTGAAGGCCGCAGTCCGGAGGAACGGTTCATGGGAAGTTGCTTGGCCAAGAAGCTACGCCATGGCCCATGAACCGAAAACTGTGCGGACCGCAGCCTTCAGGCTGCTTGCGCGCGCTCTCCGGAGTCCAGCGTTGAAGCGGCCTGAAGGCCGCAGTCCGGAGGAACGGTTCATGGGAAGTTGCCTTGGCCAAGAAGCTATGCCATGGCCCATGAACCGAAAACTGTGCGGACCGCAGCCTTCAGGCTGCTTGCGCGCGCTCTCCGGAGTCCAGCGTTGAAGCGGCCTGAAGGCCGCAGTCCGGAGGAACGTTCATGGGAAGTTGCTTGGCCAAGAAGCTACGCCATGGCCCATGAACCGAAAACTGTGCGGACCGCAGCCTTCAGGCTGCTTGCGCGCGCTCTCCGGAGTCCAGCGTTGAAGCGGGGTAAAAACAGCGGTTATCTCCCCTACCTCAATCATTCTGACTCGCGCATCATTCCGGTTGCACTGGCGCTGCTTGTGATTGCTTCCGGAGCCGGCTTCGCCCGACGGCACTGGCGGGAGAGGAAAGGGGCCTTTTATGCCATCGCATTCGCGACCGTAGCTGCCGCACTCGCCATCACAACGTTTGTGGGGGCTGACGGGATTCGAGATCCGAAAGACATTGTTCGCTCAGTCTCAGTGCTCCCGGTTCGATTTTTCATCCTGGCGCTCATCCCTGCGGCGACACGCTGCACCAATTTCTTGCGGCTCTCCAACGCGTTTGTCAACGCCAGTGTTGTCCTGGCTGGTTTTAGCATTTACACCTTCCTCGTGGATTTCAGCGTGAACAAGATTTGGGAAGATTCATATGATCCAACGAAACTGCTGGTCAACGGAATCATGCGCGGTTTTTCCATGGCAAGCGTTTACTTCTTCGTCGCACTTTATCTCTGGTCCCCAAACCGGTTCTCGACTTTCCAGCGGCAAAGCCGCTGAGTCCACCCCCGGTTCTGATTCAACCGCCGTTTTGATCCGAAGCCGGAGACTCCTCGCACGGCTACCTCGTTCCGTTCAATAGCTTCCAAACCCGCAACGCCTCCGTGACCCCCCAGGCCTGGGCATCGCAGCCGCGTTGTTGGTGGGGGGCGTCGCCGTCGAGGATTTCGGGAATCTGTCCGAGGCAACCTTCGCGCAGCAGTCGCTCCATGCTGCCCAGATACGCCTTTGCGGCAGCGACCGCGGACGACTCGAATTCCCAGGCGCGGGCCAGGGCTTCGCAGAAACTTGGGAATGTCCATGTCCACGCGGTGCCGTTGTGGTAGGCGGGCTTGCGCCGCGTGTCCTCGTCTCCTTCGTAGCGGCCCCAGTATGGCCAGTGCGGATCGTTGAGCAAATGTCCATCGTTGCCATGGACGGGCAACGGCGGCGAAACCGGAAGCGGCGCCAGCGAACGGAGCGCTCCCGGCACGACCAGGTAGCGCGCGGCGGCTTCGACACAGCGGCGCGCCTGATCTCCGCTCACCAGGCCCAGGCTGACGGCCAGGAGACAATTGCTGCGAAGCGCGTTGTCCACGGTCGCCCGGGCGGCTGGCTCGCCGTTTGCAGCGATCAGCAGGTCTCCGAAGTATCCGCGGTCCTCCAGCCAGAAAAACTTCAGGAGCGAAGCCTGAGCGCGGTCGGCGAGGCGGTCCCACGGTTCCGACACGGGTTTTGTTCCGAGCCGGCTCAGGTGCCGCAACAGACGAATCCAGAGCACCTGGATTTCGATCGGGTAACCGGCGCGCGGCGTCCCGGCAGGATGATTCGTGTCCATCCAGGTGAAATGCCTGGGACTCCAAACCAAGCCCGACTCGGCATCGAGGCGAACTCCATTGGGAGCGCCGCGCCAGTAGCCCTCGGCAATGTTGCGCAGGACGTCGCCAATGGTTCGTCCGCGTTTCTCGACCGCGATTTCGTAGAGCGAACCTTTCACCACCGAGGCGGCTTCTTCGCAGACCACACCGTACCACAACGGAGCGTCGGAGGTGTCGCGGTTGGAGGCATCCTCGCCGAGGATGATGTTGGGAATCGTTCCATTCTTCTCGAATCGGCCAAAGGTGATCAAAAGCTGTTTCACTTCCTCGCGCATGCCGGCCGCAAGCAGCCCGCGAGCGGAAATGAGCGAATCGCGTCCCCAATCCAAGAACCACGGGTAGCCCGCGATCACGCTTTTGTGCGACTCGCGGCGAACGACGAACGCGTGCGCGGCCCGGACGAGCTGGCGCCCAAATTCATCGTCGCGCACGTGCGCGGCTCGAAGCGCCGCCTCAATTCTCGAGGCGCGGCTTGATCGGAAGTGTCTGATCTCTTCCGCGCGCGGATCCGTGGCATCCGCGCAGGCCGCCAGGGTCGCGCTTTCGCCTTTCTCCAAAGGCAAATCGAACCAGCCGGGGCTGTAGGCATCGCCGCTGCCCGCCTGGCCGCGGCTTTGTTCCACGGGATGAGGAATGTTTTCACACCACTCCGCTTCATGATGATAAGCGCCCGCATCCGCCAACACGCGAAGCTGGCGGTCAGCCGCGGGCACGAACGCAAAACCCGCCTTCTCCTTCAACGGCTGGCAATGGGAAGAGAAATGGTGATCCGCTCCGGGATTGCGCTTGGTTTCCCAGTGAAAATTTCGGTCTTCGAGATCGACACGCACCGTCAGGCGAACCTCGCAGTTGGCCGGCAAATCCCGTCCGACCGGAGGCGGTCCTTTCGGACGGCTGAAGCGCAGGAGCGTTGTGTTCCGCGTCTCGAGCATGTCCGCTTCGAGATGGATTTCGACCGTTCGCCCGTCGCCTGCGTTAGCCACGAAACGCCAGTGAGCCGGCGGTCCGGGCGTGAAGTCGATCAGGTTCTTGATGTCGAGCGCAGTGATGAATCCGTCCGCGTTCACCCACACCCGTGCGCGCTTGGCCAGAATGTGGCGGTCGGCCGGCACGGAGGGATGAAGGTTGGCGCCGAGCAGGCAATCATACTTCGATTGAATCTGTCCCAAATCCACGCATAGGCGGGCCATGCCGCCAATGCCGTTGGTTAGCAGAATCAAATGCGGCGTGTGATTCTGAATCGGGCGGGCAGCCTCCCGATGGTTCGCAGGAGCGGAGCGGGCCCCGGAGAGATCGGTTGGGGCCAAAAGCTCGTTCGGGTCCGAAGCGAGGTATCGGATCGAAGCCTCGACCTGCGTGTTTTCGTTCGTGTAACGCTCCAATTTCAGTTGAGCCTCGGCAGGGGATGTTTGCGGTGGGAAAAACACGACGTGTCCGCCATTCACCTGGATTGAGCTCGAGTGCCGCGGAAATTCAGCGCCATCGACGGCGAGCGTCGCGCGGAACGGCGCATCATCCCACACCAAAAGCCAGTGCGACGGAGGAATCGGCGTGACGCGCCGCCGATCCAGCAACGCCCAGGTCACAACACGCGGGTAGTGACCCGCTTCGACGAACGCGGCGGCCAAATCCCTGGTCGCCTCAGCAATCTTGAGGTCCGTAAGGCCCGCTAAAAAAGCCTTCGGATCCTCGTTCACCAGCGTGGCAACCGTGCGCCAATTGAATCTTCCGATTTGTTCGGTGGGGAACATCTGGCTCAGGGCCGCGAATCCCCAGGCTGCCGCTGCCCGCGCCCGGCGATAAGCTTGTCCGTGCAAGCCCTCAGGTTGGGCGTGAGCCGACAGACAAAAACAGCCGCCGGGGGGCAGAACGTGTTCGACGCGACCGTGCGAGGTCTGGCGTGCCACGGGCAGTTTTTGGCCGAGTTGCTCGTGTTTCAACACTCCGAGTTCTTGAAGCGCCTCTGTGTTCAGAACGAAATTCTGAGAGCGGTCCAGGTCCAGATTGACGAGGATCAGCACCCGGTCGAGCCCCTCGGCTGAGTCGCGGCGCAAGACGAACACGGGAGAATCCGGCGCGCTCAGGCGCGTGAGCCTGGCGTCGTCGAAGAAGCAAGGATGCTCCCGGAGCAGCCGGTTCAGGGCGCTCAGTTCAGGGACGAGATTGTTGCGGCTTCCCCAGGACAGGCCGGCGCAAGAGTGCACGTTGATTTTTTCCGCCGCCAGCCATTCCACGCCGCACGTAAAAGCGAAGCCGCCGGAGACCGAAGTCAGCGCGCAAAGCCGGTTCCGAAGCAGCGACCACGCGCGGCTACGTTTTGCCAGGCGGTCGTTGTCGTGCGTTTCACTGTAATGGATGTAAAGGCCGACGCGCTGGCTTTGGCGCAAAGCATAGTCCAGGTAGTTGGCGACCTGCGGCCCGGAATAATTCTGGAAGAGCTCGGAATAAGCCCACTGCATTCCGCCTTCCGTCAGCAACGTTTCCGTGGCTTCCCACGGACCGCCCAGACCTTCGAGCAGGAAAATGGTTTCGGGAAATTCTTGCCGCACTTTTGCAATGATGTAACGCCAGGCGAGCATCGGCACCTTATACCCGGCATCGCAGCGAAAGCCGTCCACACCCCGCCGGCACCACGTCAAGAAAACATCTGCCAGGCAATCCCACGGCGCAGGCGTCCGGTGGTCCAGTTCGACCAGGTCCTCCCAGGTCACGCCCCAGGCGCCTGGACTGACGAAGTTTCCGCGCTCGTCGCGCAGGAACCATTCTGGGTGATCCTCTTGCAGCGTCGAGCCCCAGCCGGTGTGATTCATCACGAGGTCCAGGAAAACGCGCCCGCGCCTCAGATGAACCGCATAAGTCAATTCTCGGAATTGATCGACTCCGGTGGTGCGCCGGTCGAATTCGACCAGCGCCGGGTCAATCGCCGTCAGATCGAGCGCGGCGTAGGGGCTGCCGAAACGGCCAAAGCGGGCGAACGTCGTGGGCGCCGGATTGATCGGGAGCAAGTGAAGGATCGAGCAGCCCAGCGTGTCTATGATGTGCGGCAATTCGCGGAGCAGATCGCGAAGTTTGCCCGAGGGTGGAATGACCGCATAGCCTTGCTTGTCCAGCTTGCCGACCTGCGCCTCCCACGTCTCCGCGCTCGTGGTCGGGGCTGTCTTTTTCTCGCCGAACAGCCGGGTGAACGCGCAATAAATCGTGTTGGCGGTGCGATAATCATTTGGATGCACGGTGATGCCGACGTCGGGGCCGTCGGGCCAGAACTGCCGGCCTTGGGGATCGACCGCGTAGGGTTTGGCCTTGAAGAAGCCCACCTCCACCAGGCTGAGTTCAACGCCCCACTCGTGGCCCACGGGTTCCAGCGGAATATCGCGCCACGACGCGCCGGCGAACGGAAGCTCCTTCGCGTGCGAGTGGATGACTTCTTCGCGCAATGTGGCCGCGCGTCCGAGATTGGTGCGCAGGACCGCGCGAAAGCCGGGCGGCAAGGCTTGACCGCCACGACCGCGCAATGTGAAACGAACCGTGTCCCCGACGAACCGCAGCAAGCGTTCCCCTGGTGAAGGATACATCTCCGGCTTATCCATAAAACAACTCCATCAACTTCCGGCCAACAACTTCAACGCGCTCTGTTCATCCACGAAAACGGCGCTGAATTCAATCTTGGAAATCGAGAACCATGCGCGCGGCCCTTGAACCGGTAGGGCGAGTTGTCCTCAACGAGCCGCTCGACGGGCGTGAAACACGTCCGACTCGGCTTGCTGGGGACAGGCTCGCTCTACCATCAGGTTCATGGGAAGAATTGACGGAGAACGCACCACGCGGATTGAACTATCAGCCTGACCCAGGTTCTCCCCTCCGTTTCCTCCCTTGCCTCCTGTTGAGATCAACCGCATTCGAGGCTCACGCCCCGATCTGCCTTTTTATGGCGTCGCAGATGAGCTTGCTCCAGCGCTCCAGCGTTGCGGAGTCGCGGCCCTCCATCATGAACCGCGCCTTCGGTTCGGTGCCGGAATACCGCAGCAGCACCCGTCCGCCGGTCGGTTGAACTTCCGCTTCGGCCTGCGCGACCATTTGCAGGACGCCATCGAGTTGCTCGATGGGCCGCTTTTCCCGCACGCGCACATTAGTGACAATCTGCGGAAAACGAGTCCAACAACGCGCCAGGCGGGAGAGCGGCTGATCCTTCATTTTCATGGTTTGGAGAATCTGAAGCCCGGCAATCAATCCATCGCCCGTCGTGCAATGATCGCCAAAGATCAAATGTCCGCTCTGCTCTCCGCCGAAGTTATAGCCGCCGCGGAGCATCTCTTCGATGACGAGTTTGTCGCCGACCGGGGTCCGGATCACGCTGCCTCCCGCAGCTTTGATCGCGGTCTCCAATCCCGCGTTGCTCATGATCGTCGTCACCAGGGTGCTTTGCTTGAGGGTCCGTTGCTCCAGCATGTGCAAACCAGCGATGGCCATGACGTCGTCGCCGTCAACCAAGGTTCCCGTTTCGTCGCACATCAACACGCGGTCGCCATCTCCGTCGTGAGCGATGCCAAGGTCGGCGCGATACTCGAAAACCTTCTGGCACATGGTTTGGGGATGCATCGAACCGCAATCCTTGTTGATGTTCATGCCGTCGGGATGGTTCCCAAACACGACGACCTCGGCGCCAAGTTCGCGCAGGACGCAGGGCGTGGACTTGTAAGTCGCGCCGTGCGCGCAATCCACCACGATCCGCATGCCTTCCAACGTGAGTCCCTTGGGGAAGGAAGCCTTGGCGAATTCGATGTAACGGCCCAGCGCGTCGTCGATGCGGACCGCCTTGCCGATTTCATCGGCGGTCGGGCGAATATTCTCGATCTCGCCGCTGAAGACCAACCCTTCGATTTGCTGCTCGATATTGTCGTCCAGTTTGTAGCCGTCCGGCCGGAAGAACTTGATGCCGTTGTCGGCATACGGATTGTGGGAAGCCGTGATGACAATCCCGGCGTCGGCGCGCAAACTGCGCGTGACGTAAGCCACGCCGGGCGTGGGCAGCGGGCCGATGAACAAAACGTCAACGCCCATGGAGAGGATTCCCGATGACAAGGCGTTCTCCAGCATGTAACCGGAAAGGCGGGTGTCTTTGCCGATGACGATTTTGTGTCTGCCGCGCACCCAGGAAGAGGCGTGCTGAATATTCTTGAACACATGCCCCGCCGCCCGGCCCAGTTTTAGCGCCGTCTCGGCGGTCACCGGCTCGATGTTAGCCGTGCCCCGAACTCCATCGGTCCCGAAGATTTTTTTCGACGAACTCATGTTTGTATTCGCGTCCGCGTAGCGCAGGTTCCCAACCTGCTGTATCGCCGATTTGCGATCGGCGGCGCTTCGGGGAGTTCCAGAGCCTTGGAACTGGCGAGCTCTGCGGAATGCAATTCCGCGATGCGGCAGATTGCAAATCTGCGCTACGCCCTGAGAACTCACCGGACCTCAAGGCCTTCCCCGATCCGCCCCACTTTGACTTGCGCTGGCTTCACCGTGATGCTCGTGAGATCAATCCCGTGGGGTGTTCGCACCAGAACATCTTTGATCTCGCTGACGACATTTGTGTCCGACAAATCGACGAACGCTCGTATATCATCTTTAGCCAATTGGTTCAAGGCGAGGGGCGTGCCGCGAACCGTGATTTCGACTTTCGCGGGGGTGGCGCGGAAAACCTCCGCATTATCCGGCGCGGTGAGCGCCAGGACCGGGACGTCGGTAAACGTGTGATCGCGGGTGTCGCTCAACGGGGTTTCGCGAGGAGGCCGGTAACCTCTGGAAATGGCGAACTGAATGAGGAACCAGATGAACACCGCCATGGTCAGCGCGCCCGCTTTCCACCGCAAATTGTTCAGAACCAGATCCGGGAGCGCCATGGCTATTTTTGCGGAAAGTTCGAGGCCATGGAGGCGGACGGCGCCGGACGGCTGGTGGCCCACTTGCGAAATCGATAGACCAGGCTGCGCGATCCCCGGCGCGTGACGAAGACCGAGGTCAAGAACGCCCGCAGTTCTTCGACGGTGATGCCGCGCACAAGCTGGCCGTTATACGCGTAGGAAATGGCGCCGGATTCCTCAGAGACGACGACGACCACGCCATCGGTCTCTTCGCTCAGGCCAATGGCCGCGCGATGGCGCGTGCCGAGCGAGGGGTTCAAGTCCTGCCGCTGCGTTAGCGGAAAGATGCAAGCCGCATAAGCAATCTTGTCTTCCTTGATGATGACCCCGCCATCGTGGATCGCGTTGTTGGGAAAAAAAATGGTCTCCAGCATTTCTGGCGTGGCTTCGCACCCCACGGGGATGCCCGACTCCACCGCCTCCTGGAGTTGAATCGATTGTTCGATCGCGATCAAAGCGCCAATCCGAACTTCGGAGAGGCGCTCGGCCGTTTGCACGATCACTTCGATGTTCTCCCGCTGTTCGCGCGCGGCGTTGAACAAGGGCAAATTCCCCAACTCGGCCAGAAGCCGGCGCATCTCCGGCTGGAAGATGATCAGCACCGCGACCGCCGAAAAAGCGAAGAAGGTCTGCAGCAGGAAACTCAACACTTGAAGCTTGAGCAGCGTCGTCACCAGCGTCACGCCGATCATCACCGCAAACCCGATCATGACCGGCCATCCGCGCGTGCCGCGCATGTACATGATCGCGTAGTAAATCCCGACCGCGAGAATCGCGATCTCCAGGATGAACCGCCAGATCGTGTGTAAATTCCAATCCACTAGCTTCGATGGTTCAGGATGCTCTCGAGCATGCGAACGGCTTGCAAGGTTGGCCGCACGTCGTGCGTGCGGATGATCTGAACGCCGGCTTCCACGGCCCAGCAAGCGCAGGCCAGGCTCGCCGGCAATCTCGCCCCCACGTCCACGCCAAGCAACTTCCCGATAAACGACTTCCGCGAGACCCCGAGCAGCAGCGGGCGCTCGAATCTTGTAAAGCGGTTCAGGCCGGCCAGCAACTCCAAATTGTGCTGGAGCGTTTTCCCAAAACCGATCCCCACATCCAAAATCACCTGCTCCAGCCTGACGCCGGCGGCGGCCAGCCCGCCCAGGCGCTTCGCAAAGAACGCGTCCACATCTCGCACTACGTTGCCATAAGTTGGGTGGTTTTGCATGGTCTGAGGGGTGCCTTGCATGTGCATGGCCACGTAGCCCGCTCCAGCCTCGGCGACGATTTTCCACATCGAGGGATCGTCGCGGTTCGCCTCGATGTCATTGACCAGACTGGCGCCCGCTTCCAACGCCGCTCGCGCCACACCGGGTTTCCGCGTGTCGATCGAGATCGGCACTTTCACGCGGGGCGAGAGGTGTTCGACGACCGGGAGCACTCGCTTCAACTCTTCCGACTCGCTGACCGGCGAGGCGTTCGGACGGGTGGATTCTCCCCCTACATCGATGAGGTCGGCGCCTTCTTCGATCAGTTCAAACGCGTGGTCCACCGCAGCCTGGGGGTCCAGGAACAATCCTCCATCCGAAAACGAGTCGGGCGTGACGTTCACGATCCCCATCACCAGCATCGGCCGGGGAAACGCAAATTCAAACTGGCCGGTTCGTAGAATCATGTCGTTCTTCAATTGCTCCGGGGAGCATATGCGCCCCGCGTGCCGTGGTCGTGTTTTTAGCGTGGTAGGGACGGATTTCACTCCGTCCCAAATCAGACCTTGAGGCGGACTGCCGCCCAGGAAGAGACGATGGGCCAACGGAGGCCTCTGGCTTTTCCGTTGTCCGTCTCTCCGTTCAAGCGACGCCTCAAGGATTATTCAGGGACGGAGTGGAATCCGTCCCTACCCACGTTAAACACATACCGGCGTCCCCGCTGACCACTCCGTCCGCGCCGGCCTAATCCCTCAGTTGACTTCAAGCTGATCCCCGAATCAATTGCTGCGCCTCCTCCACCAAACGCCGCGCGATGCCGGCCACGATCTCGTCCGGGACGCCAATGTTCGGGTTAGCCGATTGCGTCAACATGTGGCATTGGTCGTTGACGTAATCGATCAGCACGAATCGGCCTTCGTCCGTCAGTGCAATTTCTGTGGAAAAGAAATTCATCTGCGTCAAATCCGCCAGCCGGCAAACGATTTCGCGGAGCGGCTGCAATCCATGGTTCCGCATCTCCTGATCCGTCAGCCAGGCGTATCGATCCGTAAAGCAGTTCCACCAGGAAAACCAGAGCGACCCGAACACGTAAAATACTCTGAAGTAAGCCGGCCGTCCTTCCAGCGTGCGAGGAACGATCCGTTGCTGCAGGAGGAAATGGGCGTCCGGCCAATCGCGTTGCGAACGGACGATGTCCTCAAGGCCCGTCGCGTTCAAAATGACGCCGCGCTTTCCGTAACCCATGCCCGGCTTGATGACGAACGGACTGCCCAGTTTGCCGAAGTCAGCCTCCGTCACGGCAAAGCTGTCCACAGGCTGACCCGGCACGATGACTGTGAAAGGCAAATCAAATCCCGCGGCCACCAGACGCGGATGCAGGCGCGCTTTGTCGAACGCCCCTTGCGCCACGTCGGGCGGATCGATGACCTGGATTTTCGGCTCGAAGGCGAGATTCACCAGGCGATGGTAAAGATCCTCCGGTTGATGGTGCTCGCTGTGCATGTTGATCAGGACACGCGCCCCGACTTTGCTCCGGCTTAACTTCTCGAAGAAGGCCTCGGCCCAGAGCGGCTCGATCAGGAAGAAGTTCAACCCCCGCTCGGCGCAATGCTGCTGGACGCGATGAATAAAGAAATCATCCGCGTCCAACTGATGGGTCATCACCAAATCATAAATCCGCATCGCTGGGTCACTATTCGGCTCCAGACCGCTGACTGTCAATCTCGGGCGGGTGTCCGCAGGAAAGCCCCCGGCCCCGGCACCATGCAACCGGCCCATGAAACCCGGTAGGGCGAGACCGTCCCGGCGAGCCGTCCGACGTGGCTGGAACACGTCCGACTCGGCTCGCTGGGGACAGCCTCGCCCAGCTTTTATGGGAAGCTGCCATGGCCGCGACACCGTGCGCATGGTCCATGAACTGGTAAGGACGCGTTCCACCGGATCCCTGGATTGCACTTTCGATCGGCGAGTAAAATCAGGGACGGAGTGGAATCCGTCCCTACCAGGTTCACCGGAAATTCTGTCCATTCTCGAAACAAATTTGACGTGCATCCGTGCAACGGCTAGGAATCGCCCCTACATTTCGACTTTGGATCGCGTCAAACCATGAAACGTGAGCGTTATTTCCGTCTCTTAGTCGTGCGTCCCTTGTGCCTCGCGCTGCTTTGCCTGGGAGTCGCCGGCTGCTCGACCTTCCATCGCGACTGGAAGCGTGCCGCAGCGCAGCCGTCGCCCGACACCGGCGTCAGCGGGCGTTGGGAGGGACGATGGCAAAGCGAAGTGAACGGACACGCGGGCCGCTTGCGGTGTTTGATCACGCCGCTTGCCAATAGCCAGTACGAGGCGCGTTTCCACGCCAATTACTGGAAGATATTCAGCTACGGTTACACCGTGACGCTTCGAACCCAGGAAACGGCTGGCGCGCTTCAATTCAGCGGCGAAGCTGACCTGGGCCGCCTGGCCGGAGGCAATTACGCTTACGAAGGCCGGGCCACGCCGACGAACTTCTTCTCGACTTATCGCGCCAGCCGAGACCATGGCACGTTCCAGATGAACCGGCCGCAAAAGTGATCTGCGATCAGACTGAATCTTCCGGGGAAGACACGAGTTTCACGAATTCGTGATAATTCGTGAAATTCGGCTCGTTATCTTTTGGATCGAACTGGACAAGCCGCGCGGCCTTCGGCTTACTGGGCGGGCTTTGAACCGGAACATCTCGACCGTTTTTGAATGAACCCTGAGCTTCTCGCGAAAGCTAAATCGCTCGGCTTTTCCGACCGCCAGATCGCGCATCTCACAGGCCAAAACGAAGAAGCGATCCGCGCCGAACGCAAACGGCTTGGCCTGGCGCCGAGCTACCGCCTGGTCGATACCTGTGCGGCGGAATTCGAGGCATACACGCCCTATTTTTATTCCACTTACGACCGCGGCGACGACGAGGTTAAACCTTCGGCAACACGCAAAGTCATGATTCTCGGCGGCGGCCCAAACCGCATCGGCCAGGGCATCGAGTTCGACTACTGCTGCGTTCATGCCGCGTTTGCGCTCAAAGAGGACGGCTTCGAAACGATCATGGTCAACTCCAATCCGGAGACCGTTTCCACCGATTACGACACCAGTGACAAACTCTACTTTGAGCCGCTGACGCTGGAGGACGTGCTGCACATTTACGAACGCGAACAATGCTGGGGGGCGATCGCGCAGTTCGGCGGCCAGACGCCGCTCAATCTGGCGCTGGGCCTGCAAAAGAACGGCGTCAACATCATCGGCACCTCCCCGCAAGGCATCGAAATCGCCGAGGACCGAAAACTGTTCGCGGCGATGCTCAACAAACTGAAGATTCCGCAGCCGGCTAACGGCGTCGCCGTCAACGAAGCCGAGGCGCTCGCTGTCGCGCGCAGACTGGGTTATCCGGTATTGGTCCGGCCTTCCTTCGTGCTCGGCGGGCGCGCGATGCAGATCGTTTATTCGGACACCGAACTGTCCCATTACATGCGCTTCGCTGTCGAAGCGTCGCCCGAACGCCCCGTGCTCGTGGATAAATTTCTGGAAGACGCCACCGAAGTGGACGTGGATTGCATTGCGGACGTCGGGCAGTTTGCGCGAGCGGACCAAGGCACGATCGTGATCGGCGGAATTCTTGAGCACATCGAATTTGCCGGCGTGCATTCGGGAGACGCCGCGATGGTGCTGCCCCCGCACACGCTTCCGCGGAACGTCCTCGAAACGATTCGCGAATACACGCATGCCATGGCGCGCGAGTTGAAGATCATCGGCTTGATGAACGTGCAATACGCGGTCAAAGGCGACGCCGTTTATGTGCTCGAAGTCAATCCGCGCGCGTCGCGCACCGTGCCGTTCGTGAGCAAGGCCATCGGCGTCCCGTTGGCCAAGCTCGCCGCCAAGCTCATGGCCGGCAAAACTCTCGCCGAACTTGGGTTCACAAAGGAAATCGGGCCTGAATACTGGACCGTCAAAGAATCGGTCTTTCCCTTCAGCCGTTTCCACGGCCAGGACATCCTGCTCTCGCCTGAGATGCGTTCCACCGGCGAAGTCATGGGTTTGGATGGCGATCTGGGCATCGCTTATGCCAAATCGCAAATGGCCGCGGGCGGCCCGCTGCCCATGAGCGGCCGCGTTTTCCTGAGCGTCAGTGACGCCGACAAACGGGAGGTCGCCAACGTGGCCAAACTGTTTGCCGATCTTGGATTCGAGCTCGTCTCGACGAGCGGCACCGCCGCCGTGTTGGAAAAGGCGGGATTGAAGGTGCAACGGATTTTCAAACTGACCGAAGGCCGGCCCAACGCCGTGGACTTGCTCAAGAATCGCGAGGTGCAACTGGTCATCAACACGCCTTCGGGCCAGACCCCGCGCGCGGACGAAGTGAAGATTCGAACCACGGCCGTCTATACGAACACGCCCATCATGACCACGCTCGGCGGCGCCCGAGCCGCCGCGCTGGGGATCGCCGCGATCAAGAAAAGCGGTTATGCGGTGAAGACCTTGCAGGAGTATCACCCGTAGGCGGCTTGGGAATGTATGGGCCTCTCCTGGTCGCGATTGCTCTGTAGCGCAGAGTTGCACTCTGCCGTACCGCGGAATTGCATTCCGCTGGCGCCAGGCAAGTTCGTGCGCCCTGGACCTTGCCCAAGCGCTGCCGATTGCAGATCGGCGATACAGCAGAGTGCAACTCTGCGCTACGTCACGAGCACGAGCCTTGCCTTTCCCAAAGCCCCCTTTCCCGCGTGACCACCGGCGAAAAACTCCTGCGCGAATTGATCGCGCGGCCCAGCGTGAACCCCGCGTTCGTTCCGGCGGATGATCCGCACGCCGGGGAACAGCGGGTCGCGGAGTTTCTCGTGGACGTGTTCAAGAAGGCCGGTTTAGTCATCGAGCGCCAAAGAGTTTTTCCAGGCCGCGACAACATCATCGCGCGCCTTCTCCCCAAACAGAAGCCGGCGCAGAGGATTTTGCTTGCCCCCCACATGGACACCGTTGGCGTTCCCGATGAGAAGTCCTTCGTTCCGCGAGCGCGAAACGGGCGCCTTTACGGGCGAGGCGCATGCGACACGAAGGGCACTGTGGCGATGATGACGGCGGCTTTGCTCGATCTCGCTTGTTCCCGCCGCCGGCCTTCGCGCACCGAAATCGCCTTTGCAGGCCTGATTGACGAAGAGAACGGACAGACCGGATCGCGCGTCTTGGCGGCGTCGCAATTCAAGGCCGATTTGGCCATCGTGGGCGAGCCGACCGAGCTGCGCGTCGTCACGGCGCACAAAGGCGATCTGTGGCTGGAACTGGAGGCGCGCGGCAAATCAGCCCATGGCGCGCGGCCTGAACTGGGGCGGAACGCAGTGCACGCCATGGCGAGGATTGTGGATTTGTTGGAGACGGATTACGCCGCGCAGTTGCGGAAGCGGCGCCATTCTTTGTTGGGCAACCCAACCATCAATGTCGGCTCTATGGCGGGCGGAATTCAGCCGAACATTGTCCCTGATCGGTGCGTGATCAGCATTGACCGCAGGACATTACCGGGCGAAACGGAAACGACAGTCCGCCGGGAAATCCGCGCGCTGCTGCATCGCCGCCGCCACCAGGCGGCCTTCCGCAACGTGAAAGCGGCCGAGTGCCTGCCGATGGAGACTACGCTGGATTTGCCGCTCGTTCGGCAGTTCTTGCGGAGCGTCGGGCAAAAGCAACCCGCAGGCGTTGATTTTTTTTGCGATGCGTCCGTGTTGTCCGCCGGCGGCATTCCGAGCGTGGTGTTCGGCGCCGGGAACATCGCTCAGGCGCACACCGCGGACGAGTGGATTTCCCTGCGTTCTCTCGAATCTGGTACGGCGCTGCTGACTCGATTCCTGGAATCGCTGCCGTGAGGGCAAGGGGAAGCGCAGACCGCACCGAACAGTCGCACCAACCTTCCCATGAACCGATCCTCCGGACCGTGGCCTTTTGGCCGCTTCGACGCTCGACTCCGGAGAGTGCACGGAAGCAGCCTGAAGGCTGCGGTCCGCACGGTTTTCGGTTCAAGGGCCATGTGCATGGTTCCGAAACCAAGGCAGCTTCCCATGAACCAGACGGTAGGGCGAGCCTGTCCCCAGCGAGCCGAGTCGGACGTGTTCCAACCACGTGGAGCGGCTCGCCGGGACGGACTCGCCCTACCGGGTTGAAGGCGCGTGAGCATGGTCATCAGCTCCAGGAAGCTTCCCAGGAACCGCCTCAAGGCGAGCACAAAACTTTGTCCCGTACGGGACATACTTTTTGCACTGTGTCGCGTCCCATGAAAGTCGCGTTTCTCACGCACGAACCGTTTTATCCCCCGAGCGGCGGCGGGTCCGCAGAAGCCGTGTATCTGGTCCGCGAACTGGTCAAACGCGGCCACGAGATCCACCTCTTCTGTCCCAAACTGGCCGAACCCGAATTTGTACGTAAGGAATTTCGCGTTCGCCTCTACGAGTTCAAAACCTGGCGCATGGGGCGCTACACTTCTTTGCGCAGCGCCAAGTACATGCTTTATCCGTTCCTCTTGCGTCGCATGGTCGAGGCCGCGCATCGAGCGGCGAAGTTCGATTTGATCCTGTCCCAACACGCGATTTCGGCCGTCGCCGCGGGCTGGCTCAAGCGCAGCCTGCGAGTGCCGGTCGCGATGAATTTCCTCGATTACCTGACGGGCTTCATGGAGACCTGGCCCGCGTACCTGGCGCCACCGCCGCTCCTGAAGCGCCTGGAGAAATTCGAACTCTCCGTGCCGATCCGGTCGGGAGCCGACGCCGTTCTGACGGTCTCGGACACATTGGGGGATCATTTTGCGAAGGCGGGCTATCCTCGCGAACGCCTCTTGCCGATTTACTACGGCTACGATGCCGATTTGTTTCCCTTCTCGAAGGGAAGCGAAGCCAAAAGCCGCCCGAAGACACCGGCGATTGTGATGCACGGCTCGCTGGATCATCATCACCTGGGGCCGATCGCGCTTGGCGCCATCCGCCGCGTCGTTCGCGACCAACCGGAGTCCGTCTTCCGATTCGTCGGCCAGCGCACCGGACGTTTGGAAAACTTTCTTCAGCGGGTTCGCGCGGAAATTCCCTCGGCCAATGTGGAATCGACCGGTTTCGTTCCGTACGCCAACGTCGCGGCGCAGCTTGCCGACGCCTCGGCAGGCATCGTGCCTTACGAGGAATCGACCGGCACGCATTGCGCCTTTGTGGCCAAGATTGTCGAATACCTGGCCGTGGGATTGCCCGTGGTGAGCACGCCGCTGGACAGCGCGCGCCGATATTTCGGGAACGAACCGAGAGTCCGTTTCTCCGGCTTCGACGGGGAAAGTTTCGGAGAAAAAATCCTGAGCTGGCTTCGTGAACCAGACGGAGTGCAGGCGTCTCAAGCGAAGGCAGCCAGCGAACGTGTCCGAGCCGAACTCGATTGGCGCGTAATCAGCCAGAAGGCGATTGACCGCGTCGAACAAATCGTTGGAACTCCGCGAGGATCATGAACCCCGCCAGTAACAAACTCGCGTTTTTTCGCCAGAGCAGTTGGATGATCGCGGCGACCACGGCCGGCGGTCTGTTCATGTACGCGGTGCACGTCCCGGCATTGGCCAGATTGCCGGAGGACGAATACGCCGTCTTCGCCACGCTCCTGCAAGCGATCAATCTGATGCTCATCCCGGGACTGAGCCTGCAGATCGTGTTCGCGCAGCAGGCCGCCGGCGCGCGCACGGAGGGTGAGAAGCGCCGGCTCACCGGCGCGGTGCGGGCTTTGTTGGCAGCCATTGTTGCGGTTTGGGTGGCCTTGGCTTTGGCGGCCCTTTTGTTCCAGAACGGCGCGCTCACAGCTCTTAAGATCACGAACCCCGCGGCCTTGTGGGTGACCGTGGCTGCCTTTCTCCCGACCTTGTCGCTTTACCTGATGCAGGGTTTGCTACAGGGAACTCAGAACTTCCTCTGGCTTGGTTGGGTCGGCATTCTCAACGGACTGGGACGATTCCTGTTCGTCCTGGTCGCGGTGGTTTGGCTGGGCGGACACGCGGCCGGAGCGATGGCCGGCCCGCTGATGGGTATGGTGGCCGCGCTGGCGCTGGCGATGTGGCAAACCGGTGAAAACTGGTCCGGCCCATTCGAACCATTCGAGTGGCGGCCCTGGCTGGCGCGCGTAGTGCCGTTGACGCTTGGACTTGCCGCCAGCCAAATCATGCTCGCGGCGGACATGATCATCGTGCGCGCTCATTTCCAATCGGAGACGGGCTTGTATGCGGCCGCAGGAACCATCGCGCGCGGCCTCGTGATCTTCACTGGCCCTGTGGCCATGGTGATGTTCCCGAAAATCGTGCGCAGTCTCTCCAGCGCCGAAAGACTCGGTTTGCTCGGCCAGGCGTTGCTGGGCACGGGGACGCTGGCCAGCCTGGCGGCGTTGGCTTGCACTTTCCTTCCGGAGCTTCCGTTTCGCATTCTCAAACCGGCGTATTTGCCGATTGCGCCGCTGCTGCCGTGGTTTGCCTGGGCCATGATGCCGCTGACGTTGACGAATGTTCTGATCAACGACTTGCTCGCGCGGTCCAGGTATCGCGCCGTGCCGTGGTTGCTGGCCGTCGCGCTCGCTTACATCGTCGCCTTGAGCCTGGTGGCCAAACCGGCGTCCGCGGGCGAATCGCTGTCCGGCTTCAAACTGGTCGTGCAAACGATCGGCGCCTTTAATCTCCTGTTGCTCGGCGTGGCAGGATGGTTTGCCTGGCGAACGCAAGCTGGGAAGCTTCCTTGGCCACGTGCCCATGCACACGACTCATGAACTTATTATTACAGTAGGACCGCGCGGACCGCAGCCTTCAGGCTGCTTCAGCGCACCCTCCGGAGTCGAGCATTGAAGCGGCCTAAAGGACGCGGTCCGAACAGATGGTTCACGGGAAGGACGTCGGTTTGTGATCTCAACCACAGGTTAACACAGAATCAGATACACTGGGCAAGCTGCCCTTCTTCCCGAGTCTCCATCAGCCCACAAATTTCATTTCTCAATCCCGTCCACTCTGTTGCCTCTGTTATCTCCTGTTAAATCCACACAACTTCACGGCTCAAAAACCGCCAGCGTGTCCAGCACTGCTTTGATGCGCGGCACTTCGTGTGTGCGGAGGAGATCGGTTTTCCCCAACGCCGCCAGCACCGCGAAGAAGGCTTCGGCTGAACGCACTTCTTCGCCGAAATACTCGAAGGCATGCGGCAACGCGTGGCACGCGGGAAAGCCCAGCGTCCGCAGCCGGAATGTATTCAGAAAGGTCGTCATTTGGTATCGAACGCGCGCCGCGCTGTCTCGAAGGTTGCGATAATAGAAGCCCAGGCCCGGATCGATGAAGATTTTCTCCACCCCGTGTTTCGTGGCCGTCTCGATCTGGCGGGCAAAGAATTCGTACGTGGCTGCTGTCGGATCGCTCGCCAGGTCGAAATCGCCGACTTCGCGGACGTTGCTGCCTTGCACGTAGCAGATGATCACTGCGGCGTTCCGCTCCGCCACCATCCGAAAAATCTCCGCGCTTCCCGCAACGCCGGTCAGGTTCAAAATATTCGCGCCCGCCTCCAGACATTGCTCCGCCACCGATGGATGATAGGTCTCGGCGGACACAAGAATGCGAGCCAATCGCAAGGCGCGAATCAAAGGCAACATCCTGCTGGTTTGGATGGATTCGCCGACCCGCGCTGCGTGCGCCAGTGTGGACTCCGCGCCCACGTCGATGATGTCCGCGCCCTGGGCATGGAGAACCTGGCCGCGCTGGACCGCCCGCGCTTCGGTGAGGCACACGCTTTCCCGATACCACGAATCCGGAGACAGATTGATCACGCCCATGAGCGCGGGCCGGGAGTTGAACGCGAAGAATTTGTCTGCCAAAGCGAATTCCTTGACGTGCGCTCGCGCCGCCTCCTGATAGCTGGAGAACAACTCCGCCAGATATTCGAGATTTAGCATGTTCAAAGTAGGGCAGGCATCCTGCCTGCCCAAAATGATTCATTCCGAAAACGCCGCCTAGCCGGAACGATTCAATTCAACCACGAATGGACACAAATAAACACAAATCTGGCTGACATAGAACGGCATTGAACCGTTTGCATCGGATCGCCAAAGAGTGCCCCCCTGGGCGTGGGCGTCGAGACGCGTCAAACCTAATCTCATTCGTGTCCATTCGTGTTCATTCGTGGTTTCTTCTGAATCGTTCCGGCTCAGTGAATTTTCGCGCCGGGCGTGTTGGGGCAAGCTGGAAGCCTGCCCTACTTTTGGATGTTTTCATCCAGCCAGGCGAGGTAACGCTTGTTGCCACCGAGCAACGGCAACACGATGAACTCCGGCGTGTCATACGGATGGTGCTTTAAAATCACTTGTTCGAACCTGGGCAAGCAGACGGCGGCTGTTTTGAACACGATCAACACTTCCGCGCTCGATTCCAGTTTGCCTTGCCACCAGTAGTGCGACTCGATCTTTGGGATCAAATTGGCACACGCGGCCAATCGAGCATTCAACGCCGCCCTGGCCAGTTTGCGCGCCGTCCCGATGTTGGGGGCCGTCACCAGGACGACAACGTGCTTTTTCTGAGTCTTCATTCGCGAGCTACTTTACAGAAGGCAACGAAGAAAACGAAGTCTTGGCTATTGTCGATTGGCTATTGGGCCGTTCTGCGTGGTCTGCTGTTCCCGCCAGCAGATCGCTGTTCTTTGTTTCCTTCGTTGCCTTCTGTAAACCTTTCCCTCAGGCAAAAGGCGGTGGTCGCTTGGCAGAACTCGACTATTTCCGCGCCGAGACCTTAGTGGTCCGTTTCGTAAATACGCTCACGTTCGTTGCGCCCAATTTGGCCTGGGGCAAGGCGCGACGAGCGAGCATCCCCCGCCAGTGGGGCTGTGACCGAGGAGCAACGCAGCCCCAGGCAAAATTC
>Ga0194131_10002845_pt1 | contig 28052 bp, 26 predicted proteins | sample TA2KigO120mmetaG_FD_148631 | JGI IMG/M metagenome (GOLD analysis project Ga0194131, IMG submission 148631) | Freshwater microbial communities from Lake Tanganyika, Tanzania - TA2015053 Kigoma Offshore 120m | ecosystem: Environmental > Aquatic > Freshwater > Lake | place: Tanzania: Lake...
ATTCCCGTCCGCCGCCTGGTCCTCGCTGCGTCGCTCGCTCTCACATTCACCGCACTCGCATCGCGCGCCGCGGTGAGCCAGGGCTTCCGCGTGCCCGAAGGTTTTGAAGTCTCGCGCTTCGCTGGCGACGAGCTTGCGCACGACATCTTCTCGATGACGCTCGACTCGAAGGGCCGCGTCGTCGTCGCGAGCAAGGACTGGATCAAGGTGCTTCACGACACCGACGGCGATGGCCGCGCGGACAAGGCGACCGTGTTCCTGAACGGCCCGAAGAGCGGCGCGCACGGGATGTATTTCGACGGGCACGACCTCATCTGCGACGGCGACAACGGCGTGCGGCGCTGGTTCGACCGCGACGGCGACGGCGTTGCCGACGGCGACTCGGCGCTGTTCATCCGCACCGAACGCGACGGCGAACATTCCGCCAACGGCATCGTGAAGGGCCCCGACGGCTGGTTCTACATGATCGGCGGCAATGACACCGGCATCACAAATACGCACGCATCGCTGCCCGGTTCGCCCGTGAAGCAACCCAACGCCGGCGCGCTCGTCCGCATACCGCCCGACGGCAAGGGCTGCGAAGTCGTCGCGCACGGCTTCCGCAATCCCTACGACCTCGACTTCAACGCGCACGGCGCCGTGTTCACCTACGACGCCGACGGCGAGCGCGACCACCATCTGCCGTGGTATTCCGGTTCGCGCATGTTCGACATCGCGACGGGCGCGCATCACGGCTGGATCCTGCGGGGCTGGTCGCACGCCTGGAACCGTCCCGAGGCGTGGTTCGACAACACCGACCGGCTGTGGGAAGTCGGCCGCGGCTCGCCCACCGGCGTGACCGTCTATCGCCACCGTGCCTTTCCCGCCCCCTATCACGAGGGCCTCTTCGCCATCTGCTGGACCTACGGCCGCATCTACTTCTTCCCGCTTGCGCGGCACGGCTCGACCTACGAAACCAAGATGGAAATCTTCATGGAGACCGCGGGGGATGTCGGCTTCGCGCCGACCGACTTGTGCGTCGCGCCGAACGGCGACCTGCTCGTGAGCATCGGCGGGCGCGGCACGGTCGGCAGCGTGTTCCGGGTCCGATACACGGGCAAACTTCCGCCCACGCCGAAAGCTGGTTCGCCGGTGCGCGAAGTTCTGCAAGCCGCGCAACCGCTCGCAAGCTGGTCGCGCACGGAGTGGATTCCGAAGGCTCGCACCCTCGGCAAGGAAGCGTTCGAGAACGCCGCGCTCGATGCGAAGCAGCCGCAACTCGAGCGCATCCGCGCGCTCGAAGTGCTCGTCGAGTTGTTTGGTGGCGTGACGCCCCTGCTCGCGGCGCAAGTCGCCGATGGCAAAGACGCCGAAGTCACCGCGCGCGCCGTGTGGGCCGTGTCGCGCAGCGCGGACAGCGCGGCGTCACGCGAGTTCATCGCCTCGATGACGCGACGCGACGACCCGCGCATCGCCCGCGCGGCGTGGGAGGCGATTCTCTCATTCGCACCCGGCTTCAGCCGGGTGGAAGGGTCGGCCGAAGCAGCAAAGCCGCTTCAGCGGCTTCCCACCGACACGACGCCCCGCACCGGGCTGAAGCCCGGTGCTCATGAGAGGCCAGTGACTCCCGACTGGTATCGCGGCCTCGGGTCCGACGACCGTCGTGTGCGGCAGGCCGCCGTGCTCGCCGCGCGCGGATCCGGACTCGACAGCGTCGCCGCGACAACGCCGCCTGCACGGCTCACTGACCAGCAGCGGCTCGGCATGTTCAAGGTGTTCGGCCCGCATCGCGCCGATGTGAAGGACTGGCAGGAGCAATTCGTTCACGGTTGCCTTTTCGTCGCGACGCGGAGCCCTGACATTGCGGCGCGCCTCGACGCGGTTCGCCTGCTTCAAATCGCCCTCGGCGACCTCAAGCTGATGCAGGACAAGCCTGACACGCATGACGGATTCGCCGCTGCAAACAGCGACGCCGTCCCCGAGCCGTTGCGGCGCGAAATGGCCGAACGCCTCGCGCCCGCTTTCCCGACCGGCGACCGCCGGCTCGACCGCGAACTCGGCCGCGTGCTCGGCATGGTCGGCGTGGACGTGCCCGGTCTCGTCGAGCGCGTCGTCAGCAAGTGGTCGTATGGGTCGCCGGTCGAGGACGACATCCACTTCCTGATGGTCGCGTCGCGGCTGCCGGGCGCGAGAACGGCGGACCTCACGAAGCGGACCGCGTTCGCCGTCGCGGCGTTGCAACACAAGATGCGCACGGACCGGAAAGAACCGAGCCGCTTCTGGCCGTCGCGGGTGGCGGACATGGTCACGAGACTGTTTCAACGCGACCCGGCCCTCGGCAGCGCGCTCGTGGCGTCCCCCCATTTCGACCTCGCCGACCACGCGGTGCTCGCGGCGCGACTCGCAGACGCGGACAAGCCCGCCGCGGCGCGACAGCTCGCGCGGGCGACGGAGTGGACGCCCGAGCTGATCGAGTTTCTCGCCGTGCTGCCGGACGACGAGCTGTTGCCGCTGCTTCGCGCGCAGTGGGGCCATGCGAATCTGCGCGACGCCATCACGCTCGTGCTCGCGCGCGCGCCGCGGGCGGACGACCGCGACCGGTTCGTGACGGCGCTCGGCTCGTTCCAACCCGCGGTTGTCGAACGCGCGGCGCGTGTGCTGGCGGGCGTGTCGGGTCGGGTGACGCCATCGGACATCGCGACCGCGGTGACGGCGCTGCGCCGAGCCTGCTCGCAGCCGCGCGAGAAGGCGACACGCGACGCGCTCACCTCGCTCGTCAGCGGCTGGGCGGCGCAGACGTTCACCATTGCGGAGGGCGGCGACTTCTTGAATGCACACGCCGCCGTGTTCGAGTGGTTCGCCGCGACCTATCCGCGCGAGTCCGCCGCGCTCGGCGGCGGCGAGGATGTCGCGTCATTTCTCAGACGGTTGCCGGGCATCAACTGGGACGCGGCAGACGCGACACGCGGGCAGCGGTTGTTTGAGGAGCGCGCGTGTCATCGCTGCCACGCCAGCTCGACTCGCGTCGGGCCGGACCTCGCGGGCGTCACGTCGCGGCTGTCGCGCGAGGACTTGTTCATCGCGATCCTCGACCCGAACCGCGATATCTCACCGGCGTATCTGCCGAAGCTCGTCACGACGAAATCCGGCGCGACGCACACGGGCTTCATGGTTTACGACTCGCCGACCGCAAAGCTCGTGCAGACCGGCCCCGACACGACCGTGCGATTGACCGGCGAGGAAATCGCGTCCGTGCGAGACGCGCGCGTCTCGATCATGCCCGGCGGCCTGCTGGCGGGATTGAAGGACGGCGAGATCGCCGACCTGTATGCGTTCATGAAGGCGGCACGGAAGAAATGACCTCGTCCGCCCATCTCACCTCGACGATCGGCGACAGGACCCGGGGCGAGTGGCCGTGAAGTTTGACTGCCGTCCCGGAGTCGGGTATCTACAACCCTCGAAGCGATGAAACGACGAGCTGCATCCCGGGGCGAGCCGGAAGCGTCCGGGCGTTCCCGTGTCGCGGCCTTCACACTGATCGAACTCCTGGTGGTCATCGCCATCATTGCGATCCTCGCCGCGCTGCTGCTGCCGGCCCTTTCGAAGGCGAAGGAAAAGAGCAAGGGCGCGACGTGCATCAACAACATGCACCAGATGGCGATCGCGAGCGCGCTCTACTCGGACAGCAACGACGAGAAGATCGTGAAGATGTTCGACACAAACATGATCGCCGGCCGCGGCGCGTTGATGCCCAACGGGATTGTCATCGTCACCAACACGCTCGGCGGCAACACGCTCACGGTATGGGTGGACCTGCTCCGCCCCTACTCCGGCGCGACGTTCAAGGGTTCGCAGTGCGCCGCATTTCAGTTCGCCGGCCGTGCCGCGGCGTCGCTCGGCATTGGCATGGGCTATCCGGAAGTCGGGATTTCCTACCAATACGTGCAGCCGGCGAACGTCTCGTATCAGCCGCCCTTCCGCGTGGTGGATGTGATTCGTCCGCCCGTCACGATTTTCGTGGCGGATTGCGCCACGGCGGACGCCGCAAGCCTGACGAGCACGAATTCGGACAACTGGAAGGAGGACGTGGCGAATCCGAACGCGCGCGCGGACTTTTGGCTGACGCCGGCGAACACGACCCCGCCGTATTGGGGAACCTATCCGGACCGCACCCGCATCATCAGCCGGCACAACCGCTACGCCAACGTGGCGAAGTTCGACGGCCACACCGAGACCCTCCGCGGAAGCGCCGTCGGTTGGGGTTTGCCCAAAGGTGATCCAAACGCGCTGTGGTCGAAGTAGCGGCCGAAGGCTACTTGTCCACGACGAGCACGGCGGACTTCTTCGCGTTCAAAACGAACTTCTTTCCCGCCGGCGCCGGCGGGAGCCGCTTGAGGTAGCCGGACTTGACGAGATCCTCCAACGTCGCGGGCTCCTTCATCATTCCCAGCATGTAGGCATTCAACGCGCGGTTGACCTCGGCGAGGCTGGGCTCCTCGCCAGGATTTCCCGGCGGGACAGGCTCCGGGGGCTTCGATATCACGGTCGGGGGCGCCGCGGGGGACTGCGGGGGAGCTGCGACCGCGGGAGCCGGAGCGGGCCCGGCTTCGGATGCGGGCTTCTTGCAGGCGAGGAGCGAGGCGGCGACGAGCGGCACGATGACCACGGATTTCATGAGTCGAAGGATTTCATCGGGAGCGCCTCCAAGGCAAGAGTCGCTTTTCGAGTTGCCTTTCCGCGCCGCTCGCATTGACTTGCGCGCATGCCAACCCGCCCCCGCCTCGCATTGCTTGCCTTCGCCGCAGTCTCGCTGCTGGCCACCCCAACCCGCGCCGCGACTCCGGGAGAGGAAATGGCCGCGGCCGCCAACGCGTTCCTCGCCGCGCTCGGCACCGAGGCGAAGGCAAAGGCGGCCTTCGACTTCAAGAACGAGGAACGCCTCAACTGGCACTTCATCCCAAAGGAGCGCAAGGGGCTTCCGTTGAAGGACATGTCGCCGACGCAACGGCACCTCGCCTACGGACTGCTCGGTTCGAGCTTGAGCCAGCGCGGCTATTCCAAGGCCACGAGCATCATGAGCCTCGAGCAGATTCTCGCCGAGCTCGAGGGGCCGAACCGCAAGATGGCGCGCGATCCGGAGCTTTATTTCGTGACCGTGTTCGGGACGCCGGGCAGCAAGGGCACGTGGGGCTGGCGTTGGGAAGGACATCACCTCGCGTTCAACTTCACCGTCGTCAACGGCCAGGTCGTCGGCTCGCCGAACTTCCTCGGCACGAACCCCGCCGAGGTTCGCGAAGGCCCGCGCAAGGGGCTGCGCGTGCTCGCGGTCGAGGAAGACCTCGCGCGCGCGCTCGTGAAATCCCTCGACGCCTCGCAGCGCGCCGCCGCCGTCTTCACCAACACCGCCCCGCGCGACATCATCACCGGGGCCGACAAGCGTGTGAAGCCGCTCTCACCCGCGGGCGTTTCCGCCGCGAAGCTCACGAAGGAGCAGACCGCGAACCTGCAGGCCCTCGTGCGCGAATACGCCCAGCGCGTCCGGCCGGACGTCGCCTCGCGGGACCTCGACAAAATCGCCCAGGCCGGCTGGGACAAGGTGCACTTCGCGTGGGCGGGACCGCTCGACGCCGGCAAGGGCGATTACTACCGCGTGCAGGGCCCGACCTTCCTGCTCGAATACGACAACACGCAGAACAACAACAACCACGTCCACGCGGTGTGGCGCGACTTTGACGGCGACTTCGGCGAAGACCTGCTCAAGAGGCACTACGAGCAAGAGCACTCCAAGAAGTAACCCGGAGGGCCGGACGCCGGGCGGATCGGCACCGGGGTCGGGCGGCTTGGGGCCACACCCGTCAAGTCGCGTCGCTCGTCAACGCGGACTTTCCGGCCCGTTTCGATCGTTCTGAACTCCCGTTCGATGCCCAACTCGATCCAACGTCCCGTCGCAGATCTCGTTCCCGGATCGAGACTGACGCTCGCGATCCGGGACCTCGCCTTTGGCGGCGAGGGCGTCGGGCGCGTCGGGGAATTCGTCGTGTTTGTGCCGTTCGTCGTGCCCGGCGACGAGGTGGAGGTTGAAGTCACCGAGGTGAAGAAGAAGTTCGCGCGCGCGAAACTGGTGCGCGTGACCACGCCGTCGCCCGACCGCGTCGAGCCGCGTTGCCGATACTTCGGCGAATGCGGCGGGTGCCAGTATCAACACGTGGCCTACGGCGCGCAGCTTGAGTTCAAGCACCGGCAGATCGCGGACCTGTTGCAGCGCGTCGGCGGATTCGATCGGGTCGTCGTCGCCCCGGTCGTCCCGTGTCCGCAGCCTTATGGCTATCGCAACCGCATCATGGTCCGCAGCCAGTGGAACGGCGCGGCACAACGGCTTCAGGTCGGCTTCCTCGGCGTGAACGACAAGCACGTCGTCGACATCGAGGAGTGTCCGATCGCCGAGCCGGCGCTCAATGAACAGCTCAAGCTCGCGCGCGCCAAGCCGCCGCCCCGCGGCGGGCTCAAGGTGACGCTGCGCATTGCTCCGGACCGCTGGGCCGTGCCGCGCGATTCGTTTTTTCAGAACAACTTCTTCCTCCTGCCCAAGCTTGTCGAAACGGTGCGCGCACGGGTCGCGGACTTCGGCGCACGGCATCTTGTGGATGCGTATTGCGGCGTCGGGTTCTTCGCGCTCGAGCTCGCGAATCTCGTTGAGAGCTTTGTCGGCGTGGAGGTGGACGCGCTCGCCATCAAGGCCGCGCAGCAGAATCAGGCGGCGCGGCACGTCACGAACGGGCGATTCGTGCCGGGCTGCGCGGAGGATTACTTGAGCGGCCTGTTGCAGCGCCATCCGGGCGAGCCGACGGCGCTCGTGATGGACCCGCCCCGCACCGGCTGCCCGGCCGCGACGTTGCACCGCATCCGCCGCGCCGGCCCGGGGCAAGTGCTCTACGTGTCGTGCCATCCCGCGACACTCGCGCGCGACTTGAAGCTGCTTTGCGACGGCGGCCGCTACCGGCTCCAAAGTGTCATTCCGCACGACATGTTTCCGCAAACGCAACACGTCGAGTGCGTCGCCGATTTGCGGCTCGGCGCGTAACGGGAAGCCGTCCGGAAAGGCCAGCCCGACGCAACCAGGTTGTCCGTGGGCTTGAGGGAGCCCCCGATGAACATCCGCCACCAAAGTTCGAGCCACGGCAAAGACCGGAGCCGGTGCGTGTGGTCGCCGCCCGCGAGCGAGAGAAAGAGCAGCGCACCGCAACCGACCGCGGGGCATGCGTGCCGTTTCATGAGCGGATTCACCGCACATTCACCCCTCGAACACAAACCAAACCTCGGCAAGGATCCAGTCTCATGCTGCCCGAGCCACCGCGATTGCCGCCCACTTCCGGCATAACCCCATGGGCACCGCGCCGAGCAATCCAAACCCACAGTCAATCAAGCGCCAGCCCATCGGGATGCCGCGCACTTCGCCGGACACCAGCGCCCACGGAACTACCAGCGCGCACGCGAGCAGACCGAAGTCGAACATCCAGCGGTTGCGCACCGGGTCGCGCCACGCCCACACAAACGCCAGCGCAATGATCATGTGCCCGAACGCCAGCCAGTCCGTGCCGTAGGCGAGGAAGGGATGCTTCGTGTTCGTCTCGTGCAAGGCAGTCGCGACGCGATGAACCCAGCCCGATTCGCCGCCGATCCACCGGTCGAGGAGCGCAAGTTCCGTCTCCAGCGGGATCGCCGTCAACCCGCTCGCCACGAGTCCGCCGATGAACACGCCCGTCGCGAACCGGATTCGCCGGATGAGTTGTCGCTCGTGAGTCATCGCGCTGAACTTCCGCCGCGCGCGTCGCCAAGATTCTCGGCGGCGAACAGAAGCACCGCACCCACGAACACCGCATTGCCCGCCAGAAACGCGCCGATCGCAATCGGAATCGCCATGTCCTGAGTCGTCGGCGCGGAGAGTCCCGAACGGATCAGCCACACTCCAGGAATGAAGGGGATCAGAAACCCCACCGCAGCGGCGAATCGCAATGCAGTTTCCATGATTGAGTCTCTTTCAAGTGGTGACCGAGTTGTTCGACAAAACGCTACCGCCGCCCCTCCGCCCGCGGCGTCTTCGCCGGCGTGTCCGCGACTGTAGAATACCAGTGGCTCGCGAAGAACTTCTTCTCCGCCGGCAGAAACGTCTCCGCTGTGCCGACGATGGGCCGCAGCGCGGTCGTCATTTGCAGCGCAACAAGCAGGAAGATGACAACCCACACGCCGATGGGTCCACTCTCGGACTCGGGACTGTGCCGCTCGAACGACGAGCAGAGGAACCGCACGCCAAAACACAGCGCCACGAGGAGGAAGATGAGGTGCAGCGCGCCCATCGCGCCGACTGACTCGGTGCTTTGCGAGAACACCCACGCCACCGGCGCGAACCCGATCAGCAGCATCGTCATCAGCGCGAGCATCCCTGCCACCAGACCGATCACTTCCATCAGCCGCGCCTGCGATCCGCTCAGGCACGCAAAAATGTAGAGGCTCGGCAGACAGATGAGCGCCGTGAGCACCAGCCCCGCCGCAAGCTTGATCGGCGCGGCCCAGAGTTGCGCCCCGCCGGAGAACGTCCCGGCCACCAGCCCATACACCGCCACGCTCAACACCGCGATCAGCAGCAGCCCCGCGATGAGCGGACGCGACCCTTCCCTCGTCACCTGAAACATCACCCGCCTCGGCTGCCGTAGGATGGCCTCGACCGCGGCGAACAGGTCGCCGATGGGCTCACGCTCTCCCGGTTCGTCACCGGGCGCATTGCCGTGCGGCGGCGGTGCGGCGGGTGGCAGTTGCGGCGGCAACGATGCGGCGATGGGCGGAGGAGTCGGGTTGGTTGGGTTCATGGGGTTGGTTTGGTTGAGCGGTTCATTCCATCGAAAGGAGTTTCCGAATCGCGATCAGGACCGTTTCGTAAAAGTTGCCGCTGAAGGCGTCCTGCCGGAGAAACTCGACGGGCCGGCCGGGAATGCCGATGAACGGCCGGAAAATCCACGTGAGCTGGCTGCCGAGCAGGAGGTTCACTGCGAGCCACGCGAACAGCACGCGGCGCGCGGCTGCGGCGCTGCCCCCGAGTTGGTCCAGCAACTGACGGAGGCGCAGGTTTGCCGCCACGCCTGCGAACGCGATGACCGCGACGAACGCGAGTTGCACGAAGCGATACGTGCCCGTCGCCGTGGCTTCGGCGGAATCGAGCGGCGGCGTGTTCCAGACGAGAAACGCCATCAGCGGCGCGAACGCCCCGAGGATCGCCGACGCGATGGCGAAACTCATCAGCACCGCGAGCAGCGACTGGCGCAGGCTGATGTTCACGCCCAAGAGCGGCGCGAGCATCGCGTTGATGAGCGCGTTGCCCAGCGTGGTCAGCAGGATGATGAGTGGGAATTTCACCGCCGCGTATCCCGCCTGCAACGGGTCGCGCCACCAGCCCATCGCCGCGCCGAACAGCGCGCTGCCCGCGACAATCGTCGCCAGCCACGACACGACTCGCGCGCGGTCCCAGCGCTCGACGCCCTGGCGCACGTGCGCCAGGTCGCCGCGCAGCAGCGCGGGAAGTTCCGGGGACGGCGTGACGATGTTGGTCGGTGCGACGGTCGGGTTCATCGTCGAGAAGAGTGCGCGCTTGCGTTCGCCGCGGACAGTCGGGTCAACGCCGTAGGGCGCGCGACTGAGCGCGGATTTGTGCGGTTTGAGTGGGTGCGGTTCATCGGAAGATCAGTTCGCGCAGCACCTCGAACACCGTCTCATACAGACTGCCCATGAACCTTTGCCCCGACCACCCCTCACCCGGCCTGCGGCCACCCTCTCTCCTCGTCCGACGAGGGGAGAGCGATGGGGTGAGGGGTGGCCGTTCTGGTTCATGATCCCAATGCGCGGCTTGCGAGCCGTGGAGGCTGCCCATGAACGGCACCGGGCCGAGGAACTCGACCGCGTCCTGCGGCCGGCCGATGAAAGGGCGCAGCACCCAGCAAACCTGCGAGCCGAGCAGCGAAGTGCCCTCAAGCAGCGCAGGAGCACGGGCGTCTGCCGCAGGGAGAACGGAAGGGACGTGGTTTGCATGGCAGTCATGTTCATCGCGGCACGATGCGGACGTTCTCCGCAAAAGCGGTCCCGAGCAGCAACGCGAGCAGCGCGCAGCCGATCAGCACCGGCACGATGTGCCGGGCGAGTCGCTTCACGGAGAATGCGACGACCTAATACTCATTCACTGCGTCCGCACTCAGCCGCACGACCGCCGGCGCGTGCCTCGCGACCAGCAGCATCGGTCCGCCGAGCACAATCCAGTGTGAAAACACCAGCCGCATCCAAGTGAAGCCCTGAAGCCATCCAACCAGCTCCGCCGCCCAGTGAACTCCAATGACGACTTGCAGCGCGCCCGCGCCGCAGACTGCCGCTGCAGGAAGCGACAGCACCAAGGCGGCGAGTTGGAGAAGACGCGATGAGTTCATGGCATGTTGCGGCGCTCACATCTTCGAGGCCGACAAGAGCACGGCGATGACCACGGCGCTCATCGCGACGCCCGCGATTCCCAGACCGAGCAGCACGAATCCCGCTGTCCGCGTGGACTTCGGAATCGCAAGCAACACGCCGACCAACGCCACAATGAGCGGCAGGCCGATGACGATGAGGGTCAGTCCCATGAAATCATGCCGCGTGAATTTCAGAGAGTTCGGACGGCGGCCGTTCCGCCGCGCATCGCAACGCGATCGCATGAAGCCGCGCCTCGACTGCGGCAATCGTGCCGTCCAGCGTGCTCGTGCCGGCGGTGATGCCGACGGTGTCCTCCGCGCAGAACCACCCGGCGCGCAGGTCATCCGCCCCCTGCACGTGATGCACACGGGCGCAGTGCCGCCCGCTTGTCGCAACCAACTCGCGCGTGTTGTTGCTGTGCGCGCCCCCGATCACCACCACCACGTCGCACTGGCGCGCCAGCTCGACGGCCGCCTGCTGCCGCTGCTTTGTCGGCTGGCACACGGTGTCGATGAAGCGCACTTCCGACTGCGGGAACTTCGCGCGGATGCGCTCGACCAACACGCGCACTCGCTCGATGGGTTGTGTGGTTTGCGCCGCCACTCCGAAACGCGGGCGCTCGCGCAGTTCGTCCACGTCCGTCTCGGTCAACACGACGTCGAACGCGGCGAGGTCCTCGGTCAGCCCGCGCACTTCCACATGGTCGCGTTTGCCAATGAGGACCGGATGGAAGCCATCGGCGACGAGCTGTTTCACGCCGCGGTGCGCAGCGTGCACGAGCGGGCATGTGGCCTCCACCACGTTCAGCCCGCGGCCGCGCACGAGGTCCAGCCGCCGCCCGGACGCGCCGTGCGCCGTGATCATCACCGTGGAGGTGGCGACGGCCGCGAGGTCGGACTCGACACTCACGCCGCGGGCCCGGAGGCCGTCGAGGACGGTTTCGTTGTGGACCAACTCGCCCAGGATGGTGAGCGGGGCGTGCTGCGAGTGTTTGAGCGCAAGCGCGATGGCGTCACGAACGCCGAAGCACATGCCGAGATGTTCGGCGCGGAGGAGTTTCATGGGAGTTGCGGGCCTGACTGGCGCGGCAAGCGCCATTCACTTTGTATTACAAAGCAAAAGACCGGCCGGTTGCAGTTTTGTTCAAAGTTCACGAGTCACTTTCCTTTCGTCTGCTTAACGATCTGTTCCAGCAGGCTGATGTAGCCGGCGAACGCCTTCTCGCCCGGCGCGGTGAGCGAGACGGTCGTGAGCGGGCGGTTGTTCTGGTAGCTCTTGGCGACGGCGACGTAACCGGCCTCCTGCAGCGTGCGGACGTGCGTGGTGAGGTTGCCGTCGGTCATCTGGAGCGCGTCGCGCAGCTCGGTGAAGGCCAACTCCGGCGAGGCCGCGAGCAGCGACATGATGGCCATCCGCCCCTTCTCGTGGATGACGCGGTCGAGCTGGAGAAACGGTTCGGGGTTCACTGCGCATTCCGGGACTTCTCGGTGAAGTAAAGGTAGATGCCGTAGGCAATGTGCAAGCCGCCAAAAGTAGCGCCCATGATCGCGTTCGCGAATGATGTCCTGTCCAAGTCGGGCACGATCAGCCGCGCCAAGCTCAGCGCCGATGCACTCAGGATGAAAATCCATCCGAGCAGTTTGATTCCTCGCACCATGAAGAACCCGGCCGCATGGAGGGCAAGGCCATAAAGGAACACCCAAGCTATCGCGAGCAGCGGCCATGGCTCCGGCCGGCTCTGCGATGCGAGAACGACCAGGCCGAGCACCAGGCCGACGAACAGTGGCGGATACAGAGCCTGCGCGACGCGGCGAGTGGGTGAGGACCAAAACGGCTCGCCGTCGCGCATGGCTTGGCGTCGGACGAGGAAAAGGGCTCCGCCGATCGTCGCGAAGCAAACAAGCATCCAATACGTCGCGAATCCGAGATGAGCCGCCGCGCCCTTCTCGGCGATGATGGCCGCCCCGGCTCCCGTAGCGCCTGCGAACGCCATCACCGGTGCCATCGCCCGACGGTAGAGCGCGCTGCGTTCCATGAGCGTGCGGATGACCTGCAGGTTCTCCTCGGCCCAGTTCGGTTCCATGGCGTTCACTTTGCATTGCAAAGTAAAGGAGTCAAGCTCGATGTTTCCGGGCGGCACGATGCTCCACTACAGCGCGACGCGCTAACGGGATTCAGGGCGCGCACCTTCCAGTTGCCCGCGGGTCACGCCAAGCTGGTTGTGCAGCCGCAATTCGCGCCACAGTTCAGTCCCGGTGATTTCGCCGCGCAGGAGCGACTGGTAGCGGGCGAGCGTGCGCGTCACTTCGGCCGGTGATTCGTTCACGAACTCGACCCGGAACTGGCGGACGCCGAGCTCGATCAGGCGTGCTGCAAATTCTGCGCCGGTTTGCGCGCGGGCGTTGAACACGGTGTTGCGACAGCCGGCGTCGGCCTTGAGGGGATGCTCCATCCCGACACGGTCGCGCAGGCGCACGTCGTGGTGGTCGCACGGGCGGCCGCAGTCGCGAAAGTCCTTCCCTTTCGAGAGGAACGCGCAGAACACGCAGTGCTCCATGTGAAACATGGGCATGTGCTGGTGGATGGTGACCTCGAACCACCCGGCGGGCGCGGCACGAAGCAGCGCCTCGAGTTGCGCGATGTTCAGGTCGTAGCCCGCCGTGAGCCGTTCGAGCCCAAATCGCTGGATGAAGTATTCCGCCGTCATCGGGTTCGCGACGTTCAGCGAAAAGTCGCCGATGCGGCGGCAGTCCGCGAAAAAGTTCAGGTGGTCGTAGTTGCGGACGAGGTAGCCGTCGGCCCCGGAGGAGCGGACGAGATTGAGGATCCATTCTTCGCCGGGTTTCGTGATGCGCGGCGGAGCGACGAAGATCGAGGATTGCGAAGAGGCGGCGACGGGCGCGTGGATTCGGACGCGGGCGACGGCGTCGCGGTATTTCTTCACGTCCTCGAGCTCGCAGTAAATGGTGGCCGCGCCGGATGCGAGGGCGGCGTCGAGCTGCGGCATCGTGCGGACGAGGGGGATCAACTGCGGACTGCGGATTGCCGGTTGCGGGTCGGGAGTGGCGGGCTGCGCCGGGACCGGGATGCCGCAATCCACATTCCGCAGTCCGCACTCATTGACCGTCCACCGGCGGGGCTGCGCGCGCTGGCGTTGCAACTCGGCGACGGCTTCCCGACGGAGGCGGTTGAGTTCGCTGACGGGAAGCATGACCGCGCCCTCGATCTGGCTCGTGAACTCGCCGAGGTGAAACGGCGTGCCGCCGAGACGGCCGAGTTGTGCGCGGAGTCGCTCGTCGGTGAGTGGCTGGCGGTCGGCGGGGGCCAACGGCTTGGAGGAGTCGAGGTGCGCCACATGGCCGGATTCGTCGCGGGTGATGAGCGTCAGCGGGGCGCCCGCGTGGCCGTGAACCTCCATGTGAATCGGTCGCTGGAACCGCGGCGCGTCGCCTTCGAAGGTCTGCCGCAGCTCTCGCTCGAGAGCCGGGTCGCCGGTTTTCCACACGCGGTCGCCGGGGGCGATTTTCGAGAAGTCCACCGCGCCGTGCAGGAACGTGAGCGCGGACTCCGAAGCCGCGGCCTTGAACTTTGAGCCATGAACTTCGAAGACGCGCCCGCCCTGCTCCGGTTCGTCGGGGCGGCCCGCGTCGAAGACGACGCCATCGCCGGCCTTGAGCGGATTCTCCAAGCGCAGCAGGACGCGGTCGCCGTCGACGCGACTGACCTGGCCGAGGAACACGCCGCGCTTCTTGCCGAACCGCGCATGAACGAGTCGCTGGTTGTCGATCCCTCCGAGCCAGCCGGTGAAGAGGCCGCGCGAGAAGGTCATCTCCATTTCGTAGTGCGGATCGCGGATTGCGGATCGCGGACTGACGCACCGATTGGGTTCGCTGTCCGCCGGTTTGCAGCCCGCAATCCGCGATCTGAGGTTTTCCAATGCCTCGCGGTAAACGCGGGTGATGCTCGCGACGTATTCGGGCGATTTGAGCCGGCCCTCGATTTTGAGCGAAGCGACGCCTGCGCGCGCGAGTTGCGGCAGGACTTCGAGCCCCGCGAGGTCCTGCGGGCTGAGCAAATAGCGGCGGTCGCCGAGCGGGACTTCGCGCCCGTCGGAGACAAGTTCGTAAGGCAGGCGGCACGCCTGGGCGCATTCGCCGCGGTTCGCGCTGCGGCCGCCGAGTGACTCGCTCGTGAGGCACTGGCCGCTGTAAGCAACGCAGAGCGCGCCGTGGACGAAAACCTCCAGGAGCATAGCGGATTGCGGGCGGCGGATTGCGGGTTGAATCCGGTCGATCTCGGCGATCGAGCACTCGCGAGCCAGGACGACGAGGTTGCAGCCGAGCTCGCGCGCGAATTCCACGCCCGCGGCGCTCGTGATGGTCATTTGCGTCGAGGCGTGAATCGGAAAGTCAGGCGAGATGCGGCGGATGAGCCGGGCAATGCCGACATCCTGCACGATGGCGGCGTCCGCGCCCGCGGCGATGATGGCGCGAACGTATCGTGCGGCCTCACCAAGCTCATCCGTGAACACAAGGGTGTTGAAAGTCACGAAGCCCTTCACGCCGCGCACGTGCAGGAACTCCATGAGCCGCGGAAGATCGGCCTCGGTAAAGTTCTTCGCGCGCATGCGGGCATTGAACCGCTCGAGCCCGAAGTAGATCGCATCGGCGCCGTTCTCGACCGCGGCCCTTGCACATTCCCAGTCACCCGCGGGGGCAAGGAGTTCGGGGACGGCAACCACGCGAGTGCCTGGATTGGATGGCGTGGGACGCATGGACGTTCGCGGTTGACGCTACACGGTTGGAGGGCGGGGAGCGAGTCTGCTATGCTCGCGGCGATGCGTGTGCTGATTGTCGGCTGCGGCTATGTGGGCTTCCCGCTCGGCGCGGAACTCGCGCGACTTGGGCACGAGGTGTTCGGCCTGCGGCGCTCTGCGGAGGGCGCCGCCGGACTCGCTGCGGCGGGTGTCACGCCGCTCACGGGTGACATCACGAATCCAGCAGCCCTCGCGCGCCTGCCGGGGCCGTTCGACTGGGTGGTTGACGCCGTGTCCTCGTCGCGCGGCGACGCGGAGGCCTATCGGCGGGTGTTTCTCGACGGAACGCGCCATTTGCTTGATGCGCTCGCCGACGCGCCACCGCGCAAGTTTGTCTTCACGAGCAGCACCAGCGTTTATGCGCAGTCGGACGGCTCCACGGTGGACGAGTCGGCGGCGACGGAACCGACGAGCGAGACAGGCCGCGTGCTGGTGCAGGCCGAACAGATGGTGATGCAGGCCTGGCGCGTCCGGAAGTTTCCCGCGGTGGTGCTGCGTCTGGCCGGCATTTACGGGCCGGGACGTGGGCACCTGTTCAAGCAGTTTCTGAGCGGCGAGGCTCGGATCGAGGGCGATGGGGCGCGGTTCATCAACATGGTCCACGTCGAGGATGCCGCGGGCGCGGTGATGACGGCGCTGGAGCGCGCGCAACCCGGCGGCGTTTACAACGTGGCGGACGACGCACCGGTTTCGGAGCGCGCGTTTTTCGAATGGATCGCGGGTGAGCTGGGCCGCGCGATGCCGCCCGCCGCGGCTGAAGCCGGACGGGTTCCCCGGAAGCGCGCCGTGACGCACAAGCGCGTGTCGAACGCGAAGTTGAAGTCTGCGGGCTGGCGACTGAAGTTCCCGACGTTCCGCGAGGGCTACGCCCGGGAGATTGGAACGCACCGGGACACGGAATCGCGTCAGCCAATCCGGTAGGAGATTTTCTTGACCACCTCGCGGCCGAACGCGTGCTGAAGTCGGTCGAGGATTTCGCGCCGGTGGTAGCGGACGATGGTGTCGAGCCACACGCTCGTGGAGACGCTGACGAAGAGTGTGCCGCGCGCGAGATTCACGGGCTGCGCGTGGGCGGTGAGCGTCGGATCGAGGAGGTCGTTCCACACTCGAACGATTTCGGCGTCGGCGCGGCGCGCTTCGAGCCCGAGGTCGGCGACGACCCGGGGCACGAGGGACGCGATGGACTTGGCGGTGTCGCGGCGGGCGGATTCGAGTGGCTCGAGATCGACGCCCCGCCACTGGGAAAGGACGCGGCGGCGGGCGGCGGACGGGGCGCCGGGATACGCGGACCGGGTTTCGGCGGAGCGGGCGAGCGGACGCGGGCGCGACCGGTCAGAGCGGTTCGATGACTTCGTCGAGAACGAGGACGCCATGGGCCGGGATGTCGTAGTTGTTCGGAAGGTTCTGGCCGGTCATGAAGTCATGCATCGGCTTGAGGAAGGTGATGCGGATGGAGGAGTTGTTGTGGTTGAGCAGGAAATAGAGGCGCAGGTTGTCCTTCTCGCGCAGCGATACCTCGACCTGATCGGGCACGCGCAGCAACGGCGTGATGCCGCAGAGTTGGCGCGCCCAGTTGACGAGGTCGATGTAGAACGGCGGGTGGCTCATCGTGCCGATGTAGACCGCCTTGCCCTCGCCGAACTGGTTCATGGTCATCGCGGGCTTGCCGTTGTAGAAGTCCTTCGTGTAGGTCGCCAGCACCTGGCAATCCTGCGGCTCGATGATGTCGCACCAAATGCGCGCGGGATGCAGGTGCGAGGTCTGAAAGCCGGCTTTGAAGGCCAGGTGGTTTTCCTCGCCCGGCGGCAGCGGGTCCCACTCGGAGATTTCAAGCCCGAAGACGTCAGTGAGTTCCGTCGGAATGCCGGTGACGGGCACCTGGCCGTCTTCGTTGAGCAAGCCGGTGTTGAACGTGGCGAGCAACGTGCCGCCGTTCTGCACGTAGACGCGGAGCAGGTCGGCTTCGCCACCGGCCAGCATCTGGAGCGCCGGTGCGATGACAAGTTTGTAGCGGCTCAGGTCGTCGGTCGGGCGCGCGAAGTCCACGCCGACGTTGCGGTCATGCAGCGCGTTGTGAAAGAGCTGGATGTGTTCGAGGTGGTTGTAGAATTTGTTCGGTCGCAGCGGCTGGTTGCGCGCCCACTCGCTCGGATAGCTGTAAAGGATGGCCACTTCGGCCACGTATCGGGTGCCGCGCAGCGAGTCGCCGAGCGTGGACATCTCGTCGCCGATCTTCGTGATCTCCTCGAACATGCGGTTTTGCGCGCGGCCGTCGTGGGTGAGCACGCCGCCGTAAAATCGCTCGGCCCCAAAGCGGGGCGGCCGCCAGTAAAAATAGCAGACGCCGTTCGCGCCGCGCGCGACTTCCTGGAACGTGAACAGCCGCGTGATGTTTGGACGGACGAGCGAGTTGACTTCAGCCCAGGCGACGTGTCCCGCCTTCTGCTCCATGACCCAGAACCCCTCCTCGCGACCCGGACCGGTCGAGCCGGTCTTCTTCAGCGAGCGGAGGAAGTCGATGCTGCACGCGACTTCGCTGGCCCTTGCCGCGCTTGTCGCGCTGCTGTCCATGCTCACGAAGTCGACGACCTCGGCCATGTCAAAGTAGTCGAAGTTCGCCGCCCACGCGCGGAAGGTCGTGGTGGTGGGAATGTCCGGTGTGACGCCCTTGAGCAGGTCGTGCTGCATGCGCACAAACGCCACGCAGGAGTCACTGCAAAACCGCCTCCAGTCGCACACCAGCGCGGGATTGTGCGGCGCGGGCGCGCTCATCGGCATCGGCACCTGCGTCCAGTCGCTGACGACCTGCCCCCAGAAGGTGAGCCCCATGCGTTCGTTGAGTTTGGGGATGGTCTCGTATTTGGCCTGTAGCCACGCGATCCAGTCTCGGCGCGTCTCGGCGTTGAAGGCGTATTCCGTGCCGTGTCGTCCGATGCCGTTGTCGATCTGCCACGCAATCAGCGCGGGATGCTTGCCCAGCGTGTTGGCGAGTTGAGTGACGATCTTCTTCGAAAAGTCCCAGTAGACGTTGCTGTTGATACAGTAGGCGCGGCGCGTGCCCTCGCGCTTGGGCTGGCCGGTCTCGTCGAGCGGCAAGATCTCGGGATACTTTTGCGTCAGCCACAACGGGGGCGCCGCGGTGGGCGTGCCGAGCACGACCTGGAGGTTGTGCTTGTGCATCACATCCATCGCGCGGTTGAGCCAGCCAAAGTCGTATTTGCCCTCCTCGCGCTCGCACAAGCCCCACGCGAACTCGCCCATCCGCACCACGTTCAGTCCGGCGTGGGCCATGCCTTGCGCGTCCTCCTCCCAACGGTCTTCCGGGATTTCCTGGGTGCCATCATAGGGAAAGACCCAATGCTCGGGATGATACGCTGCGCCAAGATACATAAGCCGGGTTTAAGGAAGGACGGTGGCAGGCTAGCGCGAACGCCGCGACAGCGGCAAGGAAAAGTTCAGTATGGCCGAGCCGCCGACCATCCCGAAGCTGCGAGACTGCGGTGCCGCACCGCGAATCCGCGCGGGCCGTGATCGCCGGAAATTTGCTTGCCACCCCCGTAACGGGGCGCATAAATGCGCGCGTCCGTTTCGCAGTGCAGTGCAGTGCGGAAATTGTCAGAGGGTGCTTTCAGAGAAAGCCGTGACAGTTTGAGACCCACGTCGGGAACGCGGCAGTGCGGCAGGCGGCAAGAGAAAGCATCATCATGGCTACCCGATTGTTCGTTGGGAATCTTCCCTACAGCACCACCGAGAACGACCTCCAGGACCACTTCGGCCAGGCCGGCGCCGTCACCTCGGTCAACATCATGCAGGACCGCGTCACCGGCCGCTCCCGCGGCTTCGCCTTCGTGGACATGGGCTCGCAGGACGAGGCCAACAAGGCGGTCGAGATGTTTCACGGCAAGGAGTTTCAAGGTCGTGCACTGACGGTCAATGAAGCGCGGCCCCGCGAAGAGCGCCCCGGCGGTGGTGGTGGTTATCGCGGCGGCGGTGGTGGCGGCGGCGGCGGCGGCGGATACCGCGACCGCTAATCGCACTGCCCGGCCCCCCCCTTCAATCAGGCCGCCGTGATCAACGGCGGCTTTTTCTTTCACGACGGATGAATCAGACGAACTTGCCCGGGTTCAGGATGCCGCGCGGATCGAGGGCCGACTTCACGCGCGCGTGGACGGAGCGCAACGCCGGCGCCACGGCGAGCTTCCACCACGGCTTCTTCGCGAGTCCGATGCCATGCTCGCCCGTGATCACGCCGCCCCACGCGAGCACCTGCTCGAACAAGTCATTGAGCGCGGCATCGCACCGCGCCATCGCCCCCGGTTGCGTTCGATCCACCATCACGTTCACGTGCAGGTTGCCGTCCCCGGCGTGTCCGAAACTCGCGACGGGAAAGCCATGCTTGCGCTGCAACCGCCCGGCGAAGGCAAACAAATCCTCGAGCCGGCCGCGCGGCACCACGATGTCCTCGTTCAGCTTCAGCAATCCCGTGTCGCGCAGCGCGTAGGAAAACTCGCGCCGGAGCTGCCAGATTCTTTCGCAGTCAGCCGCGCCAAACTCCCGCTGGACGCACAACGGCTTCTGCCGTCGCACGATCTTTTCCACGGCGCGCAACTCGGCACGAACCGACGCCTCCTGTCCGTCGAGTTCCACGATCAGGTGGGCCTTGCAGCCGGCAAGCTGGCGCGAGCCCGTCCGCTTGTGCGCCGCGGCCAGCGTGAACGCGTCCGCGACTTCCACGGCGCAGGGAAGAAATCCCGAGGCGAAGATGTCGCGGATCGCGCGCGCTGCCGATGTCATCGAGTCGAATCCGACGCCCACGCACGCGCGGAATGGCGGCAGCGGCAGCAGCTTGAGCGTCGCCTCCGTCACCACGCCGAGCAGCCCCTCGGAGCCGACAAACAGCCGCGCGATTTCGAAGCCCGTCTTGTTCTTGTGCGTGCGGCTGCCGGGGCGGATGACCGTGCCGTCGGCGAGCACCACTTCGAGCCCGAGCACGTAATCGCGCGTGACGCCGTATTTGAGGCAGCGCGGGCCGCCGGCGTTGGTCACGATGTTCCCGCCGATGCTGCAATCCGCGCGGCTCGCCGGGTCGGGCGGGTAGAACATCCCGCGCGCCTCCACGGCCTCCTGCAAACGCGCCGTGATCACGCCCGGCTCGACCACCGCCACGAAATCCCGCGCGTCGAGCTCCTTGATGCGGTTCATGCCCGCGAGTGACAGCGCGATGCCGCCGCGCACCGGCACGCAGCCGCCAACGTAGCCGAAGCCCGCGCCCCGCGCCGTGACCGGCACCCGATGGGCGTTGGCCCACTGCAGGATTTTCACGACGCTTGAAGTGCGCCGCGGCAGCGCGACGGCATCGGGGGCGGAGGTCGCGAACCACTTGTCGGCCGCGTGGGCGTTGCGCGAGCCGTCGTCGAGACGGAGTTCGCCCGGCGGGAGCCGGCGCTGGAGCGAGCGGAGAGCCCGCGTCATCGAGGCCTTCAATTCGCGCCTCCGCATGAGCCTCGCGCGGCGGCGATTCCCCGCAAGTGGAGCCGCGCTTTTTCGTAACTCTTGCGCTGGAGGAAGTGCTTCAGTTCGCCGTCCGCGCCGGGACCGAGGCGGGAGGCGAGTTCGTCGAGGCGCGCGAACAGCGGCAGCAGGTCTGGTTTCGGATTCGCCGATTTCATCGAGCGCACCGCGGCGTCCAGCGCGTCGAGTGACTCCAGGATTTGTTGCTCGGTCGTGTTCATCGGGCGGAAAGTGCCGTGTGTGTGTTCCCCTACTGGACGGGCGGCGGCGTGACTTTGTCGCCGAGCCGCATGAAATGCCAGAGCGCGTCGAGTTGCTTCCGGGCGTCGCCGCCGAGCACGTCCATGAGCGGGCTCCTGCCGTCATCGTCGAAATACACCGGCATCTTCGTCGTGGGCACGATGCGGAGCGGATTGAGAATCCAGCGGTCGAAGTAGTCGCGCTGCAACCGTTCCGCCGGATACGCGAAATTCAATCCCTCCGCCTCGAACACCTGCGTCGCCTTCTGCGGGCCGGTGCTGTGGCACGAAGTGCAGGAGAAGCCGCCGTCGGTGCCGAGAAGTTTTTGGCCGACGGGCACAAGCTCGTTGTTGATCGGCCCCTCCACGGGCGTGGTCGCGGCGTAGCCGTGGCTCATCGCGAGGCCCACCGCGAGCGGCGCGGCGCGGCTGGCGAAGGACGGCATGCGGTGGTCGAGCCAGTGACGCGGCTTGTAAGTTAGCGTGCCGGCGAAGAGCTTCGTCATCCACTCGGGCTTCAGTTTGCCGCCCACGCGCTCGAGCGGGGGGAAGCCCTCGAGCTGGCCGTGGCAGGCGGTGCATTGCAACTGCCGTGATTGGCGCTCTGCGAACTCGACCGGCGCGAGACGGGAGAGCGGCGCCCGGTCTCCCGCGAGAAACGCCACCACGGCCTCGCGCACGGCCTCGTCTTGCGCGTAACGCGGGTGCCTGGCTCCCTCGGGTGGTTTCGGCGAAAGGCAGCCGAGCGGCTCGCCCGCGACCGCAAGCTGCGCGAGCGGCCTGGCCTTGAATTGGTTCTCCAACTTGAGCGCGTGGCAGTTGAGGCACCCGGTGGTCTGCAGCAGGTGTCTGCCGCGCGCAAGCGTGGCGGCGTCGGTCGGCGCGCCGCGCTGCTTGAACATCGGCGCGTCCGAGCGGATGAACGCGGCGAGGTGCTGCGCCTCCTCCGCGGTCATGTTGAATCGCGGCATGCGCGTCCACGCGAAGTGCTCGGCGGGATTCCGGATGAACTCGGCGAGCCGGCTCGGCGGGAACTTGGCGTTGACTTGCTTGAAGGGCAGCTTGCCGGGCTCCGGTTCGTTGCCGGGCACGACGTGGCAGACGCAGCACTTGAGTTTGTCGGCGAGCTGTTTGCCGGCCTCGACGGCGTCCGCGTCGGATGGCGCGGCTTGCTCTGCAGCCGGTGACGGGAGCGAAGCGAGGAAGGCGGCGATGGCGTCGGCGTCGTCTTTCGCCGTCGCCCCGTGCAGCAGCTTGGGCATGTGCGCCGTCGCGCGTTGCGACTTCGGGTCGAGGATCCACGACGCCATCCACGCGAAGTGCCGGCGCGAGCCGATGCCCTCGAAGGACGGCGCATCCATCGCGAGTTCAGGCGCGCCGTTGTCCGCGGCCGGAACCGCGTGACACTTCACGCACCGCGATTCGAACACCCCTTCGCGGCCGAGCCGCAGTTTCTCGGCCCGGGCGAGCGCGGCGTCGGCCGGCGATCGCGTGAGCAGTTGCCGCGGGATCGGCTCCCACAAGATGCCTTTCTCCGACCACTGCAAGCGGACTGTCGCGTCGCCTGCCGTGGACGAGAACGAAGCGCCGAGCACGTTCGCGCCTTTGCTGAGGCGGATCGGTCTTGTCGTGGCGAAGGACGCGACTCCCGGCCCCGGGTGGGCGACATCGAGAAGGTTGGTGCCGTTGAGCTCGAGTTTGAATCCGCCGCCCGAGAGTTCGACGCGGAAGAAAAAGTCACCGCGCAGGTCCACGACAAGGTTGCCGGACCACGCGGCGCTGAACGTTCCCGGTTCGAGAAATGGCGTCGGGGATTGGCCGGCCGGGACGTGGAGCCAGACGTTTGGCGCGGTCGTGGTGTCGGACTTTCCGCCGGACGTGAAGGTCAGGAGCAGCCCCGCCTCGGGCTTGGACTTGGCGGGTGCCTGCGCGCGGGCCGCGAGGAGCGCGAAGGTGAAGGCGGCAAGAACGGTGGCGAAAAGTGTGGGCTTCAACTTGCTCATCGGTGCGCGGCGCGCAGGACGGTTCTATCGCAACCCGACGGAAGGCTCAAGGCAACGCGTTGATCGTGTGCAGCACCTGCTGGTTGACCGCGGCGCCGTCGGCGGTCTTGAGCTTGAAGGCCAGCAGTTGCTGCATCACCGGTTTCACGTCTGCGATGGACAACGTCACCGTCCTGCCGTCGGCAGAGAGCATGGCGGCGGTGATGTCGAGCGGGTCGGTGCCGTTGCGCGCGGGGTCGGAGACGGAGACCTTCGGCGAGCCGTAGTGGCCGGTGCGTTTGTAGTTCCACGGCGACCCGGACCAGTTGCCGGTGTCCTCGGCGATGGACGTGTCGAGCGGCGGCGTGAACGTGAGCGTCACGCCGTTCCGTGCCACCTTCAGCCCGCTCACGGACACCACGGGCTTGCCGGTGAAGCGCACCCGGTCGAAGCCGGTCTCCTGCCCCGCGTTGCTTTGCCAGCCGCGGAGTCCTGCGACGCAAAGCTGGCCGTCGCGGTGAGACAACCTGTGAGGCAAGGCGCGGGTTTTGGATGGGATCTCATTCGAGCGGGGTTTCGTGCTGGTTCAAATCCACGACGCAGTCCCGGGCTTGTTTTGGACCCTTGGATTGAAAGTTGAATCCAGCCGCGAGGGTCACGTTCGGAACCGCCGGCAGATGCAGCTTCCATCCCGGCGCCACTGTGGTTTCATCGGCGCGTGCGAATTCTCGGCATCATCCCAGCGCGTTACGCCTCGACGAGGTTTCCCGGCAAGGCGCTGCACCCCATCGCAGGCAAGCCGCTCGTGCAGCACGTGGTGGAGCGATGCAGGCTGGCGAAGTCGTTGAGCGAAGTGATCGTGGCGACGGATGACGCCCGAATCGCCGACGTGGGGCGAATCTTCTGCCGCGTGGAGATGACGCGGGAGGACCACCCGAGCGGCTCGGACCGCATCGCGGAAGTTGCCGCGCGCTGCGAATGCGACGCGGTGATCAACGTGCAGGGCGACGAACCGCTGATTGATCCGGCGGTGATTGACGCGGTGGCCGGCGCGCTGGCGACGTGCGAGATGAGCACGGCCGCGACCCCGATTCGCAGGGTCGAGGATTACGACAATCCAAACGTCGTGAAAGTCGTTGTCAGCGCGGCCGGGCGCGCCTTATATTTTTCCCGGCGCACGATTCCGTTTGTGCGAGATGCCGCCGGCCGTTCCGCGGGTGAACAACTGGCGGCGTTTCCGTTTTTGAAGCACCTCGGGATCTACGGTTACCGGCGCGAGTCGCTGCTGAGGCTGGTGCGCTGCCCGGTTTCGCCGCTCGAGGCGGCCGAAAGGCTGGAGCAGTTGCGCGCGCTTGAGTGCGGCATCCCGATCGCCGTCGTGCGCGTGGATTACGACAGCGTGGGCGTGGATGCGCCGGGGGATGTGGCGCGGGCCGAGGCGATGCTGGCGGTTGGAACATGAAATACATCTTCGTCACGGGTGGCGTGGTGAGCTCGTTGGGCAAGGGCCTGACAGCGGCCGCGCTCGGCACGCTGCTGGAGAACCGCGGCATCAAGGTCGCGCTGCAAAAATTCGACCCATACCTCAACGTCGACCCCGGCACGATGAGTCCGTTCCAGCACGGCGAGGTTTACGTGCTTGACGACGGCGCGGAGACTGACCTGGACCTCGGCCACTACGAGCGATTCACCAGCACCAAGCTCACGCGCTACAACAACCTTACGAGCGGGCAGGTGTATCAGACGGTCCTCAACAACGAGCGCGAGGGGAAGTATCTGGGCAAGACGGTGCAGGTCATCCCGCATGTGACGGACGAGATTCAGCGCCGCATCCGCCTGATCGCCGAACAGTCAAAGGCTGACGTGCTCATCACGGAAATCGGCGGCACGACCGGCGACATCGAGGGGTTGCCGTTCCTCGAGGCCATCCGCGAATTTGCGCTCGAAGCCGGCCCGGGAAACGTGCTGTTCCTGCACGTCACCTACGTGCCGTTCATCAAGGCCGCGGGCGAGCTCAAGACCAAGCCCACGCAGCAGAGCATCGCCAAGCTCCGTGAAATCGGCATCGCTCCGCACGTGCTCGTCTGCCGTTGTGAGCGCCCGCTCGACAAGGCGCTGCGCCAGAAGATTTCCCTTTTCTGCAACGTCTCCTACGACGCTGTCATCGAAGAGAAGGACGTGGACCACACGATTTACGAAGTGCCGCTGATGCTCCAGCGCGAGCGGATGGACGACCTCGTGTGCCGCCTGCTGCACTTCGACGCGCCGCCCGCGAGCATGGCGCACTGGCAGGACATCATCCGCAAGCTCATCGCGCCGCAACACCGCGTCCGCATCGGTGTCGTCGGCAAATACATCGAGCTGCAGGACGCCTACAAATCCGTCTACGAAGCGATCATGCACGGCGGCGTGGCGAACGATTGCGGCGTGGAGATCGAGAAGATCGACGCCGAGGAAATCGAGAAGGAAGGCGCGGAGAAGATCCTAAGGGGACTCGGCGGCATCCTCGTCCCCGGCGGCTTCGGCGAGCGCGGCATCGAGGGGAAGATCCTGGCGGCGCAATACGCGCGCGAGCAGAAGCTGCCTTACCTGGGCTTGTGCCTCGGCATGCAGATCGCGACGATCGAGTTTGCGCGAAACGTCCTCGGCTTGAAAGGCGCGCACTCGACCGAGTTCGACGACACGACACAGCATCCGGTCATCTGCCTGCTCGACGCGCAACGAAACATCTCCCACAAAGGCGGCACGATGCGGCTCGGCGCGCAACCCTGCCAGCTCAAAGTCGGCAGCAGGGCCGCGCAACTCTACGGCTCCTTCGTGATTCACGAGCGCCACCGGCACCGCTACGAGTTCAACAACACCTACCGCGCGTCGTTCGAGGAAAACGGCTTGCACTTTTCCGGCACCTCGCCCGACGGCAAGCTCGTCGAACTCATCGAACTGAAGGACCACCCGTTCCTCGTCGCGAGCCAGTTCCATCCCGAATTCCAGAGCAAACCCAGCGCGCCGCACCCGCTCTTCAAGGGCTTCATCGCCGCGGTGCACCAGCACATGCACCAGAAGCCGCTGTGACCTACGGCGACGCGATTGAGTTCCTCTATGGGCTTCGGCTCTTCGGCGCGAAGTTTGGGCTCGAAAACACCCTTCGCCTCGCCGCGCAGGCCGGCAATCCGCACAGAAGCCTGCGCTTCATCCACGTCGCCGGCACCAATGGCAAGGGCTCGACGTGCGCGATGCTCGAGTCCATTTATCGCCACGGCGGACTGCGCGTTGGGCTCTTTACCTCGCCGCACCTCGTCTCATTTCGCGAGCGGATTCAGGTCAACCGGCAGCCCGTCCCTGAGGCGGACGTCGTGCGACTCGTCGCCGAACTGCAACCACTGCTCGCCAGGTTCCCCCGTGACCAGCATCCGACGTTCTTTGAAGTCATCACCGTGATGGCGCTGCGTTACTTCGCGGAACAGCGCTGCGAACTCGTCATCTGGGAAACCGGCCTCGGCGGACGGCTCGACGCGACGAACATCGTTACGCCGCTCGCCAGCGTCATCACGAACATCGGATTCGACCATCAGCAATGGCTCGGCACCACGCTCGCGGCGATCGCCGCCGAGAAGGCCGGCATCATCAAGACCGGCGTGCCGGTGCACACGGCCGCGGCGGATGCCGAGGCGCTTGCAGTCATCCACTCGCACGCAGTCCGGCTGAATGCGGTTGTGCACGTCTTGAGCGAGGCGAATCTAGGCCGGTGCCTGCCGGAGCATTGGATCGTGCCGCTCGCAGGCGCGCACCAGCGGATGAACGCGGCCCTGGCCGTGGCGGTGGTGAAATCGCTTGGCACGATCATCCCGATCCCCGCTGAAACCACGCGGCGGGGCGTTGAATCCGTCCACTGGCCCGGGAGGTTGCAGACTTTGACGGCACGTTCCGGCCAGAAACTCCTGCTGGATGGGGCTCACAACACGCCCGGGTGCGAGGCCCTGGCACGTGCGATATGCGACCTCTCGGCGGACACGCGCCCGGCGCTCGTCCTCGGCATGCTGGAGGACAAGGACAGCGGGACGATGTGTGCGCAACTTGCGCCGCTCTCGCAACGCATCGGGTTGGTGAGGGTCGCGAGCGCGCGGACCGCAGCGCCCGACGCGCTTGCAGCGCACTGCAGGCTGGCGAATTCCACCGCAGAAGTGAAGTGCTTCGATTCGGTCCGGCAGGCGCTCCTGTGGCTAGAAGCCGAGCCGCTCGTTGTCGTGACGGGCTCGTTGTATCTTGTCGGCGAGGTTCTCGCGTTGCTGAATCCCGACGGCACCAGTGCCGATGAGCGGGGGTTGAACGAGTGGAGATAGGCCCGCGCTGCGAATCCACTGTCAGCACCGGCGGACCCTTGCGCGCACCAGTTCTGGATTCTCGTCTTCCCGCCGGCAGACACTTGTCGAGGTTCTGTGGAAGAAAGATCCGATCGACGCGTCCGGGGTGCAGTAATTGTGACGCGCGTCGGGTTGGAAAATGAAGAGGGGCTTGGAGCCACTTTGCCCCAAGCCCCCTGAAGGGAATGAGTCAGCAACCTAGAGGGTGTGGCCAAGGGTGGTGCCCAGGTTACAGGTCGGACTCGCGCCGACGTTCGCGCCAGCCGTGTAGTTGCCACCGGAAGGGCAGGAGGGAAGCACCGATCCCTTGAGATACGCGAGCAGCGTGGCGTCCGTCAGCAGATAAGTGTCGGTGGCGGCCTTCTTGTATTCGAGCGCCCACTGGTCCTTTGCGCCGTCGATCTGCTTGAGGTTCGAGATGCAACTCTTCTGCTGGGCCGACGTGCGGGCCTTCACGAAGTTCGGGATCGCGATCGCGGCGAGCAGGCCGATGATGGCCACGACGATCATGATTTCCACGAGCGTGAAGCCCCCTTGGGAATTGCGGACGTTGGTCTTCATGGTGTTTGCCTTTCTCTGCGTGCGGCCGTGAACCGGCGAGAGGCGGGTTTATGATGAGTTTGGTCTTTGTCCACGTTATTGCCTGCTCGCCAACCGTGCGATCAGTTTAGCATGG
>Ga0194131_10002846_pt1 | contig 28047 bp, 30 predicted proteins | sample TA2KigO120mmetaG_FD_148631 | JGI IMG/M metagenome (GOLD analysis project Ga0194131, IMG submission 148631) | Freshwater microbial communities from Lake Tanganyika, Tanzania - TA2015053 Kigoma Offshore 120m | ecosystem: Environmental > Aquatic > Freshwater > Lake | place: Tanzania: Lake...
GCGGAGGGAGTGGGATTCGAACCCACGAGGCCCTTTCGAGCCAGGGATTAGCAATCCCTTGCCTTAACCGCTAGGCTATCCCTCCTTTATGAGTATGGATAGTATATGTCTTTAAGTGTGAGAATTCAATTGACTCGTCTTTTTTACTTCACTTCACTTGTGCGTAGTTGTGCAATATAATTTCGTGATTAAAAAACGGCGGAAGGATAGTTATAGCTCGTATAACTCTCCTCCGCCGCCCGCATGGCATCGTACAATGCTTTAATAGTCGTCTACTGCTGCCGCACATCTTTGAAGTTAATGGCGGGACTCAGTATATCCATGAGCTGTGTTGGTAGACTGAGAATCGCTTCGCGCACATCATCAAAGCTGAATGCAACGTCGAGCGCTTCGATGAGTTGCATGGGTAGATTTGTGATCGCGGCTTGTAGGGTAGGGATGTTGTTTGGTGTGCGTTTCGCGCTGTTGATTATCGGATGGAGGATGCTGTAGACAATATCCGCTTTTTCAAGTTTTTCTTTTGGTATTCCTGCGCGAGCGGCGCATACGCGTACTGTCCGATACAACTCAAAGGCGTCATGAGTAGTCGACATGATAACTTCCTTCTTTCTAAGTAGCTCCTTCTGTAAGGGGCATATTTTAGTATGTGCGTCGCAAACAAGGCGCACTGCTATTTGCACAATGTGCCTTTTTAGATATATTGTCAAGTGCTATGGCAGTTGCCTTATTATCTAATATACGAAGTGCGCATAACGTTGGTTCTATGTTTCGCACTGCAGATGCTGCGGGTATAGATTGTTTGTATTTGTGCGGTATAACGCCGAGCCCTCAAGACATGCTTGGTAGTGCTACTAAGAATTTACAAAAGACGGCATTAGGTGCGGAAAAAACCGTGCCTTGGCAAAAGTATGCACGCACTGCTGATTGTATTCGTCGTCTTAAGGCACAGGGCTATCATATATGTGCTCTTGAATTAGTAGAGGGCGCTACGCCTTATTACGACGCACCTTGTATAAAAACGCACACAGAAAAACTTGCGTTTATTGTGGGACATGAAGTTGATGGCTTGCCTGCTACGATCATTAAAAAATGTGATTCTGTTATATGTATTCCTATGCGTGGTACAAAAGAGTCTCTTAATGTTGCTGTTGCTTTTGGCGTTGTGGCTTTCGAAATAGCCAAGTATCGGCTACCATAGCGATATCATGTTTGGTCTTGAAAAAATTGCATCAAAAATAGAAATACCGCCGGAGGGTGTGGGGGCAGATATTGCTATCCCCTGCTTTCGTGAGAAGCCTGAGGATATAGCCGAAAAAATTCGTAGTTTGCATAATCCTCTCTTTGGTAGCATTTCTGTTGTTGGTCGATACGTTAATATTTCGTTTGATTACAATGCGCTCGCATCTCGTGTTTTTGCGGATATCGCTACGCAAAAAAATACGTATGGGTGGAATGCTTCTGGTGCGGGCAAGACTGTTGTTATTGAATACTCTGCACCTAACATTGCTAAGCCTATGCATATGGGTCATGCACGTAACAATGCTATTGGGCATGCATTGGTGAATATATATAAAGCAAATGGTTATACCGTTATTACCACAAACCATTTTGGTGACTGGGGAATGTCTTTGGCTAAGATCATGCTCGCGTTTCAAAAGTGGGGTGATAGAGCGGCATTTGAAAAAGATCCTATCCACACCCTACTCGATTTATATGTACGTATAACAAAGGAGATTAAAACGACGCCCGCATTAGAAGATGAGGCGCGTGCATTATTCCGTGCACTTGAAGAGGGTGATGTTGCTCTTCGTGCGCTATGGCAGGAGTTTCGTGATGTGAGTGTTAAAAATTTCGAGCGCGTGTATGCCTTATTTGGTATTACCTTTGATTTGTGGCATGGTGAAAGTTTTTATGAGCCCTTTATTAAAGAGTCTATAGACGAAGCAATTACAAAAGGTGTTGCCGTATATGGTGAGCCTGATGAAAAAGGTGGCAAGCCTCTTGTGGTGCATCTCGATGAATATAAACTCCCCTCTTTTCTTCTTGTTAAGTCAGATGGTGCATCGCTTTATAGTGCGCGTGATATTGCAGTCGCGCGTTTTAGGCTTACGCATTATCCGCAGGCAGAAAAGATTATCTATGTTGTAGGGCACGAACAAGAGCTCTATTTAAAGCAGATTTTTAAGACTATGGGGCTTATGGGTTACCCCGAAGGTGTGTTTAAGCATGTAAGCTATGGTGTAGTAACACTGAATGGCAAAAAGATTTCTACGCGTGAAGGCGGTATAGTCTTTTTAGAAGATGGTCTTATAGAGGCAGTAGCAAAAGCAAAAGGTATTAAGGAGGTTGGTGTTGGCGCGATTTTATACAACATGCTTTCTATGGGTCGTGAGCACGACATTGCATTTTCGTGGGATGCAGCGCTTTCTATAACTGGTAATAGTGCTCCATACATTCAATATGCATATGTTCGCGCAAAAGCGATTATGGAAAAAGCAGGTGTATTAGGCACTGACCCATACTCACCTATTACATCAGGTAGCGCTGAAGCGCGTTTATTAAAACGCATTGCAGAATATCCTCGCGCTGTATCTCAAGCCCATGCGCTTGATGCGCCACATATTATAGCTACATTCCTTAATGAATATGCGCAGGAGTTTAATCGTTTTTACGATGCTGTGCCGGTGCTCGAAGATGGTCCGGCGCGCAGCGTGCGCCTTATGTTGGTAGCAGCTTCTCTACAAGTTATTAAAAATGGCTTGTGGTTGTTAGGTATTGAAGTTCCGGAGCGGATGTAGTGTGTAATAAAAAAATAGACATGAGTCTGTTTTTTTTATTGTGATGTATACTTAGGATAATGCGTAAGAGTACACTGAAGGATACGTATTCATTATTTGAAAAGCTTGCTGCATGCGGTGTTTCTGTTGCTCCCTTTACTACTTCTCTTGCGGGTATTGCTACAGTAGGAATCCCTGCAAAACTTGTTACACGCACTACTTTATCCCCTTATTCTGCTACGATAGCGCGGTATGGTGATATTATGCCTGCCATAGTGCGCGCTGTGCGTTCTGCAAAGCCATTTTTTCTACAACGGCATGTTACCGGACACGAGCTTGCATGTGGAGTGGTTATGGATAGCCGAAAAATAGTACCGCTGGTGCCTGTTGAGATTATTCCTCGCATATCACATGAGACTCATGCTCTGCATATGTCGTCTAGCGTTCTTGATGCTGTTGCTACTGAGGCGTGTAGAGCACACAAAGCACTCCGCATAAAAGGACATTCGTGCGTACGCATGGTTGTTGAAAAGGGTGTGCCGTATGTTGTGGGTGTTGAGGCGTCCCCTGCCTTAGTGCGTACCAGTTGTTTTATGCGAAGCGCACTTCTTGCAGGGCTCACTGAAGAAGAAATAAAAGAATATACTCTATGATTAGCTGGATGTCGCCCGAATTTCATTATCACGAAAAAGACGAGGCATGGCCTATCTTAGTTGTTCTTTTGGGTATTCTTTTGGCTGCGTATGCTCTATGGCAGGGTAATTTTTTATTTTTAGTGTTTGTATGCATAGCAACAGGCCTTGCTATTGTATGGGGTGGTCGTAAGCCACAGCATTTTGAGTTTAAGTTAAACGACGAAGGGCTTATTATTGATGAAACGATGCATCTGTATCGGGAATTTAGGAGCTTTGCCTTAGGGGGTGATTCCCTTCATTTCATGCCAAAAAGCTCGGTAATGCCTCGTATTGAGATTATAATCCCCCATTCTCGTGAACGTGAGATCCGTGAATACCTCTTGGATTTTCTGCATGAAACAGAGTATACTGAATCGTTCGTAGAAACCTTAGGCCATTGGCTGAGGTTTTAAGCACCCATAGTTTAATGGATAGAACGGAGGATTGCGGATCCTCTAATCGAGGTTCGATTCCTCGTGGGTGCACATAGAAAATACCCCGTCTAATTTAGGTGGGTTATTTTCTATGTTTATTCATTGCGAGGAATCGAACCTGACAGGCCGCCATTTTTAAGGAGGCGCACCGCCGACTATAAAAATGGCATGTCTCGACCGTAGGGAGAGGCGATTCCTCGTGGGTGCACATAGAAAATACCCCCAATCCTATAAATACGTGCTTTGCGTTGATTTTTATCTTTAAAAACCCTATTATAATTCCTATATAAGCGGGTATCGTATAGTGGCTATTATACGTCCTTGCCAAGGACGAGATAGGGGTTCGACTCCCCTTACCCGCTCACGTAATGTAGTAAAATGGTGCGTTATTATAATACTTGACAAAATACTGCTAATATAGTACTATATATTTAGTAATCCGCGGTGCGCGGATTTTGTAAAAAAGCCAAAAAGCCAAGGAGTTAGGTCGTGAAAAACATTATTTTTTGGGCACAAATCATCACCGGCTGTAGTGCGTTGCTGTTCGCAGCGGTGGGTATGATCGCCGTTGATGAGCTGTTTGTGAATAATTGGGCGTCTATCGCCCCCCAGAAAGTAAGCTTACTTTCTGGCCTTGCGGGAGTTTTTGGTTTCTGTGGGCTTATTGCAACATTCGGCTCGCTCATTGAGCGTATGTCGGACGATATGCGATACGACCCAGAGGCAGACGAAGAGCAGTCATTCTTTGATTCACCAAGAAAACCCCGTTAACGCAAAAAACGCCCGTCGGATTATCCGGCGGGCGTTCTTATTTTGCTTATTTTTGTATACTAAAAAATTTAAGTTTGCCTATTTGGAGTATGGTATCTTTTGAAAGAGTTAGTGCTTCTTCGGTGTTTTGGATAGTAGTGCCGTTTATTTTTATGCCACCCTGTTCCACAAGACGACGTGCCTCTGCCTTACTTTTAACCTCAGCAAGCAGTAAGAGGTCAATAATATTCATGTGTTCGCTTGCGATATGTATTATAGGCATATCGGTAGGTATTTCTTTTTTGCTATGCACGCGTACAAATTCTTGTTCTGCAGTGTCCCCTGCTACAGCGCCATGGTATGTGGCAACTATAGTGCGCGCAAGAAGAACTTTTGCATCACGTGGTTTTGCGTCGTGAGGCATAGGTATATTGGTAAGCAAGGCGAAGTATTTTGGCATAAGAGCATCGGGTAAGGACATAATTTTGCCAAACATATCATTAGGGGTGTCTGTAAGCGCTATGTAATTACCAAGGCTTTTAGACATTTTATATTCACCGTCCGTCCCTTCAATAAGCGGTAGTGTTACAACATCTTGTTCAGATACATTCAGTACGCGTTGAATACGCCTACCCATAAGCATGTTGAATGTTTGGTCTGTCCCCCCAAGTTCTACGTCTGCCTTTACGGCAACTGAATCGTATCCTTGAAGAATAGGATAGAGTATTTCGAGCATGCTGATATCGGTTTCTTCCCCCATGCGCTTTTTAAAATCTGCGCGATGTAATACTTGTTGGATACTTACCTTGCTCATAAGCTCGATAAGTTTAGGTAATGCATCTTGAAGCCATTCGCTATTGTGCCGTATTTCGAGGGTTTTCATATCAAGAATAGCGCCTGCTTGAGCAAGATATGTTTCAAGATTTTTCTTAACCTGCTCTTTAGTGAGTACGGGGCGTGTGGTTGATTTGCCGGTAGGGTCACCAATCATGGCGGTAAAATCGCCAATAATAAGAACGGCTATGTGCCCTGCATCTTGAAATTGTCGTAATTTACGCAGAACTACTGCGTGCCCCAGATGTAAGTCGGGCGCAGTAGGATCAATACCAAATTTAACGCGTAGTTTTTTACCTGACGCAAGAGCTGCTTCTAGATGCGCTTTGTCGGCAATATCGACAGCATTATCAAAAAGTGTAGATTCTGACATTTATAAGAGTGCCGCAAGAGTTATAAGTGCGGTTAAAATCCCTGCAACAGGTGGTATGAGTGTTGCGATAAAGGCAAGAGCGCATATAAGAATAGCATTACTTGCGAGACTGATGAGTATAACGTGCATACTATTACGACGAAAATCTTTTTCTATGCGATTTAAAAAGCGGTGCGCCAAAATGGATCCAAAAGTAAGTGTGGCGATACATACCACAATCCCCCATCCGAGAAAGAGTGGCGGGATATAGTACATGGCATAACCTGCAAAAAGCGCAGTGCATCCTGCTATAAGCGCAGTGAGTACGCTATGCTCTATGGATTTTTTTTGAATATTTTTCCATGCACTGCCGAGTGTAAGGATGAGGCTTGTTGCAGTAAGAAATATAAGAAGCGCAATGCCTGCTACTCGTAGCAGTGGTGTAAAGGGGGTTATGAATGGGAATAGCGTGATAGCCCCGAATGTACTTACGAAGAAAATGTATTCGAAGAAGCGGAATCGCATTATTTGCGGTTTTCGATTATTGCGTCGATAACTCCGTATTCTTTTGCCTCAGAAGCTGATAAATAAAAGTCACGGTCGGTATCTTTTTCTATTTTAGCATGTGTTTGCCCTGTGTGTTTAACAAGAATGGAGTTTAAGCGTTCTTTGATCTTTAGTATTTGGCGTGCGGTTATTTCTATTTCGCTTGCCTGCCCCTGTGCACCTCCCATTACTTGATGTAATAAGATTTCGGAATTAGGTAGAGAAAAGCGCTTGCCTTTTGTTCCTGCGGCAAGAAGTACAGCGCCCATAGATGCGGCAATACCAACGCACACAGTTGATACATCCGGCTTTACGTGTTGTATGGTGTCGTATATCGCAAGACCAGCACTTACAGAACCCCCTGGGGTGTTGATGTAGATGGTTATGTCTTTTTTAGAATCTTCGTTTTCAAGGAAAAGAAGCTGAGCAACGATGGTATTAGCAAGCGCATCAGTTACTGGACCCGAAAGAAATATAATGCGCTCTTTAAGAAGGCGTGAGTAAATATCGTATGCACGCTCCCCTTGCGAGGATTTTTCTATAACAGTTGGAATAAGGTAATTATTCATTATTTTTTGAGGATATAGTTGTATACTTTCTTTTGCTGAAGCTTCTCGTAAATATAACCATGTATTTTTTTAGCGTCAATTGGCCCATTTTCGCTACGCATAGCGCCTGCGCCATAATGCGCTAATTCTTCTTGGATTTCTTCTTCTGTCGGACGAATACCTACCTTATCCGCTACTGCATACAGTACAAGGTGCATGGCAATTTTTTGTCGCGCGACTTCTTCTGTCATTTCTTTATCCTGTTCGCGGATTTTTTGGATCATTGGCTGAGGTATGTCGATCGCTGCTTTTTTAACCGCTGCTTCAAGGGTAGCGATACATGCAATCTCTTCTTCGTGATTTATTTTTTCCTGTCGTATGCCAGTTGTAATACTCTCTTTAAGTTCTGCGAGAGTTTTAAATGAACCTGCTTTGCCTGCAAACGCATCATCAAGGGCAGGTATAATCTGCTCGTATACTTTGTTGATGGTTACTTCGAAGTCGACTTTTTTGTTACGTAGTTCTTCGTTCCAATAATCTGCGGGACCGGTAATGGAGAACGTGGTTGTCTCCCCTGCTTTCTTTCCGATGAGATTATCTTCAAAGCCCGCCATAAAGCGACCCTTACCAACTACAAAGCGATCGTTGTGCGCTTCTTTAGCAAAGGAACTTTTAACGGTTATTTCGATTACACGATCGAGCGCTACTGGCTCATTAATTTCTTTTTTTTCTGCGCGTGCATTACGGAGCCATATAAGCGCTTCTTCTATTTCTTTTTCCGTAACACCTATCTTTGCTTTTTTCTTTTCAAGATTGGCGCGTTCTTGTTCTGCGATTGCATCAAATCCATCTATAGCAACGCTTGGAAATATAGAGAATGTTGCTACGTACGAAAATGACTTATCTGTATCTTTTATTTCGATTACAGGGCGATCGATAATAGTCCATGCATTTTTTTCTGTTTCCCCTGCGAGTGTTTCTTTTATTGCGCGCTCTGCAGCATCGTCAAATAATTTTTTAGGATCAATAGCGCCTTCAAGTACAGCGTCTGGCGCCATGCCTTTACGGAATCCTTTGATCTCGATATTTGCCTTAGCTGCTTTAAATGCGCGTGTGTAATATTCTTTAAACTCGACGAGATCTATATCAACTGTAAGTTCAACGGCCGATGCAGGCAGTTTTTTAAAAGACGATTTCATTGTTGTTTATTGCATTCCCTTGCGGATTTCTTCGAGTGCCGCTTCGCGTCCCAAGAAGTTTTTAACCTTTACCCACTTCCCATTTTCGAGGGTTTTATAGGATTCAAAAAAATGCTTTATTTTATTTTTTGTGTGTTCGCTAATATCCCCAATATCTGTAATGTCAGAAAAATGCGGATCAGTTTTTATTACAGGAACAGCGAGTACTTTGTTGTCGTTGCCTGCCTCGTCTTCCATTTCGAGCATGCCAATAGGTCGTGCGCGAACTACCGAACCAGGAAGTACCGGTAGCGAAGAAATAAGAAGAATATCTATTGCATCGCCATCGTCTGCGTGTGTTTGCGGTACAAAGCCGTAGTTAAACGGATAGCTCATTGCAGTGTGCAGAAAGCGATCCACAAATAAAAATCCGGAGTCCTTATCAACTTCGTATTTAATAGACGATCCCTCTGGGATTTCTATAAATACATTTATTTCGTCTGGTGCGTTGTCCCCTGCCGCAAGTTTTATTATGTCCATAAGTAATGTGTGATTAATTATTATTCTTCGGATTTTTGTTCGGTTGAGTTGTCGGTATGCGCTTCTCCTTCTCCAATCATTTCCATTTCTTCATCTTTTAGTACTGCTGTTTCAGGGCTCGATTCGGCGCGGATATCTATCTTCCATCCGGTTAATCGATGTGCAAGACGCACGTTTTGTCCGCCCTTACCGATTGCAAGTGATAGCTGATCGTCGGGTATAAAGGCGCGTGCTTCACGACGCGGTAATATTTCGACGCGTGCAACTTTTGCTGGTGAGAGTGCGTGCGCAATAAAGTCGGCAGGATCTTCGGAGAATTCGATGATGTCTATTTTCTCTTGTCCTAACTCACCCGACACTGCCATAACGCGTGTGCCACGCTGACCAACGCAACAGCCTACCGGATCAACGCCTTTCATGTGCGACACTACGGCAATCTTTGTGCGATTACCCGCTTCGCGTGCAATTGCTTGAATTTCTACTGAGCCATCAGCTATTTCTGGTGACTCGAGTGCGAAGAGTTTTATAACAAGGCGCGGATGTGCGCGCGAAAGAATTATGCCAGGGCCCTTTGTGTCGTTTTGTATGGCGAGTACATAAAACTTCATGCGGTCACCAATGCGGTAGTGTTCGCCAGGGATAGATTCGTTATAAAACATTACGCCTGTTGCGCGACCAATATCGACGTATGTAGTCCCCCGCTCGAATCGCTGGATCACACCGTTTACTATTTCGCCTTCTTTGTTTTTGAATTCGGACATGATTGAGTCGCGTTCTGCTTCGCGCAATTTTTGTAAAATATTTTGTTTAGCAGTTTGTGAGGCGATGCGACCAAAATCTATTTTTGTTTCAAGAGGAAATATAAGTTCTTCGCCAAGCACGGCATTCGTCTTAGTTTTTTTCGCTTCGTCTATTAAGATATAGCGATCGGGATTGTAACGCGGTAATTTACCTTCTTCGAGTTTGGGTTCTGGTGCGTCGTAACGAGTGGTGCGCCAATCTTCTTGTATAGGTGTTTTTTCTGCGGCAATTTCTTCTGGTGTTTGCGGTGTCATGTCGACTGTTGTTTCGTCAGCAACAATTTTTACTTGAGCAAATGTTACGTTGCCTGTTTTTAAATCGAATGTGGCGCGTACCACCTCCCCCCTTTTTTCATATTCTTTTTTGTAGGCAGCGGCGAGCGCAGCTTCAACAGCCTCGACGACTTTGTCGGTTTCTATGTGCTTCTCTTCTGCAAGCTGCTCTATGGCGCGTGCGATTGTTTTTAAATCGAACATATATGTGTATGTAATTATTTATTTTTTAGTGATGGGAATATCCTCCTATGCTCTTCTTACGAAGAGCTGCGGCGAGACTGCGCTTTTTTATAGAAAGCTTGAAATAATAATGGCCACCCCACGGGCGGCCAATCAATCTCATCTCTTAGGTGTAATAATACTCTCTCAGCGCTTTTTTGTCAAATATTAAAGAGGGTGGAATATATTTATGGTGTGAGAATTATAATTTTATATGTTTATGTAATGGCGAATATCGGCTTGTGCGTCCCCTTCTAGATCTATTGCAATAACATCGATGCGCCACCCTTTGTTTGATAGTTCGGGGTGCGCATTTGCATAGGCGAGCGCTGCGCGTTTTGTTTTCATAATTTTTGCAGGTGTCATGTTATGTTCGGGTGTAATATCTCCCCTGTGCATTGTTTTGACTTCAACAAAAACAAGAGTTGTATCCCCTGCTTCGGCGATTATATCGATCTCGCCCCATGGCTTCCAGTAATTACGTTCTCGTATGCGATACCCTTTGCGCACGAGGTAGTCTACGGCATATTGTTCTCCCCTGTTTCCGGAGTCACGCTTGCTCTTCATGTGTAGTAGTGTAAAACAAATTGTTTGCCGGCAAACACTGGTACACCTATTTTTAAGATTGTTTACCGGTAAACAAATGCCATAAATTGTTTGCCGGCAAACACTTTTTTATACAACTGTTAAACAATCAATAATACATTTTTTTATAAAACTCTTTATTCATCAACGTATCGGTCTGTTTTATAAAAATGGATGTTTCACGCTGTTAAACAAATTAAGTCAAATACCAAATTGTTTAACAAGCCGATATGCAATGTTTTACTACGTTTTTGAAGTGTTAAACAAAATTTTGTAAAACACTGTAAAACATTTTTGTAAAACACTGTTTCACAAATTATTGTATGTTGTTTACCGGTAAAAAAAATCCGCATGTTTTTAGCTGCGGATTAGGGGACGGGTTAGGAGTTAATCATACTCTTCGCCGTTTGGTTCGTGGGTGCCACCTTTTGTGGCGATAGGAGAAGGGAAGTTGGGTGAGATAATACATGCTTCGCTTTGCGATGATGAATCACTATCTCCTTTGAAGAAGGTCATAGCAGTGTCTCCGTGTAAAAGATAGCCGATTAGTGTGTAAGTGCTATAGATATGTATACCCTTGTAATGGGGGAGCGTCAATTGTTCTTATCCGTTCTATGTGGTATGGTATACGCCAATGGGCGCCTAGCTCAGTGGTAGAGCGCTTCTTTTACACAGAAGATGTCGGGGGTTCGATTCCCTTGGCGCCCACACACAACAAAGACGGTTCACGCCGTTTTTTTGTTTTATATCATAATAGGGAATCGAACCCGTTGGGGCGAGAGTTTTTAAGGAGGCTTTTAAGCCGACTATAAAAACCGATGTCTCGACCGTAGGGGAGAGGCGATTCCCTTGGCGCCCACACACAACAAAGACGGTTCACGCCGTTTTTTGTTTTATATCATAATAGGGAATCGAACCCGTTGGGGCGAGAGTTTTTAAGGATGCTTTTAAGCCGACTATAAAAACCGATGTCTCGACCGTAGGGGAGAGGCGATTCCCTTGGCGCCCACACACAACAAAGACGGTTCACGCCGTTTTTTGTTTTATATCATTACATTACATAATACTTACATATAAAAATTGGCAAATAGCTTAATAATAAGTTATTATTATAACCAGTTAGGCAGTGTGGAAATGGAGTAGTGGACTCCATGCTACTGCCGGTTAGAGGATTCGTAAGGAAGAAGGTTCTTTTTATGAGCTCAAGGATGAATGGTATGGTAAGTCGGCGAACATTAGTGTTTGTTCCGCCGGACGTTCTTCATGCAATGATGGAGAGCGGATGTGCACGTGTGCGCATGGATTACATTGGCTCTAACCGCGATTATGAATTGGAGGCCTTGGAAGATGAGGATGGTGATGAGTCTGTGATGCCAGTACCTTATGCGTGCGCCGCACAGGCAAATGTCGCATTACCAGAAGACGATCCGTTTGCTGACTGGAAAGGTTACTTTTCGGATCAAGAGGGCGGTGATCGAGATGATGCGCATGAAGTCTTGCTCAGAAACATCGGGGCGTTGAGCAGGGGGAGGTGATAGGATCCCTCTTCCTACAAAAAAGTCCGCGGCACGATGCGTCATCGTGTCCGCGGATCTTTTATTTTCATAATGCAAAAGTAATGGTACAGTAGTACGGTTATATAGTAGGGCTAGTAGCTTAGGGGCCTAAAGCACCGAGCTTATACCTCGGGGATCGATGGTTCGAATCCATCCTGGCCCACACCACACATATCCTCATCACACATAGTATGAGGACTTTATGTTTTCCTTATGATTCGAACCAGCATGGCGAGAGTTTTTAAGGAGGCTTTTAAGCCGACTATAAAAACCGATGTCTCGACCGTAGGGGAGAGGCGAATCCATCCTGGCCCACACCACACATATCCTCATCACACATAGTATGAGGACTTTATGTTTTCCTTATGATTCGAACCAGCATGGCGAGAGTTTTTAAGGATATTATATTATGTGGTTTTTACTGTAGTGTAGTAATTAGTTTTTTTGATGGATTACACGCCTGTTGTTTGAAGGAGATATATTGTGAGGCCCATACTAGCGTGCGATGTGGATGATGTTCTTTTTGATTTTTACGAAGAGCTTGCTGCGTTTTTCAATAATATTCTTGGTGGGGGACTGCATAAGTCCGACTTCACGTCGTATTTTGTGCATGAGGTTTTACGATGCGCCGTGGAAGTAGCTCGGGGATATGTGCATCGATTTTATGCGTCCGACACCTTTCGCAATATGCATATTGTTCCGGACACTGTAGAGGCTATTCAGCGTCTTACGGATACGTACACATTGCATGCGGTAACGGGCAGGGCATGTTATCTTGGGTCACTCACACAAGAGATGATCGATTGTCACTTTCCTGATTGCTTTGCAGGCATTCATCATACAGAAGCCTTTAGTGGATCTTCGGTATGTGATTGGTCGGTTAAGATGTGTGTGAATTAATTGGCGCACGAACGATTATTGAGGACTGTCTTGTGCATGCGGAGCCGTGTCTTACTGCGGGTATGAATGTGATCCTTTTTGATTAGCCATGGGATCGCTTATATGACGATCAGGCAACACTTGATTCAGTTGAGCGCGTCCATACGTGGGAGCAAGCGCTTGCATTGCTCTATTCACTCAATAAAACAAACAGCGCCACGACGGGCGCTGTTTGTTTTATTGATGTTTTTTATGCGATCAACGGCTTGAGCTTGAAGGATGCAATAATATCGTTAAATTCTTCTTGCTCTAAAACTTCTTTTTCAAGAAGTGCTTGGGCAATTGCTTCGAGTGTTTTTTTGCGTGTGCTTATAATCTTTTTTGCTGTTGTATAGCCACGGGTGATAAAGCTTTTTACCTCTTCATCTATTTGCGCTGCAACTGTTTCTGAATAATTTTTATCACCGCCAAATTCACGTCCTAACAGTATCATGTCGGTCGATTTACCAAAAGTTATTGGCCCTATTTTTTCGCTCATGCCGTAATGGGTAACAAGTCTACGAGCAAGATCGGAAACTTTTTGTAGATCGTTTGATGCTCCGGTAGACATTTCGCCAAACATTACTTCTTCGGCAGCATAGCCACCAAGCATCATTGCGAGATCTGCCATAAACTGTGAGCGCGTGCGCAAGCGTTCGTCTTCTAACGGTAGCTTCATGGTATAGCCACCTGCGTATCCGCGACTGACAATTGATACTTTATGTATAGGGTCTGAGTGCTTTAGTGATGCGGCAACAAGTGCGTGACCTGCTTCGTGATAGGCAGTTATTTCGCGCTCTTTAGTAGATATGGTACGTCCTTTACGTTCTGGCCCCATGAGCACTTTCTCAATAGAAGCGTAGATATCGCTTTGGATTATAGATTGACGATTATTGCGTGCAGCATAAATAGCAGCTTCGTTCATAAGATTGGCAAGATCAGCGCCTGAAAACCCAGGTGTGCGTGTTGCTACTTTGCGTAAGTCAGTTGTTTTTTCGAGTGGCTTATCTTTTGCATGCAGAGTAAGGATTGCTTCGCGATCGTTAATGTCGGGATTGTCGAGTGTAATGCGACGATCAAATCGGCCAGGGCGGAGGAGTGCTTCATCAAGAACGTCTGCGCGGTTTGTTGCAGCAAGCACAATAACTTGTGTATCGCGCTCAAAGCCATCCATCTCAACAAGGATCTGGTTTAAGGTTTGTTCGCGTTCGTCATGGCCACCACCCATACCCGTACCGCGCTGTCGACCAATAGCATCTATTTCGTCGATGAATAAAATAGAAGGGGCAGATTTTTTTGCGGTAGCAAATGCATCGCGTGTGCGACTTGCACCAACACCAACAAACATTTCTACAAACTCAGAAGCCGATATATGAAAGAAGGGGACATTGCTTTCGCCGGCAACTGCTCGTGCGAGAAGTGTTTTGCCTGTACCAGGGGCACCCATAAGGAGAACACCGCGGGGAATGCGCGCGCCCATATCAATAAACTTTTTAGGGTTCTTTAAAAAATCAACCACTTCTTCGAGTTCTTGCTTGGTTTCTTTTAGTCCTGCGACATCTTTAAAGGTTACTTTATCTTCACCACCTGCAAATAATTTAATACCCGCCTTACCGAATGAGAACACTTGGTTTTGTCCGCCTTTGGCTTGTCGGAATATAAACCAAAAGATAGCGATCATCGCGATGAGTGGTACAAGTGTGGGTATAAGGATACTTGCCCAAAATCTACTACCTGCACGATTTTCGATAGTAATAGGGACGCCTGCAAGCGCCGTTGCTTCAACACCATAATTAATAAGTGTTTCGGTGAGGCTTGCTTCGGCTTCCTTTTGTGCAGTTCCGAGGCTTTTGTCGGTTAGTTGTATGTCGAGTGTATCGTCGTTTACTGTAATAGACGCTACTTCACCTGCATTAATTTTTGAGGCAAGTTCGTTTAATGCCAGCGTCTTTGGTGATGTGTTGTAATTCGCAACGAAAGAAAAAACAGATGATAGTATTAGAAGAATACATATTGTCCATGCGATGTTTTTGTAGAGAAGTTTCATGACTTTAGAATATATCATGGTTTTTGCGTTATATTCAAATCATGAGCGCTCAGGCCATTCTTAAAGAATATCTTGATTACCTAGAGGTTGAGCGAGGTAGAGCTGTTGCTACACGTCATGTTTACGCGCATTATATTGAGCGTTTTTTTAAAGCTGAAAAAATACAGAGTATTGCTGATATTACTGAGGGGCGCATACGCGATTTTCGTTTAGGGCTTGCGCGTGAAAATTTAAAAAAAGCTACGCAAAGCCAGTATGTAATTGCATTGCGTAGTTTTTTAAAATATCTCGTAAAGCGTGGGTATGAAACTGTGCCACCAGAGCGTGTCGAACTTTTAAAGGTGCCCGCACGGCAGGTTGAGATTATTAGTCATAATGAACTTGAACGCTTACTTGATGCACCTCAAACAAATACACTTCTTGGTTTGCGCGACAAGGCAATGCTCGAATTATTTTTTTCGACAGGATTACGCCTTTCTGAGTTATGTGCCCTTGATCGTTTTATTGATGTAAAAAAGGGTGAGCTGACTGTGCGTGGCAAGGGGGATAAAGTGCGATTAGTATTTTTGTCGCCCGCAGCTTGCACGGCAATTTCTTGTTATATGGATAAGCGTACAGACGCAGAGACACCTTTATTTGTAAGTATATTGAAGGGAAAGATAATTGGTCGTATAACACCGCGAGCAGTAGAGCGCATGATAGCGCGGTATGGTGTGCGAGCGGGAATTGTGGGTAAAAAACTTTCACCGCATACCTTGCGTCATTGTTTTGCTACCGACTTATTAGGTAATGGTGCGGATATTCGTTCTGTGCAGGAAATGTTGGGGCATGCAAGCGTTGCCACAACGCAGATTTATACGCATGTAACGAATAAACACTTACGCGAAGTATATAAAGCGTTTCATGGTAAGCGTCGTAATGAGGATGTACAATAAATAATAAAAGTGGTATTTTATAGATAGTTCTCCATTAGCAAACGCCTTATAAAAAGGACATATTATGCCACGTGCGACAAATGATTTTTTGTATCAGTTCGGCGACATCGCTTTTTTTGATGGGATACTTAAAGAAGGATTTAGTGAGGTTGCGTGCGGTTCCGCACGCGATTATTACCAAGGCTCTCGTGTTGCAGCACTCTTTGCTTTTTACAGGCCGGAGGGTGCACCGCAGACAATGGATTTTGTGCAGGTGCCTACATGGCAGGTGATTAAGGAGCGTACCTCTCGAAACGGCGAGAGGGAATCTGATTATGCACTTCCCTGCGAAGTACGTTATTCGGAAAGCGCTTTGAGGCAGTATTGCGTAGCGCGACGCATTTCTTTGGGTCAGCGAATGAGTCTTGCTGATGTTGTTTGTGCTATGCAGGCTAACGAAACAGAGAATTAGATGCGTAGGGCGCTCTCATAGGCATAAACCACAAAAAAGCACGGGTGTATCCCGTGCTTTTTTTATATCGCTTTAATTTTTAATTTCTACTATACTGCCATTTTTTATTGTTTTTATATGTATTGTGCGGCTTGCGTTACCATCTGTATCGAATTCCACCTTACCCGTCTCACCAGAAAAAGTAGTTAGAAGAGAAAGTGCGTTTTGTAGTGCAAATCCAGTGATAGGAGTTTTGCCATCATAGGCGCGCGAGAGACCGAGTGCTATAAGGCGTAGGCCGTCAAAGGCTTCGGCGCTCCAGCGAAGGGGATCGTGACCATATTTTTTCATTACAAGCTCTTTGAATTTTTCTGATGGTTCGCCGTTGGTGCTTGTCATAATAATACCTTCTGTGGCTGCGCCAGATGCTTTAATAACTACAGGATCATCAAAACAGAGTGAACCCAAAAGCTGGCCTTTATAGTCGAGCTCGCGCGCTTGTCGTGCAATAATGGCGCAGTCACGCTGTAGTCCCATTACAGTAAGGGATGCGGGTTTTTTTGTTATGAGCTTATTAAGTGCAGTGCGAAAGTCGGTTGCGTCCGCATTAAATGCCTCGGTGCCTGTTACTGTGCCGCCCTTGGCTTTGAATTCTTTAAGGAACGAATCGTGGTATTCCACGACACCGTCGTTGTATTGCGAGAAGATTGTCGCGGTAGTGGTAAATCCGCGTTTAATAGCCTCGCCTGCAAGTACGGTGCCTATTGGCGCGCCGATGTCGTCATTTTTAAATACATATGGACCTGCAGTATTTAGTTTTGCAGAAAGCGACGCCATGGTAAGGAGAACTGTTTTCGTTTCTTCGGCTATTGGGGCAACGGCAAGTGAGTTAGGGGAGAGGGCGGTAATAAGTGCTACTACATCGTCAGCGCTGGTAAGTTTACGTGCTGCGTCTGCTGCATTTTTAACATTACTTTGAGTATCTTCGTATATAAGGTTAATGCGTATACCAAAGCGTTCTGTATTATTAATACCTTCAGCTGATAAATCTAAACCTTCTTTAACGCCTTGACCGTACGCTGCTTGAGCGCCGGTGAGAGGAACTATAACGCCGATATTAATAGTCTGTTTTTTAATCGGTTTAGCTTCTGCGGTACTTGAGCTTGCTGTGTCGTTACTATCTGTGCTTGATGCAGGTATTATCGTTTTTTGAAAATATATATAACCAATACCTATCGCACCTATGGCTAATAGTCCTATGAGATATTTTTTAAATGTCATATGAGTATATATAAATATATATATAAGACTCTACACGTCAAATAATGCGGACATAAAGATTGTAGATAGAAATATATATTGAGATTTTAATATCTATATCTGTTTATATAGTTTATTTTGCTATATTTAAATTCGGCCGGAGATACGTATAGTAAAGTGATTATACCTATACTTACGCTTGGTATGTGTGGTGTGTGGACGGGGAGGGACTTGAACCCTCATACCTTGCGGTGCCAGCTCCTAAAGCTGGTGCGTCTGCCATTTCGCCACCCGTCCATTGACAATACAGTAAATATATTGTATACTAATGATAGCACGCTACAGATCCGAATCTCAACTGCATCTATTCCTAACTTCTGAAAGGAAATCACATGGACCTGCTGACGATGTTGCGCTATATCTGCGTATGGTTTGGAGGTGAATCATGATGAAACACTTTCGGGCTTTCATGCAAAACGCCTGTTATGTGGTAGGGGCGTTGTGTATTGGGTATTTCTTCCTCATCGGTTTGTTTAGTGGAGGAGGTACTCCTACGGAGGTGTTTCATCCTCATAAGATGTCCCAGGTAAAGGTGCCGCCAGATCGCCCTTTATGGGAGAAGGAGGCGACCCAATACCAACAAACAGGCGTTGAATTCGTTCGTCCCATGCACGTGCAAGCGCCACCGAGCTTGCCGCCATGGCATGAAGGATTTCTTCCTTACGTGCATCGCAATCAGTGCCCGCCAGACCGGCCGCATTGAATTGATGGCATGAAAAAACCGCCGAGTCGTAATGACTGCGGCGGTCTTTTTTTATTAGAGCCAGCAGGCTGGGCCGTTTGATTGGGTTACGAAGCAGACGAGGGGGATGATACTAAAGGCAAGTATTGCTGCTGCTACACCAATAGCACCATTTAAAAGCATTTTGCCTCCACCTGCTACATCGCCAGTTACTATTAAATAAGCACCATACAGAAAATAGAAGAGGGCGACAAGGAAAATACCAACCTGCATATAGCCAAGCAATGTGTTGAGTAATTGAAGAACTCCTTGGAAGCTTGTGATTTGTAAGCCGCGTGTTTGGCCACCTGGAGCACCAAATCCACTTTGATAATATTGCGGAAAGCTAAAAGCATTCGGATTGTTAAATCCTGGACCCCATTGAGCAAACGTGTAGAGTGGGGTAATAACGCTTGCTATCGCGATTCCGTAGATGGTGCGTAAGTATTTCATAAATATATGTAGAATAATACTAGCATCAAGATGCTTTGTATAACATTGTGGATAACTTTCAAAGAATTACTGAAGAAGCGACTGTATGATAGCGACAATGCCTTTTGATATAAGTAATAAGCCAAAGCCAAGTGCGGCGTAGAGTATAGTTTTACCACCTTCTTGTGCTTTTTTAGGATCGCCAGCAGAAATTATAATTTTATAAGCACCATACATTGCCATAGCAATAACAACAGGCACGGCAAGTATCATTAATGCGTCGATTAATTTTGTTGCAAGATCATTAAGATTCGAAACGCCCAAAGGATTAGGAAGTCGGTTTGCCGAATCCGTTTCGAATCCGTTATTCGTATTAAATGTTATTCCGCTAAAAGGGTTCATTGCTTATGTGCAGTTTGCGGCGGACGATATCGTGTACCATACAGCACCGCAGGGGAGTGTGATGCCGAATATATAGAAAAAAGTATTTACTATTGCCCATGCACCCCATGTAACAGCGAGTCCAATGAGGGCGCTCGTGATAATATCTTTACCTGTTTTGAGATTATTAGGATTATAGCCCCACGTCATAATAAGAAATGATCCGTATATGCAGGCAAGCACTACAACGAGGGGTGTGAATACGAGTATGGCGAATTGAATAAGGCGATAACCAAGATCGAGTAAATCTTGAAATGTACAGATTGATTCAGTGGAGCCGTAGTATGTTTTTTCGCCACGACATTGAAGAAAGAATGATGTTGCTTGGGCGAGGAGATTGTTCATGCTATCTAAGTGTTTGTTCTGCGGCACGCAGTGCGTTTGTAATAGTGGTGCCTTTTAATACTGATTCTATCATGTCTGAAAAAGTTTGACGCGTAACGCCTTCGTTTGCGCGATACCACGGCCGTGCCGTAAGCGCTTGGCGAACAAATACGCCAACTACGGGATCATTTTCAAATTGACCAATAAGTGCACGATGTGCTGGTGGAACATTGGCGCTTGTGGCGTAAAGAAGTGCGTTTTCGGGGGTTGTTGTTAAGTCTTTAATAAATTGCCATGCCTCCTTAGATTGTGCGCTACCAATCCATACGGAAAGTCCGGCATATGTCGCAAGATTTACTGGTGCATCGGGAACTTGTGGTAATGGTGCTATACCAATGCGGAGAGCAGGGTTTGCGGCGCGTAGTGCCATAACTTCTGCATGTGTTCCTACAAGCATCATAAGTTTTCCTTGTGCAAAGCGCTCGAATGCTGAGGGCGCTTTATTGTCCCATGTGTAATAACCACTCTTAGGGCTTGCGAATTTAGTATAGAAAGAAAGCGCTCCTTCACCACCAGTTAATTTTGTTGCGCCGTCGCTACCAGTCATAGGCACACCTCCTTGCATCATCATAAGTGCGAGAATATCCGACGCTCCTTCGATTGTTTTTTCGGATCCGCCGAGCGCTATAACATTTTTTCCTAATTTTTTTACCAGATCTTGTAGAGCGAGCCAATTATTAGGTGGTAGTGTAATGCCTGCGGCATCAAATATATCTTTGTTGTATATCAAAGCGTACGTATCCATATGTAAGGGGAGTGCGTACGCAGTGCCGTTTGCAGTATATTCTTGCGCGACAGTTGTAGGGAAAAGAGCATCAACTGTTGCTGTGGTAGCAATATCTTGGGGAGCAGGAGCGATTTTATTGCCATGACGTGTAAGCCACGTATTCATGATCATAAAAATGTCAGGACCTGTTCCTGCGGCCATGCCATTTACTAATTCCGTTTCGTAATTAAGGGGAGAGATAGCGCGATACGTTATGGTCATAGCCGGATTTTCCGCATTGTATTGCGTTGTGATTTTTTCCCATGTGCGTGGCGTGTCAAAACCCCACACGGTAAGTTCTACCTTTTTTGTTTTTTTAGTGAGACTGATAGTGCCTGTCGCTAGGAGAATGGCTACTAATAACAGTGCTGTAAATCCAACAGCAATCCAGAGAGTCTTTTTTTCTATAGGCATATGGTGCCGATAATCTTGTCGCTTGCGTTTATGTTCATAATCTTAACGCCTTGCGTGGCACGGCTTGCGGTTCGTACCGAAGCTATTGTTGTGCGGATTATCTGACCTTTTGCCGAAAGCACGAATAGCTCCTCTTCATCGCTTACCGCGTGCGCCGAAACGACCACGCCAGTCTTAGGAGTAATCTTAGCAGTTTTTATACCACTGCCGCCACGTGCTTGTGTTTTATATTCACCAATCTTCGTTTGTTTGCCGTAACCGCGCTCCATAACAACGAGTAATCGTGTTGATTTTACGTTTTCAGGCGCAATGATGTTTAAGGAATTAATAGGGTCATTTGCTTTGTGACGAATTGCAATAACACCTGCGGCTGTGCGACCCATGCCACGTATCTGTGATTCTTTAAAGCGTATTGCTTGTCCCTGTGCGGTGGTTACTAAAATATCATCTTTACCAGAAGATAATGCTGCCCATACGAGCCCATCTTCTTTCTTAAGACCAATAGCGATAATGCCGTTCTTTCGTACGTTTTCAAAATCTTTTAACGGTGTTTTTTTGATAATGCCGTCTTTCGTGATCATAACAAGGTAGCCTGCTTGCTTTGCGGGGTAGCTAACAATAGAACTGATTTTTTCTTCTGGTGAAATATCTAAGAAATTCTGAACGAGCTTTCCTTTTGCAGTGCGACTACCAACAGGTATTTCCCATGCTTTTGTTTGGAAGGCGCGGCCACGGGTAGTAAAGAAGAGGACATTGTCGTGTGTGTTCGCTGCCATTATTTGCTGGAGGAAGTCGTCGTCTTGCACGTCAGCACCAATAAGACCTTTACCGCCTCGATTCTGACTGCGTATTGCATTAGGCGGTAAACGTTTTATGTAGCCACTGGCAGAGAAGGTGATGAGAGCATCTTCCATAGGAATAAGATCTGCCTCACTAAAATCTTTAAGACCATGCGCAATTACTTTTGTGCGACGTGTGTCGCCAAAGCGTGTTTTTACATCACCTAATTCTTTTTTGATAACAGTAAGTATGCGCGCCGCGCTCTTTAACAATGCTTCGAGGTCGGCAATAATAGCGCGCTTTTCGGCAAGCTCTTCTTCAATCTTTTTCGTTTCAAGTGCAGCAAGTGTTTGGAGTCGCATGTCGAGAATGGCGTTTGTCTGTAGGTCGGTAAAGGCAAACTTTTTCATTAAGTTTGCAAAAGCATCTGCGCGATCTTTCGATTTCTTGATGGTGTTAATAACAGCATCAATTTCGTCGAGTGCCTTTTTTAAACCTTCTAATATATGTGCTCGTTCGCGTGCCTTTTTAAGATCAAATTCTGCGCGACGACGTACAATAGTATTTCTGTGTGCGACGTAGCACTGGATAATGTCTTTAATAGACATGACCTCTGGCTGTACGCCATCGCGAAGCGCTAACAAGTTAACGTTAAAGTTTTTTTGCAGGTCGGTGTATTGATAGAGTTGGTTTAAGATTTTTTCACCGGATGCATCTTTTTTGAGTTCGATGACAATGCGAATATCTTTATCCGATTCATCGCGAATATCACGAATACCCTCTACCTTTTTTTCTGTTACCAATTCGGCAAACTTAACAATCATTTCTGCTTTGTTAACTTGGTAGGGGATCTGCGTTATCACAATGCGTTCGTCGTCTTCTACTGTTGCAACACCGCGGCATGTAATAGGGCCATGGCCAGTTGCATACGCATTGATGATGGCTTTTTTGTCGTAGATAATACCACCCCCTGGAAAATCAGGGCCTTGGATATGTTGCATTAAGTCTTCGCTTGATGCGTCGGGGTTTTCTATTAAGTGGAGTGTTGCGTCAACAACTTCGCCTAAGTTATGCGGTGGTATAGATGTTGCCATACCAACTGCAATACCTTGCGCGCCATTTAATAATAAGTTGGGTAGTTTGCCAGGAAGACACTTAGGTTCTTCGCGTGTTGCGTCGTAGTTAGGTTGCCAATCAACTGTTTCTTTATCGATATCTATTAATAATTCTTCCGTTACCGCTGCCAATTTACATTCGGTGTAACGTTGTGCGGCAGGGGAATCACCATCTATCGACCCCCAGTTACCCTGACCATTAATTAATGGATAGCGTAGCGAAAAATCTTGCGCCATGCGCGCGAGAGCATCGTAAATTGCCATATCGCCGTGTGGGTGGAATTTACCCATAGTTTCACCCGTGATATAGGCAGATTTGCGAGGCTTGGTGCTGTTGGTTATGTTGGCATCCCACATAGCCCATAAAATACGGCGCTGCACGGGCTTTAAGCCGTCACGAACGTCGGGCAACGCACGACTTACAATAACGGACATGGCGTAATCTAAGTACGCTTCGCGCAACTCTTGTGTAATTTCGCGTGGCTCAACCTTTCCGGTTATTGTAATCTCTTGATCTTCGTCTTTTTTCTTCATGGCGTTATTTGGTTATGGTAAACGTTTTTCCTTCTGATGCAACCGTATGGAAATAGATGTATGAATTAACAAATCCTGTTTCTATAGTATCTACAATAGCGTTGAGTCCTGCTTTTAAGATGGATATTGGCTGTGCTTGTGGTGCGATAACTGCATCATTTTTTTGTGTAAATGTATATTGCATATAAAAAATCCACATAATGATAATGAGCACCGATGAAGTAGCAGAAAGCCATATAAGCTCACGGCGTTTTTTTGCTTGCTCCTTATTGTGTGTTAGGCGGTGAGGCATGTGAGGGTCATTCCCGTACTTGGAATGTCTTTGTGTTTAATCGTTACTTTGTCAGTGCGATCTACCGCAATACCTAAATCTTTAGCTATGTGTTCTGCGGCGGTGCGGCCAGCAAGAATCATTTTTGGTTCGAGCTGACGAAGAAATCGCCCCATACCTTCAAAAGGAGCGCTGTCGGGCACAAAGGCAATATCAATATTGGTTAATGATTCGAGAGTTTTTACGTCTGCGGATGAAAGTATAGCAAGGCGCATATCTTCTGTTTTAAGAAAATAGGTAAAGGGCTCCATGCCGCGAATTTCAACACCGCTTATTTCATATTCGCCAGCGCCTTTTACGGTAAAGCCTGCTTCGGGTGTTTCCGCTTCATTACGCGCCATGCGCAAAAATATATCGGGCTTCATGCGGCTTTTTTCCGCATCTGCACCCTCGGTTACTATCGTTATGCCGCCGGTTTGCAATTTAAAGCTTCCGTCGGTTCCGGCAGTGATAATCATAGGCTAATTATACGTCGTAATGGGCTCTAAATCAACAGTAACTGTACTTTATTCACTTTTGTTATAAAGACGTACATAACAAAGGTGTGTGGGGTTATTGGGTGTGTTGTAGTGGGTTATATAGGAGAATTGTCTAAAATAACTAATCGTGGTATTTTAAGGGTCTACATATATATGAAGCGACCTCCTATTATCGCTATTGTTGGCCACGTTGACCACGGCAAAACCACTTTGCTGGATTATATTCGCAAAACGAATATTGCTTCCGGTGAAGCGGGTGGTATTACGCAGGCAACGCACGCATATGCTGTTACCTATAATGGCAACACGCTTACTTTTATAGATACACCGGGCCACGAGGCATTTGGTGCTATGCGTGAACGTGGAGCACGTGTGGCAGATATCGCCATTCTTGTTGTTGCTTCAACCGATGGTGTAGAAGAGCAAACAAAAGAGGCAATCCGTGTACTTGCAGAAACAAATACGCCGTATGTTGTAGCACTGACGAAAACAGATATGAACGTGCCACTTGAAAAAGTTAAGGCAGAGCTTATGCAGGCAGGTGTATTGCTTGAAGGGTATGGTGGTGATGTGAGCTTTGCCGGTGTTTCGTGCAAAACAGGTGATGGTGTTACCGATTTGCTCGACTTACTTATTTTAACGGCTGATGTTCTTGATTTAGAGTACGATGAGCTCAGCGCTCCAGAGGGATATTGTATAGAGTCCACTAAAGATAGTAAGCGTGGGGTAGTGGCATATGTAGTGGTGCTTGAAGGTGTGTTACGTATTGGCACAGAGATTGTTATAGGTAGTGTGGTCGCGCGCATTAAAGCACTTGAAGATTCTTCGGGTGCGCGCATTACCGAATGCCCTGCAGGGTTACCATGCGCCATTATTGGCTTTAAAGATATGCCACCTGTGGGCACTGGTTTCCGTACATTAATGAAAGGCGAAAAAGTTGCAGCACCAGAACGTTCTATTCCTGTGCCAACGCGCCGTTCATCTTCAAAAGAAAAGGGGATCGTCATTAATGTGATTGTAAAAGCTGCAGCACAAGGACCGCTCGAAGCACTGGTTGCTGCGGTTCGCGCCATTGCTGTTCCTGAAGGTTGTACATTGCGCATTGCATCATCGGGTATAGGCGACATTACAGATGGCGATGTACAGTGGTTCGTGGCAAGTGATACTAAACAGGGAATTGTTGTGGGGTTTGATGTTGCGTCAACTAAGCAAGCAGATCATTTAGCAAAAGTAAATCGCATTGAAGTGGTAACGTCGGCTATTATTTATGATTTAACCGATGCAGTTGCTCATTGTATTGTGCGAGCTACAGGTGGTGCGATATTAGGTGACTTAGAAGTGTTGGCACTTTTTGGTAATAAAGGACCAAAGGGTCATGTGGTTGGTGGTGCTGTAGTTGCGGGTGAAATACAAAACGGTGCAAAAGTATATATTACACGCGAAGGTGTAGAAGTAGGTACTGGTGTTATCGCAAACTTACAAACAGGAAAAAAAGAAGTTGGTCGTGTTCTAGAAGGTAATGAGTGCGGACTCTTGGTCGAAAGCGAAATTGATATTCGTGTAGGTGATCATATTGTAATTAAATAATATGAACTTCCGTAAAGAGCGGATGGGGGAGGAAATACGAGATCGGCTTTCCTTAATGATTCGCGAGCAATTGGAGTTACAAGGTATGCTCGTAACTATTACCGAGGTAGTGGTGGCAGGGGATTTATCCGAAGCGCGTGTACGTATATCAGTATTGCCTGATGCATTGGGTGATGAAGCGGTCCGCATACTTTCTAAATTTGCAGGTCGGTTTCAAGGTATGCTGGTACGGCAGATGAATGTAAAGCCTATTCCACGTATAGCCTTTGAACTTGATTTAGGTCCTCAGCGAGCCGCCCTTATTGAAAAAAAGCTCATGGGAGGTAATACTTCGGTATAAATCGAAGAAGCGGTCTCAAACTTTTCTATATGGTATTTTTGAGATACGTTAAAGGCCATGTAGCCAAGTGGTAAGGCAGGAGTCTGCAAAACTCCTATACATCGGTTCGATTCCGATCATGGCCTCTGTTTTGAAAATTGCCCGGGTGGCGGAATGGTTATACGCACGCGCCTTAAGAGCGCGCGCCGTAAGGCATGTGGGTTCGAGTCCCACCCCGGGCACATATAAATAAAACCGCATACGCGGTTTTATTTATATGTGTATCTTTACAGTACGGCTCGAAATCATTTCATGCAAAATTGCTAACGCAATTTTGCGAATCCCTGAATTCCGCCGCACCCTCGCTTCGGAAAAATTCGCGCCGATAATTAAATAAGATGATGTGAAATTGTCCTTAAAATAAGGGCTTTTTTGTTTGCTTTTGGGCGTTGGTTTAATCATAGCGTTGGGCTTGACAAGACAGACCATATATGCTATACTTAACAACATAATTTGAGGGGAGGAATTTCTGCTCAAATTAGCGAGAATAGTTCTTTGAAAAATATAGATTGACTACGCGAGTTGCAATTCTCCTGTATCGGGTTTCGGCGCAGAGCTCGGAAAAATAATTTTTCTGAATTGCGCGCCGAAACTCGGCTCTCGTTGGTATATTGCCAGCGGGAAGAAACAACGCAACGCTCATATATAAGCCCTCACCAGAAATGGGAGGCGGAGCAAAGGAGACAGAAATGAATACGCAACAGGCACTCGTGATCGACGGTCGTACCCGCAAGCTCCAGGCCTTCGTCGCTTCGGTGACGCAGGCGCAGAGCGACAACCCGTTCCAGCTCGTGCTCCGGCACGCGTTGGACATGGGCCACTTCCAGGACATCCTCGCTCTGACGGAGCAGGACGTCTACCTCGGCGGCGGCGAGACCAAGAAGCTCAAGCGGTTCCGTTCCGAGATGCCCGTGATCATCATGGGCGAGTACTTGGCTCGGAGCTCGGCCGGACACGTGACCGTTCACTCCGCCGACAATTGGAACGAGTCGCGCGACGGACACCGAAAGGTGCTCATCGTCGGCGGCCTCGGCACCAACTTCGGGAAGAAGGGCCTCCGCGTGCTCAACCCGATCACCGCTACCCTCGTGAGAGGGCCGGTGGAGATCGAGGAGTTGGCCGGTTCCGGCAACTCCAACTGCGCGAGCGCGGACGCGGCGTGGGCGGGCGTGAAGATGCTCGCTAGCGTCGATCGCAAGGCCGTGTTCCTTGTCGAGGGACAGTCGGACTACACCTACGTAGTCCGACTGCGCTCGGCCGCCGAGGACAATGCGACCACGGAGTTCCCGGTGGAGCACCGCGAGGAGATGTTCTCCTGCGAGAACATCATCAAGCGGATGGTGTTCAGCTTCGCGTACCATGGTCTCGTTCGTGGCCGCGACGACGGCGAGTATAAGCCGTCCGAGGACGAGGTGAAAGCCGCCGCGAAGCGGAACATGGGGGCCTACCTCGCCGCCAAATCGGAGAACGAGGATGGGTACTTGGAGCATCTTCTCGGTCCGCTCTTCGGTGGTGTGCTCAACATGAGCGAGGAGGCTATCACGAAGATGGCCGAGGAGCTCGGCGCGAGCATCGCGCCTGTCGAGATTGCCACCGCGTAGTCAGCAAGCGCGCCGTGTAGCGCACAAGCACTCAACGAGTTGAGGACACGGCCTCAACTCACCATCAAGTCCCTCGCGGTTCGCCGCTTGGGACTTTTTCTTTTCTCAATAATTTCAAAGAACAAATGATTGCGAAAACAAATTTTTTCAGCTATCCTTTAATTGTATTTGTTTTCGCAACTGTACTGTCGGCGCGAATTTTTCCGAAGCGAGGGTGCGGCGGAATTCCTCCCCCCAACCCCCTCCTTCCGCCGCACCCGAGCGGATTTCAGGGATTCGCAAAATTGCGTTAGCAATTTTGCATGAAATGATTTCGAGCCGTACTGTAAAGATACACATATAAATAAAACCGCGTATGCGGTTT
>Ga0194131_10002848_pt1 | contig 28032 bp, 27 predicted proteins | sample TA2KigO120mmetaG_FD_148631 | JGI IMG/M metagenome (GOLD analysis project Ga0194131, IMG submission 148631) | Freshwater microbial communities from Lake Tanganyika, Tanzania - TA2015053 Kigoma Offshore 120m | ecosystem: Environmental > Aquatic > Freshwater > Lake | place: Tanzania: Lake...
TTTGAAATTAATTTTAAAAAAGGTCTAATTTTACCATCATTTTGATGTAATGGATTTAATGTGTATTTTAGGAGATTAATGAATCTATATGTAGAAATCAATCCATGATCTAACTGATAATGTAAGCATTTGTTGATTTCTTCAATTGTCTTTGCATGCTCATTAAATTCATTCTCAAAAGTCATTTTTCCATGAAATCTACTTTTTGTTAAATCCCAAACAACTTGTGGTTGTGTATTGAATAAAATGAATTTTCGAACAGTAGCCTGAATGTATGTAAAAATTTCATCTGCATTTATAGGAAAGTTTTCTAAAAAATGATTGTTAGTTTTTTTTATATCGTCAGTTCTGTAAATAATTGCTTGAATTGGTCCAAATGGAAGTAAGCCGCGTCTTAAGCAGTTCTTAACAAAGTTTGTGGCCAAACATTTGATTTGTTTTGTAGAAAATTTTTTTTTGACAAATTCTCTATGCTTTTCCTTCCTAATCAGTGGAGACATTGATAATGAAATTGAGTCATCTGCATCTAGTTTATCTATAATTTCTGCGATATTATTTTCTTTACTTATAGTATCATTTGCGAATAAGAAAATAAGATATTTTCCTAGAGCTTTTTCTACACAGATATTCCAATTTTGTATTCTTCCTACATTTACCTCATTGATATTGATCCTTAAGTTCTGAAATTTATCTTTCAGCTCATTGATAATTTGGACTGAATTATCTTCAGATTTGTTATCGACTACTAGAATTTCAAAATTTTCTTGAGATAAGTTGACATATTTGCATGATTGAATAGCATTTTTTAGATTTTCGCCACCGTTGTAATTTGGAATTGCAATAGTTAGTTTTAACATATGATTAAGAGTTTCAATTATCTATAACTTCATTTAATCGTTGTATGCCGATACTGAAAAAGGCAATTTGTTTATCCAAGTTGTCTTTGTGCAAAGGCAGCATGGAGATAAACAATAATCCTTCAATCAATTTTATATCATTCAAATTCCAATTCAAACCTACTAATTCATCAAAGTATCTAGAAATTTCTTGGTATATTCGTGGTTTAAAAATATCAATAATTATTTTTTCGTTATTGTATGATATTGAGTATAAGCCATCTATTATACTATCATAGTTTCCTACTACTGAATGTCGTAACTTTGCAATATCATATTTTAGATCACCAAATGTTGTTGACCCCCACTTCCCCCTAGGATCGATTAGTTTGAAAATTCCATTATGTATATCATATAAAATATTTGAAAAACAAAGATCACCGTGAAGAAAATAGTTGTTTTTGTTATTGTAAAGTCTTTTTATTTTTGAATAGATTTTTTCTTTTATTATAGGCCAATTCTTATACTCTATGTTGTTAATGATTATTTTTTTATTATTGAATAATTCTCTAAATTGCTTGCTTTCTTCTAAAAGTGTTTTAACTCTTTGTTCGGTTTTATGTACATACATTAATTGATAATCATCGAATGAAACTGGCCCACGATATTTTTTAAAGAGGTTAATGACATCAAGAAATCTTTTGATTATATTTTTCCATATTTCACTGTGAATATCGCTATATAACCAAAGTTCAGCTAGTGTAGGATATCCAATGTATTCTAATTTTATGTAAGGTCGGGTGGAATTATTGTAATCAATTACACGTGGCGTAAGAATACTTAATTCGGGTGGTATTTTTTTGTACCAATTTATTTCATCTTTTAATTTGTCTGTATCATCACTTGTCTTAGTTACTATACCTAAGATTTCATCAAAATTTAGATAGTTAAAATATCTTGCCTGAAGTAAGGCTTTTTTTGAATAATAATAATTTTCGATATGACCTACATCATACCAACCTTTACATAATATCGTTTTAATTGGATGTTTTTGTTTATATTCTTCTATTAAGTTACTAATTTCAATTTTATCGGAGCTGAGATTTTTTGTCAAGTTTTTCAAATCGTTAAGATTACTAAAATAATAAACCCCAATCAGCGCCTCAAGATTGTTTTTTTCTAATCCTTTCTTTTTATCAATAATAGTTTCTACATATCCTCTATTCTGTTTAATTACACACCATTTTTCTGGGTTCTGAAAATTTGTGGAGGTTAACACAAAATCTTCATTTTTTGTAATTATGGATGAGATATTTTCTTCTACGAGAGTATCGCCTAAGATAACTAAAAGCTTCTCTTCAAATATTTTTTTGATAGAGTCAAGAATTGAATTTCCAGGAGATTTTGTGTAATCCACTTCTATTAAATTTAGTTTAATTTTTTTACTATATCGTTCCTCAAGTATTTGTACAAGTTGTTCTTTTTTGAAACCTATTGTAATTGAAAAATTTGAAAATCCTTCCTCTAATAGTTTGTCAATTATTCTAAATATTATAGGTTTACCATTTATTGGGATCAGACCAGAAGAAATACTTCCAAAAATTCCTTCTAATTCTTCCACTATTTTACCTGCACTTAGTATTAGAACATGAGTATTAGATATATTCAATAAATTCACTTTCTCATTTCAAAATTTTTAATTTCTTGTGGGGTTCCAAGTGGAATAAATTCTTCTGCAAAATCTATAATGAATTTCTTTCCTTTAGAAATCAAATAATTATATAATTCTGAAACATAGAATTCGTTATTTGTTGTTTTATTGTTTTTTATCATGTTTTCTGCGGCCTCTACAAAATCACTTCCTTTTGTAAACGTGTATAAACCGGTAGATGCAATGTTTGAAATTACTTTTTTTTCAGCAGTATGTTTTACTATGCCTTCTAAATCCACTTCTATGTAGCTAAATTTCTGATCATTGGAATGAAATGCTCCAAGTATGCCGTCAATTTGTTGAAAAAGTGTAGTTATTAGTTTAGATTTTAATCGTGATGAAAAAAATATGGTATCTATATTGAATATTACTAGTGGACTTTCATTAATCTCATTTTTACATGATAGTACTGTTTCAACTTGACCACATGTTTTTTGAGGCAGAAACAAAATTTTATAATTAATGGTAGGATAATTTTTAATTAAAATATTTTTAATGAATTCATCTACTTTGTATTTCGTTTGATGTTCTTGCAAACATACAAAAATAACTTTTTTTGCAAGATCTAACGGTAAGCTTTGAAGTGACCATTCAAATAATGTTTTACCTTTAGTTTTGAGCAAAAATTTTGGTTCATCAATACCTTGTTCCTTAAATCTCTTCCCTTCGCCTGCCATTGGAATAACAAAAATTGGGGTAACCAATTCAAATTTGGTTTTTAGATCAGTAGTATTTGTATAAGTAATTGCTAGATCATCTATGTATATATCGCCATAAGGCTTCCCAAAATAAATTTCGTCATAAGGAATCTTCCATTTTTCTAACCATTCTGTTGTTGTTTTTCCAATTTTATTTATTACTTCAGAAACATTACCTTTACAGCTCCGCATATGTCTTGCAGAATAAATAATAATTGTATGACCACTATTTTTCCATTCTCTGAGCAAATTGAGCACATCATCGTTAGGTTTAACATCTGAATATGATTCGTCTGGATTTTTTAATTGACAAATAACACCATCTAAATCTATTACTAGTCTCATTTTATTTACTACACACACTTGAAAAGGCAGCAAAAAAATGTTTAGAATGAATTCTCATCTTTTAATTAACCCAAAATATCAATTTACTCCTAATTGAAGAAAAAATTATTCATTTTTGGTGTAGGCAGTCTTACTGGTTCAAAACTTGCAATTTTAGCAAAAAATGATTTTGAGGTTTTTGGAAGTTTTAACTTACGATGCCCTAATTTAGATTTTATAAAATCAGCACAACTCGATATTAAAAATTTTAAAAAAGCAAAAGAGCTCTTAAGTACCACTAATCCTGATTTTGTTGTTAATACTTGTGCAATAAATAACGTGGATTACTGTGAAAATCATAGAGAAGAATCCAAACTTATCAATACAGACTTTGTAGAAAATATAGTCAATGTTGTAGATTCGCTTGGATCTAAATTAATCCATTTATCATCAGATTCTGTTTTTGATGGAAAAAAAGAATTACCATATGTAGAAGAAGATTTTCCAAAACCAATCAATTTTTATGGATATACAAAAATGTTAAGTGAACAATATGTTTTAAAAAATACAAAAAATTTGATAGTAAGAGTAAGCGTTTTGTATGGTTGGTTAATAAAATCACTTCAAGACAAGCCTTCAAGTTCAATGAAAGCAGAAAATTTTGGTATGTGGGTTATAAAAAAATTAATTGCTCAAGAAAATATTAAGATTATAACAGATGAGTATAGTTCACCTATAATCGCTGATGATTTTGCAAATGTGATTCTACATCTCATTAAAGGAAATTATGCTGGAATTTATCATGCTGCACCACCAATCAAAATTAATAGATATGAATTTGCATTAGAGATTGCAAAAAAGCTTGATTTGAATTCTAACTTGATTTTGCCTGTAACTGCTAAGGAGCTAGGAAGAAAAGTAGATACTGGAATCAACAAATGTCTTGATTCTACTAAGGTAAGTAAAACTAAATTTAAGTTCATGTCACTTGCTGACTCATTAAAATTGCTTAAACATCAAATGTTTGAAGGCAGTACTTGATTTTAACAATCCCATTTTTAAAAAAGCTATTCCCACGTATTGAATTTAAAATGAGCCTAAGATCTTTGCTATGTTTTTTGATGCATTACCATGGTTAGCTAAATATTTTTCAAGATGTCTTTTACTATTTGCGAGTAAAGCTACACGAAAATCATTATCAAATAGTATCAAATTCAGCTTTTGTTCTAGGTCTGAGTCGTACGGTACTGTTAAAATTGGTCTTTCAGGGTCTTTAAGATCTATTGACACATTGTCATCTAAAATAATTTGCATTACTGGTTTTTCCAGAATCATACCTTCTAAAACTACTGCTGATGAGTCTACGGAATATTCTGGTATGATGTTTACAAGTACATCACAAGATTGTATCAACTGAACAATTGATTTTATGTGAAAGATGGGTATGTTTTTATCAATTTTTTTTATTTGTTTATATAAATCCCAATTGTGCTTATTTTCTCCTGGATGTAATTTTACAATCACATCTATATTTTCTAGTTTATGAATTTCATGGAAAATTCTCTTTAGTAAATTTTCATATCTGATGGCCAGATTTGTATCACCAAGTGCTGATAGGTTGGTTATTGGTGTTAGGGTAAGTAAAATTACTTTATTTTTAACAGACTTTACATTTTTTTTGTTATTAAAAAAAGAGTCATGACGTGGACTTCCAGTAATAATTAATTTGCCAGGATCAACATGGTTTTGTTTATAATATTCATATTCTGTATCACCCCATAACAGAATTTTATCACTTTTTAATGGCACTATGCCAGGATCATCGTACTTCCATCTAATTTTATACAGAAAAGGTTCGTAGCTCGTAAACGAATGTACGCATAAAAATGAGGGGATCTGATTTTTTAATTTTAAAACTATGTTTTCAGTTTCACCAACTTCATTTAAAGTTAAAACGCAACTTATGTCAAGAGAATCAAATATTTTTTTTATTATTGCGACTAACCTGAGATATTCATATAATCGATTATAGTATATCAGCAAAAGTTTTTCGCGTATACATTGCCAAAATGAAACTCCGTTGAATGTAAACTCTTTTGTAAAGAATTCATCTTTTAGCCAGAAATTTTTTAACTTTTTAATGTATTCGTCTTTTAGTTTTAGTAAATTTTTTTCTGTCTTTTTATCAAGTAGCTTTCTTTGATTAAGGATTTTACAATTAGTCTTTGAAAGTATTTTAATGGATTCTAAATTCCAAATTGCTGATCTACGCAAATTAAACAGAATGATGTTTCTGTCCAGCTTACTTAATTCATATAACAAATCTCGATAGTTTGACGGATTAAATTCTAGTAACAAAATTGTCTTTTTATGTTGCGGTTTATGCCATAAATTAAAAAGTGTGCATATTGCATTTTCATACAAATTTTTTACTCTATAATAAGCAGATTTTGATACATTAAAAGAAAGAGGAAAAGAAAACAAGTTAAGTTTAATTTCAATTGTGTCTGCAGTAAAACCGATCTCTTTTTCTTTGCCAGGATAGATTTGAATCGTAAAATTATGTGTTTGTTGATGTGGTTTTACAAATTTTTCTAAATTTGTTGTGGTGATTATTTTTTGTGGTTTTTCGATCTCAATAATTTTTTTAATTACAAAAAATTTCGTTAGCGATATTATCAAAAATTCATGAAATTCTAATGGTCCCATTATTCCAAGTAAATTAACTCCATTAAATTCAAGTTCAGTACTTTGTGGGCATTTTTCATACCAACGATAAGATTTTGAAGCATAATCAAATATCTTGCTTCTTTCTTCTCTGTCAAGATAGTTATCAGCTATTTCATGTGATATGTTTTTACTTGCTAGTTTTTCATGTGATTCTATATTAAATGCAAAAATTTTTGCTGAGTTAAGATCTTCTTGTTTAATATAGTCAACAACTAAAGGCTCATCTAAAAACATCAAGATCTTTGACAAACTATACTGAAGGATTTCTGAAAGTTATTTAATTATAGTGTAGAAAATGTCAGTAATTTAACCAAAATATTTCAAAGTCAATATTTCAAAATTACGTCAACATTAAATGAAGCTATGTGCAGCCGTTAATAGGAATTTAGATTAAGGGATAAAGATATGAAAAGAAAGAAAAATATTGATGTATTCAAGCAATCGGCAATAAAATTACCTGCCTTTGAACCATGGATTTCAAAGGATGACAAAAATGCAGTGTTAAAAAGTTTGAATCAAACCATGCTTACACTTGGTCCAAATTTAGAAAAATTTGAAACCATGTTTGCAAAATATACCAAATCACGTTATGCTGTTGCAGTTTCCAATTGTACTGCAGCATTACATTTGTCATTAAAGGCTTTGGGTGTAGGAAAAGATGATGAGGTGATCATACCTGATTTAACATTTGTGGCTGATGCTAATGCAGTGATTGCAACAAGCGCTAAACCTGTTATAATAGATATTGAAGAAAATGGATATTCTATATCACTTAAATCATTAAAGAAAAAAATTACAAGAAAAACTAAGGCTATCATACCAGTCCATATTTATGGCGAGGCTTGTAAAATTGATGAAATTATAGATATCGCAAGATCGCATAACATACATGTAGTTGAAGATTGCGCTCATGCCATTGGAACGTTTTATAAAAATAGACATGTAGGGCGATTTGGTATTGCTGGTTGTTTTAGTTTTTACCCCACAAAAAATATTACAACTGCCGAAGGAGGAATGGTTATTACAGATTCATCATTGCTGGCAAAGAAGGTCCAACAGCTTCGTAGTCATGGAATGACAAAATCATTATCACAGAGGTATGCTTCAAAATATCCTTGGGTGTTTGATGTTGAAGAACCTGGTTATAATTATAGATTAGATGAGATTAGGGCTTCACTTGGCATATCTCAACTTATGCGAATAAGTAAGATTAATGAATTGCGAAAAAAAGCAGCCTCTTATTACACTACAAAATTGAAAAATGTGTATGGAATTATAACACCTAAAATAATTAATGATAGATCACATTCGTATCATCTCTATACTATAAGGATAACAAAAAATTATGGCATATCAAGAAACGATTTATTTAATATTTTGAAAAAAAAAGGCATACGTACAACTGTGTATTGGATGCCTTTGCACAAGTATAGTGCTTATAAAAAATATTTGAAAAACTCAGACTTTGCAAATTCATCAAAGATATATGAACAGATATTAGCACTTCCTCTTTATCCTACCATTACTAGAAACCATCAAGACAAAGTTATTGAATGTATAATTACAAATCAAAGAAATTAATGTGTCATTTCGTTATAGAGCTTTAGAGTATTTTTTGCCATTTCTGTTGCATTACAAACATTTTTTACAAACTCATATCCAGCTAATCCATATTCAATTCGTTTTTTATCATCTATTAATAATTCTAAAATCGCATCTGCCAATTGTTGAGAATTTTCTGGATCAACTAAGATACCGTTCTCTCTATTTTTTATAGTAAATGGTGTTCCATGTGCATTCGTACCTACAGCTGGTTTTTTAAAGAAAAATCCTTCTAATGGAACCAACGGAGAAAGCTCCCATCGGGATGGCAATATTGTAAATTCACAGTCTTTGTATGCAGCTATTACATCTTCTCTTTTTGGTTTTCTAATAACCATAACTTTATCGTGTAAATGAAACTTTTCAATTATTTTCATCATTTCTGTTTCAAAACCATCATCAACACCCATTATCACTAATTTTACATTTGAAATTGAAGTGTTATTTTTAATTAAATTCATTGCGTTTAGTAAAATATCAATTCCTTTGCTTTTTGCAAATCTACCAACGAATAATATATAACGACCAGTAAGATTGAAGTTTTGTCTAAAATTTTCAGAGCAGACTTTTAGTTCTTCTAAATCAATACCATTTCGTACTATTGAAATTTTCGAGTCTACATTAAATTTTGAAAACATTTCTTTTTCATATTCATTACCAACTGTAATTCTTTGAGCGTTAGCTATAATGAATTTGATAAGTGGTGTTTGTAATTTATATAAAATTCGTCTAATAATTTTTCCCTGTTTTATTTCAGGATGAGTGAGTAATCCTCCCTGATCTGATATTACTAAAGATATTTTTTTCTTCTTAGCTACAAGAGTTGCTATAAATGATTGAAAGCTCCTTAATCCTATTGAATGGATTACATCTGGTTTATAATTTAGTAATTGCCAATACATTGCTGGATTTATATAAAATAAGTAGATAGATAGCCAACAGTGTGCCCTATTAATATTAAATCCATTAATTTTTTCTTGTCTTAGTAATTTTTTGTTAAAGGTTTTGAGATCATTTGCAGCATCTAGATCTGTAGTGAAAATAGTAACCTCATGACCCATTTTTGAAAATTCCTTTGCCATGTTTAGTGTTAGAAGTAATATCCCACCAAACTGAGTTGCAGGTAATGATGCAGGGCAGACAAGTGCTATTTTCATAATGATATTGAAATTGTGCTTTACATTTTAACAGTGCTAATTTCAGATAAGTGGATGAATCTTTTTTCTTTATTTGATTTCCTAAGACCTTCCATAACACGTGCTTGATTTAAAAGATCATTTTCAAATGAATCAATTGTTTCTTTTTTCAGTTCATTACAAAAAAAATCTATCATTTGCGTAAAATGATCTGTTGCTTCAATTTGTATTTCGTTGTGATTATTCCCACTTTTTACAGATACAGTAGTAGACAAGTTTGGAGGTACAGCATATGCTCGATTAAGTTCTATCAGACCATTCGAGCCCCAAATGCAATAAGTTGCTTGATAATAGTTTTCAAATCCAAAGGAAACAAGTGCTGCCTTTCCATTACTGTATAAAATATATGCATGACCTTTAACATCCACATTTTCATTGTTATTGTAAAGATTACACATTACACCGTATGGTTCTTCACCAAAAATCATTCTGCTTGCATAAATTGGATAACATCCTGTTTCATTCAATACTCCACCTCCTAACTCATTCTGATAACGGATATCATTTTTTGATACTGGTGGAAATCCATACATCCCATTAAAAGCAAATAAATTTCCAATTGTATTACTTTGAATTAGTTCTAGGACTTTCTTATGTTGAGGGTGAAATCTAAACATAAATCCTTCCATTATTCGAACGTTATTTTTTTTACAAGAATTAACCATTTTAGTTGCTGATTCAAGTGAAATTGTTGATGATTTTTCGCAAATAATGTGTTTGTAAGCATTAGCAGCCTTTATTGTCCACTCTTCGTGTAATGCTATTGGTAAAGAGATGTATACGACATCGACGTCTTTATGTTGAATAACTTCATCATAAGAACCAAAATTGCTGCATCCAAATTTTTTTGCAAAATCGGCTGCTTTTTCTTGTGACCTACTTCCAATGATTTTTAATTCTGCCAAATTAGAATTAATTATAGCTGGTATGGTGGATCTCTCAGCAATTTTGGAGCAACCTATTATACCGAATCGAATTTTCTTTTTTTCCAACATCGAATCTTAAAGTACAGAAATTATTCCTCTTATATGAGGGCTAACAAAGTTTTCGTATTTTAATAATTGTTTTATCTGGTATAAAGTAACCCAGATAAATGAGTCAGGGATTTTAATTTCTTTATCTTCGTCAACCTCTACAATCATATTATAATTCGATTTTAAATGAAATCGACCACCATCTTCAGACTGCCATTTAGCATATACTATATTTTCTTTTTTTGGTTCATCAAAATATTCTGCAAAAAGTGGTTTTATACCACCATGGGCTTTTAACAAATTACTTGTAGTTGCTTGTAGCGTAGGAGAAATTTGTAATTTTCCAATGTTTCCAGGTTCTGCTTTTGCCTGCACTAAATAATGTGGTACACCGTTGATTTTTTTTCTTAATAGTCCCAAAATTCCACCAGGATTGTGTGCAATTATTGGTTGTGTCCATCCTTTTGGGCCTACCTCTCTATCAAATGTATTTCTGACCCTTACTCCAATTATTTCAAAAAAGCCGCCACTTTCATGTTTAATATTTCCAGATATTGGATCTACCTTCCATTTATCAAGTTCGTTAATGCCTATTTCTTCTACAATCATGTCAGATTCTGTTCTTTTTCTCTCAAACCATTTGATCACATAATCTAAGCTATGTAATTGGTTTTCATCATTTATTGATTCCAACATAGTTTCAACTTTAGAAGTAACATCATAATTGATTTGGTAATTATATTTTTTTAAAACATCTAAAATTTCTTCTAATATCATGTTCACTTGTTCAATAGTTGACTAAATATAGTTTTTATTAATGAATCATAGTGAATTAATAATTAAAATAATCAATCTATTTTTTCTGAAATCACTACTGCGGTTGCAATGTTTTTATCATGACTGACTGAAAGAATAAAAATATATTTTTTATTACTTTTCAATCGTATTGCTGGTTTTTGTCTTAAATGAAAAGTTTCAACATCAAGAAAATCAATGTTTTCTTGAATTGATTTCTTTACTGCTTCTTTAATGGCAAATTTAGCAGCAAAATGTGTTGAAGGATCTTTAAATCGTAAGCAATATTTTATTTCAGATTCTAAAAAAATTCTTTTATAAAATGATTTTTTAATAGAAAATGATATTTTCCTAAAGCGAGCTATATCTACAATATCTATGCCTATACCAATATTTCTGTTTAACAAGTGCTCCATTCTTTTTATAATTGAGTCTTTTCTTCTGCAAGCTCAATTAAGTTACAATTAGTATTTTTCATATTTAACATTACAAATGCTATTAAACGATTTTCAAATCCTTGTACTGGTTTTACTATTAATCTTCCTCCATTTTGTACTATTTTATCAATTTCTTTTTGGATGTTTTTTACTTCAAAACATAGATGATGTATTCCCCCTCCTTTTTTTAAAAAATTAGAAATTGGTGAGTTTTCTTCAGCTGGTTCAATTAATTCTAAATTACAATCACCTGTTTTCAAAAAACATACATTTACCTTCTGTGAACCAATCAAGGTTTGGGTACCTATTTTTTCAAAGCTAATAAAGTTTGAAAGTTCACCCATTGACTGTTTAATATTAGGAACAACTATTCCTATGTGATGTAGTTTCAAGATTAATCCTTCTTTTATTGAAAATTTTACTCCTTAAATTCAATACCATGATTTTTTAAATGGCGTTTAAAATCACCTATGTTTTTAATATCAAGAGTTTCTTCCAGCGTAAGTTTTACATTATATTCAGTTTCAATTTCGTCTAACAAAACATATTGTGTAAATGAATCCCATCCTTCAATAGATTCAGGATTGGATTCATCGTTTATTTGAGATATTGGAATATTCATAACTCTTGAAATAATTGCATAAAGTTTATCTGACATTAATCTTCCTTTATCTCTAAATCGACTAATTTTTTTTCATGCGAATCTATTGAGTATATCCAAAATTCACCATTTTTCTGAAATCCAAAATTTGGTAGAAAATCTTCTGCAGCTTTATTCTTCTTTGTGGGGATAAATTCACTTCTAATTTTTTTTACTCCTTCTTTTTTTGCTTTATTGATAATATAACAAAGAATACCATCCTCTACTTTTCTGCCTAATACTCGACAGCTTAAAAGAAACGTATCGATTGTCCATTGATCTGATGAATCTTTGTTAATTATGTAAACTCCTGTAATTCCGTTATCACCAAATTTATCTTCAATCTGAGCACAACCTACTAGCTTTTTAGGATCTTGTGAAAAACTCCTTATGTCTTCTTCTTGATAGCGTCGCGTAGTTAAATTGAATTGGTTTGTCTTTAATGTTAGTTGTGATATTCGTGGAATTGTAAATTCGTTGGCTTTTTTAATTTTGATTTTTATATTAAGCTGCTTTAAAAATTCATCAAAGTTTGTTACATTCTTTTCAAATTCACTTCTTTTTCTTTGTTCTAGATACATCTTCCCTCTGTTTTTGTCTTCATCTGTAATTTTTAGAACATTAAAGTCATTCATATTTAACAGAGTTTGTACATAGTAAGATGGATCTGAAGGCAGATCAACAGTAAGAATTTCAGGCATATTCATACGAACCAGTTCTCTATTAACAGGATCATCATCAAAAAATACCATACTATCTAAACCAATGTTCAATTCTTTTGCAATTTCATTAAAATTAGAGATTTTATCATTCCAATTAATTTTCATGCATGCAAAATTTTCTTCACGTAAAATCATGTTTGGATGTTCTTTTATGACTTTTATAGCATCGTCAAAATTATTTTTACTGTTTACCGCAAGAATTATTCCTCTTTGATTTAAGGCCAATAAATAATGCTGAAATTCTACATATGACTTACCTATTGGATCAGTTCCTAGTTTTATTCCACTGAAACCATCTTCTCCTACAATTCCTCCCCATAGCGTGTTATCAAGATCTAAAACCATACATTTTTTGTTTGAACCATTTATTGCCTTTATGTATCCCATAAGATCGTGAGCTAAGTGTGGAAGGTGATCTATTGATACTTTAATGTCACCGAAATAATATTGCCTATAATCGAAAATATTTTTTTCACCGTATTTAGTGACAAACCCGTTAAAGTCATACAAATATACTAATGGTTGATCAGAAAAAGATCTAGCTAGATTTTCATTTAGCTCGTTAACCATTTCTTGAATTCCATACTCGGTTTTAGTTTCGAAAATTCCCAATGGAGAATAGGTAGGAACAACAAAATTTGATATAACGAGTTTTGAGTTAGAATTTTTAACAAATATTTTTACTAAATTAATAATCTCAGCAGATTTTTTTGCAACATATTCCTTACGTAGATTAACATTAAGTTTGTATGGGTTAAAAAAAGCATCTCCCATTACATTTCTTGTATCAATTAGTAAAAATGTAACATCTGGAGAAAATTGATAAAGAGTACTGTTGTTTTTTAAAATTTCTTGATTATATTGATTATACCCTCCAACATATGTAATACATTCCAGTTTTTCTTCTGCACATTTTACTCGTAGAGTTTCCTCTAAACCATTTATTGTAAAACTGCTAAGAAGAGCTACGTGTATTTTTTTTTCAAATTTTTTATTAACTAGCTCTTTAGACTTGTTAAGATAATATGATAGTTTTTCGTTCAAATACATGATGATTCTTCTGTATGTACATAAATTTAGTATTTGTTACCATTTCTATGATATGTTTTGTAAGAAAAGTTTAGATAGATTTAGAAAATCTTCCGTTAATAAGTAAATTGGTAAATGAAGAAGCTGCTACCCTTAATGAGAGAGAATTAATGGAATATTATGGTTATGTTGGTTCTCTTGGAAGAATTAAACTACGAGCTAAAATCCTATATTCTTGGATATTACATTCATTTGCATACTTATCTCCTCATTCTGCAATCTCAATATGGTTTCAAAGAAGGCGAGGTGTAAAAATTGGAAAAGACTGTCATTTCTGTCCTTATGTATTAATAGATTTAATTTATCCACATTTAATAAAAATTGAAAATAATGTTACAATTGGTTCTAATGCTATGTTATTTGCACATAGCAATCCTACTGCCAGTGTTTTTTTAAAAACGAAATATCCTAGAAAAGTTGCAGAGGTCAATATCAAAGCAGGAGTTGTAATCAATCCTGGTTGCATAATTACGGCAGGTGTAACTATTGGAGAAAATACAATAATTTCACCTGGTAGTGTAGTAGCTGAAAATATCCCTCCTTATTGTGTTGCAGTAGGAAATCCAGCACGTGTTGTCAAAAAAATTGAACGTTAATAATTTCTGTGACATTAGTCATTACATGTGATAGATAATTGAATCTTTTAGGAATTGATTTTGAAGATTGGTATCATCCAGAATTAATTCAACATCACTTGAACAATAAAAACCACTCACCTACCGTAATAAATGGAATTGATAAAATTCTTGATTTATTAAGAAAAGAGGATACGAACGCAACTTTTTTTGTTGTAGGAGAATTACTCCAACACAAACCCGAATTAGTAGACAAAATACTAGAGGGTGGACACGAAATTGCTTTTCATACAATGTATCACACACGACTAGACGCTAATGGATATAAAGAAAAATTTAGTGATGAATTAGAAACATTTGCAAAATTAACATCAAAAAGATCAAAAGGATTTAGAGCACCAACATTTTCGTTAAATTATTCAAGTTCATGGGCGTTGGAAATATTGGCTAGTCATAATTATATTTATGATAGCAGTATTGTGCCAGCTAAAACTAGACTTTATGGAATTTCAAATGCGCCAGAAAAACCATATAAGATTTTAGGTTCCTCCATAGATAAAAACAGTCCTGAAGGTAAACTAATCGAATTTCCCTTACTTGTAACTTGTTTTCTAGGGAAAAAGATTCCTGCAGGTGGTGGATTTTATCTAAGAACCTTACCATTCAAAATAATTGAAGGTGCATTACTAAATTATGAAAAAAGAGGGTTTCCGGGTTGCTTTTACGTTCATTCGTGGGAGTTAACTCCAGAGCATATGCCAAAAATTTCATTACCATTCATAGAAAGTTTTGTTACATATTATAACATAAAAAAAACGTTTAATCTTGTAAAAAAACTAATAAAAAAATATGAGTTTACTTCTTTTGAAAAATTCATGTCTGAGAAACATTTAGTGTTATAAAAATTTTTAAAATATCATATTAAATTATTTTTCTTGCTAATTTATTTAATTGTATAATGAAAGTATTTTCTAGATTAATTGTATGTTTATCTATAGTATAAGTAGGAAAAAAAAGATCATCTACAAAATTTTTGATGATATTTTTATCATTAACAATTCTTTTATTACTAAGTTCGTATGATCTCTTTTTTATTTGTGGCAATAATTTAATTACAGAAAAAGAGGATTTAATTTTAGTAAGTATCATGCCTTTTCGTAAAAAATAAAAATAAATTCCAATCTCTGTTAATAATAATAAAGGAAAAATTTTGATTAATGTATTTCTGCTGTATAAACTAAGTAGACAAATCCATCTATTTCGTTCAAGTAAGAAAAATTTTTTCTCACTCCATTGTAATGTTGGACTACTAAGATGGTAAATTACTGCCTTTGGTTCATAATATGATGGGATCCCCAACAATAGTGCTCGCCAACCATAATCAACATCATCATGATATGCAAAAAACATTTCATCTATCTTACCAATTTTATCTATTATTTCTCTGGAAGTAAAAACACACCCTCCAGCAGGATAACTAATTATTTTGAATTGCTCGTATTGCCCAGAATCGAGTTCTCCTTTTCCACGTGCATATGCTAAACCAAAAATATTAATCATATTACCCGCACTATCAATTTTGTTTCTTTCTTCTTTTCGTCGTATTTTTGGTTGATAAAGCGCTGGCCCATTTCTGTTATATGATTCCATAAGCAAATCCAACCATTCTGGCGTTACTATTGTATCTGAATCAAGAAAAACAATGAATTTTCCTTTTGCTATATCAAGGCCAATGTTTCGTGCACTCATTCCCACATTAGCATTATTTTTAATTAATGTAATTTGAGGAAACATGTCTTTACAAATTATATGACTATTATCGGTTGAGTTATTATCAATTAGTATTACTTCAAAATTACAATTTTTTGTTTTAAATATAGATTCAATACATTCTCTAACATGTATTCCTCCATTGTAATTCAAAATTATTATAGATACTAATGATTCATTCATAAATAACCTAAACTAAGCCTTATCTGTTTCTAGATAAGAGGAGTTTGTTTTAAAAAACAATTTTAGTACCTTCGCCTAGTAAGAACACTTTTTCATCTAGCTTATTGTTTTCTTTTGTAACAATTTGTGAGTTTGATGCAATAATACTTTGTCGTATTTTTAGTGGGTAGTTAATTGTACAACCAGACATTATAATCGAATCTGAAATATCACAGTTATCTATCTTTGATTCATCACCAATGCTTACATTGGGGCCGATCCTACAGTTTGACTCAATAACGCAGTTTTTTCCTATTATTAAAGGTCCTCTGAGAATTGCGCCAGATTTTATCATAGTGTTTTTTCCTATAACTGCAGTACCATCAATTCTAACATCTTTGTCAAGATGACCATTAAAAGATGGTTTCATATCTTCTAATACAAATCGATTTGCATGAATGATATCTTCAGGAGTTCCCGTATCTTTCCAGTTTTCTGTGACTTTGTTTATGATAACTTTATGTTTTTCTAGTAACATTTCCAATGCGTCTGTTATTTCTAATTCATTTCTCCATGATGGTTTTAGCTTAGGAATAACTTCAAAAACTAAAGAAGATAAAAGATATACTCCTATTACTGCAAGATTTGAGGGAGGGTTTTTTGGTTTTTCTACAATTCTCTTGATAACCCCATTTTGAATATCTGCTATTCCAAATTGTGATGGATTATCTACTTCACAAAGAAGAATTGATGCAGCTGCATCACTTTTTTCAAATTCTTTAACATATTTTTTAATGCCGCCTTTTAGAATATTATCTCCTAGAAATGCCACAAATTTATCATTATCAATAAAATCTTTGCATAACGATATAGCATGAGATATTCCTCGCGGATAATCTTGTTCTATATAGGTAAACTCTAAATCAAATTTTTCTCCATTACCATAGTAATCCTTGACTTTTGATGCTCCGGTGCCCCCAATAATTATTGCAATTTCCTTAATTCCTGCATCTTTTAATGATTCTATACAATATTGCGACATTGGTTTATTAGCTATTGGTAGAAGTTGTTTAGGACCAGTGTGAGTTAACGGTCTTAATCTTGTACCATGTCCTCCATGTAATACAATACCTTTCATTATCGTGAGCCCATCTAGTTAATGTATTTAGCTTTCGATTAAATTCTACCAAAATTTTTGAGTGTTATGTCTTTCCACCATTTTTGATTGTTACAATACCAACCAATCGTATATTTCAAGGCTTCTTCGAAATCATAAGAAGGTTTCCACTGTAGTTTTTTTTCTATTTTTGAAGAATCTAAACTATAACGAAAATCATGACCTTGACGATCCTTAATATGTTTTATAAGATCAGCAGGCTTTCCCATTATCTTTAATATCTTTTTAACAATTGTATTGTTATCAAATTCATTATGTCCTGATATATTATATGATTCTCCTGATTTTCCTTTTTCAAAAATCTTCAGAATAGCTTCACAATGATCTATGACGAATAACCAATCTCTAATGTTTTTCCCTTTTCCGTAAATTGGAATCTTTTTATTATTTAATGCTAAGATGGTGGTTTTAGGAATGAGTTTTTCAGGAAATTGTCTTGGACCGTAGTTATTTGTACATCTAGTAATAATTACATCAGTTCCATAAGTAGCGTGATATGATTGTGCTAAAAGATCAGCAGAAGCTTTAGATGCAGCGTATGAACTTGATGGTCGAATTGGAAATTCTTCAGTAGCACTGGATGTTTTTAAACTTCCAAATACTTCATCTGTTGATATTTGAATTAATTTTTTTTTAAATTTTTGGACGGCATTTAATATAGTAAATGTTCCTATTATGTTTGAACGCACAAATGGTTGGGGATTGACTATACTTCTGTCTACATGTGACTGTGCAGCAAAATTAAACACAACATCATGTTGAGATACTAATTTTTCTATTAACTGTCTACTAGTTATATTTCCTTGTATGTATTGGTAGTTCTGATTATTTTTTAATGATTTTAGGTTTTGTATGTTTGAACCTATTAGACGAGCATCTATATTAGTAATTTTGTGTTTTGAAAATTTTTCTAGTGTGTATAAAATAAAGTTGCTTCCAATAAACCCTAATCCGCCAGTTACCAAAATTTTCATTTTTCTTCAATAGGTTTTAAGTAGAGGGGTATTTCAAAATTGGTTTTAAGAACCTAAGATGTTCTATTAACTAATTTAACAAACTAATTAATAATTAATAAAATTATCAAATTATGAGATGGATGATCTTAAAATTATAAAGTTAGAAACACATGATACTAGAGATATTCATGATAAACATGTAAATGGTTCATTAACCGTCATATGGAGAGATTGGGATAACATAATACAAAATCATCCAAAAATGATCTATGTTACTTCTGTGAGTCGTGGTGAAATAAAAGGACCCCACGTACATACAAAAAGAGACAGTTACTTTTTTTGTATTCTTGGCAAGGTTGTGTTGATTACAAGAGACAAGAAGGGAAAATATAATGAAAAAATATTAGATGAAAATGAACCTGAATTAGTTCATATCCCAAAAAATGTAGCTTCAATGCATATTAATTTATCAGAGAATGTTTCAAAAATTCTTGTACTAGCAGATATTTCTTGGAAACCTAATGACGATGAAATGAAGAATGTTGAATTCAGCGATTATGATTACTCAAAATGGAAAATAAAGGCAAAAAATTAAGATCTTACCTAACTAATTTCTCTTTAATCAAAAGTTCTTTAATTTCATCTTTAGAAAGTAAGTGTACTTTATCAGAAGAGTATTCTTCTTTTAATTTTGCTTTTTTGTAAGAAATTTTAGGTTTTTCAGCAATATCTTCATTTACAAAATTATACAGAACATAGTCTTTGGCAGACTCGTATGTATTTTTGATTTCATGTTTGTTAATTAATAATTCATGAAATTTTTCGCCTGGTCTAATAGAAATTTTTTTGATTCCAACATTTTTACCAAATAATTTCATAATGGCATCTTTCATATCTGCTACTTTATAGGCCATTAATTTTGGAATGAATATTTCACCACCTTGACCACTTTTTGCTGCTCTAAAAACAAGGTCCAATGCTTGTGACATAGTAATATTAAATCGAGTCATGTTTTCATCTGTGATAGGAATTTTTTGACCTTTTGAAATTTTTTCTACAAAAAGTGGGACAATAGAACCTCGACTACCCAATACGTTTCCATATCGCACACAGACAAATCTAGTTTTTCGTAGACCTTTGTAATAATTTGCTGAAATAAATAATCTCTCCATAAGTAGTTTTGTTGCTCCATAGGTATTCAACGGAGAAACTGCCTTATCAGTACCTATTCCTAGTGCAATTTCTACTTTATTATCGAGACATGCTTCAATAACATTTTGCGTGCCGTAAACGTTTGTCTTTACAAATTCAAATGGATTATACTCTGCAACAGGTACATGTTTTAATGCAGCTGTATGAAAAACAATATCAATATCTTCCATAGCGCGTTCTAGTCTTGGTTTATCTCTAACATCCCCAATCAAAAATCGTAATCTTTTATCATTAATTTCAGATTTCATTTGTGTTTGTTTCCATTCATCTCTACTGTAAATTCTAATTGTATCTACTTTATTTTTTAAAAGATGTTTAGTTAAAGCAGTACCTAATGATCCAGTACCTCCTGTGATTAAGATTTTCTTTCCTTCAAACAATATATTAAAAAATCAAATAGTTGTCGTAAAAAACATTGCTAATCTTTAACTATAATTTAGTTAATTCATCTTCTTTTAGTGATTTCCTATAACCTTCGTCTGGAGGATAATCACTGTTAGTTTTAATTAAGTCGGGTTCTACCTTGTAAAGAGCTAGAATATCCTTCATTAATAATGGTCTTTTTTTTATTTTTGAAGCTATTTTCTTAATTAATTTTAAATCTTCAATTCTATCTACAGACCATTTTAGATAAGAAAGGTCTTCCGAATTTGTAATACTTGCTATACGAAAGTTATTAGTATTGTAAATGTAGGGTGTGACATGTTCTCTTTCAGATTTTTTTTTTGCATTTTTCCAAGTCAATTCTAGACATTGAAATGAGAATACTTCAGCTTCAGTTCCAAAAGGAAATGTATGTGGGATACAGTTTGAAACATAGTCATATGAACCCAACTTAAATTTTTGAATAACACTATCAACAATTGTTGGATCTATTAATGGACAATCAGAAGTAATTCGTACTATTGAAGAAAACGAAAAAATTTTTGCGCATTGATAATATCTGTCTAAAACATCGTTTGGGTTACCTCTATAACATATTTTGCCAAGGTCAGTGACATACTTTTCTATTACATCATCTTCGCTAAGTGTTGTAGTAGCAACCACAATCTCTTCGAGTAATTTACAATGTTGGAGCTGTTTTATAACATAATAGATAACTGGATTTTCTTTGTCTATGGTCATCATCACTTTTCCAGGCAATCTACTTGAACCCATTCTAGCTTGAATTATGCAGCCAATCATATCAAAATGAATAGTTTTGTTTTAATTAAACTGTATTTTTCTATGTATGAGGTTAACTATTTGTATTGGAAAAATATTGTTAAATTAGTATAAAGGTGAAAAGTTAAAGAGGGAAATGAAAAATTCGATTACAAAATTTAATACATTCACTGAGGAAGAAATTAGGCCTGAAAAATTTTCTTCTAAACATAAAAAAATTTTGTTAGAAGATGTAAAGATGTTATTAAGTAGATCTAAAGAGTTTGTTAAATCTAGATGTCCTGCATGTGATTCTAATCAAAACGAATTCCAATTTTCAAAAAGAGGGTTTGATTATGTACAGTGTAAGAGTTGTCAAACGTTGTTTATTAATCCTAGGCCTTCACCAGCCATTTTAAATTGGTTTTATCACAAAGCGAAAAATTATTCATTTTGGAATAAAGTTATATTTCCTGCTACAGAAAACGCTCGTTACAAAAATATAATTTTACCTAGAGTTAAGAAAACAATAGAAATTTGTCAAAAATATAATGTAAAGATGGGATCCATTTTAGAAGTAGGTGCAGGCTTTGGTACTTTTTGTAGTGCTATACAATCACAAAAAATTTTCAAAAAAATAGTGGCTATTGAACCAACTCCTGATTTAGCAAGCACCTGCAGAAAAAAGGGTATTAATACGATCGAACTTCCAGTTGAAAAGATTGAATTTTCTAAAAATACTTTGTTTAATGTAATTGTGGCCTTTGAAGTTATTGAACATTTGTTTTCTCCTAAAAATTTTCTAGAACAGATATTTCATTTATTAAAACCAGGCGGTATTGTAATACTTAGTTGCCCTAATGGCAAGGGATTTGATATTCAAATACTTCATGAAAAAAGTGATACTATCGACCATGAACATTTAAACTATTTTAATCCATTTTCTATTTCAACATTACTAAATTCCTGTGGGTTTAGGATCTTAGAAATTTCTACTCCTGGAAAACTAGATGTTGAACTTGTAAGAAAAAAAATACTTGCTGGTGAGTTTAATCTATTACATTCACCGTTTTTACAATATATTTTAGTTAAAAAATGGAAGCTTTTAGGAAATTCCTTTCAAAATTTTCTTATTGAAAATGTTCTTTCCTCTAATATGTGGGCAGTGGCTCAACGACCATGAAAGTTTGTAAAAGATGTATTCAACCTGACACTAGACCTTCTATTTATTTCAACGATGATGGAATTTGTGGTGCATGTTTATGGGAAGAAGAGAAAAAAACAATAGATTGGACAGTAAGAGAAAAAGAATTATTTGATATTGCTAATTGGGCAAAAAAACATACAAAAAGCAATTATGACTGTGTAATAGGTGTTAGTGGAGGAAAAGATAGTACAAAACAATCTTTAACCGCACGAGATCGATTGGGATTACGTTGTTTACTTGTTAACAGTGAACCCGAGGGGATTACTGATGTAGGTAGGCATAATATTGAAAATCTAAAAAAATTAGGATTTGATGTAATCTCTATTCGTCCTAATCCTCTTGTAATGAAGAAGCTTGTAAAAAGAGATTTTTATAAATATCTTAACCCTGTAAAAATAACAGAATATTCTCTTTGGTCTTCTACATACATTATTGCTGATAAATTTGACATTCCGTTAATTATTCAAGGTGAAAATCCGGGTTTAACATTAGGAATAAGTCTATCTGGTTTAGGTAAAGATTCTAATGCACTAAAAGTAAATGAAACACCTACTTTATCTTCTGGATGGAAAGAATACCTAGAAGTTGAAGGTATTACAGAGAAAGATCTTTTCTTTTTTCATTACGATCGACAAAGATTAGAGAAAAAAGGAGTACGTGCAATATGGTTACAATATTTTTTAAAAGAATGGTCGAATAGAAAAAATGCTGAATTTGCAGAAAAATATGGTTTTAAACATCGTGATAAGAACTTTAATCCAGAAGACATAGGTACCTACGTGCCTTTTTTTCAGCTTGATACAGACCTTACTCAAGTTAATCAATTATTAAAGTATATTAAATTTGGATTTGGACAATGTATGGATCATGCTTGTTATGATATTAGAGAGGGAAAAATCAGTAGAGAGGAGGCAATCGAGCTTGTTAGAAAATATGATGGTAGATGTGCCGAAAATTTTATTATAAAATTTTGTAATTATATTGGCGTAACAGTTGATGAATTTTGGTGTGTTGCTAATCAGTTTAGAGGCCCTATGTGGAAAAAAGATCAAAATGGAAAATGGTACAATACATACTGGGACGTTATCAAATAGTAAATATATCGTAAATATTTAGAAATTAGATATTTTAAAACGTTAGATGTAGGAATTGGCTAGTTTTATTATTCTAGTTACATCAGAATTTGAGAGGTTGGAATGAATTGGTAGTGATACTATTTCTTGAGAAACTCTCTCTGTGTTAATTAGCTTTTGTTTTTTCTCATAAAAACTCATTTTATGAATTGGAAAATAATGGATCCCTGTTTCTATGTTTTCAGATTTCATTTTTTTCATGAATGTGTTCCTATTTTTAACAAGAAGCCAATAAAAGTGATATGAATATTCTTTATTATATGGCATTTTTTTTTCTGTTTGTATTTCCTGAAAATATCGTTTGGCTATTTTTTTTCTTTTTTGATTAATTAAATCTAATTTTTTTAGTTGTTCCAGTCCCATAGCGGCCGCAAATTCATTCATATAATAATTCCATCCTAGTCTTTTAACATCATATTTTGAATCGCGTCTGTTAGAAATACCACACCATCTTAATGATTCAAGTATAATTTTATTTTTAAAACTCTCTTTACCATTCAATGTTATAGCACCACCTGTTGGCATGGCTAGATTTTTTACAGGATGAAAGCTAAAACAAACTGCATCACCATAAGAACCAATTTTTTTATTGTTATATAATGTGCCAGCCGCATGTGCTGCATCTTCTATTAGACTAATATTGAAATCTTTACATACAGAAATAATTTCCTTTAAATTACAAGCCATTCCAGCGAAATGAACTGGGAGTATAGCTTTAGTTTTTTTTGTTATAGATTTTTTTATCATTTCTGGATCTATGCAAAGAGTTTGTGGATCAATGTCTACAAATACAGGAATTCCACCATTATATACAACTGAATGAGCTGTAGATACAAAGGAAAGTGATGGAAGTATGACTTCTTGATTCTTGATACTAAATAACGACAAAGCTAAATGTAAAGCAGCTGTTCCACTGTTTACTGTTACGCATTCAGCAGAATTTACATATTTCTTAAATTCTTTTTCAAATTGGGTAACATATTTACTTCCTTCACCTGAGGCCCAATTATGGCTTCTGAGAACTTTGATTATTGCCTGTTCTTCTTGAAAATTTGTGTTTGGATCAAAGAGTTTAATTTTTTTTTTCATATCAAAATTATGAATTTATTTTAGGTATTAATTCGTAAGTATATTGAATTAATTTAAAACCGTTCTTTTTAAAAAAATTTATTGATGTTCTATTTTTAGGACTAACATTAGCCAAATACCTAGTTCGTGAATTTTTTTTCATTAATGTTTCGAGAGCATTTTTTCCTATTTTTTTTCGCTGAAATTTTTTTTTAATAAAAATTCCAATTTCAGCATTTTTAGTGAGATAAATAAATCCTGCTTTTTTACCATTATATTCTATTATGTACCATTTTGAGTATGGTTTGGATAAAACAAATTTAACATGATTTTCGTATGTTGGCATCTTTTTATGTGATATGTTTATTCGAGGATCTCTTTCTTTTAATAACTCATAAAGAAAACGAATATGAGATTTATTGACTTTATTTAATTTAATCAACGTTTTCTTGTTCATTTAATATCAACAAATTCTTAAACGATTAAATTTTTCTATGGTTTTTGTCGTTTGTTGAAATCCTTTATAGTAGCTGAAATTGCATCTAATTGGGAAGGAAATTTAAAAAAGGCAAAAAAGCTAATTGGTGAAGCTAATAAAGCTGGTGCTGATGCAGTTAAATTTCAAATGTGGCGTGCTGAGGATCTTTATTCCAAAGATCATAAAAACTGGAAGCAAATAAAGAAATCTGAATTAACTTTTGAAAAAGCTAAAAAACTAAAAAAAATAGCTGATGATATTGGTATAGAATTTTTTTGTAGTACATTTTATCCTGAAGCTGTAGAATTTTTAGAATCATTGAATGTAAAACGATATAAAGTTGCTTCTCGAACATGTGTATTAAATGATCCACATTCTTATGAAACGTTAAGAAGAAAAGCTGAAACAAAAAAGCCAGTTATAATAAGTATGGGAATGGGTGGTAATAGAAAATTAATCGAAAAAATATTTTCAAAAAATAAAAAAACATTTTGTTATTGTATTTCTGATTATCCTACAGAATTTACAAAAATAAAATGGAATGATGCTATAAAATTTAATGGATTTTCAGATCATACTTTAGGAATATTAGCACCAATTATCTTTTCAATTTTGAAAAAGCAACAGAAAACAAATAGTATTTTTATTGAAAAACATGTAAAGCTAGAAAATTCCAAAGGGCCAGATGCGTCAACATCAATAAATACAAAACAGTTAGAAGAAATGATTAAGCATATTAGAGTTATTGAGACTCTAAAATTATGAATAAATCTTAGTTTTAACTCACGCACAAAATTAGTGATATATAGCTTCTGATTTTTTCTTCTAAACGTTTTTTTGTTAGGGTACAAGTTTGTTATTATTGATATAAATTGGATGTAGTCATAGGTATACCAGCATATAATGAAGAAAAAAACATAGCTTCCACTATTTTAAAATTAAAAAAAATTACAGAGAAAATTATTGTTTGTAACGATGGTTCAAATGATCTAACTGAAGAAATTTCAAAACATCTTGGAGTGATTGTTCTAAGTCATTCCAAAAATTTAGGTTATGGAGCTGCAATACAAACTATTTTTAAAAAGGCAAAAGAAATCAATGCTGACATACTAGTTACGTTCGATGCAGACGGTCAACATAGAGTAGATGATGTTCATTCTGTTATAGAACCTATTATTAATGATAAATCAGATATTGTAATAGGATCAAGATTTCTTAATTCTAATGATAAAACACCAAATTATAGAAAAATAGGAATAAAAACAATTACGAGGATAACTAATATTTCAATAAATGAAGAATTAACAGATTCTCAGAGTGGCTTTAGAGCCTATAATAAAAAAGTACTAGCAGCACTATCACCCTCTGACTATGGAATGGGTATTTCAACAGAAATTTTGATAAAAGCCAGCAGGATGAACTTTCGAATATCTGAAGTACCCATCAAAATTCTTTATAATGGTAATACATCAACACATAATCCTTTCTCACATGGAACTTCAGTGTTATTTAGCACAATAAAGTATACATCTATTGAACATCCATTAAAATTCTATGGAATTCCTGCATTAATTTTCATGGCTATAGGTTTGTCATTTACATTTTTATCAGTACAATATTATACAGAAGCTGGACGCATTAATACAAATTTAGCTTTGATAGCAGCTGGTACAGTTTTAATTGGAATCGTACTTATTATTGCGACTATACTTCTGTATTCATTAGTCTCGGTGGTAAGGGAACGTCATAATAAGTAAATTATTTTTTAATTTTTCTTTAGAATTAAAATGACTAAGTTTATTGATACAATTAAAGGACTAAAAAATGTAGGCGTTCTTGGATTTTCTGATATAATTGGCACGGGAATTTCTGCTGTTTTTTGGTTTTATCTAGCCACACTTATTGATACGGAACAATATGGCGAGATTCATTATTTTCTTGGCATAGCTGGTGTGGCCTTCGTTATATCGTTGATAGGTACTTCAAATATTATAACAGTATACACTGCTAAAAATGTAAAAATTCAATCTACTTTGTATTTACTTTCTCTTGCTGGAGGACTAGTATCATTTATAGTAATAGTAAGTTTGTTTTATAGATTTGATGCAGCAATAATGGTTTTTTGTTACATAATTAATGAATTAACACTTTCTTATCTACTTGGAAAGAAATTATATTCAAGTATTTCAAAAAATGTTTTATTACAAAAAATCTTAACTTTTGTTTTAGGAATTAGTTTTTACTATTTTTTTGGTGTAGATGGCATATTATACGGTTTAGCACTATCATATAGTCACTTTATATTAATTATTTATAAAAAATTCAAAGATTCTAAGATTGATTTCTCTTTAGTGAAGAGCAATCGTAGTTTTATTACTTATAGCTATCTCGAAAGTATGGTTGGAGGATTAAGAGGCCAGATTGATAAAATAATAGTAGTACCACTTTTAGGACTTTCTGTATTAGGAAATTATGCATTAGCGTTTCAAGTTTATTCAGTTTTAATGATCCTGTCGAATGTAGTTTACAAATATATCCTGCCACAAGATTCCAGTGGAGTTTCTACAAAAAAAATAAAACAAATTATATTTATTATTTCAATCGCGATAACTATTTTTGGTATAGTAATTCTTCCTCTTTTAATTCCAACAATATTTCCAAAATATACTTCAGCATCAAGTGCAATTCAAATAATGAGCATGGCGATAATACCTTCTACTATAGGCTTACTTTTAGTATCAAAATTTTTAGCATTAGAAAAAGGTAAGATTATTCTTTTTGGTAGATTGATATCTTTAATATCTATTATTCTAGGAATGACGGTCTTAGGATCTGTTTTTGGTGTAGTTGGAATAGCAACTGCCTTTGTTTTATCATCCATAGCACCAACAGTTTTTTTTATTTTAATTTTAAAAACCAAAAATTATTGAGGAATGTAAATTGCCAGAAAATAACTCACAGAATAAAATAAATATTCTTAATATTGATAGAAAGTTTCAAATTTTTACTAAAAACTCTGTTGTAGCCATTAGTATTATTGTATTTATCGCATTTTTTATTCGAATTTACTATTTTCCTTATGGAATACCAATTGTACTAGATGGATGGGGATATTTTTGGTATAGTATTGACATGAGTATACTTAAGGAATTTCCTACTGGTTATAATTTAAGTAATAATGGATGGCCTGCGTTTCTTTCTATTTTTTTCGTGTTGTTTAATTCAGAAAATTATTTGGATTATATGACACTTCAACGTTTTCTAACAGTCATTATTTCAGTTTTAACTATAATTCCAATATATCTACTCTGTAGAAAATTTTTTGATAAATTTTATGCAGTATTAGGTTCTGCTTTATTTGTATTAGATCCTAGAATAATTATAAACTCATTAGCTG
>Ga0194131_10002849_pt1 | contig 28022 bp, 28 predicted proteins | sample TA2KigO120mmetaG_FD_148631 | JGI IMG/M metagenome (GOLD analysis project Ga0194131, IMG submission 148631) | Freshwater microbial communities from Lake Tanganyika, Tanzania - TA2015053 Kigoma Offshore 120m | ecosystem: Environmental > Aquatic > Freshwater > Lake | place: Tanzania: Lake...
CGCCCCGGGCGGCGGGAGCCGCGGGCGGCCGCGCGAGGGGGATGAACTGCGCGGCGAAGATGCGCGGCGCCACGATCTCGCCCGCGCTGCTCCGGCGGCGCAGCTCGAGAATGGCAGGGTCGTCGATCGCCGAGAGCACGGTCGTGAACCCGCTCTCGAGGAACTCCTGCATGCGCGCCGCGGCGTCCTGCTTCAGCCACTGCTGGCCCTCGCCACGGATGACGTGTCGGTGCGCGTCGATGAAGCCGGGCATGACGGTCATGCCCTTTGCATCGATGACCTGTGCCCCGCCGGCGGGCTGGTTGCCGGCGGCGACGGACACGATCTTCCCGTCGCGGACGACGACCGAGCCGCGTTCGAGGACCCGGCCCGTGCCGTCGATCACGCGCGCGTTGGTGATGACGACGGTCTGGGCGAATGCCGGCGCCGCCGACAGCAGCACGAGAGCGACGAGAAGCTTCTTCATGCGCGGGATTCTACCTCCGCAGTGGTGGGGACGCTTGCGATGGCGCCCGTGCGCGTGCAGCTCAAAGCGGCGGCGGCGTTGGCGAAGCGAAGGACGGCCTCCGGCGCGTCGCCGCGGAGCAGCGCGGCGATGAACGCGCCGCGGAAGACGTCGCCGGCGCCGGTCGTGTCCGTGACGGGGACCCGGATGCCGAGCACGTGGTGCAGGCGGTCGCCTTCGAGCAGCATCGCGCCGTGTGAACCGAGCGTGACGCACAGCAACCCGGCATGCGTCCGGCGCAGTGCACGCAGTCCGCGCTCGAAGTCGCGCTCCCCGGTGAGCGGCTCGAGCACGTGCTCGCCGAGGATGGGAATCGTCACCGCGGCCATGAGCTCCGCCGTCCGTTCCGTGACGCGCTCGATGTCGCTGGTGACCGGAATCCCCGCCTCACGCGCATAGCCCACCGCTCGAATCGACGCGTCCTCGTCCACGTCGTCCACGTGCAGCAGGCGTGCGGACGTGATGACGTCGCGCGGGATCTCGTCGGGGCGAAGGGCCAGCGCGGGGCTGCGGTCCCACAGCACGATGCGCTCGCCCTGCCGCTCGTCGAGCAGGATCACCGCGTAGGGATTCACCGCGTCGCGCGTGACCGCGTGGCTCACGTCCACCCCGCGGGCGGCGAGCTCGCCGCGCATGCGGCGGCCGTTCTCGTCGTTCCCCACCGCGCCCACGTACGTCGTCTTCAGCCCCATGGCCGCGCAGGTGGCCAGCGCGGTCGCGACCTGGCCGCCGCAGGAAATCAGGTGACTGCGAATCTGCAGTTTGGAGGCGGAGCTGTCGGGCCGCGGGTACTCGGGCAGCCGGTAGACGTAGTCGACGGAGTTTGCGCCTACGCCAACGACATCGAACATGGCGGCCATTATCGTTTCAATTCGTAGAGGGCAACGGCTGATGCGCTGGCGACGTTGACCGAGTCCACGCCCGGGGCCATCGGAATGCGCGCGCGCAGATCGCACGCGTCGAGCGCGGCATCCGTGAGCCCCTCGCCTTCATGTCCCAGCAGGAGCGCCACAGGGCGGTGCGCCACGCGCGCGACGCATTCGCGCAGCGGACGCGCGGCGGCTGCCGGCGTCAGCGCCAGCAGCACGAATCCGCGGCGCTTCAGATCCTGGAGCGCAGCGGGCCACGGCTCCATGCGCGCGAAGGGGACGCGGAGCGCCGCGCCCATCGACGTGCGGATGGCCTTCCGGTACAGCGGGTCCGTCGAGACGTCATCGAGCAGCACGGCCGCGGCGCCGAACGCGGCCGCGTTCCTGAACACGACGCCAACGTTGTCCGCGTTGGCGACGCGTTCCAGCACGACCACGTTTACGGGCGCCCCATGGGGCGCCCCTACCACCTCGGTCCAGTGAGCGGCCGCGGGCCTGACGCCAATCGCCAGACATCCGCGATGAATGTTCACGCCGGTCACGCCGTTCACCACATCCTGCGGGACGACGTAGACGCGGACGTCCGGGCGGGCCGCAAGGACGTCGGCGAGCGCCGCGTGGGCGGCCTCGGTGACCATCACGGATCGCGTCGCGAGCGGGCTCTCCGTCAGCAGCCGCCTGACGACCAGGCGCCCCTCGGCCACGAATATTCCGCCGCGAATGGCCAGATCTGCATCCGGAAGGCTGCGGTATTCGTCCAAACGGGCATCGTGCGCAATGCCAATGCGGATCACAGTCATCTCAGGTCTGGGACCAAACGCGGGATTTCAGGGATGAACGGGGCTCGACGTCTTGACGCGGTGCGCGCAACCCCGGATAGTGCAGAAATGGAGCCAGTTCCGGGCCCGTTCCGCATCAGCCCCAAGGTGATTGTCGGCGCCACGGCCGCCGTCAGCATCTTCTCCACGCTGCAGGCCTACAACTACGTCTCGCTCTTCACCGACCGCGAACCGTCGTTCCCGATGCTCCTGCTGCTCAACACGACCTTCTGGATCTGCTGGGCGCTGCTCGTCCCGGGCATCGTCTGGATGGGACGACGGTTCCCGCTGCAGCGCGACTCGTGGGTCCGTCACACGGGCGTCCATATCGTCGGCGTCGCGCTGTTCGTCTTCCTGCACGCGGCGCTCACGGTCTCGGCGCGCGGTCCCATCCTGACATGGATGGGGCGCGACTGGTCCTGGTGGCCGGCGTTCCAGCAGCTGTTCTTCCTCAACTTCGACTGGGAAATGATGGTGTATTGGGGCGTCCTCGGCGTGAGCATGGCGCTCGACTTCCACCGCTCCGCCCAGGCGCAGGCGCTCAACTCCGCACAGCTCGAGACGCGGCTGGCCGAGGCCAGCCTGCAGTCGCTGCAGCGGCAGCTCCACCCCCACTTCCTGTTCAACACGCTCCACACGATCTCGGCGCTCGTCCACAAGGACCCTGACGCGGCCGACGCGATGCTCGCGCAGCTCAGCGACCTGCTGCGCCTCACCCTCGACCGCATCGGCACACAGGAGGTGCCGCTCAAGGAGGAGCTGGACTTCCTCGAGAAATACATCGACATCGAGCGGACGCGGTTCGGCGACCGCCTGCAGGTGTCGATGCACGTCGAGCCGGAGACGCTCGACGCCGCGGTGCCGAACCTGCTGCTGCAGCCGCTCGTCGAGAACGCGATCCGCCACGGCATCGCCAAGCAGGTGGACGGCGGCCGCGTGGAGATCAGCGCCCGCCGCGACGGCGACACCCTGTGCCTCTCGGTGCGCGACACCGGGCCGGGGCTCTCCGCCGCCAAGCGCAGCGGGCTGACGACCGGCGTCGGCCTCTCGAACACGCGCTCCCGCCTCGAGCAGCTCTTCGGCCAGCGCCACCGCTTCGAGTTCCACGAGCCGGCCGACGGCGGGCTGGCCGTGCAGATCGCGATTCCGTACAGCGTGGACGATCCCGAGTCCCATCCCGATGCCGACATGGAGAGCGTGGCGTGACCAAGATCCGGACCCTGGTCGTGGACGACGAGCCGCTGGCGCGTGAGCGGGTGCTGTCCCTGCTGCAGCAGGAAAACGACGTCGAGATCGTGGGTGAGTGCGCCGACGGCGCGCAGGCCGTGTCGGCGATCCAGGAGCGCGCGCCGGATCTCGTGTTCCTCGACGTGCAGATGCCCGGCTGCGACGGCTTCGAGGTCATCCGCAACATCGGCGCCGACCGGATGCCGCCCGTGATCTTCGTCACCGCCTACGACGAGTACGCGCTGCAGGCGTTCGAGGTCCACGCGCTCGACTACCTGCTCAAGCCGTTCGGCAAGGACCGCTTCCAGCAGACGCTGCGGCACGCGCGCGAGGCGCTGGAGCGCCGCCGCGCCGGCGACCTCGGCCGCCGCCTGCTCGCGCTCGTCCACGACATCAAGCCCGAGCCCCAGCGCGTCGAGCGCCTGGTCGTGAAGTCGGGCGGGCGCGTCTTCTTCCTCCGCACCGACGAGATCGACTGGATCGAGGCCGCCGGCAACTACGTGCGCCTGCACCTCGGCACCGGGTCGCATCTCTTCCGCGAGACCATGAACCGCATGGAAGCGCGGCTCGACACGCGCCGCTTCGCCCGCATCCACCGCTCCCGCATCGTCAACACGGAGCGGATCAAGGAGCTGCAGCCCTGGTTCAACGGGGATTACGTCGTGATTCTCCGCGACGGGACGCGGCTCACGCTGAGCCGGGGCTACAGGGAGAAGCTGCAGCAGCGGCTCGGCAAGGGCTTCTAGACGGGCGCGGCATGCCGCGCCCCTACCGGATCTTCAATTCCTGGGCGAGGACCACACACGGCGGTGCCGATCAACGTGGTCCGGCTAAAGCCGGACACTACGACGTGTCAGAAACCGCTCTAGACGGGCGCGGCATGCCGCGCCCCTACCGGATCTTCAATTCCTGGGCGAGCGCCGTGGCCTGATAGACCTCCGCCAGCGCGGTGCGGATGAACTGCGGGTGGACGCCGACCGTCCGGTTCTTCTCCGCATCGAACCAGTAGCTGCCCGAGATCGAGTGGATGTTGCCGTCGAAGGCGAGGCCGACGATCTCGCCGGCGGCGTTCACGATCGGGCTGCCTGAGTTGCCGCCGACGATGTCGTTGGTGGTGACGAAGTTGGCGCGCGTGGAGAGGTCGAGGCGCGATTTGGCGTCGAGCCAGCGCTTCGGCAGCGCGAACGGCGGCGCGCCGGTCGTGCGCTCGTAGAGCCGGTCGAGGCGCGTGTACGGCTCCACCTTCGTCCCGTTCTCCACCCAGCCCGACACCGCGCCGTAGGACAGGCGCAGCGTGAAGGTCGCGTCGGGATAGAGGTTGGTGCCGAAGACCTTGAAGCGTGCCTGCGCGATGGCCTGCTGGGCGACGCGCTCGGGGCCGTCGATCTCGTTCTCGACGATCGTCCGCAGCCGCCGCGACTCCGGATCGACCAGCTTCGCCAGCGCAATCATCGGGTCCCTGCTCGCGTCCACCGCCGCCTTGCCGCCCTCGAACAGCTCGAGGCGCACGGCGGGGTCGGCCAGCTCCGAGCCTTCGATCAGCTCCTTCGCCCGCTCGTCCGGGCTCTTCGTGCCGAGCACGGACTTGATGATCGCGTGATCCGGGCCGAGGTACTCGCGCATCCGCTCGAAGGCGAACGAGAGCTTGACCTGCTCGAACTCGGGATACACGGGTTGCTTCGCCTCGAGCGCCGCCTTCAGCTGCGGCATCGCCCCTTCCGTGTACTCGCGCAGGCGCTGTTCGTTGGGCTTCTGGCGCTCCTCGGCCGCGCGCACGAGCTGCCGCGCGTAGAAGAACAGGTCGGAGTTGAAGCCGGCGCCGCCCTCGGTCCAGACCCACGGGATGTGGATCTCGCGGCTGCGCTGCTCGGCCCTGGTGATGGCGTCCCAGGCGTCGCGCGCCGAGGCGAGCGAGCTGTCCTTGGCCACGGCGGCGCGCAGCTTCTGCTCCTCGGCATCCTTCTGCGCCATCATGCGGTCGTCGAGCAGCGCCAGCTGCTGCATGCGCCGCACCTTGATGCTGTTCTCGATGCTGCCGAGATAGTCCATCGCGGTGCGCGCGGCTTCCTCGTCCGTCTTCGAGTACTGAATCATCCGGCCGCGCAGCTCGGCGTAGCGGATCAGCCAGAAGGGCAGCAGCAGGTCGCGCTGCATCTTCAGCTGCGAGACCGTCTTCAGCCGCTCGGTCGTCCCCGGATGGCCGGCCACGAAGGTGGGCTCACCGTCGGCGGCGCCGTTCCAGTTGAAGTTCAGATGCGTCGGCGTGGAGGCGGGCTTGCCGTTCTCGTACACGCGCAGCAGCGACATGTCGAGACACCAGCGCGGGAACTGGAAGTTGTCGGGGTCGCCGCCGAACGCCGCGATGGCGTGCTCGGGCGCGAACGCCAGCCGGACGTCCTCGTAGCGCTTGTACTTGTAAATCCAGTACTGCCCGCCCTGGTACAGCGTGACGGCCTCGCACGCGCGCGGATCGCCGCTCTTCTTCGAGGCCTCCTCACACTCTGTTTCCAGTCGTGTGAGCGTTTGATTTCGTATCTGCGCGACCTGCGCGGGCTGGACCGAGCCAATCGCGGCGGTGACGGTCGGCGTGACGTTCTGCGTCTCCATCAGCACCGACGCCTGCGCGCCCTGGCACCTGATCTCGCGGTCGCGCGTCGCCGCCATGAACCCGGCCGCGACGAGGTCGTTCTCCGGCGTCGAGTTGTCGGCCAGGCACGTGGCCACGCAGTGATGGTTCGTCAGCACGAGCCCTTCGGCCGAGACGAACGACGCGCTGCAGCCGGTCTCGAGCCGCACGATCGATCGTTGAATCGTGTTCAGCCACTGGTCCGTGACGCGGACGCCGTATCTCTTCTGGACCACGTCGCGGGGGAAATTGTCGAAGGTCCACATCCCCTCGTCCGCGACGAGCAGGGTGCCGGTTCCGACGAGCATGAGGGCGAGCAGGAAGCGCTTCATAGAGCCGACAGTAGCGCGTTTCAACTTACTTTTCTACTTCTTCCACTTTCCCCGTTTCTACTGTGCCGGGCCTGCCTGTACTCGAGTGGTGTGCAGGACAGATGCGCCTGGACAACGCGGTAGAGGTCCTTCTTGCTGCGGTAGCCGACCTCCAGGGCGATCGCTTCCATCTTCAGGTCCGACTCGCTGAGCAGGCGCAGGGCCGCGCGCAGCCGCAGCTCGGACTGGTACTCCAGCAGCGTCTTGCCCGTGAGCTGCTTGAAGGTGCGGCGCAGGAACGCGCTCGGGCACGCCAGCTGATCGGCGATGTTGACCGCGGCGATCGGCAGGCGGAAATGCTGCTTGAGATACTCCTCGGCCTCGCGCGCGCAGGAGAACGGATGCCCCTCGCGGAATGCCTCCGCATACCGCTTCGACCAGCGCCGGAACGCCTCCGCGGGAGACGTGGCGAGGTCGCGCGGCCACCCTTCGACCGCGATGGCCGGCCGGAAGCCGCAGTGCTCCGCGTCGGGCTGGTCGTCGGGATGCTGCCGATGGAAGGTGGTGTGCGCGGCGTGGCCGAACTGCACCGCGACCTCGAGCAGCAGGCCGCGCTGCACGAGCCGCTCGACGGGCGTGACCGGTTCGGCGAGCGCTTCGACGAACGTGGACGCCATCCCCGGGAGGTAGTTGGGTCCGATGTGGAGCGACTGGCTCAGGAGACCCTGACACGCGCGGACGGTTTCGGAGAGCCACTGCGACCGCAGATCCTCCCGCTGTGCAACGGGTGACGTCTTTGTCGCTCGCCGGTTCCTGATCTGCTCGGTCTGCATGATTGCGGGAAAAAATCCTACCCGAATTGAATTGATCAGCTGCCCTAGGCCCTCGACAATCGATCTCGTCATCGACAGGGACGTCGATCACGCGGTGAGGCAACCGAGTGGGGGATCTCACCGCAAACGCGTCGGCGACGTCTGTAGGAGATCTTCCGACGCGCGACGATTCGAGGCAGATATGCGCAACCGACACGGACGCGAATCGATGAGAGTCGGCGCCCTCGTCCTCCTGCTCACGGTGGTGGGAGTTGCCGGAGGCGCGTGGACCGGTGAGGCCGCGGCTCAGGAGCGGCTGGTGCTGTCGAGAACGCCGGTGGCGGTCACCGTCGACGGCGGTGTGCCCGGCGGCCGGGACATGCTGATGGCCATTGGCGCGCTGCAGTTCCTCGGACTCGTGTTCTTCGAAGCGATGGCCTACGTGCGCCGCCGCACCCGGGTGCGGCCGGCCGCGCCGCTGGCGTGGCGGACGCCCCTGACCGTGCCGGTGCACGCGCCTGCGGATCACAGCAGGCAGGCGGCCTGACCCACCAGCAGAACTGTCGGGCTGCGTTCCATTGTAGGACGCGGCCCGACAGGACCCCTCCGCGTCGCCTTCGAGGTGGTGGCCTACCGCAAGCGGCGCCGCGCGCGGCGCGACGCTACACCGATGCCGCCTTTGCCCGCTCCCAGCCCTTGTACGTCCCCAGCACCCGAATCCACTTCGCAAACTCCCCGAGCTGCGTGAGCGCGCGCGCGCACGCGAGGTCGTCGCGGCGCGCGTCGATGTCGACGTAGAACAGGTACTCCCAGGGGCGGCCGCGGATCGGCCGGCTCTCGAGCTTGCTGAGATTGATGTCGCGGAGCGCGAACACGCTCAGCGCCTTGAACAGCGACCCCGGCGTGCTCGGCAGCGCGAAGACGATCGTCGTCTTGTCCGCATCGGTCGGCAGCGCGCCGCCAATGACGAAGAAGCGCGTGATGTTGTACTCGTAGTCCTGCACGGCTTCCTGGATCACCTCGAGCCCGAACACCTCCGCCGCGCGGCGTGACGCCAGCGCCGCCGCGCCGGCCAGCTTCTGCTCGGCCACGAGCTTCGCGCCGCCGGCCGTGTCGTACACCGCTTCCACGGTGACACCCAGGTCCTTCAGATAGCGCTCGCACTGCGCCAGCGCCTGCGGATGCGAGTAGACGATCGTCACGTCCTTCAGCTGCGTGCCCGGCAGCGCCTGCAGGCAGTGCACGACGTCGAGCTGCACTTCGCCCGTGATCGGAATCTCGTGATCCACGAGGAGGTCGTAGTTGCGGTGGATGGTGCCGCCGATCGAGTTCTCCATCGGCACGATGCCGTGCGTGACCTTCTTGCCCGCCACGGCGTCGAAGACCTCGTCGAACGTCTTGCACGGCAGCGTGTCGGCGTGCGGCGAGTAGACCAGCGCCGCCGCCTCGCTGTAGGCGCCCGGTTCCCCCTGATACGCGATCCTCACGGCTCCTCCCGTGGGGAATTATCCAGGATTTGCGCCGCCTGCGCGCGCACCCACGCGCCGGCCAGCATCGCGGGCCCCGTCACGACGACCAGCGCGACGCGCATCCACACCGGCGTGAACGCCGCGTATTCGCCCGCCGTGAACCCCCACACGAGCGCCGTCGTCTGGACCGCGGCCGCCAGCGCGCCGTGCTTGAGCCGTTCGCTCTCCGCAATCTTCGCGGTCAGGTAGCCGCCGAGGATGGCGGCCAGCGTCTGGTACCCGAGCTTCGCGGCAAGCATCGACGGCCGGTTGGCGACGGCGAAGTAGCCGGCCATGTCCCGGACGGGTGCGTCGGCCACTGCGTTCACCAGCGTGAACTCGAGCGACTGGACGACGAGCGAGATGACGGCGACGCCGGCGATGACGGCCAGCGCGCTGCGCAGGGGGTTGGTCATGCGGGATCAACCGGCAAGGAGCACGAATCCCGTCACCGCCGACACGACGACCGCGAGGAGCGTGGCGGCGAGGCACACGACCGCGATGGCGATGTGGTCGATGCGCTCCGGCTTGAGCGGGTCGAGGACGCGCGCCGCCAGCCAGCCGCCGCCGAAGCCGCCGGCGTGCGCGTAGTTGTCCACGCCGGGCATGATGAAGCCGAAGACGCCGAGCATCAGCGCGTACGACAGGGCCTCGCTGCCGACCATGCGGCTGCCGCCGCGGCGCCCGTAATGGACGAGGGCGCCGAGGAGGCCGAAGATCGACGCCGACGCGCCGACCGTGAACTGCCCGCCGCGCAGGAAGAGGATGTTCGGGACGAACGCGCCCGCGAAGGAGCTGAGCGCGAACCCGGCGACGCCGGCGGTGGTGTAGATGATCACCATGCGGCCCGGGCCGTAGAGATCCGCCGTGGCCGGCGCCAGCTGGCGCACCCACATCATGTTGAACAGGATGTGCAGCGCGCCGCCGTGCAGCCACCCCGCGCTCAGGACCGTCCACCAGCGGTCGAGCGCGAACACGGGAATGGAACCGCTGGCGCCGAAGAGGAAGAGGGCCCGCTGGCTGGGGGACAGGAGCGAGAAGAGGCCGCCCATGCCGATCTGGCCCTGCGAGGCCACCAGCGACAGGACGTAGAGCACCGCGCACGCGCCGATGACGAACGGCACGAAGCCCATGTCGCCGCCGAGCGCCCGCAGCGCGGGCGCGAAGCCCCAGAGGCCCGGGTTCCGCCGCCCGCAGTTGTAGCACTGGTCGTCGTTGACGCCGACGAGCACGCCGCAGGACGTGCAGATCACGGACCCGCTGGTCTGACGCCGGAACATCGGTCGATGGTACCATTCACGCTCAGTGGAGAAGCGGGTAATCGTCGGCATGTCGGGCGCGACCGGGACGATCTACGGTGTCCGGCTGCTCGAGCGGCTGCGCGAGGCCGGCGTCGAGACGCACCTCGTGATCAGCCGCTGGGGCGTGCGCACGCTCCTGCACGAGACGCCGTACTCGCGCGAGCAGGTCGAGGCGCTGGCGACCGCGTCGTACGCGCCGGGCGACATGGGCGCCGCGATCTCGAGCGGGTCGTTCCAGACGAGCGGCATGATCGTCGCGCCCTGCAGCGCGAAGACGCTGGCCGCGATCGCCCACGGCTACGGCGACAACCTGATCCACCGCGCCGCGGACGTGATCCTCAAGGAGCGCCGCCGGCTGGTGCTCGCCGTCCGCGAGGCGCCGCTGAGCGACATCCATCTCGAGAACATGCTGAAGCTCTCGCGCATGGGCGTCGTCATCATGCCGCCCATGCCGGCGTTCTATCACCACCCGCTCTCGCTGGACGACATGGTGGACCACACGGTCGCGCGCCTGCTCGATCATGTCGGCATCGACATGCCCGGGGCGCAGCGATGGTCGGGTGAGATGTCGGTCGGCGGCCGGCGCGACGAGGACTAGTCCATTTGCGATTTGTGATTTGCGATTTGCGATTTGTGATTTGAAATCACAAATCACAAATCACAAATCCAAAGCGTCCAGATCTTTCCGCGCCTTGTCGAGCGCCCGTTCGGCGTCCTCGACTTCCTGGGCCGCGTCTTCGGCCTCCGAGGCGACGCGTCTGGCTTCCTGGCGCGTCTCCTCGGCGTCGGCCACCAGCTTTTCCCAGCGCTTCTCGAGCTCGGCCTTCGCCTTCTCGGCTTCCTTCGCGCGCGCGGCCGCCTTCTTCAGTGCCGCCTCGGCGCGCTCGGCGGCTGCCTTGGCGGTGCGCAGCGTGCGCTCGGCCTCCTGTACGGCGGCCTTCGCCGCCGCCACCCGCACCTTGCGCTCTTCCTCGCGCTGCTTCTCCAGCTCCTCGGGCGTGAGCTTCGCTTTCTTCTTCGACTCGCGCTGCTGGAAGGTCAGCACGCGCGTCGGCTGCGTGCCGCGCAGCCCGCGCCCGGCGTGCGGGATGAGCGCCGCCACCGCCTCGAACCCCGGCGGATCCACGTCGTCGGTGAGCCGCCCGGCAGGCGGAGCATCGGGGTGGGTGCCGTAGGTCGCCAGCGCCTCGAGCGTCGTCATCACGCGGCGCATCATGTCGGGGCCGGGGTTGTGTCCGCCGCTCTTGAGGACGGTGCCCCCGAGCTTCGTCAGCTCGTTCAGGGCGTTGCGCCGGGCGTCGAGCGGCTCGCGCAGGTCGCCTTTCTTGCCGGCCAGCTGCGCCGCCTGCGCGTTGCGGAACTTCTCGCCGGCCGCGAGCAGGCGCTCGAACGGCTTGCGGTGCTTCCAGTACAACTGGTTCACCGTCCAGGCCGGCACCGAGGGCTTCGGGAGCCCCTTGATCCGATCGGCGTCCTCGCCGCGGCCCGCTTTCTTGAGCTGCGCCGCCAGGGCGTTGCGCGCCGCCGTGAACTCGTCGAGGGGGAGCTGAAACAGTCCGTCTACGTCTGAAACCGGCGCCGGCATGCCGTGACCTAGTCTGTCATACGCCGTTCGTATCCTTCAGGTCTACGGGCGACGCATGCGTCGCCCCTACGGCACCGGTTGTGGCGTTGTCGGGGCGAGGCATTGCCTCGCCCGAACTCCGGAGGCTTATGGCGGGACAGCTGGCGTTGGACGAGAGATGGACGATGACGGCACGGCCGCCGCGGCGGGAGGCGGCCCAGCCGGCTCAGCCTCTCTGCGCGGGGTGCCGCGCGCGCGAGGCGCGCTACGGGTTTCGCGACGAGAACGAGGACCCGACGCTGGAGCGGCCGCGGACACTGTGCTTCGAGTGTTTCCGCGTGGAGATCGGCCGGCGTCAGGCGGTGGCCGCACGGCTGGCTCGCGGCATCATGGCGGGTGCCAGCGCCACGCAGGCGAACCTGCCGCTGGAGCAGACGCTGGAGTCGCTCAGCCGTCGCCGCCGCCGCGCCCAGATCGCGGCTCGGCACGCGCTCGGCGCGTAGATAGACATCCTGTGGGGCGGGCCTTGTTAGGCCAGCCTCAGGCCCGCCTAGAGCGGTTTCTGAAACGTCGTAGTGTCCGGCTTCAGCCGGACCACGTTGATCGGCACCGCCGTGTGTGGTCCGGCTAAAGCCTGGCTAAAGCCGGACACTACGAAGAAGTCGAAACCGCGCTAGCGTCCGCGAAACGTCTCCGCGCTGCCGGCCGCGCTGAAGTTCAGGTCGCGATCCGCGGCCCGGCCGGTCACCGTGTAGGTCCCGCGCATCTGCAGGAAGTCGAGCCCGCTGGCGTTCAGCGGGCCTGATGCGCGGTTGGTCACCGCCGACGTCGCGTCGAAACGCACCTCGAGGTTCACGCCGCTGCTGCGCGCCCGGATGCGAATCGTCTTCGGCTGCCCGGCCGCGTCGTCTTCTTCGGTGATGGTGACGTTGGTGGCGTAGGCGAGCGGGCCGTCCGGACCCAGCACGCCGAGGAAGCCGGGGATGCGATCGCGGTCCGCCGCGTTCTCCGGCGGGAACACGCGACCGTAGAGCAGCGCGAGATCGTCCGCCTGCACCTGCCCCCACTGCCACGACACGCCCTGCCAGAAGCCCCAGTTGTGATCGTGATAGCCCGTGCCGTTGGCGAGCGAGACGCGCTCGCCGTCCACGGTCAGCTCTCCGTTGAGCGCGCCTGACATCACGGGCACCACATAGCCGGACCGCCACCCGCGGGCTCCCGTGAGCTCGAGCGGCGGGACCAGCCGGCCCGGCGACGCATCGATCGTGAGATCGCCGCGCACGCGCCCCCCGCGCTCGCCCGGCAGGTCGAGATGGATGCGGTAACGCAGCCCCTCGAGGCGCACGCTGCTGGCGCCAATGGTCAGGTCCGGCGCGCGCAGTACGGCCTCTTCGGTGATCGCGGCGCCCTCGCCGAAGTTTTCGATCTGTCCGTTGCGTTCGAGCTGGAGCCGCACGCCGGCGCCGCGTCGTCCACCTGCCCCGAGCGAAGTCGAGGGGTCGGGCAGGGTGGGGCCCACGATGAACGTGAGGTAGAAGCGGGCGTTGGCCGCGCGTCCGTTGAAGTACAGCCACTCGGCCCACGAGGCGGACCATTCGGTCTGCGGCGGAATCTGGTGGAAGCGGTCGATCTGCCGCAGCACCTTGTCGGGCGAGTCCTGCGTCCACGCCACGTCTTCCGGCGCGTCGCGCCATGCGCTGATTGCCGAGGTTTCCTCGTCGCCGAGCGCGCGCTCGAGGCTGGGGATGCCCGCCCGCGCGGAGACGCGGCTGCCGCGTCCGCCGCGCATCAGATAGAGCGACGCACCATGGGACGGCGACGCCACCGCCACGCGCGAGCGCAGTGCGTCGGACTGCAGCGTCCCCGCCAGCAGCAGGCGCGCCGGCACCTGCGGAGAGAGCCGGGCGATGACGTCGCCGCCGCCGACGAGCGCCGGATCGCGCGACTGCTGGAGCACGATCTCGGCGACGCCGAGCAGGATCGCCATCACGCCGACGCCGACGCCGAACCCGGCCGCCAGCACCGCGCTGCGGACCGGATGCGCCGTCAACGATCTCAGCGCCAGCCGGCCGATCACCGCCGTGTCTCGCGTTCAATGCGCCCGTCCTTCATGGTCAGCACGCGCGTGGCACGCTCGGCCAGCGCGTGGTCGTGCGTGACGATGACGAGGGCGGTGCCGTCGGCGTTGACGCGGTCGAGAAGCGCGGCAATCTGCTGTCCCGTGGCCTCGTCCAGCTCGCCGGTCGGCTCGTCGGCCAGCAGCAGCCGGGGGCGGTTGGCGAGCGCGCGCGCGATGGCGACGCGCTGCATCTCGCCGCCCGAGAGCTGCGACGGCCGGTGATCCGCGCGCGGGCCGAGGCCGACGTAGTCGAGCAGCTCGCGGCTGCGGCGGCGCCGCGTCTCGCGCTCCACGCCGGCCTCCGACTGCGGCAGCTCGACGTTCTCGGCCGCCGTCAACATGGGCAGCAGGAAGAAGCGCTGGAAGACGAAGCCGATGTGATTGAGCCGGAGCAGGCTGCGCTCGCGGTCGCTCAGCGCCGCGATGTCCTGGCCGTCGAAGAGCAGCGTCCCGGAGGTCGGCGCGTCCACGCAGCCGAGCATGTGCAGCAGCGTGGACTTGCCACACCCCGACGGTCCGCGGATCGCGGTGTGCTCGCCCTGCGCGATCGTCAGCGTCAGGTCGTGCACGGCGGTTACCGGTCCGGCCGGCATCGGGAACACGCGGCTGACGTTGGTGGCCTGGACGATCACGAGATCACTTCGTCGCGCAGCGTGGCGGCAATCGGCAGCCGCGCCACGATCCGCATCGGGTAGAGCGCCGCGGCCACGGCGGTGACGACGAGCAGCGTCGCGTGGACGGCGAGCGCCTCGGGCTGGAAGACGAAGAAGTGCAGCGGCTCGGGAATTCCCGGCATGCGCTTGAGGATGCGGTCCAGCCCTTCGGCCAGCGCGAAGCCGAGCGGCAGCGACAGCGCGCCGCCAATGCCGACGATGAGGACGGACTCGGAGAAGACGTCGGCGACCACGCGCGCGCGCGAGAAGCCGAGCGCGCGCAGGGCGGCGATCTCGCCGAGCCGCTGGTTGACCGACACCGTCAGCAGCACCGTGATCAGCAGCAGCGCAAACGAGACCGTGACCGTCGTCAGCACCGTCGAGATCTGGCGGAAGTAGGTGAAGCCGCCCTGCTCGATGCGGCCGATCATCTGCTCGTTGGTGAATGCGCGCAGGTCGGGCCGCGCGGCCGCGATGTCCGCTGCCGCCGCCGCCGGATCGCCGGCCGCCGTGACGAGGATCATGTCCGCCATCCCCGCCTCCCGTTCGCCGCACGCCGTGGCGAGCCCGTCGTCGGTCGTCGCCGCCGTGACGTCGTCTGGTCCGTCGAAGGGGAACGCGGCGATGCCGCTGACACGGAACGTGACGGGCGGCAGGGCGTCGCGCTCGGCCGAGCACGACGCGCGGATCGTGATCGAGCTGCCGACGGCGACGCCGGCTTCGCGCGCGCCGTCCTCGTCGAGGACGAGCTCGCGCGGACCCTGCGGGTTGCCGCCGCGCAGCAGCGTCCACGGCTGCACGGCGCCCCGGCCCACGCCCTGGAGGAAGCCGCGGACCCGTCGTCGGCCCGCACGGTCGATCGAGAGGTCCTCGATGCGGAACGCGACGGCCTCGCGCACCGACGGCAGCGCCTTGATCGTCGCCACCACGGCCACGGCGTCGTCGATGACAGGGCCTGTTCCCGGCAAGGCTTCGGTGGCCGTGACGCGGACGTCGAAGTCCTGGCGCTCGAGGAGATCGCGCATCGACCGCACCAGCCCCTGCGAGAGCAGCAGCATGTCGAAGAGCAGGGCGCCGACCGCCGCGACGCCGAGAATGCCGAGCGTGGCGCGCGCGGGCTGGCGCACGAGGCTCCGCCAGGCGAAGGCGAGCGCCCTCATCGGCGGGCGAGCCTCAGCGCGCCCCGCCGGAGCAGCGCCCAGGACGCGGCCACCGTCGCCACCGCGCCGAGCGGCACCGCGATGGCCACGCACGTCGCGGCGACCTCGGGCGTGATGCGGACGAAGATGAGCGCCGTGTTGTAGCGCCACTGGAAGAACTCGTTGATCAGCCGCTCGGACCCCAGCGCCAGCACGAGGCCGAAGAGGGCGCCGACGCCGGCGATCAGCACGCCTTCGAAGAAGATCTGGCCGAGGATGCGGTGGACGGGGAGGCCGATCAGCCGCAGCACGCCCACCGTCTCGCGGCGTTCGTCCACGAGCATGATCGTCAGCGCGAGCAGGAAGACCGTCGCGGCGACGATCGTGACGATGGCGATCGCGAGGTGGAAGCGCTCGAGCACGACGAACGGATTGCCGTCGAACGAGGGGTTGGACGTCGATCGCGCGGAGACACCGGGCATGCGCGACGCCAGGTCGCGGGCGAACGCGTCCGCGTCACGCGGGTCGGTGAGCGCGATGTTGATCGAGTCCACGTGCTCGGTGCCGGCGGGCGTGTCGGGACCGCGCGTGAGCGACAGCAGGTCCGGCAGGTGCATGCGGACCTCGCGCGGGACCTGTCCGAGCTGCATCGGATCGGGCGTCGGCTCGTAGATGCCCGCGATGCGGAACGGCCGCGCGTTGGCGCCTGCGGCGCTGGTGGCCAGGTCCACGACGTCGCCGACGCCGAGGCCTTCCGCTTCCGCGAGTTGTCGCGACACGAGGATGTCGGGCGGCTGTTGACCCTGGGCGGCCACGACGACGGCCGCCCAGAAAACTCCCAACGCCCAACTCCCAACGACCAACCTACATTGCCGCCATCTTCTCAATGCGCTTCCATTCCGCGTCACTGACGGGCATAACGGACAGCCGAGACATCCGCACGAGCGGGAACGACGCGAAGGCCTTGTCCGCCTTGATGGCCGCCAGCGTCACCGGCTGCGGCAGCTTCGTGTCAGGGGCGATGTCCACGGCGTACCACCTGCCGGTTGCGTCACCCGGCTCCGGGTACGCGTCGCTCACGGCCTTCGCCACCGCGACGACCGCCTTCTCCGTGCCCGTGTGGTAGTAGAAGACGCGGTCGCCCTTGCGGATCGATCGCAGGTGTTTCTGTGCAAGCGGGTTGCGGACGCCCGCCCACACCGTCTTCCGGTCCCGTTCGAGCTGGTCGTAGCCGTAGTGATCGGGTTCTTCCTTCACCAGCCACTGCGCCATCTCTCGATTATATTGAGGACCATCATGAAGCTCGTTGTGGCGCTCGCGGTGATCCTGGCGGCCGGCGCAGCGGCGGCGCAGGGTATCCAGACCGGCGAGATCAAGGGCGTGGTCACCGACACGACAGGCGCGCTCGTGCCCGAGGTCACCGTCACGCTCGTCTCGCCCGCGCTTCAAGGCGTCCGCTCGACGTCCACCGACGGACAGGGCGCCTACGTGTTCCGCGGCCTCGCGCCCGGCACCCACGAGGTCTCGTTCATGCGCGCCGGCTTCGCCAACGCGGTGCGCACGATCGATCTCCCGCTCGGCTCGGTGGTCGCCATCGACGTGGCGCTCGCGCCCGGCCAGGTGACCGAGGAGGTCGTCGTGTCCGGCCCCGTCGAGAGCGCCGTGCAGCAGACGCAGGTCAGCGTCAACATCACCAAGGACATGGTGGACCTGCTGCCGATCGGGCGGACCCCGTTCGGCATCGCCTCCATCATGCCGGGCCTCACGACGAACACGCCGAACGGCGGCCAGGTCACCATCTCCGGCGCCTTCGCCTACGACACCGTCTTCCTGGTGGACGGCGCCGACATCAACGACCACCTGTTCGGCTCGCCCGACACCTTGTTCATCGAGGACGCGATCGAGGAGACGCAGGTGCTCACCGGCGGCATCTCGGCCGAGTACGGGCGGTTCTCCGGCGGCGTCATCAACGTCGTGACCCGGCGCGGCGGCAACACGTTCTCCGGATCGTTCCGCGAGACGCTGACCAACCGCGCCTGGGACGCGCGCTCGCCGTTCGAGAAGCGGAACAACACGCCGCACGAGGACAAGGTCAACACGCTGCACGAGGGGACGTTCGGCGGGCCGATCGTGCGCGACCGCCTGTGGTTCTTTGCCGCGGCGCGGCGCCGTACGCTGGCCGAGGACGAGACGTTCCCGCAGACCGGGATCCCGTACGTGTTCGAGAGCGAGAACCACCGCGTCCAGTTCCGCGCCACGGCGACGCTGCGCGGCGACCACACCGTGTCGGCGCAGTACCTGACCAGCCCGACCAGGCAGGTCACGCCCGCCTTCGGCTTCACCATCGACCCGGCCGCGATCATGCGCCCCGAGTACCCGAACCAGCAGGTCGTGACCACCTATCGCGGCACGCTCGGGTCGAAGGCGTTCGCCGAGGCGCAGTACTCGCGCAAGCGGTCGGCGTTTCGCAACGCGGGCGGCACGAGCACCGACATCGTCGACTCGCCGATCATCAACGCCAGCCCGCTCGGCGCGTACAACGCGCCCTACTTCGACGCCACCGACCCGGAGGACCGGGACAACAATCAGGTGGCCGGCTCGATCTCGTACTTCTTCTCGCGGCGCGGCCTGCACGACGTGAAGGCCGGCGGTGAGTACTTCACGAGCACGAACCGCGGCGGCAACTCGCAGACCGCCACCGGCTACGTCTTCGACGCCGACTACCTCACGGACGCGTCGGGCGCACCGGTGCGCGACGCGAGCGGCCGCCTGATTCCGACGTTCGTGCCCGGCGAGACCTTCATCGAGAACTGGCTGCCCGTGCGCGGCGCCACGATCGACATCAAGACGACGTCGCTGTACGTGCGGGACCGGTGGGCGGTCAACAACCACTGGAGCGTGGACGCCGGCACGCGGTTCGAGCTCGTGCGCAGCAACGCGACCGGCGGGGTCACGAGCGTGGACACGCAGACGATCGTGCCGCGGCTCGGCGTGGCGTTCGATCCGCGCGGCACCGGCAGCCTGGTGTTCCAGTCCACCTACGGCCACTACGCGGGCAAGTACAACGAGGCGCAGTTCTCGCGCAACACCAACGTCGGCAACCCGGACGCGCTGTTCGGCATCTACGTCGGCCCGCCCGGTGCCGGCCGTACCTTCGCGCCCGGCTTCAACCCGGCGAACTACGTCATCGTGGACGGGCAGTTTCCGACCGCCAACGTGTTCTTCGAGGACGGGCTGTCGTCGCCGGTGGCCAGGGAGTTCACGCTGCAGGCGGGCAGCCGCCTCGGGCGGCGCGGCTACGTGAAGTTCGTCTACGCCAACCGCCGCGTCACGAACTTCGTCGAGGACTTCATCACGCTCGACACCGGGTCCACGACGATCTCGCGGGCCGGCATCAGCGACACGTTCTCCAACATCCTCTACCGCAACAGCGACGAGCCGAAGCGTGAATACCAGGGTCTCCAGCTGTTCGGGCGCTACAACCTGACGAGCCGGTGGACGTGGAACGCCGCGTGGACCGTGCAGCTCGAGAACGACGGCAACTTCGAGGGCGAGTTCGCCAACCAGCCGGCGGTCTCCTCGGTGGTCGGCGACTACCCGGAGGCCTTCAACGAGCGGCGGTCGTATCCGATCGGGCGGCTCGACGACTTCCAGCGCCACGCGCTGCGCGTGTGGAGCATCTACCGCTTCGACTTCGGGCGGCTGGGCGGGCTCGACGTCGCCGGGTTCCTGGATGCCAACTCGGCGTTCAGCTACAGCCTGCGGGCGGGCGGCGTGCCGCTGTCGGCGATTCAGCGCAGCCGGCTGACCGGCTACGCGAGCACGCCGACGAGCCAGACGGTGTACTTCGCCGAGCGCGGATCCGAGCGGTTCAAGGGCTACGGCGTCTTCGACATGGCAGTCACGTACAGCGTGCCGGTACTCTCGCGCCTGCGTCCGTGGATCAAGCTCGAGGTCTACAACCTCCTGAACAACGACAAGCTGGTGACCTGGAACACCACGGTGACGCCGGATCCCGCGAGCCCGCTCGACGAGCTGGGACTGCGGACCGGCTACATCAAAGGACCGCGGTTCGGGCAGGCGCAGAGCAACGGAAACTATCCCGCGCCGCGCGCGTTCCAGATGGCGTTCGGCATCCGCTTCTGACGCTGCCGCCGCCGCTGCCGCCGCTTCGCGACCGCATCCGGCCGGGTGTGCGCGTGCTCTTCGTCGGGATCAATCCTGGCGTGCGGTCCGCGCTCACCGGCCATCACTTCGCCGGCTTCTCCAACCGCTTCTGGAAGCTGCTGTTCGACGCGAAGGTCGTCCCCGAGCCGATCACGTATGAGGATGACGACCGCCTGCCGGAGTGGGGCTACGGGATCACCAACATCGTGCCGCGACCGACCGCGGGCATCGACACGCTCGAGCCGGCCGAGTTCGTGGCCGGACGCGTGACGCTGCGCGCCAAGATCCGCCGCTACAAGCCGGCGGTCGTGGCGCTGGTCGGCGTGACCGTCTACCGCGCGATGTTTCCGGAGCGAAAGGGCCCGGTGACCCTGGGCCTGCAGGAGGAGCGGATCGGCGATGCCGTCGTGTTCGTGCTGCCGAATCCGAGCGGCCGCAACGCCAACTTCACCTACGCCGGGATGCTCGCGGCGTTCGCCGCGCTGCGCCGCTACGGAACCTCGCGGGGCACGACGCGGAAGTAGAGCCATTGCCGTCCGTTCCCGGAGGGGAACACGACGTCGACCCCGTCGCTCAGGGGCGTCCCCGTCCGCGGCACCGCCACGCCGAAGCCCGAGTACTCCACCGTGTAGCCGCCCAGATCGAGCGCGGTGGATGCGACAGCCGACGTCCCTTCGGCGTCGAGCGTGTACAGCATCCCGGCGGAGCCGAGCAGGTAGAGCCGGCCCGACGCGTCTTCGAAGATCCGGCTGAACCAGCCTGCCTCCTGCGGCAGCGTGTGATCGGAGAGAAGAGCGCCTGACGGCGCGACGATGCGGTGGCGTCGTTCGGTCGCGCCGCCGGTGCCGGCGCCCGATCGCCAGTAGAGGATGTGCATCCGGTCGCGCAGGTCGATGTAGGCGTCCATCTGCGCGTTCAGCACCGGCGCCGGATGTTCGGCGGTGGGCCGTTCCTCAGCCGACGACAGCGCCTCGATCGGCGCCGACAGCAGGCTCCGCGTCCGCCAGTAGCGGAACGCGTTGAAGGCGTAGTCGAAGGCGCCGGCCGGCTTCGGGTGTCCGAGCGCCTCCCATCGCACGTCCCGCGTCGAGACGAGCGACAACTGCATCCCGGGATCGGGAAAGACGTAGGTGTACGCGTGGCGATAGTCGAGCGTGCTCGACTGCGTGAACCAGCGTCCGCGTGCCGGCAGGTAGCACGCCCAGTCGAACGTGCCGCCGCGCGTCTCGCCGCCCGAGCTGGTGAGCACGCACAGGTTGCCGTCGCCGTCGATGCCCGCGGATGCGTACGGCCAGTGGCCCTGCGCCACCTGCGGGATGCCGGTGATCGTCATCGTGACGGGTCCGTCGGACACCCGGATCGTCCACAGCGTGCCGACGCCGCCCGGCCAGCCGACGACGTAGAGCGTGCCCGAGGGCGAGGCGAGCAGGTTGACGGGATCCTTGCCGGCGCCGCCGATGGCGATCACCGTCCAGGAGCCGTCGGCCTCGCGGCGCGCGAGGCGCCACTGGCGCAGGAACGGACCTTCACTCTCCACGGTGTAGGCGGTGAAGACGCCGGCCGGCGTCCTGACGATGCGGGTCTGATGACCGCCCCACGCGTTGCCGCCGTCGCCCGTGGCCGTGTCGTGCCAGACCATCTCGACGGCGGTCTCCTGGGCGGCGCCCGTCGCCAGTGCGAGCGCGGCCAGCGCCAGTGCCGCGAGTGTCCTCGGGATGATCACGGGCTTACGATCATAATCGGCCTGAGACACAGAACTGTGATTTCCGCTTACAAAGCGCGCTCAGCCGTAGCGGAGGGCCACAGTCGAGCCAGATCTACCACAGCGCCGCGCGGCAGGCGCAGCTCATCGACGAGCTGCTCGACGTCTCGCGCTCGTCGGTCGGATCTACGGCGACGCCGCGCGCCTGCGGCAGATTGCGTGGAACCTGCTGACCAACGCGATCGAGTTCACGCCCCAGCACGGCACCGTGCAGATGCACGCGCACCGCGTCGACTCGGCGCTCGACATCCTGCGTCATGAGCGCGTGGACGTGCTGCTGGCCGACATCGCCATGCCAGGCGAGGACGGCTACACGCTGATCCGCCGGCTGCGCGCGATGCATCCGCTGCCGATGGCGGCGATTCCGGCCGCGGCGCTGACGGCGTTCGCACGCAGTGAGGACCGGATGCTGGCGCTGCAGGCCGGCTTCCAGCTCCATCTCATCAAGCCCATCGACACCCCGTCGCTCATCGCCGCGGTCCAGTAGCGATGTCGCGCCCGGCCGCGATCGGCGCTACAATCTCCCTCGTCATGCGTAGACTGCTGCTCTCATTCATCGTCCTCGCGCTGGCCGTGCCGCTCGCGGCGCAGCGTGGTGGTGGCGGAGGCGGAAACCTTGGCGCGCTTGGTCAGGCGGTGAGGCGTCCCCCCGCGCCGACCGGGCCGGCGCCGCGGCTGCCGAACGGGCACATCGATCTGTCCGGCGTCTGGGTCGGCGGCGGCGCGGTCAACGACATGGAGCGCGACGGGGGCCTCCAGCCCGGCACGATGGACGCGCTGCTGCAGCCGTGGGCGAAGACGCTGCGCGACTCGCGCAACGAGGTGGACGAGCCGTACCTCCAGTGCCTGCCGTCGGGCATCGTCCGCGGCACGCCGTATCCGTGGCGGATCATCCAGAACTACACGCACAAGCCCGAGACGCACATCTTCAGGGTCGAGGAAGGCAGCATCCACTCCTACCGCCAGATCTTCATGGACGGCCGGGCGCATCCGCCGGACCCGGATCCGAGCTGGTACGGGCATTCGATCGGCCGCTGGGAGGGCGACACGCTCGTCGTGGACACGGTGGGCTACAACGGCAAGTTCTGGTTCGATCGGCGCGGGCACCCGCACACCGAGCAGCTCCACGTCGTCGAGCGCTACACGCGCGTGGACATGGGGCGCCTGCAGATCCAGGTGACGATCGACGACCCGGGCGCTTACGTGAAGCCGTTCACGCTGACGTTCAACGCGCGGCTCGCGCCGGGCGACGAGATCATGGAGAACATCTGCCAGGAGAACAACCAGTTCGGCATCGCCGGCGGGCATGACGTGCCCTCGGCGAAGCAGCAGCCGGCTGAACCCGCCAGGTAGCGGGGGCTACTGCGGCACGCGGGACACTGATTCGTTCTGCAGCAGCTTCTCGATTCGCTGCAGGTCCTCGTTGTTCTCGGTGCACTCGTACTCGCGGATGCGCTCGCCGGCGCGCAGGTGCGGGATCTGCTGCTGCCGCCACGGCTTCGTGAACACCACCGGGTCCTCGATCGTCACGTCGTAGACGATGCTCTCCGGCGTGTCGCGCGTGTAGCGCTCGCTCACGTACAGGATCACCACGAGGTCCTTCGTCTGCACGATCTCCGCGTCATCCAGCGTCACGTACTCGAACGGGAGGCCGAGCCGCACCGACGCAACGGCATGCGACGCTTCGTGCGCGCTGACGACGATCTCCTTGGCTGTGGCGACATCCACGGTACAGAAATGCAGGCGGTACAGGAGACGTCGCGGAACTCAGGCGGTCTTCGTCCGAATAACCAGATCCACCTCGCAATTGAGGACCTGGAGCAACGCCAGTACTTGATCGACTGATTTGCGGTAGTTCGTCTGGTCGAGCAGGCGATACAGCTGCGCCGCAGACGTCCCGAGCCGTCGCACGATCTCGCGCTTGGAGAGCGGGCTCTCAGCGACTCGTTTTTGCGCTTCAAGCGTCAACCGATAGAGCAGCAGATCTCGGAGGTAGGATGGGTCCTGGTTGTATTCCAGGATCTGCTCGATGTGGACCGTCCCGGTCCGGCCGGAGTGCAGACCGTAGGTGAACGCTTCGCGGCCGGCCTCGACGTCCACGGACAACGCGGTGATGGGGTCCTGAATCGTCGGTGTCGGATCGGCCTTGGAAAACGGGAAGACCAGCTTCTTCGATGAGGTACGGACCTCGAAGGTCTTCCTGCGATTGTTATGCGTGACGGAACGAATCTTCACAGCAGCCCCTCCGCTTCGAGCTCCGAGATCAGCGCCAGAATCCGGCTCGTGACGGCGCCTTTCATCGGCTTCTGGTTTTCCACGTCCCACTTCACGATCAACTTCCCGTCGCGGTAGACGTGCACGTGCCGCGGCCGATGGTCACCCTTCCATGTTGATGAACACGTATCCGCCGCGCCGGTACTTGCCCATCGATGAAATGTTGCCATGAGAGGTAACGGTTTGAGCGGACCGGTCGACCCCATCAGGAGGTCTGACACAGTTTCAGAAGTCGCCCCTCCGGCCCGCTTCTAAACCGTTGAATGCAAACACCATTGCGCGAACCATGTGAATGTCAGCGGCGTGTGCGATAATCCGATCTCGACCGCTCGCAAGTTGTTGATTCTAAAGACGGAGAGATGTCCGAGTGGTTGAAGGAGCACGCTTGGAAAGCGTGTGTAGGGGAAACTCTACCGTGGGTTCGAATCCCACTCTCTCCGCCATCCTCGCCGTTGGCGAGGATGGGCGAAGAGAGTGGTCTTCGGTGGTCATCCACCGACTCGCTCACGCTCGTCGCTAGGAAGACCGAATCCCACTCTCTCCGCCATCCCCAGTCCGTCGGTTTTTATGACGATTTCCGCGGACACAGAAGACGCAATTTCTCCTGACCAATCCGCGCGTGTTGCCGCCATTTCCGGCCTCCATCGGTCAGTCGGTCCGAGGGAAGCCGGTTGGGCGACGTTTCGGTGCGACATTCGCGCGACATTCTGCTGACATCGAAGTTTCGGAGAACCTCTCGCAAGTGCCGAACACCGGCGAAGCTATCCTTCGAACCTTCCTCGAGGACTCCAGTCGTCGACCGGCGGACACGCTGAAGTACCACGAGCTGCAAGGCTTTCTGTTCGCCGTTCATGGCTTTGATTGTTGCATCGTCGGCTGTCTCGGAGCTGCCATCCGGAAACTGGAAATCGAATTCAACGCCCAATGCTTGGCGTTTGAGATTCAATCGAGTACCAGGACTAATAAACGACCGGAACAGCTCTCCCCAGTTTTCAACGGGCACGGTCCCTTTGATGTGGAGTCGCCGAATGCGCCGGGCCGTCTTGCCCGGCTCTGGGGGCGTGATGTCTGGCCGTTCGCGTACATGAGTTGACCCGCCAGTTGTTGCCCCAGTCTCGTACGTGACCTCACCAGTCGGCGCAATGACCTTTTCGAACGGGGAGATGATCCACAGGCCCTCCTCGCTAGCGTCTATGTCGACATCGTCGTTGCAGTAGCGCGATTGAAGGTTGGTGACGGTTGCGCCGCGGCCGATGCCAATGACTCCATCTTTGCAAGCTTGGGCAAGGCTCAGGAAAGCCGGCCCCCTCGACTGCGGCGCTGAAGCCGGCTCTTACGACGCCAGGAGACGACGCGTTCACCGCCTTTTTCTACCAGCCGCACAGCGTGTCGTTCGACGGCAACACGCCGCGCGAGCGCGGTCTCGGCGGCCCGGAAAGCGCGATTGTGTATCTCGCCGAAGCGCTGGTAGGGCGCGGTCATCGCTGCGTGGTGTTCAACAACTGCGCGCAGCCCACGTACGTCAACGGCGTCGAGTACGTCCGCTGGGAGGAGCTTCCGCCGCGAGCCGTGATGGATCGGCCGGACGTCGCGGTTGGCGTCCGCTACTGGCAGCTTCTCGGACGCGCGCGGATCGCCCCGCTGCAGATCTTCTGGACCGGAGACGCCTACGACCAGCCGTTGCTGCCATTACGCGGAAACCTTCTGCATCGCCGCGGCTGAGGCCCAGGCGGCCGGATGCGCCATCGTCACGTCGCGCCTTGGCGCGCTGCCGGAGACGGTCGGCGACGCGGGGATCTGTATCGACGGCGGCCCGCGGTCGGCGGCGTACCAGCAGGCCTTCGTCGACGCGTGCGTCGCGCTGCTGATCGACGATGAGCGGTGGGGGAGGGTGAGCGGGCAGGCGTTCGCCCATCAATCACGCGAAGGTCGCCATCGTGTCTGACTGTCGGGCAGGACGCTGCGCCCTCCCGCACCTCCGCGCAGTCCGGTTTGGGGGCATTGCCCTGATGTAAGATCGCGGCGTCTCGGAATGTCACGACTATCACTCCGCTGGAAGATCTTCGGATTGTCCAGTGTCTTGCTCGTCACGCTCGTGGCGGCCACGCTACTCTACGTGCGGGCACGCGCGGGGGCCTACACCCTCGACCGCATCCAGCAGGAACTGACGGCCACCCGTGAGGCCGTCGAGCGCGCCGACGGGGACCGCACGGACGGACTGCGCGAAACTGCACAGTTGCTCGCGTCGTTTCCCGAGCTGAAGGCGCTGCTCGAAACCGGCGACCAGGCCACCGTCCGCGATTTCCTCCTCACCTACCTCCTCCAGAATCAGCGGTCCGAGTTGCTCGTGGCGCTGGACCCTTCGGGGACCGTGATCGCCCGCACCGATATCGACGCCCAGGTGGCGCTGCCTGAGGCACGTGTGCGCTGGATCCTCCCGGCGCTCGAAACAGGCTCGGCGGAGAACCAGCTTGTCGCAGGCGGCACCATCTACAGCGGCGTTTCGGTACCGGCGGAGGCGAGCGGAACGATCTTCGGGTTCGTGGTCGTGGGCGTTCCGATCGACGACGCCTATGCGGCGTCGCTGCAGCGGGGGAATGCGGAGGTGGTGCTCGTCAGAGATGGTGTCGTGGGAGCCACGCTGCCGCGCGACCGCGTGACGCGGGAGGTGATCGACGCGTGGCGCGCCGAGCCTTCCGCCGCCAGGCTCCGGGACGTGCGCGTCGGCGCTGAGCGGTTCGTCGGGACGAGCACATCGATTGGAGGTCGCGCGCCGGGTGTGCTGGCGATCGTGCTGATGTCGCGCGACCGGGCGATGGCTCCGTACCGCGAGATCGAGATTGGTCTCGTCGGCCTCGGTTTCCTCGTCGTTGCACTTGGGATGGCCGGCAGCGCCATGCTCGCGAAGACCATCACGACGCCGGTGGCGAAGCTGGTCGAAGGGACGAGAGCCGTAGCCGCGGGTGATCTCGACTATCGTCTCGACGTGACGAGCCGCGACGAGATCGGCGCGCTGGCCGAGTCGTTCAACACGATGGTCGATGGCCGTCGTCGGCTCGAGGACCAGGTGCGGCAGTCGCAGAAGATGGAAGCGGTTGGGCGCTTGGCCGGGGGCGTGGCGCACGATTTCAACAACCTGCTGATGGTGATCGCCGGTCGCGCGGAAGTGCTGCTCGGCCGGCTTGGTGCCGATGATCCGCTGCGCCGCGACCTCCAGCTCATCTCCGACGCGTCGAAGCGCGGAACATCGCTGACCCGCCAGCTGCTGGCCTTCAGCCGGCGCCAGATCCTCCGGCCGACGGCGGTGGACTTGAATGCGCTCGTGACGCGCATGGCCGACATGCTCCGCCGGCTGATTGGCGAGGACGTGGTCCTGCAGCTGGCGCTGTCGCCGGAGCTGCGCCGAGTGACCGCAGACCCGGGACAGATCGAGCAGGTCATCATGAACCTCGCGATCAACGCGCGGGACGCGATGCCCAGTGGAGGAGTGCTGACGATCGAGACGCGCGGCCTCGTCTTCGCCGAGCTGCACATGACAGGCCTGATGACGGTTCCGCCTGGACGGTACATCGCGGTCTCGGTGGCCGACACCGGTCACGGCATCGCCGAGAGCGTACGTCCGTTCCTGTTCGACCCGTTCTTTACGACCAAGGATGCCAGCAAGGGGACCGGGCTCGGGCTCTCCACGGTGTACGGGATCGTGCGGCAGAGCAATGGATATATCGACGTCCAGAGCGAGCCGCAGCACGGTGCGACCTTCACCGTGCTGCTGCCTGAGGCGGAGCAGGGCCTTGAGGCGGCAGCGCCGCATGGTGCCGTCGTGCGCACCAGCGTTGGTTCAGAGACGGTGCTGCTCGTCGAGGACGAAAAGGATGTCCGGGATCTGATCGAGGAAACGCTCCGGTCGGCGGGCTACCGGGTGCTGGCCGCGGGCAACGGCCAGGAGGCGACCGGCATTGCGCGCACGTACCCTGGACCGATCCATGTACTGCTCAGTGACGTCCTGATGCCAGGGATGCGCGGGCCGACGCTCGCGCGTCAGCTTCAGGCGACGCGGCCCAACCTCCGGGTGCTGCTCATGTCGGGCTACACCGACCCGGTAACCGATCTCGCCGAGGGCGACGCCACCCTGTTACAGAAGCCGTTTTCCGCCAGCGAGCTTCTGCAACGCATCCGCGAGGTCCTCGGGCCGCTCAGCAGTGGGACCCACCCACCGGTGAACCAGAACCCGAGCACCGATTACCTCGGCTTGCCGTCGCGCGTCGGATCGTAGGCGAGGCTCGCGTACTGCTGCCCGAACTTGTTGCGGTGCGGCACCTCGACGAAGCGCGATTCGTCCAGCCGCAGGTCGCCTGCCATGAGCGGAG
>Ga0194131_10002852_pt1 | contig 28005 bp, 21 predicted proteins | sample TA2KigO120mmetaG_FD_148631 | JGI IMG/M metagenome (GOLD analysis project Ga0194131, IMG submission 148631) | Freshwater microbial communities from Lake Tanganyika, Tanzania - TA2015053 Kigoma Offshore 120m | ecosystem: Environmental > Aquatic > Freshwater > Lake | place: Tanzania: Lake...
CCCCCGACAGGTACACGATCATGTGGACGGTTTGTTTGGGCACAATCCACGGGATAACAAATTTATCCCATACGCAGACCGAGTGTACAGGTTCGGAACCATACCCCGTATCAGCTATCCCACTGACGGGTGTTTCGAAACCCATCCGCTCGTCTGTTCGCAGACGTGAGCAACACGCAAGACAGTTGCTTCATAAAAAGACGCCGCCGCGATCTGAAGTCCGATGGGCAGGCCATTGACCGTAACGCCACAGGGTACGCTGATCGACGGCAGGCCAAGCAAGTTGTGAAACCGAGTCGTTCGTGTCAACGCGGCACGCGGGTCTTCGGTATGGCCGCATAGCGTTACGGTTTCCCGATCCGGCGACAGGGCGGCAACAGGTGTCGCCGGTCCTACCAGTACGTCGATTTTTTCGAACAGCCGCGTCATATCCTTCGCCAGCAGACTACGCAGCCGTTGCGCCTTTACGTATTCGAGCGCGGTAACGAAAAGTCCCTGCTCCAGCCGGATTCGAACGTCCGGACCGTAGTCTTCGGGACGGTTTTTCAGATGGGTTTCGTGTACCGCCACAGCTTCGGCGTTGAGCAGGACGATCGCCGCCGTCAGGGCTTCGTCCCACAGCGGAATGGTGACGGACTCCGTCTGCGCCCCCATGGCTTCCAGCGCGGCGATGGCTTTGCGTGTAACCGTTTCTACCTCCCCATCCATACGGGTAAACAAATCCGCGGATATGCCGATTCGCAAGTCTTTGACACCCTCGTCGATTCCTGCCGTATAGTCGGGGACGGGCGTCTGCGCACAGGTGGGGTCGGCGGGATCAGGACCGGCCAGCACGTTTAACAGGATCGCGGCGTCTTTTACCGTACGTGTCATCGGTCCCACATGGTCGAGCGACCACGACAGCGGCGCTACGCCACGCCGGGAAATCCGTCCATAGGTGGGTTTGAGACCCACGACACCGCACAGACTCGCCGGAACCCGGATCGATCCTCCGGTATCGGTTCCCAGCGCCGCGTAGCACAGCCCGGCCGCCACCGCGGCCGCCGAACCACCGCTCGATCCTCCTGCGATATACGCGGGATTCCACGGATTGCACACCCTTCCGAAATGTGAACTGGTGCTTGTCGCCCCGTACGCCCATTCGTGGAGATTGAGTTTGGCAATCGGGATTGCGCCCGCCGCTCTGAGCCGCGTTACACAGGTGGCGTCGGTGTCCGGCACGAAATCCGCCATGATTTTCGAGGCGCAGGTGGTGCGGACGCCCCGCGTCCATATCAAATCTTTCAAACCGATCGGGATGCCGTGTAGCCGTCCCCGCCAGCGTCCCGCCGCGATTTCACGTTCGGCGTCCCGTGCCGCCTGCCGTGCCTCGTCGGCCATGACGGTGATCGCGCTGTTGAGCATGCCATCCAACCGAGCAAACCGTTCGAGCGAGGTTTCGACGATCTCGACCGGGGATATCTGTCTGCTTTCGGTCAGATGAGAGAGTTCGTCGATAGACAAAAAGGCGAGTTCCGTTTTGTTCATGCGCGGTCGTCCTCCGGAAAAAATACCGGTGCCGGCTCCGTATCGCCCGGATCAAAAACCCGGAACCGAGCACGTCCTGGATACGACCGTTCAAACACGGGCATCAGCGCGTCGAGACGGGTATCGTCAAGAAAAAAACCGTTGTACCGGGCCATTTCCTGAAGAAAGGCCCGCGAAAAGAATGGTGTATCCGGCATGGGCGTCTCCGCGATAAAATGGAATGTTACACCAAACGAAGCGTTTGTATCCGTTGTCATGTGAAAGACTTCATCAGCTTTTTCGCCCGTTGTTTGGACGACAGTGCTACTTCCCGTTTTCTTTCTCAGATTTGTCGGACGGAATCATGTGTCTTTCGATTAGCGCGTCGCTGATGGCTTCTGCCGCCAGTCGGTGTCCCACAGCCGTCCAGTGCCGATTGATCGGATACCAGAGTTCGGGCGTCCTGCCCGCCCGGTGGGCGTCACGGAAAACAGGGTTGAGGTCGATCACCGATACGCCCTCTTTTTCGCAAAAATCCCCAAGTCGGTCCCAGATCGGCTGCCAAACGGATACGGCGTTCTGTACATCTTTGTAATCCGGTATAAAGAGGATCGCTACCGGACCGTCGTGCTGTCGCCCCACATCAGACATGGCTTTGATCAGTCGGGTCATGGTCGTCAATTTTTCTTCTTCAGCGACGGAGACTATCGTAGAGCCCTCATGTTGCCGCGTCCCGGAAGAATCGGCATTGGCCACGCCGGGGAACGGAGACGGGTTTCCGATCAACATCCGGTAGCGTCGGGCAAGAAACCGGTAAGCGTGGGAATAGGCCCACAGATAGCCTTTCCACGGAATCGGAAGCCCGCCCGTGCCGTTTGTCAATCCCTCGTTGTTATAAAGATATCCGTATCGAACCGTAAAGCGATTTACCGGCAACAGGTTGTCGCTGAAATCGTTAAACCCGAAAAGCCCCACAAGGATAAGATCGGGTTGAAACGCCAACCCCTCTTCGCGCAAAAACGCCAGTTCCTGCCGGGTGTCGTAGCCCGGCATACCTGCATTGACCACCTCGAACGTCTCACGGCCCGCCGCGCGGTTTAGCAAAAACTCCAACCGTTTGGGATAAGATGCCTCTCCTTCCACCCCGAACCCAAAGGTAAACGAATCGCCGAGCGCCAGAATCCGAAAAACGTCCGGCGGTTTGGGGCCAAAAAAACGATCCCGGATCCCCTGCTCGCTGATTGCCACATCGACGTCGAAATCATTGTACACATGCCGTCCCCGAAACGACGGAACCGCCTGAAATCCGCGTGTAGGACTGAGTTTCCACAGACCGTTGGGGTGAACTTCCATGATCTGAGGGGCGAATATCCTGAGTATGATTTCCAGCGTCGCCAAGACCATCACGACACTGCCGACCAGTAGGATCGCTGTGCCTGTCGTGCGGTGTAGGACAGGGGTCATCGGGGCGGAACCTGAACAAAATTGAGAATGATTTCCGGAATGAGATCTCCGGTCGCCATACGATACACCCAGTGTGGCAACTTCCACTGCCACAGGGGATAATCATTCGGCGAAAAGGGCAAGAGACTCAGAAGATTGCTTGAAATGTGGACCGCCGACAACCCTGCGGCAAACAGCCTGTGTCTTTCCCCTATTCCTGCGATAAGCACCCCACCGAGGATAAAGGAAACGACCAGCGGATTGGCCAGATAGCGGGTCCAAGGCATCCGATATATGGGAATGATGCAGTACAAGGCGATCATGCCGGCCATGACCGCGATAGGAAGCCCTATTTGAAATTTTTGGGGTGACGCGCGGAGATGATAAAAAGACAGCGCCGAAGCGGCGACTACCACGAGCAAAACATAAGAGCGATAATCGACGATTCGGTTGAAGATACGTGGAGACAGCGAAGGCCACAACCGATCCAGCACCGAACCGACGCCGTCGTGAAGCAGAAAAGCGCCAATCGTACTGGTCAGCAGGGCAAAAGCGGCAAAAAATCCTGTCGCCGTCCATAGGGTGGACGGCGGTATGCGTTCGCCGCGACGAGTATGGAGATAGATAGGGATGAGCAGGAAAGGAAGTCCAAACAGATTTATTTCATCCAGACATACCGACATTTTGTGCAGGATGGCAATCTGATTGCCGCTCATCAACCTGTCGTACTGATCGACCAGATGCGCGATGGAAAATTTTTTTGCCGGTATGACCGCTAGCACCATGATCGTTCCGGCCGCAATCAGCAACGCCATGTTGCGCCGGGCCGTCCCCCGGGCAAAAAGCAAGCTGTGCCCCCCCAAACTCAGTGCTAACGGCAGATAAAGATAAAAACTGGTATAGATAAAAAGAATCGACGCGCCTGCGCCATGCCATAGCCCGCTGCGTTTTCGGTCCATAAGGTCGAGATATGCCCATACAAGCCACAGCCCGGCAAGAACCGTAAGCGATGTGTAGCGGCATTGACGCATCAGAAAAAGAAGAGGCGCGGAGGTAGTCAACAGGATCGTGGCGACAAGGGTAACGGTCGGGTTGCGGAACAGACGTTGAACCGTCAGATAGAACAGGGGGATGCAGAGCAGGGCAATAAGTACCGAAGGAAGACGGGCCGTAAAAGCAGAAACACCGAACCCCCGAAAGGCGCCTGCCGTAAGATAGATATTTAGTCCCGGATAATAGTGTTCGAGATAATATCCCCGTTCCTGAACGATTCGCTGGCCCAATGCGGTCCATGTAGGCGCGTTGTCATGGACCTCGACCGCCCATGTTCGAATAAGGGCCTCGTCCGGATCAAAGGCAAGGTCGCCAAGACGAAAAAACAGGATGCTTGCCGTCCAGACCATGAGACCGGTTAAACGGCCCCATTGGGTGTGGAAAAGCCAGCGCCCCCCCGCTCTAACGTCCACCTCCGCCCCCCGCTTCGATATGATCCGACCGGTTCAGTCGAAATACCGCTTCGCGTGAACTCTGAAATCTGCGTGTAAAAGTCTCCGGATGCCCATTCATCCACACCTCCAAAATATCGAACCGCTCGTGTTCGGAGAGTTGTCCGGGGTTTGTAGGACCGAGGGCCAGGATATATACGTAGTCGATACGCTCACGGATAAGCCGTTCGGTCCATTGGGTCAGTTTCTCCGTGCGGAGTTGCGTCGTTTCGTCGGGTTCGAGTGGAGGCGAAAAGGCGAACAGGGTATTTTTCAGATCATAGCCGTACAGCGGGTACGGGGCGATATTGAAGGCGATGCGCGCGCCATGGTCTGGCGTCAGGTTGGCGGTGGCATCCCACCCGGTTCCAAACCCGAAAAAGGGCGTCCATCGGGCGTATTTGAGATCGCGGTAGGCCCATTCCCACACGCCCAACCCCCAGAGCACCATGAGAACCGCAAGCAGACGGAGGGTTGTAAAGGACGCGGCGGTACTCAGCGAACCGGGAAAGACGTCATGCCGATATCTGTGTGTAAGAAGCCACAGAACGGTTAAGCCGCAACCCAACCCGCCCAGTGTTGCCAACAGATTGGTATGCGGCAGATGTAGCGGCCATTGCCGGTAAAATCCGAGCCCGATATTGACGACCAGCAGTACGCCCAAAAACGGTAAGCCGATACGCTGTCCGTGCTCGTTCGACAAAGAGATCGCCCATGCGGCAAGGACGACGCCAAGCGCTACGGTCCCCAGCAAGTGACGTATCGCCAGCGGGCCTTCGTAGTAGCCGAATGTATAGTAGACGCCTACCGAAAATAAAATGGGCAAGACAAGAAAAAGAGGAAGCAAGATCGTCCGGGTGTCCCGTCGCCAAATACACAGCATAAACCCGACGATCGACAGACACCCCACGATGCCGGTAAGACCGGTCTGTATCAGGCTGGCCGGAGAAAGCAGAAAAAGGGATACGCGAAAGGTTTGTACAAACTGCTTATTGCCGGGCGTCATGTATTTGAACGGATGCAAGGTGCCGTCCATGTACAGGTCGTACAGATACGTCACCCCGCCGACCGCAAGCGGAAGAAAGACCAGCGCAAAACCGTGCGCGACAAATTTCCATACGGGAAGCGTGCGTTCGCCCTGCAGTCCCTTGACCCATGCGTAGATCACCATAAGGACGAGTGGGACGCCATAGTACACGGCATTGTATTTGGAGCTCAGCAACAGCCCCAACGAAAGTCCCAGCAGGATGACCGTTCCAGCCCGATATTGCCGGATAAGCGACACGACAAAATAGGTCGAAGTGAGAAAGGTGGCTGCCAGTTGGGTATCCGGATCCGTGAGCGCGATACCGCCCGACAGATACGCCGGGGTGGTCAGGACGACACACGCCGTCATAAGCGCCAGCGGACGTGTCAGTCCGATCTGGCGGGCGATGCCGTAACAAGCCAGTGCGCCGATCAGTATCATCGGTGTCTGGCTCAATCGGGCGATAAAATCGTGGTGAAAGGGAAAAAGAAACCAAAGCGTAATCAGACCGATGCCATGTGGATACGAATAGCTGGTCATCAGCCGAAACGGTATTTCTCCCGTTTGCAGCCATTCTACGGGGCGGTTCAGATGAAAGAATATGCTGTCTATGCTGACCGGTGGGTTGAGCGCACTGACGGCAAAGACAAAAACAAAAACCAATACGGTTCCTGCTACGGCAAAGATGACGAATCGCGTTTCCGTCAGTCCGTGGGCCAGCGTTTCTGTCAGAGACTGTGCGGTGGTTCGGCATGACGCGAGCGACGGACCCCGTAGGCATCCGATTTTTATGGCTATCAGCGTCGCGGCAAGACAGGCGATTTGCAGCAATGCCACCACTGGAAGAAAGGCATACCCGGCAAGTCCCGCATAAAGCTGTGTTACGGTGATCTGTGTAAGAAACAGGACGAATACCCCCAGCACCATATCGACAAAACGCCGGGAGAGGGTCAGTTTGGCGTAGAGCAGGGTGGCATTGACGGCAACCAGACCGTTCAGGAAGATAAAAACGATATATCCTTGAAATCGGGGCATCGCGAGCGTGCCGACCAGTAGGAGCGCAAGACAGATCGGCACGATTCGAAAACGAAGAAAAGCGGGCATGAGAGTGCCTTTACAGAAGGGCGACAAAGGTACGCGGGAGACCGATGTTGCCACAGAGGATCTGCGCGTATACATTCGATTCTACAGCTTTTTTAATTACCTCGGCGCTTGCGCGGCGATCTGTGCGATCGCACCGACTCAGATACAGAAACACGCGGCATCCGGCAGGAAAAGCCCGTCGGTAGGCCGAAGGATCGGACACCACGCGCGCGATCGCCTCTTCGGTGATGGGCTGTCCCGGATCGATCCCTGCAAGCGCGCATACCCGTTCCGGGCGATGTACGTGTTTATCGTCCACGGGCAACCCCACGCTGTGCAGCCCGGCGACCACGATTCCGCGGGTGACCCAGTCGGGCACGACAGGCTCTTCGGGGCCGGGGGCTTTGAATGGGCGCGTTCGCGCGCCGTCGGCCTTGATAAGCACAAGATCGGGACGACAGATTTCGCGGAGCCGGGTGAGCGTTTGCGTATCCACTCCCTGTAGTTTGTCCGGTCGTGGTCGCGCACCTACCACAGTAATATGCCTTCGGCTCCGCAACACCTCTGACAACGCCTCCGACCAGTCGGGTATCTCTTCTGTAACGAACAAGCCTCGGCTCTGGCGACGGGTCGGTGGATGCAGGTGGGTCGTAGAGGTGGTAAGCACCGTCATTCCACGTTCCGAGGCTTCCCGTGCGAGACGGTACATGAGCGTCGCCTTGCCGCCGCTGCCGGCGATGGCTACCGCATCCCCTGTACCGATGTCGAAAACGTCGAGAAAATCGCTCACCACCGGTAGGTCACCGAATACGTCACCGTTGTCTCACCGTCCGCCGGAACCTGTGCCGTAAACTCGATCGTTTGGGCATCGAGTTTTTCGTATTTCTGACTAGAACGCGGAATCGACCACCCAGGCCCCTGCAGATGTTCCACAACTCTGACGGCGACCGCCTCCTTATTGTGGTTGCGCAACACGATCTCCCAGCTTTCTTCGCGCGAACGTTTGGTAAGGACGCGGCTGTCGGTTTGCGTTCGCTCGCCGATAATGTCAAACGCTCGCCCCACGGTCAGATAGGCGGTCTCGTTTACGGCGAGGTCTTTGATACGATCTTCCCCGACAAACTGCCTACGGCCCTGTTTGTCTTCCTGATAGATGCGGACCGTTCCACGCGGGATGGCGCGGCCCAACCCGGTCGTTTTTTTGTTTTCCAGACGAAGCCGGGTCTGGACACCATCCGGCTGCATTCCCCCGTCGTATACGTACTGCGATGTGGCCTGCGTTCGGGTATCGGGGAAAAGCGAAAGTTGTACCACGCCATTGTCGGATATGGTTCCGCGGCGGTCGAGTGTATACGAATGGTATTCGAAAAGCCGCTGTTCCTGAAACTGCGCCGCGCCTTCCATGGCCATGTCCGCCATCGTTGTTCGCATCATCGCCATCGGCTGGGCTTTGGAAACCTGATGCACATCGCCCGCGACCAGCGTGATCGCGGCATTGTCATAGGTCATGCCCGACCGGTTGTCGATCGACGCCCATCCGGAAAACAGCATGGCGTTATCGGTTTGGTTGATCACGGCGGTATATTCGGCGTGCCAGTTCATGCCGCTCGTGAGATAGCCCGTCTCCAGCCGGTGTATACCCCCATTGCCCGTGTTGTCTACCATCCAAAACAGGGTAGGCTCCTGCCCCATGCCCGGCGGAAGCCCCGGCACGGTAAATCGGCGTATCGTGTCGCGCCGGATGATATGGATACGTCCCCCATCTTCCTGCAAGGTTACATCGCCATCCGTCTCTAACAGACGGCCCTTGACCGGCGTGTCGGAGTCTTCGACCCAGAGCTCGACCGGTTGACCGGCGTGCCGGGCGAGAAGGGTCTCGCTGGTGATCGGATCGTGCTGAAAACGTTGTTCGAGTACCGAAACCTGTTCCGGGGTGGTAAGCGACCGGACCCGCACCGAGGTTGGATTGATCTGGCGGGCAATACGTGAGAAGGTCAAATTGCTCCGCCCTTTAGCGATTTCGAGTGTTCTCATGTCGCGGATCAACCCCAAACCGTTGGGGTATACCGTCACCGAAACCTCGCGGTCCTGAGCGGCGATATCGGTGGAAGTGAAAAACAAAGCTATTCCGACCGTACAGAAGGCTTTTCCGGATAAACGAGACAAAAAAGAAGCAAGCATACCGGCTCCTTTCAGATGGTAGTTTTTAACGCCCTTCCACTCAGGATACGGGGTTACAGAAACTAAGGCAAGCCTATTCTGACCGTCCCCAAGCGCGAAACGCAAGGTGAAAGAGGCCGCAAAATAGCTCCGCATCTGTCCCGATGCGTAGTCAAGCGCATAACGCTTAGGATTTGATCTAACCGCTCACCGATCTGTCGTCTCACAAACACCGCCCTGTAATCGTGCTTTCCAATGAGCACTACCGGCTTGCGTTGTGTGGCAAGTGTTGGCCCTGCCCGTTTCCATCCTCCGCCGGACCACCCCTGCGCTGGGGGACATTCGTCCTCCAATGCCCGCCCTGTCCTCTCACACCGAAATCGTCAAAGCGCTTACGTCGCGGGCAGGGAAACAAAGACAGGTTGGCTTTCATTCCCCATTCCGACATCCGCAATCCGCAATCGGCTGGGCCAGTCGCGCGGGGTGTAGCTGTGGCTGCCGGTGACGACGCTGTCGCCGACAATGTGCATGGCGAGGTTGCCATCGGGCGCGTAGGTGTAGGCGGCGTACGGGCTGCCAGCAGCGTCGGTGACGCGGGAGAGACGGCCGGCTGTCAACAGCTTTGGCTGACTTCATCAAATATCGATTGTTATGACCTCAATAATAATATCGGCAGGCGTCGGTGTGGACAATCCGGTTGTGCAACCCCGGTAGGCCGATGGCCTGGGTCGTGTCTAAAAAGTAAGCCGTCGATCAAAAAACGCGCCTTTTGCAGCTGTTCGACATCAGGCTATACTTTTTAGACACGACCTAAAACCCTTAGTTTATCGATTTGAATATTACGGGGATTACCCGGAGTAAAATGAATCTCCGACACGGGTGCGGACTCGTGAAACAGCCGAGATTCGGTGTCAAACTGGGCTTCATTCCAGGCGGTATTAGACAGATTTTCGATTCTGGCGGACACCAGGACAGGTCCTACGCGCTGACTGACGGCCAGGTCGAGCAGGGTATAGCCATCGGCCACTACCGTATTGGTCTCATTGGCCGGTCGTTTTCCAATATGACGGTATCGCTGACCCCCTTCGAAACCGGAAGGATGCCTCAGCGTCAGGCCGCCGGTTGAGGTCAGACCCGGAGCCAGAGGGATATGGTTGCAGTCTTGCTTCAAAGTCAAACCCTGTGCGTCGCGTCGCCCCCTTGATTTCTGTTGTGCCTTCGTCTCCCACCCAAGCGAGTTCTTCCTCAAGACTCAGCCGCCATAAAGCTACGGCCAGCGTGGCGTTTTTAATGGTTGTCCGCACGCCAAGTTCACTGCCTATGGCGCGCGGCAGGGCCCTTATGCCCCGTTGAGTCGGATCAAAATGCCGCGCCGAAAACGCCGTTTCGATCTGAGCGTCGTTCTGTCCGGCGCGCCGCAGAGAGCGTTCAAAGTCGGTCATCCCACGCGCGATTACAACATTACGGGCGTCGTTGGAATGAAAGCCACTCCCGCTGTTGAGATAGATTTCAACATGACGACCAGGACTGAACACCATATTGAATTTGGGATTCAGCATGCTTTCCTGATGAGCGCCTGAAACATGCGGCAAACCGGTATTCGACGGAAGAATCTCCAGATGGTCGTTTACGTCGAAGGTGAAATAGTCCTGACGCAGCCCCAGTTGAATTCGGAATTTTGGATGGATAACGGCCTCTTCCTGTATCCAGAGAAAAAATTTCCGTTCCTGAATGTCCGCATCGACATGCGCCTCCTGGCATTGTCGTCCGGGACTGCGCCATAGTTCGACTGCGATATCGTCCGCGCGAAATCCGCCCCCTATGGTGGTGGTGAAGAGCGCACCGAACACATCGTTCTGTATTCTGTAGCGTGTGTTGATCCCGAAGAGCGTCCGGTGGTCGGTCTGTTCGATCATGTCGCCATCGACCGGATCGTTCAGAAAAAAGGTAAAGTCCGAGAACAGCTTGAAGGTGTAACGACTGACGTATCCCTGAAGATGCAGTTCGCTGCTGTTTTCTCCGGTCATTGAAAATGCGAGAGAAACATTCTGTCGGCCTGTGACCCCGCCTTCAAGATCGTCCAGCGCTCCGAAACGGCTGATCAGACCGTTGCGCACCACCCGTTGCGGTATCTGTCCGGACGCGCTCCTGGAAGAAGTGAACCCGCCTGCGGAAAAGGAAAGGCCACTGTGCCTGCTCAGATGGGTATGGTATTTACCAAAGAGATTGGAACGTTTGAAACCTTGGGGTCTGAGCGTCGGCCCGTGGGTCTGATAGAACTGTCCGGCCATTTACATGTTCTGATGCGGTCCCGGATTGGGAATCTGGAGCAGCGCGGTGATTTTTCGGGTGTTGAACGCGCCTCCTTCCACATGTAGAACATTTTTCTCAAGATGCTCTCTGGTTCGGAATTCAACGGCTCCGGCCGCGCTCAGATTACCGAAACGGGCGAAATAGGGGCCTTTGTAGACGTTGATTTCTTCAACGACTTCCGGAATATGAAAATGCAGATCGGCGTAACCCTGACCGTGGCCGTGTGAGACCATATTGACCGGTATGTCGTCCACAAACAGCGCGACGTCGGTTCCATGATCGGCGTCGAAACCTCTCAGAAAAATCTGTTCGGCCTTGCCGCCGCCGGCGTGCTGGGCGATAAACAGACCGGGTGTAAGTTGAAGCATATCCTGGGCGGAGCGGTTGGGACGGAGATCAAGATCGAATTTGCGTATCGACCGGGAAGAAGCAGCGGAATAAGGACGATCCGCCTCGACGAGAACTTCCGACAGATTGAGCGCATGCGCCCGGAGAGGAATGTCAAGAGAAAGGTCAAGCGAGTCGGTGAGCGTCACCGAAACGGTTTTTGTGGTAAAACCGATATACGAGGCGACCAGCCTGAATGACCCGGATGGAAGCCCGGAAAGGATATAGCGTCCTTCCATATCCGTAGCCACACCGAAAGCGGTTCCCTTAAGCGTGAGGGTGACGCCGACCAACCCCTCTCCTGTGGTGGCGTCGAAGACTCTTCCCTATATGGTCGAGAACGACCAGGCTTGGCTGTTGAACACGATAAACACCAGAAAGAGAACACCGGCTATTCGATATGTTAAATGGATCATTTTTGTCATGACGATTTCCTTATCCGGCCCCGGCTCCAGCAAACATGTTTCCCGGTAACTATAAAAAGAATGGCTGTTTCGATCAACCTTAAAGCACCGGTTTACGCATCAATGGTTCGGACAGTTTTACTGGTGATGGCGGCGTTTCTCGCCGAACTTAGTCCTGATTCGATCCCTAATCGTTTAGGACTTCATTGAAGCCTCCCCCGCAGCAATCTGCGCCTAATGAGTTTTGACGGTGAAGATCGGTAATCCTTGTGTCATTCCCTTGCAAGGGAATGACACAAGGTTGGCGTCACTGAGATTACCGGTTTTGATCGTCAAAGACCCTCAGCGCTCTTTGCGTGTGGCAAGAAAAACAATGCCATGTACAACTTAACTCAACGGCTTCTGAAGATAGGGGGGGAAGTAAGACCCGACAGGTTTTTCAGACTGGAAGCGGTGGGGTTGGCGTTTAAGATGTAATTGCGCCGGACTCCGTCAGGGCTTTCTCGATAGCTTCTTGCGTGATTTCGTAGTGCGAAGCATCCCAAACCACTCGGCCTTTCGAGACAAGCAGTACTTGAGGCGATTCGTGCCGAACGCCAAATCGTTGTGCCGTTTCGTCGGATATGGTTCGATGTTCGATGACGTATATCTCCGCAAATAGTAGCTCCGGCACGTCTGAAGCCGATACATACGCCTGATAGACCCGATAGGATCGGGCGCTGAGAGGACAGGCCGTGCTGTGTTTGAAGATCACCACGGGACGTTCGTGTGACAGCGCCGTAAACCGATCCAACTCTTGTTCGCTCCGAATGGCGATAATGCGGTCAGTCATACCTTTTGTGTCTCCATAGTTTGCTTCGCAAGGGAAACCGGAGGAAACTCTATTCGGTTGGGGAGCGCCAACGCCAGCAGGCCGCCGGCGATCGGGATCACCGAGAGTATCTCCAGCGTGGGCATCACACCGATACGGTCCGCGATGCCGCCAAACAACATGATCCCCGCGCCGGCGATGCCCCAGCTAAAACCCATCGGAAAGCTGGAAGCGGTCCCGGCGTTGTCAGGAACCATTTCCTGCGCAAATGCGATCGATACCGAGTTGGACGCCATGTTCATAAAGCCACCGAAAAAGAGCAGACCGTACATCATCGCGCCTGTTTCGTACAACGAGCCAAGGAGAAAAGGAGTAGACAGCAGGATGGAAGACCAGATCACACGCGCCCTTCCGATCCGGTCGGACACCCATCCCCCCACAAAACCGCCCGCCACCGCACCTACCTGATAGACCATCAGCACTACCCCGCCCTCCTGAAGCGTAAAACCGCGATCTTTCATCAACAAAGCCAGATACGTCCCGAATCCCACCCCGGAGAGCGTCCGGATGATCACGACGACCGTCAGCACGATCATCGGACGCAGGTTGGGGCGGAAAGATTCTTTGATCTCCTGTAGTCGGGTGATCCGTCTTCCGGTATTGCGGATGGGGATGGCGCGAGAGAGCAGCAACACGGCGGCAATACCGGGAACCGCCAACCAGATCATCTGTTCGAGGCTGAAATACTCCACATACTGGGTGACCAGCATAGGGCTTACCGCCAGTCCTGCCGTGCCGCCGCCGATAAAAAGCGCCACCCCGAATCCACGCCGACTCCCGCTTACATCGCCGGCCATGGACACGCTCTGCGGATGAAAACTGGCGGTTCCGAATCCGCCCAGTATGATACACACGATCAGCAGACCAAACGTAGGCGACATACCGATGGCGGCCATAAACACGGCGGCAAACAATGGCCCGACGATGATAAAATACCTTTTTTCCATGCGGTCGCCCAAAATCCCCATCAACGGCTGTACCAGTGACGAGGTCATAGAAGGAAGCCCCGCCAGAATACCCGCATGGGTAAGCGAAAGATTGAGTTTGGCGACCAGCGCCGGCAAAATAGGTGTCAGCAGGCTGGAGTAAAAATCGGTGAGAAAGTGGACAAAGGTAAGCAGGGCAAGTTTACTGCGTTGTATCATGTTTTTCTCGCATAAAAGCCAGCACCTCGGGGTCGATAAAAGCGTCTTTCCAGAGTCGTTCTTCGAAGTTCTCGACGCCGTGCCAATGTTCGAGCGCGGCGCGTGTGGCCTCGTCGTATATGCCGGTCAATGCGCCGCTGTAATAGCCGAGTGTATGGAGCATGCGCTGTACTTCCAGCGCCAGCGTGCCCTCGATTTTTAGCAGACGCGACGGATCCGTCACGCCAAAATAGAGCTGATGAAGACCGTACAGGCGTTGCATTTCTTCGATGGGTGTGGGGTGGTCGTCCACACGCAGATCGACGAGTCGGTCCGACATACCGCCATATCCGGCGTTTTCGCGCACCACGACAAGCGCCGCCGACTGCTGTCCCCGTCGGTCCCCGCCGGCGCGCTGGCCCGCTGCAAGCGCCGCCAGCAGGCGGTCCGCCAACGCCGCCTCGGTCTGTTCAAACGCCTCCTCCATCGCCTCTACAACCGCGTCTCCCGTCAGCAAATTGCCCAGACAGGCATATCCCGGCCCAGTCAGATGCCCAGCCCACTCCATACAGCGTTCCCCGGTAAAAGCCGCCGCCGTACCGTCCGTATCGACGATACCCACTTGGCGCAGATCACGGCCTTCGTCTTCGGCAAGAAGGTGTTCCAGCGTGTCGATCGCGCCTGTGTCCGCCGCGAGCAGGTCCAGACCCGCCGGTCCGAAAAATACGTTGGCAAGCGCCTGTGTCGCAATCGCGCCGATACCTGCCGCCGCATGGGGTACGACCGCGCCAACCGCGAGAAATTTGGACTGGACCGCCACGCCAAAATCGCCGGTCTCTTCGTCAAACGCTACAATGGAAAAAGTGGAAAGCCTCATGCAAGCGCGTCCCGTATCCACTCGATGGGATGACGGGCCTGACGTCCGGTTCCGTCGGTGATCTGATGCCGGCACGAGGTGCCCGGAGCAACGATGCCCACGTCTTCTCCGACGGCGCGCACCGCCGGAAACAGACGGTCTTCCCCAATCTTGAGTGACAAGTCGTAATGTTCTGTTTCGTATCCGAAACTGCCCGCCATACCGCAACACCCGGTGTTAAACGCATCCACCTGATACCCCGGAACCAGCTTTAGCGCGGATACCGTCGGTCCTACGCCCACCAAGGCCTTTTGCTGACAATGACCGTGGACTTTGAGCGTTTTTTTCGTCTCCCGGAAACCGAGTTTCAGACGCCCAGCCGCGTGTTCGCGCGCCAAAAACTCATCGATCAGCAAGATGCTCTTTGCCACCCGCTCGGTCTGTTCGCCTCCGACAAGATCACGGTAGTCGTCTCGATACGCCATCATGCAACTTGGTTCGCATCCTACGATCGCCCATCCCCGCTGTGCGTAACGGTCCAATTGCCCCACGTTGTACGACGCATTTTTTTTTGCCTCTCGGAGCATCCCCTTGGAGATAAGTGGACGTCCACAGCATTTGCGCGGTTCCGCCAGCACTACCCGATATCCGGCAGCTTCGAGCACCTCGACCGTTGCTCTGCCGATATGAGGATCGTTGTAACAGGTAAACGTATCGGGAAAGAAAACGACGGTGGGACGGTCGTCTTCCCGGTCGGGACGATGCGGACGTGTATGAAACCAAACGTCAAAGGGTTCCGAGGCAAACCGTGGCAGGGACCGCCGCCGGTCGATACCCATGTATCGCTCCAACAGCGCTTTGTGCCACGTTTCTTCCATCAGGCGGTTGGCAAGCGGAGCCATGAAACTGCCGAGACGGCTCAGTTTGGCGATATGGCCAAACACCCGGTTGCGCAGCGGAAGCCCGTGTTTGTCGTAGTAGTGCGCTAAAAATTCGTACTTCATCTTGGCCATGTCCACGTTGGACGGGCACTCGCCCTTGCATCCCTTGCATTCGAGACACAGATCGAGCGCTTCGTAAACGCGCTTGCTGGTAAAACCGTCCGCATCCAGTTTTCCGGACAGAGCGGCCCTCAGCATATTGGCCCGACCACGCGTGGAGTGCTCTTCGTCCAGCGTGGCGATATACGACGGGCACATGGTCCCGACCAGTTTTTTGCGACATGCGCCAACGCCATTGCACAGTTCCACCGAACGCGCAAACCCGCCGTCTGCCGAAAAATCGAAATAGGTAGCGATCTCTTCGGCCCGGTATGCCGGCCCCAGACGCAGGTTGTCATCCATTTTCTGGTTGGCGACGATCTTGCCGGGGTTCATGATGCCGTGTGGATCGAAAACGGCTTTTACCTCCTTGAAGGCGTCGTAAAGCTGTGTTCCGAACATTTTCTCGTTCCACTCGCTACGCACCAACCCGTCCCCGTGTTCCGAACTCATGGCTCCGCCGAATTCGAGCACCAGATCGCGGACGTCCTCGGCGATGGCACGCATCCGGGCGACTTCTTCGGCGAGTTTGAGGTTGATGAGTGGGCGGATGTGGATAGTGCCCACGCTGGCGTGCGCGTAATACGAGGCGATCGTGCCATGGTGGTGAACGATGTCACGGAATCGACCGATGTATGCGGGAAGTTTTTCGGGCGATACGGCCGTATCCTCTACGAACGTGGTCGGCTTGGCGTCCCCCTTCATCCCCATGAGCAAACCCAGTCCGGCCTTGCGCACCCCCCACACGTTGGCCTGTTCCTCCGGCGTCATGGCGCGTACAAAGGCATAGCCGAGACGGCGCGTTTCAAGAAGCGTCTCCAGCGCATCTATCCGTCCCGCCAACTCGTCCGGTGAGTCTCCGTAATACTCCACGATCAGAATCGCCTCCGGGTCGCCGTCGATAAAGGTGCGCTGACGGGCGGCTTCTATGGAATTTTTGGCAAGGTCTAAAATCGTTTTGTCTACCAACTCCACCGCGGCCGGTCCGGTTTTTACGATCTCGACCGTCGATTCCATCGAGTCGATCAGGTCGGTAAAATGCACGATGGCCAGTGCGGTGTGTTTGGGTGTCGGAACCAGACGGATGCGGGCCTGAGTAACGGCGACGAGCGTGCCTTCGGAGCCGACTGCCATTTTGCACAGATCGAACGGTCCGGGTTTGATAAACTCGTCGAGGTTGTATCCGCCGACACGCCGCATGATTTTCGGATATCGCCGATCGATCTCGTCACGGTTCTGATCGGCGATACGTCGGATCTCCCGGTAAATCTTTCCTTCCAGTCCGTCGCCAGCGGTTTTTTCGGCGTATTCGCGATCGGTTACGGGACGGAATACCGTTTGCGTGCCGTCGGACAGCACGACCTCGAGTTCGAGCACATGGTCGATGGTTTTTCCATAGAGGATCGACCGCGCGCCGCACGAGTTGTTTCCGATCATGCCGCCTATGTTGGCGCGGTTGCTTGGCGCGACATCCGGCGCAAACATGACGCCCTTGGGTTTGAGAAAAGCATTGAGTTCGTCAAGCACCACACCGGGTTGGATAACGGCCCACCGCTCCTCGACATTGACTTCTAGGATGCGGTTCATATAGCGGGAAAAGTCCATCTGGAGCGTAGCGCCGACCGCCTGCCCCCCCAGACTGGTGCCGCCGCCACGCGGGGTAATCGGGATGCCGTTTTCACCTGCGATGCGGACGATACGGGCCACGTCTTCCGCGCTACGGGGAAAGACGACACCTGCCGGCTCGATCTCATAGATACTCGCGTCGGTGCTGTACAGTATTTTGGCCGTACGGTCGAACCGAGCGTCACCCTCTATCTGCCCGGTCAGGATTTCCTGAATATCCGCCATACATGTCTCTCCTCAGGCAAGCAGGCCTCTGCCGCGTCCCCGGCTGCGGCGCGCGCTTTCTTGGATAAAACGGAGCAAGTACAAAATTTCGGGTGTCGAAGCGATTTCTTTTTCGATGGCCTCTATCGCCTGCGTAACATTGTGGCCGGATCTGAACAACAACCGGTAGGCGTGTTTGAGCGCATGGAGCGATTCGGGCGAAAAACCCCGGCGACGCAACCCGACCGTGTTGAGACTGGCGGGTTTCAGGGGATCGCGGGCGACTTTGATATAGGGACAGATGTCCTTCGAGACCTTTGACCCGCCGCTGATCATGGCGTGCGCGCCGATCCGCACAAACTGATGGATGGCGACCAGCCCGCCGGCGATGGTATAGTCTTCGATTTCGACATGTCCACCCATCTGGGTTCCGTTTGACAAAATCACATGGTTGCCGATTACACAGTCGTGCGCCACATGAACATAGGCCATCAAGAGACAGTCTCTTCCAACGAGGGTTTTGCCAAGCGCTTTGGTGCCTCGGTTGAGCGTGGCAAATTCGCGTATGACGGTCCGTTCGCCGATTTCCAACGTAGAGTGTTCGCCTTTGAACTTGAGGTCCTGCGGTATGGTTCCCACAACGGCCCCGTGATGAATCTGGCAATCCCGCCCAATAGCGGTATGCGCGCCGATCAGCGCATGCGAACCGATCCGGGTATTTTCCCCGACCGACACCCCCGCCTCGACGATCGTGTACGGACCGATGGTAACACCCGGTCCCAGAAAAGCACGGGCATCTACGATGGCGGTCGGATGGATGGTTGTTCCGTGGGATTCAGGCTGAGACACCCGGTTGCTCCCGGTCGACGACTGTAGCCATGAGGTCGGCCTCGGCCACCAAGTCGTCGTCCACAAAGGCTTTTCCGTGCATCTTGCAGGTGCGGAGTCTGAATTTGATCATGTCCAGCTCGAATCGTATCTGATCACCGGGGCGTACCGGTTTGCGAAACCGGGCTTGGTCGATACCGATAAAGTAAGCAAGCTTGTCGGCGGGGTCGCCACCGATGGTGTTGAGCAGGAGCACGCCACCCGCCTGCGCCATCGCCTCTATGATCAGCACACCCGGCATGATCGGATGGCCCGGAAAGTGTCCGGGAAAAAACGGTTCGTTGATGGTCACGTTTTTGATGGCTACAACGTGCTTTTCGGGTTCTATGTCGATCACGCGGTCGATCAGCAAAAACGGATACCGGTGCGGCAGGATGCGCATGATGCCTTCGATGTCGAGCAGTACGTCCTTGCCGGGGACGGATTGTCCGCTGTAGCGACTTTTGAATCGTTTTTTCTTGTAGGCGCTTCGAATTCTGCGTACCAACTCGATGTTGGCGGCGTGTGACGACCGGGCGGCAAGAACGTGCGCCTTGATCGGGGCGCCCAGCAGGGCAAGATCGCCGATCAGATCCAGTGCCTTGTGCCGACACGGTTCGTTGTCGAAACGCAGACGCGAGGGGCCAAGTATGCCATCCGGCCCGACCGCCACCTCGCCGGTGATGCAAAACAGCTCCTTGAGTTCGGCAAGTTCGCCGGGCGGCAGATCTATATCGGCCATGACGATAGCGCTTTCCAAACTTCCGCCTTTGATGAGACCACGCTGCCACAGCGTCTTGACTTCGCTCAGAAAGGTCCATGTCCGCGCCGGAGCGAATTGGGTCACAAATTCGTTTTCCAAAGAAAAAAGCACCGTGTACTGACTGCCGATGGTGGGTTTTTTGTAGTCCACCATAAAAGTGATACGAAAATCGTCCGAGGGAAGCACCACCAGTTCGCGCAGCAGGTCGCCGTCGCGTTCGGAGTACAGGATAGGGCTTTCGATTTCCACGTAGTCACGCGGGGAGTCCTGCTCGACGATACCGGCCTGCTGAAGCGCCTCCACAAAGGGAAGCGAACTACCGTCGCCTGCGGGCGGTTCGGCCCCGTTCAGTTCGATAAGCACGTTGTCGATTTCCAACCCGGCGATGGCGGCCAGCGCATGTTCGACCGTATGTACCCGCGCACCGTTGTGCTCCAGATTGGTGCCGCGATCGCTGTCGGTCACGTATTCGATATCGGCGGGGATTTCGGGGTGCCCGGGCAGGTCCGTCCGCACAAAACGGATGCCGGCATTGATGGGCGCGGGTTTGAAGGTCAGCGCCGTCCTGCCGCCGGTATGCAAGCCGGTTCCGTTTACGGACGCGGGCGCTCCTATCGTGCGCTGTCGTTTGAACATGAGCGGTCCTCTATGTAGGGGAAAGGAAAAACGCCGACCTTGAAGCGGGGTCGCAAAAGATATCTATCGTGCATACTACGGTTGTCCGTCGTTTTCCGGTGGTTCGAGACGCCGTTCGAGCGCGCGCAGACGTTGCAGCACCCCCGGAAGCCGGACCAGCGCCGCCTCGATACGCCGTGCCTGTTCGTGCGGACGCGCGGGATATCCTGAAACGGCGATCCGCGGCGGCACGGACTTGGTGACGCCGGCTTGTCCGCCGATTTTGGCACCGGCCCCCACGGTAATGTGGTCTTTCAGACCTGCCTGTCCGGCAATAACGACGCCGTCTTCGATCACCGTGCTGCCCGCAATTCCGGTCTGTGCGCAGATGGTGACATGTGCGCCGATTACCACGTTGTGGCCGATCTGAACCAAGTTGTCGATTTTGGTTCCGTCACCGATACGAGTACTGCCCAGTGTGGCCCGATCGATGGTCGTATTGGCCCCGATTTCTACAAGGTTTCCGATGACTACATCGCCCACCTGCGGAATCTTGACGGCCCCATGTTCTCCGGTCGTATAACCGAATCCGTCGCTGCCGATCACCGCTCCGCTGTGGACGATGACCCACTTTCCGAGACAAACGCCGTCGTAGAGCGTTACACGCGGGAAAAGCCATGTGTGCGCATCGATCCGGCAGTCCGCACCGATAAAGGTTCCTGCGCCTATCGCCACACCGGAGCCGAGCGTAGCTCGGTCGCCGATCACGACATACGGGCCTATGGCCACATCGTCGCTCAGGACGGCGGACGGGCTGATCACGGCGGTGGGATGGATACCGGGCGGCGCGGGTGGGGTAGGCGGCAAACAGACGGTCAGAAGAGCGGCAACAGCACGCTCCGGAGAACGCACCCGAATGATGGGCAGCGGGGCGGTGGCAAGGGTGTGCGGTACAATCGCGGCCGCCGCCCGCGTTTCTTTGAGACGCCCGGCTTGTCTGACCCGCGACAGAAACGAGACCGATACGCCGTCGGCATCTTCCAGCGAGGCTACCCGCTCGATGATCACCGTGCCGTCGCCGACCAGATCACCGCCCACAATAGCCGCAATCTCGGCAAGGGTGGTTCTCATGGGATCATCTTGTATCTGCGAGACATAACGCCGTCCACGTCGAGAGCGATCACCCTCTCGGTACATAAAAGGTGTAAAAACGGTAAACGGATACCTATCGGGCGAGACACCGTACAAGATAACCCCCCGACCGGTCGTCCGCAATGTTATTCCCCTTGCATGTACGTTTTTCTGATCTCGCCGTCCAGCGTCCTCCAGATCAAAAACTGTCGGCGCAATCCGTTGAGAAAACGCCGGTTTACCCGAAGCCACGAAGCGCGGTCCCCGCTTTCCTGCCGTATGGCAACGTGAATGTCAAACGTGTTGAAATCTCCTGCCGGGTGCGCCTCTACGGCAATCGTTTCGCTGATGCCCAGATCGTAGGGGGCAAGCGAAAGATGTGCGTCAATACGGTGTGTCTCCCAGCCGTCATTCGTCTCACGGCGTATCGAAAGCCGAGTAGCGCGAAAAAGGCCAAGCGTCTCGTCGCCATGGGTTTCGAAATAACGGTATAGAAAACGGCACAACCCCACCGCCTCGTGTTTGGGAACGGTAAACGGAAAAACAAAACGCCAGACAGGACCGTCGGGTTCGGGGAAGTCCCACTGACGACTTACGTCCGGCACGGCCATGACTGCGGCTTTCCATGCGGGATACACGGCAGAGAGCAAAACCGCAGCCATGACAAGAAACGTAGAACCTGCCGCCGCCAGCGATGAATAGTCGAGCGCAAGCGCCGGAAGCAGTGCCCATTCGCCCAGCCCGCGGGCGACGGTCTGTCCCAGTAGATAACCCGCCATACCCCCCACCACGGCATACAACCCTGCTTCGGCAAGAAAAAGCGCGCCGATGTGCGCAGGGGCCAGCCCCAACGCGCCGTATACGCCGATTTCCCGTACCCGGTCGTATACGGCGTTGAGCATCGTGTTCATCACGATCAGTCCAGCTATAAGCAAGGGAACGGCGATATGCCCCACACCGGAAAAACTGCTCAACCCCAACGCACTGTAAACCGCCACGCGACCGTCCGCATTACCCGTCACCGGAATGCCAAGCCGAGGCATAAAACGGTCGAGACGCTCCGCTATGCCCTCGTAGTCGGGAAAACGGACCGATACGGACCGCAGCGTCCCTCCGATGTCGTTGACATACTCGTACGGCACGACGATCAGGTTTGCCGTGGGCTGATGAACAAAAACGGGCGTCTCCACCGGGCGATTGTCGTATACCTCCTGACGCCGCGCAAGCTGGGTCTGCAAATCTCGGCTCGTAACGTCGAAGTCTACCGGGGTCAAGGGTTCACCGTCGAGGTCGAGCGTATGTTCGAAACGCCGCGCATCGAACAGGGCGATTACGGTAAACGGTTGTCCGAGGATATGGATTTTTGCGCGGCCTACCTGTGCGGCGTCTATACCGAGCCGGTCCGCAGCCTCGGAGGAGATCACGCAGACACCGTACTCATCCTTTTCAAACCAGCGTCCTGCGGTCAACGCGCGATCCACTCCTGTGATCCGGGGTTCTTCGGACGTCAGGCCGATCAACGCGCCGGCGTACAGCGAACGTAGCGTATCCCCAGAGACATGTTCACCCCGTTCCACCTTGATAAAGGTTTTTACGCCGGCCTGCCCGGAAGCGTACCACGCCCTTGGCGCGATCGACGTTTGGCGGTCTTCGTCTTCCGTGGAGCCAAACTCGGCGGCGACATATTCGAAGGTTTGTTTCTGGACGGGCGCCCAGTTGGGGTTGCGGACCAAAAACCCCGGATAGACGGGCGCGTGGGGCTTGTCGATTTTCTGGACCCGCATAAACGTACGGACCGAAGTAAAGGAAAGAACGGTAAACACGAGCAACACGAGCGTAAGACAAGTCAGTGCCGTACGTGCTTTTCGTTTGCGCATATAGGCGATGCCGAGGCTTGCCGCTGTAAACAGCGCCGCAGAACGGTGTACGTCGGTTCCATGTACGCGACCGGCATCCTGCCATGTTTTCATGGTTCCGGTAAACCGACGGACAAGAATCCAGATGACGGCGGCGGCAAGACAGAGCATGAGAAACGCCAGCAGGAAGATGTCGGGGGTGTGGCTTATGGAAAATGCGGGGTGGGTAAACCTAAGCAGGAGATAGGCGGCGAGAAAAAAACCGATCGTGGCTCCGATCCGGCGGTATATGTCCGAAAACCCGAACGCAAGCCGTTCCATGGCACCGGCGAAGGGGATGACCAACACCATGTAGAACAGTAAGTTGAACATCACGTCTTGTGCGGCGGAAGTGGCGTCGGGGTATGCGCGGGATTCATAGCCCCATGCGGCGCGCGCATATTTCATGAAAACGTCCCACCGCAACGCCAGCCGCGCCGCTTCGGCCTTTGCGATAAGCCGCGACGCTTCGGTGTGAAACGCCTCCAGCCGTAGGTTTGAGACACCGGCGGCTCTCAGCGTTTGAAGCCGTGCGTCGGTCAGATGCCACATGTCGCGCGCCACCTGATACGAAGTATGCGGGATCGCCCACATATCCGACGAAAACCCGATTCCTTCGGGGTGCTTCTCGCTGGCGTTGAGCAACGTCAGTCGTCGTCCTACCGGCCCCTGCGACATCAATAGTTTGAACCGTTCTCCGGGTGGCGTAAACACGACGGCGGTATCTTCTTCGTATGTGTTTCCGGTAGACCAAATACCTTCCTGAAATACGATGCCGTAGGTCAGTGGTACGTTTCCTGCGCCGTCAAGCGGCTGAGCTTGGTTGAGCCGCACCAGATACCGGGGATCGACCAGATCGTAGAGATTGGTGGCCTGACACCGAAACACTACGGTGGATTTGGACTTCTCCATCCAATCGAGTGTAAGCTGTCGGTCGTAACTGCCTTCTCCGTAGGGTCCGCGATCCGACGCATACGTGATGTCGCCGGTTTGCTCGTCGATGACAAACCCTTCGGTGTCGTAGACACGCCCGGCCTCCAGCATGGGATGCTCCACGGTGCCCGTGCTGTCGGCGACGAGCAGGATTTCGTTTTTTACACCGGTCATGCTTTTCTGGGAGCGCCGAAAACGCACGATTGCCCCGGGTTTAGGGATGTTGGGCACATAGCTTTGTTTGGGATCGAACTCGACTACGCGCACCCGGCCCGCGACAAAGCGGTCTTCGAGTTCGATTTTGAAGTCGGGAAACAACCGCACGTCGTTGACGGCATCTGCCAGCAAACCGGTCAGAAAACGGGTCTGGCGAATGGCACGGGGTATATGTACGGAGGCGACGCGATCCAGTGGGGTGTCCACAAGTGGACGCGCATCAAAGACCGTGGCGAGGGTCAGCGACGGGTATCCGGCGTATTTGAGCACTTCGGGTTCGAAGCCGATACCGCCTGCCGGAAAAAACTCGGTAAACTGTATGCCAAGCGGCGGGGTGATCACATTGATCAGCATGTCCCGGCGATAGCCGAGCGCATGGGCAATCCGATCCCCATAGGCGGTAAAGGTTTTGCCAAAGGGGGTAAAAAAGCGTTGTTTTTCTACAGCCTCTCCGCCATAAAACCGTCCTGCGTAATAGATGCCGAGTTGGTCTCGGTTGGCCGACAGATCCAAACCGATAAACAGGGATACGTTGATCGGTTTTTCTTGTCTGTTTTTAAAATAGGCCGTATGCCGGGCATGTCGGGAGGCCCAGTTTGCCGTGCCGGTCAGTCCGAGAAAATGCCCCGACGTAGCAAGAAAGTATACGGTTCGGGCGGGTGGGTTGGTCTTGAAATACCGGGCGATTTCCAACAACGCGGCCATTCCGACGGCTTGCCCCGCACCCGGAGAAAGCGCAGGAACCGGCGAAACCGAGTCGTAGTAGGCGTTTAGAACAATAGTTTCTTCTTTTAACTGTGGATGGGTTCCGGAGATTTTCCCCATGATGTTGAAAGCAGGCAAACGTTTCCACGTCATACGTCCGTGTAGTGTTGCCGGAATGTTTTTTTCGGATTTCAGCCGTTCGATCAGGGGTGCGGCGTATACGGCGGGAAGCCAGAAGCGGGGCAGGTTGAGCGGAACCTGAAGATATTTTTCTTCCCCTTCGATACGGGTGGTATGTTCGGGCTCGGCAAAGACGACGGCCCGTGCGCCCAGTACGGCGGCGTTCCGCCAGTTGACACCCGTGTTGAAATCCATAAGGACGATCGCGTCTTCGGGGTCTTGGTCGTTGAAATCGGTCCATTCGCCGGTCCCGGCGTAGATCAACCGTCCGGTGATACCTTCGGGCGGTGTGGTGGATGTGCGGACGAGATTGGGCCAGAGCGCATATACGGGAAAGAGAGAAACGCCGCCGGTTGGCCCGTCGAGCAGGGTGAGCGTTCCGCCTTCGTCAAGCGGGACGGACGCGGGAAAAGTTTCGATTTCCACGTCTTCGAGACCGATATCACGAAACGACGTTTCGATAAAACGCGCGGCGCTGTCGGCCCCCGGATAGCCGGTCATGCGCGAGTCTGGCGCGGCAAGCCGGGCAATGGTTTTGTGCAGTTGGGCGGAATCTACCAAAACGGAGAATAGTGGGTAGGGAGTTTGGTAAGAAAAATCGGAAGGCTCAACGCGGGATCCGGGTGATCCGCACGCGAAAAAAAGCCATGTGACTACGGAAAGGAGGAAAAGCCCAGTTCGCATACCGAGGTGGGGCAAGGCAGTGTCAGCGTCCGGTGCGAAGGATTCGCTGAAGCCCGGATACCAAGCGCTCCAAGTGTTCTTCCGTGTTGAAAACGTGGGTGGAAAGACGAATGCCTTCGCTGTCGAATTCCAGCGACGAACCGAGTATTTTTTCGTTTTCCTGAAGACTCTGCAAAACGGCCCCGGATTCGTGTCCGGGCAAACGAAACGTGACGATGCCGGACGACCGGTCGTAGGGCAAAGGTGTTTCCAGTACGAGTCTGGGTATCTCTTCGAGTCGTTGTTTCATCCGGTCGGTGTATCGGCGGATCGCGTCGAAAACGTTTTCCCAGCCGACCGACTTCCATATCTCCAGCGCTTTGCCAAGCCCGATCTGGTCGGGCAGGTTGCGTGTGCCAAACTCGAATCTGCGGGCGTTGTCCAAAAGCTCCATGTTACCCTGAAGATCGAAGTCTTTCTGTGACCGCGAGCCGATCCAGACAGGTCTGAGCCAGTCGATGCGGTCCTTTCGGATGTACATGCCGCCGGTTCCCTGCGAGGCCATGAGGTATTTGTGACCGCTGAAGACATAGAAGTCGCATTCGATTGCACGGACGTCTACGGGAATGGCACCGACGGATTGCGCGCCGTCGTAGAGGAGGGGGACGTCTCGTTCGTGGGCGATACGGACGAGGTCGCGCGCCGCCACCCGCACCCCGGTCCGGCGCGACACATGGCTGATGCTGACGATGCGTGTCCGGTTGTCGATCAGCCGGGTTAACTGTTCTCGCATCCGGTCCTGGTCGTCCGTCATTTCCACAAACCGGAGTTCCACGTCGTGCAAACGCGCGATATTGTACCAGACGAGCCGATTGCCGGGGTGTTCGTGCGAACTGAGAATGAGGTTGTCGCCGGATTTCCAGTCGATGCCGTTGGCTACGACGTTGATGCCGATGGTAGCGTTTTCGCCGAGCATGATTTCTTCGGAGTCGGCGTTGAGCACATCGGCGACGCCGGCACGCGCAACGTCGGCCAATTCTTGCATCCGGGCAGCTATCTCCGGAATCGCTGGCCCTTGGCTGTGAAAACTAAACCAGCGGACCACCTCGTCTACTACCGGTGCGAGTTTGGGAGAAAAACCGCTCGTTTGGAAATACGCATATCCATAGATATCCGGGGTCATGCCCCGGATATCGTCAAGGGTTGTCACGGACTGTATTACTTGACCTCTTTCTGGAGTTCTTCGAGTACCTGATTGGTCAGGTCCGAGGCTTTGAGCGGGTCTGCGTACAGCAAAACGGAAGCGTCGAAGATGTATGTATAGTTTTCTGCTTTGGCCAGGGTTTGTACGACGGTAAAGACCTTTTCCTGAAGCGGTCTGGTGAGGTCCGCCTCCTGCTGAGCCAACTGGGCCTGAGAGTCCTGGATCAGTTTCATCACATCCTGTTCCTTCTGTCCGATGGTTCTCTCGTCTTCGGCCCGCCGGGCTTCGGTAAGCATCATCTTTCTGGATTCATACTGCTGTTTCATCCGCTCGACTTCTTCTTGCGCCAAACGGATTTTGTCCTGCAAGTCTTTGGCGGCTTTCTGAAACTGTGCCTCCGCGTCTTTGAATCCTTTGTAGGTCTGCTGAACGCGCGCCATATCGATATAACCGATTTTCAACTGCTGCGCTGTCGCCGGCAAAAAGCCGAGCGCCAGGAAAGCGACGACCGTCCCTATGACGACGCCCCATGTTCTGTACATGCGATCCTCCTGAAACCCCGTTACGGGTCTGGTATCAAACGATGACGCCGAAAGACACCCGGCATCGCTTAGAAAAACTGTCCCAACTGAAAATGCGTATTCCATCCGCTCCGTTTCTGTATTCTAGCCAAAAGCGGGTCGGACGATCTGTCGAATCCGTAGGCGAAATCGAATCCGATCAGCCCTACAAGCGGCATCATGACCCGGATGCCAAAACCTGCCGATTTTTTGAGGTGTTTGAGGTTGAACGTCGTGCTTGAAGGCGACCGCCACGCGTTGCCGGCTTCGACGAATACGAGACCATACACCGGCTGGGGCGATTTGCGCTGGTCGACGATGGGGATGGTGTATTCGAGCGTCAGAATGGCCATGCTACGGCCCCCGTCGTTGAGCGAGTTAAGACCCGAGATGTCGGCAATGGTGGTATAAGGGCCTATCGTGTTGTTGCCATATCCGCGAATGCTACCGTCGAAACTGACGCCGCCGGGGAAAAATCGTTCGTAGAGCGGCACTTCTCGGTTGTTGAACGGATTGATCACGTATCCGTATTTGCCCCGTAAGGAAAGCGACGTGCCAAAACCCGTAGGAAGATACCATTCGGTGTTGAGTACCTGTTTGAAGTATTTGACTTTTCCACCCAGTCCGGCAAGGTTGTTTTGCACCCAGTTGCGCGAGCCACGTGTAGCAAACTGGGGAAAATCGCGGCTGTCGCGCATAAAGCTGGTTCCCAACTGGCTGGTCAGACCGCTGTTGGCTTCTGCGT